>WNGA01002431.1_pt1 | contig 31042 bp, 21 predicted proteins | sample 5400061 | NCBI WGS metagenome assembly WNGA01 (sample SAMN13153366, study PRJNA577476) | soil metagenome | isolation source: 100 cm soil or saprolite under grassland replicate 2 | place: USA:California | collected 2016-06-15 | reverse complement strand
TCGATGACGATCAGCGGCCCGGCGCCGATCATCATGGCGATGTATATCGCGGCTGCGAAACGGCGTTTCGGTCCGAAAGTTGTTCCGAAACTGCGCGGCACAATTCAGGCCGACATTTTCAAGGAAGTCCAGGCGCAAAACGAAACGATTTTTCCGATCGAAGCATCGCTGCGTTTTCTCACCGACATGGTGGAATTTACCACGCGCGAAATGCCGCGCTGGTATCCGATCTCGATCAGCGGCTATCACATCGGCGAAGCCGGTTCGACGCCAGTCCAGCAGGCGGCATACACGCTCTCCAATGGATTCGCCTACGCGGAAATGTTCTCCGCGCGTGGCATCCCGGTCGATCAATTCGGCCCGCGTCTCTCATTCTTTCTCGATTGCGGGCTGGACGTCGAATACATCGCGCTCGCGCGCGTGTCGCGCAGGATTTGGGCGGTCGGTATGCGCGATGCGTTTGGCGCGGGACCACGCGGTCAGCTATTCAAATTGCACACGCAAACCAGCGGCCGGTCGCTCATCGCGGCTGAATTCAAAAATAATCTCACGCGCACAGCCGCGGAGTTAATGCTCGCTTACATAAACGCCACGAATTCGTGTCATTCAAACAGCGCGGACGAGCCATTCACGACGCCGAGCGAAGAATGGATCCGGCTCGCCGCGCATGGCCAGGCGATCCTCCTCGAGGAATCCGGCATTTTCAAACACACCATGAACATGTTGAGCGGTTCGCCCGGCATGAAAGCAGTGGAGCGCGCGGTGGAGGCGGCGATTCTCGATGAGTTCCGCGAGATCGAGCGGCTTGGTGGCGTGCTGGCAGCGGTGGAAGACCGGTTCCAACGCAGTCAAATCCAGAACGCCGCCCATCGCTACGAGCAACAAATTTACGATGGAACTCGTCCGATCATCGGCTTGAATAAATATCGCAACGGCGAAGATGACACACCGGAAATAAAACTCGCCCGCACGCCACGCGCGAAACAGCAACTACAAGTTGATCGCCTTAAGAAGTTCAAAAAGAAGAATGCGGAGAAGGCGAAACGCGCGCTCGATAAACTTGTCGATATCGTGGAGCGCGGTGAGAATTGTTTTCCCGCTTTGCTCGAGGCGGTCGAAGTCTCCTCGTTAGGCCAAATCACCGGTCGCATGCAGGAAGTGGTCGGCCGATTTCGACCGATGGTGTAAAAAGGGGTCGGAAGTCAGCCGTCTTGGATACGCTGGGTTCATCCATGACCCGCTATTCATGGCTCGTAAGGATTAGCAGGTATGTACTGCAAATTTGTGGATCAATTCATTGAGGCCATCGATGCGTGTACGGGAGCCGTGGGAAAAGTATGCCGCGGGGCGCTCATGGATTACGCCACCGATTACGCCCGCCATGGTCTCCGCATAGAACTACAACACTCAGATGTCCGATTCAGACTGATCGCGATTCTGCTGGCCTGTGTCGCCATGCTTCAGCCAAACGCGCTATTCGCAGAAACGATCCCTGTGCGTCACACGGAAGGCCTGATCCACGGCTTTCTTGTGGTGCGAAGCCTTGAAGGCAAGGCCATCGCCGATGGTCAGATGACGCAGGACGCACGGGGCGATCGTGTAACCACCCATCTGATATTTCGTTTCAAAGATGGTTCGATCTATGAGGACACGACCATATTCTCTCAACACGGCACATTCCGCCTCTTGAGCGACCACCTTATTCTGAGAGGTCCGTCGTTCAAGCAACCGGTGGACACCTCGATCGACACTTCTACAGGCCAAGTTAAGGTCCGTTACACCGACGCCAAGGGCAAAGAGAAAGTCATTGCCCAGCGGATGGAGCTGCCGCCAGACGTCGCCAACGGCTTGCTCTTAACGCTGATGAAGGACATAAAACCGAGTGTGCCGCGGACGACAGTGTCAATGGTGGCGACCACGCCAAAGCCGCGGCTCGTCAAGCTTGCGATCCTTCCGCAAGGGGAGGAACCGTTCACGATTGGAAGGTTCCATCATAAAGCCATGCATTTTGTTGTGAAAGTGGAAATCGGAGGTGTCGCCGGCTTCCTGGCGCGTCTGATGGGGAAGCAACCGGCGGACACGCACGTTTGGGTCCTCGGCGGCGAGGCCCCGGCCTTCGTCAAGGCAGAGGGCCCACTCTATGTGGGCGGCCCTATCTGGCGAATACAACTGGCAAGTGCCGGAATCTTCTAGAGAGGAGACAACCGCCTTTGCTCGAGGGGGTCGAGGTCTCCTCGTTAGGCCAAATCACCGTCTCAACAAGACGCCAGTGCTGCTATTTCTTTCCGACGTGCTTGAGATGCATGTTCTGCTGATAAAATTCAAGGCACCGCGGTTCCGCCACTCGCGTCGTTTTTAGCGATACGGTGACATCGTCGCCGCTACGCGTGATCGTTCCCGTTCCGGCATTGTTGAAGCTGTCCTCAAACTTAAATTCGAGCACGCCTTTGCCGCTCACCTTTCCCGCCCCTGCCCTTCTGGCGCCGCGCCCGAGCCGTCATTCTTCCCGGCGCTGAACCATACTGAAACCCTATTTCCGCTTCGCTCCAGACTCATTTGAAATACGGCCCGACCGCAGCGGCGGGTCCGATTGCCATGAGCAAGACGATTGAAACAAATAACGCACCACAGCGCGTGTTCATGCGCGCGAATAACGCCTTGGAGAAAACGCGACAAGCTCATAGGAGGTCAGCCATCTTGGCTGACTCCGCAGCCATGCTTCCAGCCTGGCATTTGATTCGACAGCCTGGAAGGCCGTCGGCCGAATCAGGCTGGAAGCCTACTCTCCGAAGCAACGCGCTTAATTTCTTCCAATGACGACGGATTCTCCAACGCCGATGTGTCGCCGAGCTTTTCGCCGAGATAGGCGGCGCGGACAATTCGTCGCATGACTTTTGCGTTTCGCGTCTTAGGAATGTCGCCGACGAAGAGCACGTCGTGGGGCGCGAGCGCTTTTCCGAGATCACGCGCGACATTTCCTTTCAATTCAGCGGCGAGATCGACATCTCCGTTTACGCCCTTCCTCAAAACACAGAAACACACGAGCGCTTCGCCTTTGATCGGATCGGGCACGCCAACCGCTGCCGCTTCGCTCACCTGCGGATGCGCAACAAGAATTGACTCCACTTCCGCCGGTCCGAGTCGTTTGCCCGCGATTTTAATCGTGTCGTCGCTGCGCCCCAGGATGTACCAAAGGCCGTCGTCATCGACTGCGGCCCAATCGCCGTGCACCCGCACGTCCGGCCACCGCGACCAATAACTCTCGATGTAACGTTGCGGATCACGCCAGAAGCCGCGGGTCATCCCGATCCACGGTTCACGAATGACGAGCTCGCCAACTCTGCCACGAACTGATTTTCCATTTTCATCAACAACGTCGGCCGCCATTCCCGGAAGCGGTCCCGAAAAGGCGCACGGTTTCATGGGCGTAAGAACGTTTCCCATAACGATGCCGCCGGAAATTTCCGTGCCGCCGGAATAATTAATGATCGGAAGTTTTCCACGCCCGACATTTTGAAACAACCACATCCATGGGTCGGGGTTCCACGGTTCACCGGTGGACGCGAACTTACGAAACGATGAAAGATCATGCTGATGCACAATCTCGTCGCCGTGACGCCGCAGCGCGCGAATTAAAGTCGGAGAGACGCCGAGGGCCGTCACCTGGTGGCGATCAACCAATGACCAGACGCGGTCCGGTCCCGGAAAATCGGGCGCGCCGTCGTAAAGCATCATTGTGGCGCCGAGGATGAGCGTGCCGAAAACTTCCCACGGTCCCATCATCCAGCCCATGTCGGTCATCCAGAAAAGCGTTTCGTCGGGGTGAAGGTCGAGACCGTGCCACATATCCTGCGCCGATTTGATCGGAAACCCGCAGTGCGTGTGCACCGCGCCTTTCGGTCTCCCAGTTGTACCCGACGTATAGATGATCATCATCGGGTCTTCTGCGGACGTGACAGAAGTTTGATGTTCGAGGTTTGAGTTTTGATGTAAGAGCTCGCCCCACGTGTGAGTTCTACAGGGCAGGGACTCCTGCGTTCGGAAACTTGACTGCTTTAAGCAGTCAAGTTTCAGAGGTCCGGCGGTTGGCAAAACGATCAGATGTTTGAGCGTGGGAATTTTCGACGCTGCTTCGTCGGCGACGGGTTTCATCGCGCAGAACTTTCCGCGCCGAGTCGTTCCATCCGCCGTAAATAGCGCTTTTGCCTCGGCGTCGTTAAGCCGGGAAGCGATTGCGGACGCGCCGAATCCGGAGAAAAGCGGCAGAAAAATTCCGCCGATCTTAACGATCGCGAGCATCGCGATTACGATCTCGGGGACCATCGGCATGAACACGCCAATGGCGTCGCCGTTGCCGAGGCCAAGCCCGCGTAGCGCCGCGGCCATTCTGTCAACCTGCTCGCGCAGCTCCTTGTAGGTCAACGCGCGCATCGTTCCATCTTCGATTTCGGATTTGATCGCAACGCGATTGTCGATCTCGGTTCCGGCATATTTATCGAGCATGTTGTGGACGATGTTCATTTCGCCATCCACGCACCAACGCGCCCATGATTTGCCGTCGTTAAGATCGACTACACGCGCGTATGGTTTGTAAAACTGGATGTCGAGGTCGCGCAATATCGTGTCCCAGAACCAGGCAATGTCGGTTGTCGATCGTCGCATCAGTTCCCCATAGGAACCGAGCGCGTGTTTGTCGATGAAGCGCTGCAAATTGGATTGCGCGATGAGCTCCGGCGTCGGGTGCCAGACAAATTCTCCACCAAATTGGAATTCACTCACGCGTCTATTTTCCTGTCATTCCGAGCGAAGTCGAGGAATCCCGCTGTGAAAATTTTCGGTAACGCCGCGGGATTCTTCGACTCCGCTGCGCTGCGCTCAGAATGACAAGAGTCGGTTGCCGATGTGCAATTCGTCGGCAGATTGGAATTCACGTTCCATGTCCACAACGCTTGCTCATCAGCTCGCCGATTATTCCTGCTCGCTTCGGTTTGAAGATCTTTCCAAAGAAGTCGTGCACGAAGTTAAGCGGCGCGTCATCGATTCATTTGGCTGCGCGCTGGGCGCGTGGGATGAGGAGCCATGCAGGATCGCATGCAAAGTTGCATCGGAATTTTCGGCGAAAAATGGATCGACAATTATAGGCACGGATCACAAAGCGCCACCGGACTGGACGGCTTTCGCTAATGGCTGTTGCATTCGCTACTTTGATTACAACGACACTTATTTGTCGAAAGAACCGGCGCATCCCAGCGATAATATTTCCGCTGCATTGGCGGCCGCGGAAAGCGTTGGCGCGACTGGGCCGGAATTGATCACGGCGATTGCGCTGGCCTACGAAGTGCAATGCCGCTTCTGCGATGCGGCAAGTATTCGTGCCCGCGGATGGGACCACGTGACTTACGGAACGTTTTCAACGGCGCTGGCGTGCGCCCGTTTGATGAAGCTTAGCCCCGAAAAAACGCGTCATGCGGCGAACATAGCGGGTGTGGCGGGCGCGGCAATGCGCCAGGCGCGCGTAGGCGAGCTCTCGCATTGGAAGGGAGTGGCTTTTGCAACTGCTGCCCGGCACGGAGTTTTCTCCGCGATTCTCGCGCGTGCCGGCATGACCGGGCCCGGACCGATTTTCGAAGGGCAAATGGGTTTCGAGAAGCAGCTTGGCGTTTCGTTAGGGAATGTCGGAGAAAAATTCGCAGTTCCGTTTCCCAAAACGGAGGATGGCCCAGCGGCAATGATCTTGCATACGAGCATCAAATATTGGCCGGCCGAATATCACAGCCAAAGCGCGATCGAGGCAGCGTTGTCTTTGCGAAAACAAATCGATCAGCTGGCGGAGGTGAAATCGGTAACGATCGAGAGTCACGACGCGGCGGTCGATATCATTGGGAGCGAGCCAGAGAAATGGAAACCGAACACGCGGGAGACAGCGGACCACAGTTTGCCATACATCACGGCAATTGCATTGATCGATGGCGAAGTGACTAGCAAACAATTCGAGCCGGAGCGCTTCAAGGATCGCGAGGTCTGGAAGTTTTTGGAGAACGTGAAAGTGGAACGCAATGCCGAGTTGAGCGCGATGTATCCCGGCGCAGTCGCCAACTTCGTTCATGTCGATCTTGCCGATGGCCGGCGATTGACCAAGCGGGTCGATTACCCCCTGGGACACGCGAAGAATCCGCTGAAAGATTCGGAGGTGGAAGCAAAGTTTAACGCCCTGGTTGAGCCCATATTTGGCAGCGATCGTGCGCAGAAGATTATCGATCTTGTGTGGAAGCTCGATGAAGCGAAAAACGTGGATCAATTAATGGGCGCGGTGGTCATGCCATGAAGGAACGCAGATTGTTAATCTGTGTGGCCACCGGACTTTTAGTCCGGTGGCTTGTAAACACCGGACTGGAAAGTCCGGTGGCCGCACAGGCAACATGCCTGTGTTCCGTATGAAAACGACAGCTCCGCGATTGCGTGAATTGATTTCAAAAGGCGCAGTAATGATGCCGGGAGTGCCGAACGCCGCCATCGCCCGCCAAGTTGAGCGCGCGGGTTTTGACGCGGTGTATATCAGCGGTGCCGGACTGGCAAACGCCACGGCGGGCGTGCCGGACATCGGATTGCTTACGTCTACTGAAGTGGCGCGACTGGCCGGTTATATCGCCAATGCGGTGAAGATTCCGGCAATTGTCGATGCAGACACAGGCTTTGGCGGAGCAGAGAATGTCGCGCGCACAATTCGTGAGCTCGAGAAGGCCGGTCTGGCTGGTTGTCACATTGAAGATCAGGAATTTCCTAAACGCTGCGGACATCTTGCTGGGAAATCGCTCGTCGATCTTGACGAGATGGCCGGAAAAATCAAAGCAGCGGTAGGGGCGCGTCGCGGCGAAGATTTCATGATCATCGCACGCACAGACGCGCGTGCGGTGGAAGGCTTCGATAGCACACTTCAACGCGCGAAGCGTTATGTCGAAGCCGGAGCGGACGGCATTTTCCCAGAAGCGTTGCAAAGCGCGGATGAATTCGAGGCATTCGCCCGCAAAGTGAAAGCGCCGCTGCTCGCTAACATGACGGAGTTTGGCAAGAGTCCCCTGCTCTCATTTCAGGAGCTGTCCGATTTCGGATATAAGATGGTGATTTTTCCGATGAGCGCGTTTCGCGTTTCGATGAAAGCGAGCGAAGAATTCTTGCGCGATTTGAAAAAGCGCGGGACCCAGTCGGGTTGGATCGACAAAATGCAAAGACGGGAGCAGCTTTACGAGTTGCTCGATTACGATCCGGCAGCGGAGAGTTGGACCGGGGAACGTTAAAACGTTAATTCGTTAAGTCCGCTCAGTTGAACGATTGCGATTCGCAAGTAAAGAGAAACCAATGGCTACTGAAAACAAACCAGAATACAGCCCAGGTCTGGCCGACGTCATCGCTGGCGAGACGGCGATTTGCTGGGTCGATCCGAATGCCGGGCTGATGTATCGCGGCTACGACATTCATCAAATGGCGCAACAGGCGAGTTTTGAGGAAGTCGCTTACTTGCTGTTGAACGGCGAATTGCCCAATGGAAAACAATTGGTCGAGTTTACACAACAAATTGCCACGCAACGGGCGCTGCCGGGACCAGTGACCGAGATGCTGCGGCTTCTGCCAAGCGCGACTCATCCGATGGATATGCTGCGCACCGGCGTCTCGATGTTAAGCGCTTTCGATAAGGATCTGAGCGATAACTCGCATGACGCCAATATCCGCAAGTCGATTCGCTTGATCGCACGCGTCTCCACTTTAATCACCGACGGCTGGCGCATCTCGCATGGTCAACAGCTGCTGCCGGAAAGGCCCGATCTAACCCAGGCCGGCAATTTCTTTTACAAATTGGAGGCCAACGTTCCACAGGATTGGCAGATCCGGATGCTCGATACGATTTTCAATCTGTACGCCGACCACGAATTCAACGCCTCTACCTTTGCTGCGCGCGTCACGGCTTCGACACTGGCCGGAATCTACGCAGCAGTTACCTCCGCAGTTGCGACACTCAAAGGGCCATTGCATGGCGGCGCCAATGAAGAATCGATGAAGATGCTTGAGGAAATTGGGACCCCGGATCGCGCGGAAACCTGGCTGATGAAAAAACTGGAGACCAAAGAAAAGGTCATGGGTTTCGGCCATCGCGTTTACAAGAAAGGCGATTCACGTGTGCCGGTGATGCGTGAGATCGGGCGCGATCTGGGCAAGCGCACGGGCAAGGAACAATGGATTCCGATTTGCGAGAAGCTCGAAGAAGTCATGGATCGCGAAAAACATCTTTGCGCCAATGTGGATCTTTACGCCGCGCCGGTGTTCTGGATGCTCGGATTTCCGCCGGAGCTAAACACGCCTCTGTTCGCTGCGTCGCGCGTCGCCGGCTGGTGCGCGCACGTAGTAGAGCAGCACGATAATAATCGTTTGATCCGGCCACGCTCACTTTACACCGGGCCAAAGCTGCGCCCATATCCGGTTGGATCCGGCAGCGCGTAAGATCGACATGGTAGGGCGCGACAATGCCAGTCCGGCTCGGACCCGGGCGCGCCGAACAAGCAATCTACGATGAGCGCGCAGTCGCTTCAGGAAAAATACGCGCCAGATAATGCCTGCTGGGGATGCGGACCAGCAAATGCCGAAGGATTGCACATCCGGAGTTTTCCGAAAAACGGCGAGGTGACTGCAGAATGGAAACCGGAGAAAAAATACGAAGCTTTTGAGGGAGTTTTGAATGGCGGCGTCATCGGCACGCTGCTTGATTGCCATTGCAATTGGACGGCCGCTTATCATCTGATGAAGCATGCGAAAGAGGAACGCCCGCCATGCACAGTCACCGCGGAATATGCGATCAAATTGGTGCGACCAACTCCGACGAACAGTTCGGTCTTTCTTTCGGCGAAAGTTATCGATCTAACCGACGATCGCGCGACGATTGAAGGAACATTGAGCGCGGGCGGAAAAGTTTGTGCCACCTGTCGCGGAATTTTCGTCGCGGTCAAAGAAGGACATCCCGCGTATCATCGCTGGTGAATGAAGACAGGCGCGCCGCCTGTGATGGCAGATGGGCCTCTGGGCTGTCGAATACAAACAGGCTGGGAAGCCTGTTTGCCATGACAGCCGGGACGGCTGTCTTCCGGAATTCGCTGCCCGAATTTCGTCGATGCACTCGCCTACACGATGCGTTTAGCTGCACTCATGAAAAGTTCAAAATTTCGTATTGTCCCGCTCCCGACCGAAGTTGCAGATGCGGCGCGGCAGTCGGTGACGAGTGGCGCGCCGGATCATGCCGTGATCACCGCCGACTCGCCGCGTGGCTATCCATGCCGTCATTGTCTCCGGTTCGCTCAGCCCGGCGAACGCGTGGTCCTTTTTCCATACCAGGCAATTCCGGCTGGGCACCCATATTCCGAGAATGGCCCGGTCTTTGTTCATGCAGAATCATGCGAGCGCTACGCTGCGACGCATGAATTCCCGGCGGAATTTCGCGAGGGTCGAGTGATGCGAGCTTATAATTCAGGATTCGACATGATCGACGCGGAAATCGTGGGCCAGAGCGAGCCGGAACCAGTGGTTGAAAAGCTGCTGCAAAATCCGGAGACCGCGTTCGTGGATGCGCGCAGCGTTACTCGCGGTTGTTTCACGTTTCGAATCCAACGCACATGAAAACACCGCGCATTGTCGCTCGTAAAGGTTCTGTGAGATTAGGCGTGCATTGTAGAGGCAGCCGTGTCGGCTGCGAGGAAGCGGGTTCCGCAGGCGGCACGCCTGCCGTTACAGTGAGCTACAGAATTCGCTGCCCGAATTTCGTCGATGCGTCAACGCACACGCGCGCTTAATCTTTACACATGAAAACACTGGAACTTCTACCTCCATCCGAAACGATGTATCGCGCGTTGCTGAATCGCGATCCGAGTTTCGAAGGCATATTTTTTGTCGGGGTGCGCACGACGGGAATTTTCTGCCGGCCCACCTGCAGCGCGAAAAAACCGGCGCAGGAGAATGTCGATTTCTTCGCGACATCGAGCGAAGCGCTGGAGAGCGGTTTTCGTCCGTGTTTGCGCTGTGATCCGATGGATTCGGACAAACGTCCGCCCAAATTGATCGAGCGCCTGCGCGCCGAAGTCGAGCGCGCGCCGGGCGGTCGGCTGACGGACAAGGAACTGGCCGCGATCGCGATCGATCCGTCAACGGCGCGACGGCAATTCAAACGACATTATGGAATGACCTTTCAAGCCTATCATCGCGCGCGCCGGATGGGTATTGCCTTGAGCGAAGTACGGCGGGGCGGTCGCGTGGATGAAGCAAGAAATGGCAGCGGCTTTGAATCAGAGAGCGGTTTTCGCGAAGCGTTCACGAAAATTTTTGGTGATCCGCCAACGGCAACGAAGGCGCGCGCAGCTCTGTTCGCCGAACGAATCGAAACGCCGCTCGGCGCGATGATCGCTGTCGCGGACGATGAAGGTTTGCGCTTGCTCGAGTTTATCGACCGACGTGCGACTGAACGCGAGTTGTCGATTTTGCGAAAGCGATTGCGAACAAATGTAGTGCCGGGCGAGCATCCGCATCTTATAGCGGCGCGGCAACAGCTCGATAATTATTTTTCTGGCAAACAACTGGACTTCGATATTCCGTTGGCGCCCGTGGGTTCGGACTTTCAACTGCGAGCCTGGAAAATTTTGCGGTCCATTCCGATTGGCGAAACGCGTTCGTATTCCTGGATGGCGAAACGCCTCGGAGATGAAAATGCGCGCCGCGCTGTCGGTCGGGCGAACGGCACAAACATGATTTGCATAGTGATCCCGTGTCATCGTGTGATCCGCGCGGATGGTACGCTGTGCGGTTACGGCGGCGGATTATGGCGCAAGAAATGGCTATTAGAACATGAGAAGAAAATGACGAAGCACGAAGGACGAAGCACGAAGGAATGACAAATGTCGAAGTCCGAAAAACTGTTTCGTCATTGATTCGTCATTCGTCATTCGGATTTCGACATTCCAGTCATCGATCTCGTTCTAACGGCGTCGTGGCACTATTCACTCTCTCCTTATCCGGTGTCCCTTTCCAAACTCATCGCCGGCCTCGTTTTCAACGTCATCTTTTACGGACTTCTGCTCTTTGTGCCCGCCGGCACATTGCATTGGTGGCGCGCATGGGTGTTTCTCGCCGTAGCCCTGGTCGTAACCGCCATATCTGTCTTGAGCATTCATTCCGATAATACCGGCTTGCTCTCCGAGCGCTACAGAGGGCTCATCCAAAAAGGACAACCGTTATGGGACAAAATTCTCGTGCAATTGCTGGTCATCTCGTACATCGGGCAGATTATCTTCATTCCGCTCGACGTGTTCCGGCTTCACATCATGGCCAAACCCGCCACAATCGTTTCATCGTTCGGACTCGTACTTTTCGTCGTGGGCTGGTGGATCTTCACTCTCGCGATGAAGGCCAACCCTTTCGCCGTGCCGGTGGTGAGGCTGCAGGAAGAAAGACACCAGCGAGTCATCGACACCGGCGTCTATGCCGTGGTGCGGCATCCGATGTATGCGGGGTTTGCACCGATGGCCATCGGCCCGGCGCTGTGGCTGGAATCGTCTGCCGCGGCCTTGCTCGCGATAATTCCGATCACAGTGCTCGCAGCGCGGAGCATATTTGAGGAACAATTTTTGAAACGGAAATTGAAAGGCTACGAAGACTACACGGAAAAGGTCCGCTACAGGCTGATCCCGTTTGTGTGGTAAAAGCGGCTTTGAACAGACGTGAATAGTGATTAGTCGTCGAGCCGGGAATCACGAATCGTGATCAATTGCCGAGCCGATCACTTATCACCAGTCACGATTCACATTCTGAAGAAAAACGCGCCCGGGGTGACTCGAACACCCGACCCACGGATTAGAAAATCAGTTGCTCTATCCGGCTGAGCTACGGGCGCAGATGGCGAGGGCAATATGTCGCCCTTGAATTGAAAAAATCCAGCGCGAATGCGGTTAAGGCTTGCCCAAATTTAAAAGACGCCCATGACGCTCAGGGCTGTCGGCGGAGCAACTGTCGCCGATACGCCACCAGACCGAGCAGACCTAACGTCGGGAGCAGAAATGTTGAACCCTGATCAGGGACGTGCTGTTCCACAGTTAAGATGGCATGGTTATCTTCATAGATGACTGACCATTGCAACATGCCGTTGTCGAAAACCTGGTGCCTGATATGGGAAAACTCCCCCGTCAACGAGGTGTAATTCAAAAAGGTGAAGGAGTCACCGATCGTGGGGACAAAACCGCTCAAAAGGACGGGATCGAGATATCCGTTTAGATTGGCGTTTCCGAGGATGTTAAGAACACTGAAGTCGGCGGCGTTCGTGCCTGCAATTTGGATCATGAGAGTGGCGTATTGGGTCTGGGTGTAGTTACCGACAACTGTTAGCACGCCCGGCGCGCCTAGCGCACCTCCCGGTCTGACCGTTCCGAAGTCGTTGTTCACAACGTTGCCATTGATTGTCCCTGTACCGGCGAGCGTGCTCTTATGATTGGCGAATGTGTTGCTTGTAATTGAACCATCCACCTGCAGCACGCCACGGTTGATGTTGGTGCTGCCAGTGTACGTATTGGCTCCCGAGAGGATGAGCGTTCCCGCCCCGATCTTCGTTAGCGAACCGCCCACGCTGCCCCTCCTAGAAGTTTGCGCGCCGCTAAAATATCTAATCTTCTGGCGGAGGTGTCGGAGTTAGTGTGGCTGTGGAGTCGTCCGTGGGGAATGGCGTAGGCGTCGGGGTTGGGCTGGGAGTTGGTGTCCCCTCTTGCTTTTGGCGATCAGCGCGTCCGAATCCTGCTCGATGCCGTCCCGTGGAAACATGCCGAGGCGTTTGAATGTGATTGACATGTGTGCTGCCGCCTGCCGGATGTTTGCCATGCGTCGCATGGGAGGCGTGTGCGGTATTGCCTGGCGGACGTTTGGTGCGCGTCGCTGGATGGTGAGAGGGTTGCGTGACGGTCTCGTCTTTACTTGCTTGGTCAACCCGCGCGGCACACGTGAGTGCAAAGCTGCAAATTAAAACAAAAAGCATTCTCATGTTTCTCTTTCTGTGGCTGCCCGACAGTTGGAGAAGTCTGTAAGGAACCTGATGTCTTCCTTGGCTACGATTCGTTTTCATGGTTTCGCAGGAAATATCGCCGCGGCGCTGCCTTTTGGTTGCCCGTTGTATGGCCATGATCGCCAGCATTTCTGCCGATACGCCACCAAGCCGAGCAGGCCCAACGTCAGGAGCAGAAATGTTGAACCCTGATCAGGGATGATCGTGCGCGATTCCACTGTTAGGATGGCACTATTATTTTGGTAGATGACCGACCATTGCTCCGTCCCGTTGTTGAAAATTTGGTGCTTAATGTGGGAAAATCCGCCAGTGAAGGACGCGTAATTCAAAAAGGTGAAGGAGTCACCGATCGTGGGAACAAAACCGTTCAAAAGCACCGGATCGAGAATTCCATTTAGACTAGCGTTTCCCATAACATCCAGAACACTGAATTGGCCGGCGCTCGTGCCTGCAATTTGGATCATAAGAGTGGCGTACTGCGCCTGCGTGTAGTTGTGGACGACCGTTAGCACGCCCGGTGCGCCTAACGCACCTCCCGGTCTGACAATTCCGAGGTCGGTGTTTATAACATTGCCATAGATCGTTCCATTACCAGCGAGCACACTATGGCCATGCACAGACGTATTGCTGTTGATCGAGCCATCCACTTGCAATACTCCACGGTTTTTGACATTGGTGTTGCCGGTGTAGGTGTTAGCTCCTGACAGGATGAGCGTTCCCGAGCCGATTTTGGTCAGCGCTCCGCCGGTGCCACCGTCTTCTCCACCATCCTGGATCACGCCGGAAAAGGTCGTGCTTAAGTTGTTGCTGCCTACGGTCAGATTGTTGGCTCCCAGAAAGGCATCTCCATCACCCTCAATCGAACCGATCGTCACGCCCGGACGACCTAAATGGCCGCTTATGTCCAGAAATCCATTCCCGAAAACCTCAATCCGCGCTCTACCACCAGTGGAGTGATCTTCAAAGAAAATTGCCCCGCCGCGACCGCCGTTTGTTCCTCCGTTGGCGATCAACGTTGCAGCATCAGCGGTTGAGCTTTCGTAGAAAGCCGTCTTGCCACCGACAGCACCGTTGATAGTGGCACCATTATTAATGAAGGTGCCGTTGCCGGCGCTCGGGGAAGCGTTGTTGCTGCTAAAAGCTGTCTCAAATTCCGTCACCCCGCCCTCACCACTGCTCGCGGTGGCAGCATTGTTTATAAAGGTGCCATTGGCAGCGTTTGAATCCTTGAAAAAGATTGTGGCGCCACCGCCGAGCGCAGCTACGCCACTGGCAGCACCGCCGTTGTTGATAAAGATGCCATTGCCCGCCGTTGAGCTGTCGTCAAAGACCGTGTCCCCACCGAATCCCCCGGTGATCGTTGCACCATTGTTGATAAAGGTGCCATTAGCCGCGGTTGAGGTGTCGAAGAAGATCGTTTGGCCGCCTAACGCGAACGTACCGCCGGGGATGCTGCCACCATCGTTGGTAAAGAAGCCATTGGCCGCCGTTGAGGTGTTATAGAAGATTGTTGCGGATGTGCCGACACCCCTGCCGCCTTCGTTAGTGAAATTCGCATTGCCAGCAGTTGAGGAATCGTGAAAGGTAGTCTCGCCGCCCTGGGAGCCGGAGAGCGTGCCGCCCTGGTTGACGAAAGTACCGTTGCCTGCAGTGGAGGTGTTGTAGAAGGCCGTCTCGCCGCCCTGAACAAAGTTGGCCCCTGAGCCGTTGTTGACGAATATGGTGGAATCACCGGCGGTCGCGCTGTTGCGAAAGACTATTTGCCCGCGGTTGCCCGCTCCGTCGACACCAGTTACGAACTTCTGTGTAGTTCCCGAATTGTTCGTGATGCCCGTGCCGCTAATGGTGAGCGTCAAGGCCGGATTTGCAGTGATGGTGTAAGGATTCGTCGCGGCCGAGGTGAACGTGATAGCATTAACCTCGGTGTCCGCGTAAATCGAGACATCGGTGGTATTGGAAAGGGCAAACGTCGCAGTATCCGTTGGCCCGTTGGGAACTCCCATTGGCGTCCAATTGGCAGCCGTATTCCAGTCGCCCGAGATGGGATCGAGATCCCATTGGGCACTGATCGCGTAGGCACCGGCTGGAAGGAGGAGCATCAGCGAGCAGCGAATCGCCGCCAGGATCAGTTTCTTCATAGAAGTAATCTCCGGAATTGGTTACCGCCGCCACAGATTCTGAGCTGGCAGCAACTGTCGCCGATACGCCGCCAAACCGAGCAAGCCCAACGTTAGGAGTAGCAATGTGGAACCGTGGTCAGGGACGTTTTTTGTCGCGGTCAGAACGGCGTACGTCGGTTCATACGTTACTACCCAACGTTCCGTACCGTTATTGAAAACCTCGTGCTGAATCCGGGAAAATTCGCCAGTAAAGGACGCGTAATTCAGAAAGATGAAGGAGTCACCGATGGTAGGGACAAAACCATTCAAAAGCACGGGAGCGAGATTTCCATTTAGATTAGCGTTTCCCATAACATCCAGAACACTGAATTGGCCGGCGCTCGTGCCAGCAATTTGGATCATGAGCGCGGCATATTGTGCCTGCGTGTAGTTGTGGACGACGGTTAGCACGCCCGGCACTCCCAGCGCTTCTCCCGGGCTGACTGTGCCGCGCTCGTTGGTCACGTTAGCATTGATTGTCCCCGTACCTGCAAGCGTACTGCCATGTCTGACCAGCATGTCGCTCGCAAGCGAGCCATCAACCTTCAACACGCCACCATCGACCTTCGTGTTGCCGGTGTAGGTGTTGACTCCTGTGAGATCTAGTGTTCCCGTGCCGATCTTCGTCAAGGAGCCGCCTACGCCGCCGCCCCGGCCACCGTCCTGAATGGCACCAGAAAAGGTAGTGCTTAAGTTATTGCTGCCGACAGTCAGATTATCACTTCCTAGAAACACGTTTCCGTCACCCTCGATAGAACCAATTGTCATTCCCGGAGCGTCATGAAGGCTTATGTCCAAGCAACCGTTGCCGAAAACCGCAATGCGCGCTGTGCCAGCACTGGATTGATCCGCAAACAGAATTGTCCCACCTCCGCCACCGTTCGATCCTTCGTTCGCAACCAGGGTGGCGGAAGCTGCGGTTGAGTTGCCACGGAAAATTGTAGAGCCGCCAAGTGCGCCACTGACAGTGCCACCGTTGTTAGTAAAGCTGCCGTTACCGGCGGTTGAACTGTCGGAGAATTCGGTGAAACCACCGTTGTTGATAAAACTCCCACTGCCGGCGGTGGAGGTGTCTAGGAATCTTGTGCCACCGCGGATCTCACCGTTTACGAATGTCCCGTTATTGGTAAACACAGTGGAATTCCCGGCGGTCGCACTGTTGCTGAAGACAATTAGCCCGAACTCCCCGTTTGCACCCACGGGGGTTATGAAATGCTGTGTCCTCCCCGAATTGTTCGTGATGCCTGTGCCGGTAATTCTAAGCGTGAAGGCGGCGCTGGCGGTGATGGTATAGGGATTCGTCGCGGCCGCAGTGAACGTGATGCCGTTAACCTCGGTGTTCGCGGAAATCGAAACATCTGTCGTATTCGAAAGAGCGAACGTCGCAATATCTGCTGGGCCATTGGGAACAGTCATTGGCGCCCAGTTGGCAGCCGTATTCCAGTCGCCCGAGATGGGATCGAGATCCCATTGGGCACTGTTCGGGTAAGCAACGGTTGGAAAGAGGAGCATCAGAGAGCAGCGGATCACTGCCAGGATAGGTTTATTCATAGAACTAAATCTCCGGAATGTGCTGCCGATGCGACAGATTACCAAGCTGCCGGGACAAAGCACCGGGTTTCAAACAGCAAGCCCGGTGCCAATGCGAGAGCATTGTTCAAGAGATGTTACAAGCATCAATGTACTAATGAGTTAACAGGATCACTATTTCGCGAATTTGTGCTGGCACTGGCCGAAGATCGTAAGGTATTCCAACGGTCGTAAGCTATCCCGACGATTCGGCAGCACCCCAGAGGAAAAGAGGCCCTTTTTGGCAGACCTAATAACTGGCAACCTCTAAACCTGGGATGGACCGACCCGGCAAGTTACGCAGTCTCCGGCAAGGCACTAATGGCACGCTGCTGAGCAACCGCGGCAGCCCGACCGGTTTGGTTCTTGGAGACACATCAGGCGTGGGCCACTTTTTGCAGTACGGCAACAACACCTACACTGAGAACTTCACGCGCCAACTCGCCACCGATTGCGATCCATTTGGATATGCTCCTTGCCTTAATGGTCTCCAGGTGACGTCGGACAACTCGCTGTGGACCGGCACTGGCAGCATTCTGAATCAGCGGAGCTCGCTCCATCCTATGACAACATCGCCTGGCAAGGCCCGGAAATCGGCGACATTTTTGGCGGTTTGTCGCTACCAGCATCCGCAACGGTCAGAATTGCGTGTTTAGCTCGGCCCGACATACGGTCGTGGGTTTAACGATTCACGTATCACTTTTGCAAGAGCGCGCCCGGGGTGACTCGAACACCCGACCCACGGATTAGAAATCCGTTGCTCTATCCGGCTGAGCTACGGGCGCAATTGGCGACGGCAATATGTCGCCGAGCCGCGCAGAAAATCCAGCGGGAATCGCTGCCGCCTTCGCCAAGGCTACTCCGAAGGCATTCGCGAGCGGGCCGCGTGCCAGGGAAGCGTTTGAATCGTTAAAGCGCTGTTACCGAGATTGACGCGCCGATAGAATCTTGATAGACGCTGATGCGCGGACGCCGCTGCTCCGCAGACATGGCGAAGAAAACTTCATCGGCCGACCCATCGCTGCCATTGCATGAAGTACTGGAGGCCGAGTTCACTGCGCTCCACGGGGAATTGCCTGCAGATTATTCAAGGTCAACCGAGCCGGCTGCTCGGTTGAAAGCCATTTGGTCTGCGATTCATGGTCTCAAAGAAAAACGGTCGGCGCTCTGCATTTCCGGCGGCGGCATTCGCAGCGCGACCTTTGGACTAGGAGTCTTACAAGGTCTGGCGCGCTGCGGACTGCTCGACAGGTTTCACTATCTTTCCACCGTTTCAGGCGGCGGATATATCGGTGGCTGGTTGAGTGCCTGGATCAAGAATCATGCGCATGGCATTGGCGGTGTCGTGGAGCAAATGCAACAAAACAGGTCCGATTCCGCTCTCAATCCCGAGTCTCAACCGATTCGCCATCTCCGGGCATTCAGCAATTATCTCGCGCCCAAAACCGGACTTACCTCCGTGGATTCGTGGACGCTGGTTGCCACCTTCATCCGCAACATGTTTTTGAACTGGCTGGTTTTGATCTCCTGGCTGGCAGCCGCGATGATGATCCCCAGATTGTATCTGGCGGCGATCAACGTGGAGCCGAACTGGGGCACGTGGACGGCCTCCGTTGAGCAGCAGTGGAACATAGGCCTGGCGATCTTGTTAGTGATTGGCTTCGCATTGATCGCCGTGGCCATGGCTTACGCAATTATCGACGTTCCCTCCACTGGCAACGCGCAATTATCGCAACGCAGTTTTCTGAAGTACCGTCAGCTTCCGTTGGTCCTCGCGGCTCTCATCCTCGCCGAATGGTGGGCATTATTCCGTAACGTTTACGGTAACGAGCCATTTCAACCTGCTGATTGGCTATTCAAAATCGTCGGTTTCACTGTCGCAAGCTATTTAACCGCTGGTTTGCTTGGGATAGCCATTCTTGCATTTCGCAAGCAAAAGGCAGGGCCCACTCATTTTGTCGCTTCGCTTCTTCGGCTCGGTGTGGTCCTGCTCACAACCGCGCTCGGGGGCTTTTGTCTTTGGGCAATCGCGACCCACATGTTTTTTGCTCCCGCGCAAAACGCTCTCAACTACGTTTGCTTTGCGCCTACGCTGATTCTTGCCGCGCTGCTGCTGGTGAATTTTCTCTTTACCGGCCTGGCAAGCTGGGTCTCGAAAGATGAAGATCGCGAATGGTGGGGGCGTTCGGCGGCTTGGATTCTCATCACGATTTTCGGCTGGGTCTTGGTGAACGTGATCGTTCTTTGGGGGGCCCAGGCAATCACGGCGGAAACGGGAAACCGCCTCGACGTTTTTCTCGGACAAGTAAAAGCGAATCCGGCCGCAAAGGCGATCCTCGGCGCCTTCGGAGGCGTAACAGGCATCGTCGGCGCCTTGCTGGCACTTCGATCTAAAATCGCGAGAAAACCCGGCAAGGAAGGCGGACTGCAGTGGCCGTTGATGATCGTGGCCGTTGTTTTCTTTGTGCTTCTGTCGATCGTAATTTCTTGGGTTCTGCTGCTGATTGGCTCGCAGCCCTGGGCGCAACACAGCGCCGCATGGCTTTTAGGTGAGGACGAGTCCAAAAGCACAAACCCAAATTACTGGCGTCTTCAACTCTTTGTTGTCTTCTTTCTTACGGGCGCCACGCTCTTTTTCGGCATCGTGATGGGTTTCTTCATCAATGCCAACCGGTTTTCCCTCCACGCAACCTATCGCAACCGGTTGATCCGCGCCTACCTTGCCGCTTCGCGTTCTACCGAGCAGCGTAAGCCGCATTTGTTTACCGGGTTTGATCCAGAAGATAATTTTGAGTTGCACAAATTGTCTCCCGAAAAGCCTCTTCATGTGATCAACGGCGCGCTCAATCTCGTGAAAGGCGAGCAGCTGGCATGGCAAGAGCGGAAGGCTGAATCTTTCACGATGAGCCGGCTGCATTGCGGTTCTCTGCACATTGGTTACCGGCCCTCGACCGACTATGGTGACGCGATTACACTCGGAACTGCGCTCGCCATCTCCGGCGCCGCCGCCAATCCCAATATGGGGTATCATTCCTCGCCTGTGGTCGGCTTTCTCATGGCGTTGTTCAACGTGCGCCTGGGCTGGTGGCTCGGCAATCCAGGACCTCCAGGCGCTGACACGTGGCACCGATCTGGACCTGGATACGCCGTGGGGCCGCTCTTCTCAGAGGCGCTGGGCAATACGACCGATCGCTACAAATACGTGAATCTTTCCGATGGCGGGCACTTCGAAAACCTTGGGTTGTACGAGATGGTATTGCGCCGGTGCCATTACATTGTAGTGAGCGATGCGGGTGAGGACCCGGAATGTTCCTTCGCTGATCTCGGTGAAGCCGTGCGCAAAATTCGAATCGATTTTGGAATCCCGATCGAGTTCGGTCCAATGAGCATTTATCCCCGCAGCCAAATCGACGCGCTAAAAGGTCCGGGCCACAATTGTGCCATTGGTCGAATCCGCTATTCAGTGGTGGACGGTTCCGCCGCTCCCGATGGCGTTATCGTTTACATCAGACCGGCTTGCTATGGCGATGAGCCCCGTGACATCTACGAATACTTTAAGACGAGCGAAACCTTCCCGCACGAGAGCACGGCCAATCAGTTTTTCTCCGAATCGCAATTTGAGAGCTACCGGATGCTCGGTGCGTACACCATGGAGAAACTTTGCACTGATTGCCGCGGGGATTTTCGCTGTTTTGTTCGCGACGTTTTAAAGAGGCACCTTGAGATGGAGGCGCCCGATTGGCTGGCGGAGTTACTGGGCACAAAACGAGAATGGCTCACACGTTTAAAATTCTCTTGCCGCAGGCTTCAGAAATAAGATAGCAATAGTGACTCGGTGAAGGAAGCGTTGCCAACCAGGCGCGGTATTCTCCGTCTCGCCGGAGTCGGAAGCGGCTTGGTTGCATGCGCGTTTTTGGCTGTTGCCAGCTGCAAGAAAAACGAGCTTGTGGATGAAGCGAAAGCGGCTGGTAAAACGACTGCCGATTTTCCGGCAGACGAATATGATTACTTCCGAGACATGGATATGCGCCCGGACGGAACAGTGGACGCGAACGGCAACAGCAGACTGAAACCGCTGGAGTTAACCGCGGACGAAATCAAGGGCCGCAATACGTGGGTGTTGTGGTGCGCCGGAGATGAGGTGTTTTGGGATTACCTTGCCGGGCACAGTTACGGGTTCATGGATCCGCTGAAGCTGTGCGACTTCGCGCCGAATGATAAAGTTGCCGGAAAACGATGGGGTCCTGCCGGGCTCACCATCGAGCCCGGCACCAAGGTGCCAGACAAACCGGACGAGTTCGGCCTATACATTCGACAACCAGAAGATGCAACGGTCCGTCAACCGGACCCAAAGGTATATGGGCGTTCTTCCGGCGTCGTCGGGCTGCGTCTCTTTCCAAACCCGAGATTTGATCAAAAAGCCCGGAAGCACTGGGACGTCGTCAAATATCGAAAAGATGAAAATTACTACAACGATCCGAATTTGATTCGTCCGTATCGGGTGGGAATGTCGTGCGTTTTCTGTCATGTTGCGCCGCATCCCTTGAATCCGCCAGCTGATCCGGAAGCGCCGAAGTGGGAAAATCTTTCGACGACAATCGGTGCGCAATATTTTCGCATGCGTGCCGTGTTCGGAAATCTTCTAAAGGAAGAGAATCTTATTTACCATCTCCTCGATAGCCAGCCGCCTGGAACCATCGACACATCGTTGATCGCGACCGATCAGATCAACAATACAAGCACGATGAACGCGCTGTGGGATTTTGGCGCGCGGCTCGACCGGTCCGGATTGCTGAAGCACCGCAGCGAGGCATATAAAAAAGATTACCTGGCGCGCTACGGACATAACGATTTCGAAAAAGTTTCGCCCGAGTCGGCGAAGATGCCAGTCCTACTTTATGACACTTCGGCCCTCTATGATCCTTCGGATCCGTATGCCAATCCGCGCCCGGTACCGCGCATCTTACTGGAAGGAGCGGACTCCATTGGCGCATGGGGCGCGCTCGCGCGCGTGTACCTGAACATCGGCATGTTCTCGGAGCGCTGGATCACTCTTTCGAACATTTTTATCGGTTTCCGAAAACAGCAGCCGTTCAAGGTCGACGACGTGGAAAAGAACTCGGTCTATTGGCAGGTAAACAAGCGTAACGTCGATTACCTCGCGAAGTTTTTTCTCAAGTCGACCGAACCGATGCGGCTAAAGGACGCGCCGGGAGGGAAGCAGCTTGGCAAATTGAAAGGCGAAGGAGTGCCATGGGACCCGCAGCTGGCGGCCGGCCGCAAAGTCTTTGCCGAACGCTGCATCATCTGCCATTCAAGCAAACAGCCGAATGGCATGAACGCTGCGCCAAGAGGGCCGGAGAAAGTTAACCTAAATGAATTGGTCGATTATTTGAAGGACCCCACCTATCGAAGTTGGGCGCTGGCCGAGGTAGAAAAGCGCGACTTTTGGGAAAACAATTTTCTTTCGACGGACCTTCGCATTCCGGTAACTCTGATTAAAACGAATGCAGCGCGTTCGTTAGGCAGCAATGCGATCCCGGGACACATGTGGGAGGATTATTCCTCCAATACCTATAAGAACCTACCTGCGGTCGGCAAACTAACCTACTGGAATCCCTTTGCACAGCAAAACGTTGAGTGGCAACCGCCGGGAAATGGTCGCGGCTATTACCGGCCGCCGCCTCTGGTAGGCATATGGGCAACGGCGCCTTTTCTGCACAACAACACATGCGGCTTGTTCAACAACGACCCGTCGGTTAATGGACGCATAGAAGCGTTCGATGATGGAATCTATCGTCTGCTTACGCCGGGTAAAACAGACGAGGAAGCCGAATCAAACCGTTATCTCTGGCCAACCGGACCCTCCACAGATTTGGGAACGCCCCTCAATCACGCAAGCTCCGAACGATTCAAGCAGGACCATGGTCTGATCTGGCGCACGCCGGTTGAAACGCACTTGCACATCCCAGCTCGCAGCATTCAGGAATTCGTTGCTGGCGTGAGTCCCGAGTGGATCCGGTGGCTGGTGAATTACCCCTGGATCTCCTTCGCAGCATTCCTGCTGATCGGCATTCTCATTTTGATGGCAAGCCGCAAGCGCGCGCTCGGATACATTGTCCTTGTGCTGGCCCTGCTCCTAGGATTCTTTGCCGCGTTCATTCGCGGCTGGTTCGGTGGTCTCAACGTTATGCACACACCGGCAGGCACATCGGTAGATATGCTCGCCAACCTCGATCCCGCAGAGATCACAATCACGAAACCTGAGAATCTCATCGCGCTAACTTGCGGAATGAGGAACTTAAGAAATCAAGGCACTGATGCCGAACGCAAGCAGGCAGCCAAGCTTCTTGGGATGAGTACCTCGCCTGATTTGGTGCTGGATCGCGGCCACTACTTTGCCAAAGACCTGAGCAAACAGGAGCTCGATGACTTGGTCGATTTACTCAAGACGTTCTAGCGCATAGCTCCGCTGGGCTGCGGCGTCTCCTCGTTCAAATGAGAAACACCGCCCTTCACCCAAAACAGCAAACGGCAGAGTACGACTTCATCATTGTCGGCTCCGGCGCGGGCGGTGGACCGCTCGCCTGTAACCTCGCCAAGAATGGGTTTCGAGTTCTTGTCTTAGAGGCGGGCGGATGGGACGCGCCGGAAGTGGCACAGGTTCCCGCGTTTCATGCGCACGCGAGCGAACACCCAGACCTCAGTTGGGAATTCTTTGTTAAACATTACGCCAACCCGAAGCAACCGGATTCCAAGTGGGACAATGAAAGAGGTGGAATCTTTTATCCGCGCACTGCCACCGTAGGCGGTTGCACGGTTCACAACGCGATGATCACCATTTGCGGGCCGAGCGGCGATTGGGATGAAATCGCGGAAATCACAAAAGATAATTCGTGGAGCGGTGAACGAATGCGTACCTATTTCGAGCGCCTGGAGCATTGTGACTATGTGCCCCGGCCGGACGAAAACCATGATTCTTTCTTCGAGAAGATCTGGGACAGAATTAGAGGCATTTTCGGAATCGCGCCCAGCGCCAACCCCGGTCGGCACGGCTTTGATGGCTGGCTGCATACGACTGTGGCCGATCCCGAGCTTGGCCTGAAAGACCAGGAGTTGGTCGAGGAAATTCTTTCCGCTCTCGCTGCTACTCTTATCGACCAGGGCGTAGGCGCCATTGCTACGATCGGATCGTTCCTTGTCGATCTTTTCGGGGACAAGATTAAGGCGCGCTTTGATCCAAATAATTGGGAGACAATGAAGCGACGTCCGGAGGGAGTAATGCTGGTTCCCATCGCGGTTCGCGACGGCCAGCGCAGCAGTCCGCGCGATTATTTGAGTCAGGTGCAAAAGGAACACCCGGAGCGTCTGATTATTTGGCCGGAAACACTGGTCACTGAAATCATCTTCGATCGGGAGCCGGGTCAGGCGGGAGAGCCGGTTGCAATCGGCGTGCGATTCCTTCAAGGCAAACATCTTTACGAAGCGCATCCCGAACCCAGCTCCACGGCCGGCACTGCCGGTGAGGTGTATTGTAGGGGCGAAGTAATCCTTTGCGGCGGCGCTTACAACACGCCGCAACTACTAAAACTCTCCGGCATCGGTCCTAAGACGGAGTTAGAGTCAGACAAATTGCAAATTAAGGTGCGCGTAGATTTACCCGGTGTAGGTACGAATCTGCAAGATCGCTACGAGATCGCTGTTATCTCGGAAGTAAAGAAAGACTTCGTGCTTCTCAAAAACCTCGCGATGGGTGAACCAGCGCCAGGAGAGCAGCCCGACCTTGCGCTGAAGGAATGGCGTGAAAGGCAAACCGGTCTTTACGCCAGCAACGCAGTTATCGTCGGCATTCTAAAGAAATCCCAGCCCGGGCTGCCTGCGCCGGATCTTTTCATCTTTGCTCTACCGGGGTTCTTCAAGGGTTACTACAAGGGTTACTCTGCAAACAGAGCCAGCCCCGACCTTGTCACCAAACACAACCTCGTGACATGGCTTGTGTTCAAAGCGCACACGAAAAACCGCGCCGGAACAGTTGCACTCCGCTCAAGGAACCCGCTCGACGTGCCTGAAATCAACTTCCACTATTTCTATGAAGGCACTGATGCTGATGAGGGTGAAGACCTCAACGCGATCACAGAAGGCTTCAAGTTCATCCGGAAAATCAACAAGATCGCAATGGAGAGGGGCGTGGTAAAAGGCGAAGTCTGGCCGAGACCGGAGGACAACGTTCGGGATGAAGCGACAATTCGGGACTTCATAGCTCGAGAAGCTTGGGGCCATCATGCTTCCTGTTCATGTCCAATCGGCGCGGACGGGGATCCAACGGCCGTCCTCGACAGCCGTTTTCGCGTGCGTGGAGTGCGAAATCTTCGCGTGGTGGATGCCAGCGTTTTTCCCCGCATCCCGGGGTTCTTTATAGTTACCAACGTCTATATGATCTCCGAGAAGGCGAGCGATGTAATCGCGGAGGACAATCAGAACCTGAGAGGTAAGTGGAATCGATGAAAATTCCCCGTGGCGCGATTGCGGGAAGCTGGGCATTGATATTTTCCCTGGCGCTGGCGGCCTGCAAGAAGAGCGAGCCGGTGGACGAAGCGAAAGCGAGTGGCCTAACGACTGCCGATTTCCCGCAGATCACTGCCGACGTTTTCAAACCGATGGATGGCGGCATCGATCTTTCGCCCAAGGAAATCATGGGCCGGAACACCTGGAATCTTTGGAGCGCGGGCAATCAGCGTTTCTGGAACCGCGCGGCCCAGGATAGCTATGGTCTAATCGATCTTCTGAAGATGCTGGACAATCGCAAATATCCGCGCCGCGAACGTTTCAAAATTTTAGGGTTATCGAACGAGCCCGGGTTTCGCGCGCCCAGCAAACCGGATGAATATGGCTTGTGGCTCGACGAGCAAGTCCGGTCCGAGCCGGCTGGCATCGATGAAAAGGTTTACGGAAAACCCTCGGGCGTGCTCGGCTACCGCTTGTTCCCGAATCCAGATTTCAACGACGAAGCGCGCAAGAAATGGGACGGCAAGCGTTTCTACGAAGACCCGACTTATTACAACGACAACAAGCTGGTTAGGCCGTATCGAGTCGGCGTGGCGTGCGGTTCCTGCCACATTGCTCCGAATCCGAGTAATCCGCCGGCTGATCCGGAAGATCCGCGCTGGGAAAATCTCGCGTCAGCGATTGGCAACCAGTACATGAACGAAGGAAAAGTGTTCGCCTGTAACGTCGAGAAGGGCGGTTTCTTTTACGAGATGCTGGCCGCGCAACCGCGCGGCACGTCGGACACGTCGCGGATCGCGACCGATCACATCAACAATCCAAACGCGATCAACGCGATCTTCTTGCTGGCCGAGCGTGAACGGATTGCGGAGACGGAAAAAATGGCGGGCGGAGCCTTGGCGTTGCCCTGTGAAGAAGAAGAGATGGGGGTCCCGCACATTTTGAAGGACGGCGCAGACTCCATTGGCGTGGCCGGCGCAGCCATTCGCGTTTACGTTAACATCGGCATGTTTTCCGAGTATTGGTTGACGCGCCACGACCGGCTACTCGGTCTGGTGCAGCAGAAGCCATTCGAGATCCCGTATGCGCAGAAGCATTCCATTTTTTGGCGCGCGACTGAGCAACGCGTTGGGAGCATCGCGGCGTTTTTCCGCAAATTGCAACCGTTTCATCTCGCCGAAGCGCCCGGCGGACAGGCTTACATCACGACCGACGCAGCGGTGATGACGCGTGGGAAAGAAGTTTTCGCCGAAAGCTGCGCGGCGTGTCACTCGAGCAAACAACCGCCGCCAAATATTGATCCGCGCTCCGGCGAAGGAAAAACCTGGTTCCGCGCAGCCGTGATGCAGCCCGATTTTTTGGAGAACAATTTTCTGTCAAACGACAAGCGTTATCCGTTGACCAAAGTTGAAACCAATTCCGCGCGCGCGTTCGCGACCAACGCAAAAGCCGGTCACATCTGGGACAACTTTTCCTCGCTGACTTACAAAGAACTTTCGCCGGTGGACGAGCTGGAATTTTTCAACCCCTTTGATGAGACCCGTCCGATCAAATTCAAACCGAAAGACAAAAATGTTGCGCCCGGTTATTATCGGACTCCATCACTCGTCAGCATCTGGAGTTCGGCGCCGCTCTTACACAACAACTTGCTGGGAAAATTTACCGGCGATCCGTCCGTAGCCGGGCGCATGGACGCTTTTAACAACGCGATCGAAAAGCTGCTTTGGCCCGAGAAACGCAAAGGACCAGACTCGATATGGCGCACAAGCCAGCGCTGCTGGCTCCATATTCGCAAGCAATACGTTCCCTGGGCCTTGCGCTTCCGCTGCGACAAGGACGGATACCTCAACGTAGGTCCGATTCCCGCAGGAACGGCAATCAACCTTATCGCAAACCTCGAGCCAAGCTTTTGGGATATGCTGACGCTAGTTCCAAGAATTAAAGCGGACTTGGACAGGATCCACGATGAAAAATTGGACGATGAAGCGGCAAAAAAAGTATTCGCCAATCTTGTTCCCGATCTCATCAAAGCAAACAAATGCCCGGATTTTATTGAGGACAAAGGTCACTACTTTGGCACAGATCTGACCGATGATGACAAACGCGCGTTGATCGAGTTTTTGAAAACGTTCTGAATCTCAGAAAACTGCGCGGACGAAATTGTGAATTCAGAAGACGAAACTCAGTGGTGTCCGTTTCGGCCCAGCCCAGCGGACTTGGATGCGATTCGCAAGGACGTGGCGGAGATCCCCGACATCCAGCGAAAACTTCTGGCCAACGATACGGATCTCAAATTTCGTGACCGTGTAGCGCACCAATATCAAATCGCTGGCAGCAGGGTTGTTTTCCATGTTGCGAACGATCTGCCTGAACCTTTGTGCGGTGTCGGGCTTTTTCAGCCCGGTGCGCAGCAGAGCGGCATTGGCCGAATCTCCACCGGCTTGGGCACGCCGCACGTGGAAACCAATCCGGATTTCCTCGGCATCATGGTCGCCTTTCAAACTCCAGACGGCCAGCGCGTGGATTTTCTCGGCGTCAACAATCCGACGGCCCCCACTGATAATCACCGCGAGTTCATGTCGGTTCTCTACGCGACCGGAGAGTCGGCGGGTGCCGACGTCCCCTTTGTCGGAAAACTGGGCGCGCATGAACTCGTGAATCTCGGCGCACAGCAAACCGAATTCGGCCTTGCGCTAGCGCATGGCATGGGCGTGATCAAAGCCGGCGAAACTTTGCTCCACTTGACCAAACAAACGCTCCCCACCGCTCTCTCTAGCACCGCGTATCAAAGATACTGGACGGGCATCGTCGAAGTCGGCGGCACTGGCGGCAAATTCACTTTCGTTCCCACTCGCGAGGAAAACCACGCTCCCGGTTTTCACGTCGGCCCACGCCACCTCACTGACGAGTGGAAAAACAGACAAGTGCGAGGAGACATCGAGTTTCAATTATTTTGGATTCCCTTTTTGAGCGAAGAAAAAACCCCGACAAAAGCACTGACACAGTCGTGGCAGGAAAATCATAAGCAATTGGTCGGCATCACGGTGTTTCCCCAAACCGATCTCGACTCGGAGGACGCTAGGCTTTGGGCAATTCTCGCCACTGAAATGGGCGCCAATCCAGGCAATTGGGTTGCTGACAAACTAAACAGCATCCAACAACCGGCGAGCGAATTTGGCGTGGCTCGAAAGATCGCATACCAAAAAAGCCAGGAAGGCCGAAGCGCTTTAGAGCCGAATTTTTATCAATCGGTTTTCAGCACCGCGCAAATAACCCCTGAACTGGCGCAGGAGTTGAAAAGACGTCACGACGCGAAGCTGAAAGCCGGTCACATTGCCCAAGCTCCTTAGTTGAGAGATGGCAGTTTCAATCCAAAAACCCTTGAATTGTCCACGCGAGGCTGTCACCATCGTAGGCCGATGCCGACAAAGGCGCGTTGATCGAATATCTGAAAAAAAAATGTAATTCAGCCCTAACGAAAGGAACTAATTATGGCAGTCACCGTTGCAGAAATGTTGAAAATGTCGCAAGCGCAGCTCGACGATCTTTTCACGCAAAGTCCTGCCGGCGAAATGCCGAGTGGCGAAGCCAAGGGAACGGCCATCGTTGCGCCGGGAACAACTTACACGCAGGACATCGCCAATTTTATAAATCATTTCGCGTGGCAGGGGAAAGTTTTCGACCCGGCAAAAGGGGTCTTGCGGAACAAAATCCTGCCATTTGGGCTCAACGCGATCATCGCCAAAGTTTATAAGGCTCCGAGCTGGCTGGATAACAAGGAGTGCATCGTTCTCGATTATTCGGAGACTTCACTGGTTGCCCACTGGATTCGCGATGAAATTCGTGAAGTCGCGCCGCACGTTTATCTCGGAAAAGTCTATTGGAGCAAAAAACGGCTAATCGATTTTGCGCTAGAGTTCCCAACGCCCGGATAATTGCGCTCTACGGCCATGCATCCCACGAACGTCGTCGGTGCCTTCGCCTAGAACCTTTCCAATCGTGAATTCAAACACGAGTCGCCCAATGCCGCGCGCTAATACCGGCTCGCGGTTCTTAAACTGGACTAGCAATACCTTCATGTTCCTTTTGCAAATGGAACGCCGCTTCGACCCATGGCTGCGCCCGGCGTTTGATAGCGTGCTTCGCGATCCAATCGCGCGCTTGACCACAGCGCTCATCAACATGCAGCGCAAGGACGAAGGGTTGAAGATCGCCGAGGAAAAGCTTCTGCCGGATGAGGAAGAGTATCTTGACTCAATCATATCCAGCTTTACCACGCAGATGCGAGGACTCTGGAAGCCAGGTGGCTTTGAGCGAGGCGGAAATACCAAGACACACGGTATCGTGCGCGGCGAGTTCATTGTTCACGAAAACCTACCGCCACAGTTCCAGCACGGCATCTATGCCAAACCGCAAACCTTCCGTTGTTGGGTTCGTTTCTCCGGGCCGGGTCCTTACATCACTCCGGACATCGACGATGTGGGCTTTATGAGCATCAGCATTAAGCTCATCGGCGTACCAGGGCCAAAGTTGATGGATGAGGAAAAGTTCACCCTGGATATGTTCGGCGTTTCCCCACCAACCTTTGTAACACAGGACACAAAAGCGAATGCGCACCTGCAGAAATGGAGCGTGAAAAACGCGCAGATTTTTCACTTCGTTAATTTTCAGCAGCCGCACATCCTGGACATGATCATGCAAGGACTGTGGACCAAGACCCAGAGCAGCCCGTTTGAAGCTCCTTACTTTAGTTGCGTACCATATCTGCTGGGAGAAGGCCAGGCGATGCAATACTCGGTCTGGCCGAAAACGAAGAAGAAAACTCCGATTCCGCGGCTTCCTTTTCGACCGCCGGACGATTATCTGCGCGATGCGATGGTCAAGGCGCTGAACGAGGGAGACGTGGAGCTGGACATCCGCTTGCAATTGCAAACCGATCCCTTCCTGATGCCCATCGAGAACAACGGTGTGCTCTGGCCCGAGAGACTTTCTCCGCGGGTCTCAGTGGCAACGCTGCGTCTTCCGAAGCAGAAGTTCGACTCTCCGGCTCAAATGGAATTCGCCAGAGAGCTATCCTACAACCCCTGGCATACGATTGTCGAGCATCGCCCGCTCGGTAATCAAAGCCGCGCCCGGCGGCGAATGTATCTGGAGTTGTCAACCCTGCGGCATAACATGAACGACGTGCCTCATTATGAGCCGACGGGAGACGAGGTGTTCGAGTAGGAGTCTATCATGACTCCGCAGTCGAACTACATGGTTCTCGCACCGATCGATCCAAAGCGCGAGATGGAGCTTCGGCAGTTGCTTGATTCGATGAACCGCGCGCCGGGTCGCGTGGATCCGAATAACGACCTGATACCTTTCGGAGAATTCGAAACGCTGCATTTTGCACGGCTTATTATTCTCGACGATAAGACCACCGAAGATATTCGTGTCTATGGATTGGCCCCTCGCAGTTATCCGTTGTATCTGGCGTTCCTGGGGGATATCGATGGCGATGTAAGTGCGTTTTTGGGCAAGTTGATCAAGCGCGCGGGAAAGGGCCTGGGCAGAATTTTTTCGTGCTGCGAAGGATTCGACTCCGATACAGATCTCTTCGCGTGGATGAGGCAACACCATGCTCCTGCTATTGCAGCTTACGTAAATTGGAGAGGGCGAACGGTGAGCCAGATTCGCGAAGAGGCGGCGCTGTATGAGGCGCTCGAAAACTACATCGAAGAGAACGTAA
>WNGA01002078.1_pt1 | contig 31042 bp, 28 predicted proteins | sample 5400061 | NCBI WGS metagenome assembly WNGA01 (sample SAMN13153366, study PRJNA577476) | soil metagenome | isolation source: 100 cm soil or saprolite under grassland replicate 2 | place: USA:California | collected 2016-06-15 | reverse complement strand
CCCAGTCCGCTGACCGGCCTTTTGAATTGAACAGACCGTAATTCTCAAACCCGAATGACGAATGGCCAAATCCGAAAGAATGACGAAATTCGAATGACGAAACGGCCCATGCGCCAGGCAGGCGCGATTCGACATTCGGGCTTCGGATTTCTTTCGTCATTCGTCATTTATCGAATACGGCGCGATACGTGCCCCTTTAGGTGTTGGATGTTTTTCTGTGATTTGTCTCTCGAACTTCGAACCAGGCCGCGTGCCTCCGGCGGCTGTTCGTTCAAAGTTCGATGTTCGATGTTCGCTTCCCGGGAGAGAGGGCCGGGGTGAGGGGAAACGACGGTTCGACAGCTACCGAGTGTCGCACATCCATGGGACTCCTCTGTAAGACGACAATGACCGGGATTGACGATCTTGTACTTCCGTGTCCTCCGCGAGGATTCGCAGCAATGGCGCAACCTCTATACGATGGAGACGTGCGTCGTCGGAGTGCTGTTGCTGCTCCTGTGGGTGCTCTTCCTGTCGCGACTGCGTTGGAAGCTGCGGTGGCTGGTGTTCGTCAGCGTGATCGGATTCGCCGGCATTATCGCGGCACTGTTCGAGATTCACGGCGTCACCGGTGACCTCATTCCCATCTTCAAATTCCGCTGGAGCCGTCCCCCGCCGTCGCTGGCCTCGCCGGCGGTCAGCCCGACGATCGTCGCATCGTCGTCATCTTCCGCCGGCGCGGCGACAATTCTTACCAACAGTTTCCCGCAGTTTCTGGGACCGCATCGCAATGCAACCTTGCCGGAAGGTCCCCGGCTGGCCCGCGATTGGAGGGCGCAACCGCCCCAAAAACTCTGGCGCCAGCCGATAGGCGCGGGCTGGTCCGGGTTCGCCGTCGTGGGCAACCGCGCCCTGACATTGGAGCAGCGCGGCGACGAGGAACTGGTGACGTGTTACGAGTTGCTGACCGGCAGAGCGCTCTGGGTGCATGCCGACAAAGCGCGTTATTTCACCACGATTGCCGGTGAGGGACCACGGACCACGCCCGCCATCGTTGGCGATAAAGTCGTGACGCTGGGCGCCACCGGGATGTTGAACTGCCTGGACCTGGGCGCCGGCAAAGTGATCTGGAGCCGGAACATCGTCACCGACAATCACGGTATTGTGCCCGAATGGGGCGTGGCCGGATCGCCGCTCGTGCTGGGCGATCTTGTGATCGTCAACCCGGGCAAAACCCGCGGCCGGTCGCTGGCGGCGTATCGCCTGGCCAACGGCGAGTTCGCCTGGGGCGCCGGCGATGACAACGCGAGCTACAGTTCGCCTTGCGCCGCGACGATCGGCGGCGTGTCGCAGATTTTGATCTTCAATCAGCACGCGATCTTCGCTCACGACGCGGCCACGGGCGAGGTCTTGTGGCAACACCCGTGGGACTCCAGCCAACCGCACGTGGCATTGCCGGTGGTGCTGGCGGGCGACCGCGTGCTGGTCAGCAGCGGCTACGGCGTCGGCAGCGAGCTTTTGCAAATAGCGCGCGACCGCCAGGGAAAATTCGGCGCGAACCGACTCTGGAAAACAAACCGGCTCAAGGCCAAGTTCAACAACCCGGTCACCCGCGACGGTTACGTCTATGGCCTCGACGATGGCATCCTGGCCTGCCTGGATCTGGCGACGGGCGAGTTGAAATGGAAGGACGGTCGTGATGGCCACGGACAGTTCCTTCTCATCCGCGACCTGCTGCTCATCACGGCCGAGAATGGCGATGTTGTCTTGCTTGATCCCGTGCCAACGGAACGGCGGGAGTTGACGCGGTTCCGGGCATTGGATGGCAAAACGTGGAATCCACCGGCATTGGCGGGCGATCTTCTGCTGGTGCGCAACGACCAGGAAGCGGCGTGCTATCGGCTGCCGGTGGCGCCCTAGCCACGGAAAAATAACGAACCTCGCGACCACACCGTCACATTCCAGCGGCCTGACCTGCATTTCTCACCAAATCTGCCAAGACAACCTTTTGTTGCCTATGCAACAAAAGGTTGTCTATCGGTTTAAAGTTGCCGGTGACCACGGTGCCAAAGGGAGGGTCAAAGACGCATGAAAATCCAAGTCAATCATCATCGTCGTCCTTCTCATGGGCGAACACAAACGCGGCGCGGACGGGGGCGGGCATCGGTTTGTTCGCTCCCCGGATGGAGCGCCAGATGACTTCGTTGAGCAACAGATCGTCCGCGGCATCTTCCTTGGCAAAGTTCATTTTCCTCGAGAGATCCCCGCCCCAGGCGAGCTTCGTGTTTCGCTCGTTCAAATCCACATTGGCCGGCAGGTGCGTGTACGGACGCGAGTCCGGTCTCGCCTGGAACGAATGGAACATCGGCGTCGCGGCAGCATCATATTGCGACATCGGTTTCAGGCCGAGAATCAACTCCATCGTCCGCAACATGCTGCTGGTCGAATACATCGTTGAGTCCACCGTTCCACGCCATGTGTAGGGACTCATGACAAATGCGGTCGTGCGGTGCGCATCCACGTGGTCCGGACCGTTTTGCGCGTCGTCTTCCACTACGAAGATGGCGGTCTGGGGCCAGAATTTTGAGTAGCTGACAGCCTCGACGAATCGGCCCAGCGCGAGGTCGTTGTCGCCGACCAGAGCCACCGGCGTGTGTTTGCCAAGCGTGGTGCCGTAGGTGTGGTCGTTGGGAAGCCGAAGAACCTGTAGTCGCGGCATATCGCCTTCGGCTTCGAACCGTTTGATCTCCTCGATGTAACGATCCACCCGTTTCTGATCGGAATAATCCAGGTCGAAACTGCGATACCATTCATCAAAATGGCCTTGCAACGCAGCCACACGCGATGTGCCCGGGTCGTTCGGCGTTTTGCCGTTGTTGATGAATTCGCCGTAGCTGCGATAACTCACGCCGGCTTCCCGCGCCCGGTCCCACAAATAGCCCTCCGCCGGGCGCGCGACCGGGAAATTGCCTTCGCTCGGATACGGATATTTGCCCCGCTTGTTATGGCCGTAACTCATCGGCCAGGACTTCTCGACGAAATCGGTGGCGTACGCCCCCATGGTCCATTCGTGGCCGTCGGCGCTGACTTCGCTCTCCACGTAAAAGTTGTCGAGCAACACGAATTCGCGCGCCAGTTTGTGGAAGTTCGGCGTGATTTTTTCGCCAAACAGACACAGGCTCGGATCGCCGTTGCCCTCCGCCACATCGCCCAGGACCTGGTCGTAAGTCCGGTTTTCTTTGATGACATAAATGCAATACTTGATGGGGCACGCGTCGCCCACTTTGTCGGGAATCGGGTTGTCCGGCGCGCGCCGGGCCGACACACGAAGATCGGACCGCAGCGGGCTGCAGCGATAGGCCTGCGCCGTCCAGGCCGCGAGTTGTTCCTTCAACTTCTCGCCTTCCCCCAGGTCGATAATTTCCAGCGTGCCGCGAAAAAGACCGCCGATGTATTCGCGCACGCTCATCGGCGGGTCTTTCCCGGGCTGCGGTCCGTAGCGGTTGGCCTTGGAAATGATCCCTTTTCCGTTGGCCACCAACAGATGTTTGCCATCAGGCGTGACCCGAACGGAAGTGGGATACCAGCCCACGGGAATGAAACCGAGCGAACGGCTCTTGCCGGGCGCGCTCACGTCGAACACGGCGATGTTGTTGTTGTCGGCATTGGCGACGAACAGCGTCTTTTCATCGGGCGACAAGGCGAGGCTGTTCGGCGTCGAGCCGGGCGGCAGACCCGGATAAAGTGAAGCGGAGAGCGTTTCCAGCGTTTTGCCGCTCTCCGTGTCGAGCACGGTCACGCTGTTTCGCGCGGCGTTGGCCACATACAAAACCCTGCCCGATGTGGTGAGAAACATTTCACAGGGGTGCTCCTGAGCCGGCCAGCGCGTCACAACACGGTTCGCCTTCAGGTCAATCACGGCAACCGCCGCCTGCGCCCAGAGGCTCACATAAAGGCGCTGTCGTTTCTCATCGAGCCGGCAGGCATACGGAAATGGCGCGTCGTCGAATGGCTTCTCCTGGGCCGCCTGAGCGCGCTTGATCGCCGCGGCAACGTCTTCAGCCGACGGCGGTTCGGTTGAATTTGGACCCGCCGGTTCGGAAGCAGGACCCAACTGGATGTCACTTACCTGCCCGGCATCGGCCAGATTCAACTGCGAAATGCGTTGGCCCCAGACATTCGCGACGAACAGGCGTTGGGCGTCGCCGCTCAACGCGATTCCGGCGGGTATGCCCCGCTCTTTGACATCGCGCAATTTGAACGCCTTGGCTTCGGACAGGTAGCCCTCCTTGAATGCAAACGCGCGGATGACTTCCTCGCTGGCGCCGCTGCAGTAAAGTTCCTTGCCGCCGCGCGAGAATTCGATGCCGTAAAACGATTCGTCCACCGGGAATTCGCCGACGACATTCGCGGCGGCCACATCAACGACCGTGATCTGGTGGCGCCCGTGACCGCTGTGGAGCACGGCGACGAACCGGCCAGCGGGATGAACCGCGATGTTGACGGGGAAATCGCCAAGCACGATTTGCCTGCCCACCGGCCGCAACGACCATTGGTTGGGCAGCAAGACCGAGCCATCGGCGCGCGGACCGGGCAATTCGGCGGGCGCCTGGCGAGTTTGCAGTGAAGGGTGAGAGACGCAGGCGCTAAGGGCCAAAAAAACGGCCACGGGCGACAATCTCAAAAGTTTCATAAAAAGAGTGGCCGTGTTATGCCAGCAATTGGTGTGCGCGTAAAGGCGCATCCTGCTTCCGCGCGGGCCATCGGGCGTCGGCAGGGATTTGGAACAGGAAAAAGAAACGCCTGGCCCGCGGTCAAAAATCGCCGTGCGGAAAAAATCCGCATATGCGGATTTTTTCCGCACGGCCATCGCGGCTGTTGCGCCGCGGCCACAAGGGTTGGCAATCTGGTGGCCCCGTTATGTCGGCACGAGGCCAATTACTTGCATCGCATTCAGTGGTGCCCGGGGAAAACCGCGCTTTTTCACTCGACACCCGAGTCCCAGGCCTCAACCTTTCGGTTGGCTGTGGCGGAAAACCAGCCGCTGCGTCACAAACGCGCGAAGCAAAACCGCATGATATCGATCCGTTCATTCGCTCCATTCACCTCGCGCCTCCGCGAGTTCATCAGCCGTTGTTCGGCGGATGAAGACCAGTTCGATCACCTCGCCTCGGCGCTCTTCGCTTTGCAGTTCGCCCGGGTCGAACCGTACCGACGGTTGTGTGAAACACGCGGCGTGACTCCGGTCAAAATCAGGCACTGGACCGAAATTCCGCCTGTCCCGGCCGCCGCCTTCAAAGAGTTCGAACTTTCAAGCCTCGCGGTCGCCGAGCGCACAACTGTTTTTCATTCCAGCGGAACGACCGACCAACGGCCGAGCCGGCATTTTCACAATGCCCAATCGCTGGCGATTTACCAGGCATCGCTGGCGCCGTGGTTCAAGGCGCATCTGCTGCCGGACGCCGAGGAGTTTGCCTTCGTCATTCTGACGCCCTCCCCTGATCTCGCGCCTCATTCGTCGTTGGCGCACATGCTGCAAACCGCGCGGCGCGAGTTTGGTTCACCCAGCTCGTTGTTCGTGGGAAACGTGGAAACGGACGGAGCGTGGAGACTGGATTACGAGGCGACACTGGCCGCGCTCCACAGAGCCACTCAGGCGAAGCGGCCTGTGGTCCTGCTCGGCACCGCCTTTTCGTTCGTTCACCTGCTCGATCATCTTGTCGCTGACAATCTCTTCCTCGCTCTGCCGCCGGGCTCGCGGGTGATGGAGACCGGAGGTTACAAAGGTCGTTCGCGCGCCCTGCCCAAAGCGGAACTCCACGCGCTCATCACGCGCCACTTCAACGTCCCCGCTTCACACATCGTCTGCGAATACGGGATGAGCGAACTCAGCTCCCAGGCCTACGATCGCGTCGCCGGCCATCACGCTTCAGGTCTCAACGTTTCAACGCTTCAACGGACGTTCCATTTTCCACCCTGGGCGCGGGTCAAAACTGTTTCTCCCGAGACAGGACAGCAAGTTTGCGAAGGTGAAAGCGGTTTGATTCAGGTTTATGATTTGGCGAATGTTTGGTCCGTGGCGGCGATCCAGACCGAGGACCTGGGCATTCGCCGCGGCGATGGTTTCGAATTGCTCGGGCGGGCTGCGCCGGCCGAACCGCGCGGTTGTTCGCTCATGAATTTTTGACGGAATCACAATGAACACAGGCGACGATCACAAAATCCGCACGCTGTGGCTGTGCGGCGCGTTGCACGCGTTCACGCATATTTATCACGTCGCGCTCATGCCGCTTTATCTGCTGCTCCAGCGGGACCTGAAGCTCGCCGGCGTGGAACGGGCCACACTCCTCCTCACCTTGATGATGCTCGCCTACTTTCTGCCCGGTTACGGCATGGGCGTGCTGGCCGACCGGTTCAGCCGCAAAAAACTTCTGACCGCCGGCCTGGCCCTCAATGGCCTGGGCTACGTCGGTCTCGCCTTTGCGCCGAGCTACGGGTGGGCCGTGGCCTGCGTGATGCTCGCCGGCCTGGGCGGCAGTTTCTTCCATCCGGCGGCGACCTCCCTGGTTGCTCGCCTGTTCCCGACGAACACGGGCAGAGCCCTCGGGCTGATGGGTGTCGGGGCGAGCATCGGATTTTTCATCGGCCCGCTTTATTCGGGTTGGCGGGCGGCAAGCGCGGGTTGGCGCGCGCCGGTGTTGGAACTGGGAGCACTGGGAATTTTGATGGCCGGATTGTTTGCCTGGCTGGCGCACGAGGATCCGGCGCGAAGCCGGCCCGACGAAAGAAAAATCACCGCCGAAAAGCTGTTCCCCACGCCCGCACTTTGCCTGTTGTTTATCGCCATGAGTTTCCTTTTCGGCTTGCGCGATTTCACCGGCAGCAGCATGGGCAGTCTCGGTTCGCTGTTCCTGCAAAACGCCTGCGGGTTCGATCTCAAACGGACCGGCACGGCATTGAGCGTGATTTTTCTGGCGTCGGTTGTCAGCAATCCGCTCTTTGGCCACCTGAGCGATCGCGGGCGGATTCGCTGGACCTGCGCCGTGCTGCTCGTCGCCGTGGTGTTGGTCGGGTTGTTCCCGCGTCTGCCGATGCCCTGGCTGATTCCAGCGCTGGTGCTCTATGGTTTCTTTTTCATGTCCAGCTATCCGATGGTGGAAGCCGCGTTGATGGAATCTGTGCCGGACTCTGTGCGCGGCCGGGCCTTTGGCGTTTTTATCACCGCCGCCGGATTGATCGGCAATCTGTCCCACTGGATGGTCGGCAGTTGGGTGAAGGGTCTGGGCACGAACGCCTCCGGGCCTGCTGCTTATTACCCGCTCTACGGCCGGCTTTCGTTTCTGTTGCTGCTGTCGCTGCTCGGATTGCCCTGCCTGCACGCGATTCGGAAACGGGAAAAGTTGGCGGCCGAAAATCCTCCGGCCCCGGCCGCCCCGGTCATTCGCAAAGCGCAATTTGAATGAATCTGCCGAACTATTTTTTGGCCGACCTGCCGCCGGCGGCAACGCTGAGCGCGGCGATGATATCGGAAGCCTGCCACGCGCTGAAGCGCAATCGCGACCAGTACCTGCTGAGCCGCTCGACCGACGACCTGGTCGGCATTTTAAGCGAACTGGCGCAGAGCTGGCTCGAGGCCGATTACCCGTTCCGCCAATTCGCCTTGAAACCAGGCCCCGACGCAACCGGTTTTTCCGCCGCAACCTTGAGCGCGGGTCTGGACGCGTTTTTCAGCCAACTGACCGCGGATAATCTGCGCGCTTTGTTGCAACAGGAACTCGGCCATGTCCATCGGCTGGATCAATTCGTTTCCACGGCCGGCGAACACAGGACGCAACGCACGGCGTTGGCAACGGGACCTCGCCTGCTCGTTCACATCGCGGCCGGCAATCTGCCCAGCCCGACCCTGATGAGCATGCTGCTCGGTCTGCTGGCGCGTTCCGGGCAATTCGTCAAATGCGCGACCGGCGCAACCTGGTTGCCACGCCTGTTCGCTCACTCGCTGTATGAGATCGAGCCGAAACTCGGCGCCTGTGTGGAGATCGCCGAGTGGAAAGGCGGCTGGCTTGATTTGGAGGAAGCTCTCTGCGCCGAGGCCGATTGCGTCACCGCCACCGGCACGGACGAGACGTTGGCGGAAATCCGCCGGCATTTGCCCGCGCCGGTGCGCTTTCTCGGTTACGGTCACCGCGTCAGCTTCGGCTACATCGCGCACGAAGTGCTGTCCGGTTACGGGGCCAAAAAGATCGCCGCCAAAGCTGCCGCCGACGTCGTCGCGTGGAACCAGCTCGGCTGTCTTTCCCCGCACTTGTTTTACGTCGAGCACGGCGGACGGGTCTCGCCCGAACTCTTTGCGGAAATGTTGGCCGCTGAACTGGCGAAGCGCGAAGCCGCCGAGCCTCGCGGGAACATCACGACGACTGAAGCGGCGGTCATTGCTTCACGGCGCGCTTTGTATGAAGTTCGCGCGGCGGCGTCCTCGGACACGCGCCAATGGCAGAGCGCGGATTCCACGGCCTGGACGGTTGTTTATGAGACCGATTTCCGCTTTCAGCTCTCGTGCTTGAACCGATTTATTTATGTCAAGGCGGTCGCTGATCTGGCTGAAGCGCTCCAGGCCGCGGAGCCGGTGCGCGGCAGGACTTCCACCGTTGGCCTGGCCGCTTCCGGAGAGAAAGCCCGGCGGCTGGCCATCGCGCTTGCGCGCTGGGGCGCGACGCGCATCTGTTCCGTCGGTCAAATGCAGAACCCACCGCTGACCTGGCGGCATGATGGTCGGCCCAGCCTCGGCGATCTGGTGACCTGGACGGATTGGGAACAATGAAAATCGAATTGCGAAAGACATTCCAATTTGAAGCGGCCCATCTTCTGCCGAACCTGCCGGTCACCCACAAATGTCGTCGCCTCCACGGGCACAGTTTCCAGGCGGAAATCGTCGTCGCCGGCGAATGCGACCCGAAGTTCGGCTGGTTGATGGATTACGCGGACATCACTGAGGCCTTCAAGCCGCTGTGGGAACAGCTCGACCATCGTTACCTCAACGAAATTCCCGGCCTGGAGAACCCCACCAGCGAAAACGTCGCGATGTGGATTTGGGACCGGCTGAAGCCCAGGCTGCCGCTCCTGAACGAAGTGATTGTCGCGGAAACCTGCACGGCACGGTGTGTTTATCGGGGCGAGTGATGTATGACGAATGATGAAATCCGAAGGAATGACGAAACCAGAATTACGAAATCGACTATCGCACAACTGTCGCCCCTTCAATATTCGTGCTTCGGATTTCTTTCGGGATTCGACATTCGGATTTCGTCATTCAGCCTTTGTTCAGCATCGGGATTCCCGACAGACCAGTGAAGGGCGCGTTTGGTGGCAAACCGGGCTTGCCGCGCCCACCGGTTCCGTTATAAGCACCGCAGTCATGTTCAAGAGCCTCATTGATTGGTATTTGAACTCGCTCGATACGGGCGGCTATCCCCTGGTCGTGCTGCTGATGGCTATTGAAAGCTCCATCCTGCCGTTGCCCAGCGAGTTGGTGATACCACCCGCGGCTCATCTGGCCTACACCAAAGGCAATCTCAGCATAACCGGAATCATCATCGCCGGAACTATCGGCTCGTGGATCGGCGCCACGGCGATGTATTGGGCGTCGCGACTCGCCGGGCGCCCTCTCGTCTTGCGTTATGGCCGCTACCTGCTGATCACGCCCGAGAAAGTCCAGGGCGCGGAACGCTGGGCAGCGCGCTTCGGTTCGATGGGCATTTTCATTTCCCGCCTGCTGCCGGTGGTGCGACATCTCATCGGTATACCCGCCGGCATCGTGCGGATGGACTACAAGCTGTTTTCACTCTTCACGCTGCTCGGTTCCGCGGTCTGGTGCGCGGTGCTCTGTTGGGTCGGCGTCAAGGCCGGCCAGGACGAGGCCTTGATGAAGGGAGAACTGCACCGAGTTTCGCTTTGGGTCATCGGCGCGTTGGCGGTACTGGGCGGAATTTACTACCTTTTCGTTCATCGCCACATGAAAGCCGACTCGAAACAGTGAGCACGAAGACCGTTTACGCGAATTACGCTATTCACACGAAAAAAATCCTGTTCCGCAAAATCCGCGGCAATTCGCGAAATTCGCGTAAAAGAGTCCCCTGCCCTCACTCCTGCACTCGAATCAGCGTCTTCACCGCACGATTGCCCGCCGCCATCGACTCAAACAACTGCGGCAGTTTGCTCAACGGACATTCGCCATCCACAAAGTCGGCGGCTTTGATGATTCCTGGTTCGATCAACTGCAACGCCCGGCGAATAGTGCCCGGCGTGTGATGGAAACTGGCGAGCAACTTCAGGTTGGAGTAGTGAATGCGCGCCGTGTCGAGCGCCACCGTCGTGCCGGAAGGGCAGCCGCCAAAGAAATTCACCACACCGCCTTTTCGCACCAGTTGAACCGCCGCCTCCCATGTCTCCGGTTTGCCCACGGCTTCAATCACCATGTCAAACGTCGCGCCTGGCAGGCCCTGGACCGCCGCCACCAAATCCGGCACGCCGGCAACATCAACAACCCGGGCGGCCCCCAGCCGCCGGGCGGCTTGCAGGCGGTTCTTCCCGCGGCCAACCAGGGTGACGTCGCAACCCAGATGCTTAGCCACGGCAACAAACAACAAACCAATCGGCCCCGAGCCGATCACGAGCAGGCGTTGACCGGGGCGCAACTTCAAGTCTTCCACGCCCTGCACGACGCACGCCAATGGCTCGACCAGTGCGGCGTCGCAAAAGTCCGTTTCCGGTTTGAGGCGCAACAGATTCTTTTCCACCAGCCGCGCCGGAACAACAATCGCCTCCGCGTAAGCCCCATTCAAAAACAGCAAATCATCGCAGAGATTCTCCTGCCCTTCCTTGCAATAGAAACACTCCCCGCACGGAGCCGAGTTGGCGACCACCACGCGATCGCCGACCCGCCAGCCAGTCACGTCGGGCGCGACCTCGCTGATGACTCCGGAAAGTTCGTGGCCGAACAGCGCGGGCGGCACGATCATTTTCGCGTGATAACCGCGCCGGAAGACTTTCAGGTCCGTGCCGCACGTCAGCGCCGCCTGGATATCGATCCGCACCTGGCCGACCTCCAGCGGCTGGGGAACCACCTCTTCGATTCTGATCCGTTCTTTGCCATAGAGAATCGCGGCCTTCATGGGTCCAACGTTACCGGCGAAAAAGCATTCCGGCCAATCCGTATTATGTGTCTTCCGGCCACCCGACCCGTCGCCCTGGCCGTACAATCTTTTGTCGCATAGGCAACAAAAGGTTGTATTACGACTCGGAGGTGGGCTGGGGACGGTCCGCCCTGCCTCGCGGTTCGCGGGCGGATTTCGCTCGAACAAACAGGCGGGATCACGCCGCCTGGCCGCCGCGATAAATCCGCGGAACGCGGTACGAAATGCTCGTCAAGACCTCCCAGGCAACGGTGCCGCACCAGGCCGCCAGGTCGCCCGCCGAGATGGCCTCGCGGCCCTGATCGCCGATCAACACCGCTTCATCCCCTGGTCGGACGTTCGTCACGCGCGACACATCCACCATCATCTGGTCCATCGTCACGCGACCGAGCACGGCACAGCGTCTGCCGCCGACCAACACCCGGGCGCGGTTGCTCGCCGCGCGCAAATAACCATCGCCGTAACCGGCGGTCAACGTCGCCACCCGCATTGCCCGCGGCGCGACAAACGTCCGCCCGTAGCTCAGCGACGTTCCCCGGGAAATCTCCTTGACCAGACTCACGCGGCTCTTGAGCGAGAGCGCGGGTCGAAGATGGTTTCGCAGGATCGACCCGACCCGACGTCTGCCGGGCGGCACAATCCCGTAAACGAGCAGCCCCGGACGCACCAGGTTGAACAGCGTGTCCGGCTCGTGCAGCAACGCGCCACTGTTGTTGGCATGAATCAACGGCACGCGGATGCCCTCTCTGGCCAGTTCGCCGAGCAGCTTTTCAAATTGCTTGCGTTGCGAGCGCGAGAATCTGGCGTCGTCTTCCACCGACGAGTAATGCGTGTACAGACCCTCGACTTCGATCCCCGGGAGCTGTCTCATTCCAACCAGCAGCTCGCGCGTTTGGCCCGGCGAAACGCCGAGCCGGCCCATGCCCGTGTCCACCTTGATGTGCGCGTGCACGAGCTTGTTCAGCTTGACCGCCGCGCGCGAAAACCGCTTTGCCTCGTCCGGCGTCGAAATCGTCGGCCGGACGCCGTCCAACACGGCTGACCCGACTTCGCCCGGCAGGCAGGCGCCGAGCATCAAGACCGGCCAGCCCTGGCCGACGCTATGAATGGCCCGGGCCTCAGCCAGATTCGCCACGCCGAAGATGTCCGTGCCGCTTTGCATCAGCAGCGCGGCGGTCTGCTTCAGGCCGTGCCCGTAGGCATCCGCCTTGACCACCGTCATGATCTTCACTTGCGGACCAACGCGGTGCCGTATCCACGCGAGGTTTCCGCGCAACGCATCCAGGTCCACTTCGGCCCAACAACGAAAGGAGTCTTTCATGCGATGATCACCAGGAAGATTGTTTCTTCGACGCACTCAGCCTTTTGTATTCGGAATGATCCGTGGCGGCGGGGCTTTGACGAATCGGGTTTCCCGCAGATAGATCGGTTCAAGCCTTTCGCCGGGCAGATAATCACGCCGCTGCGCCGCCATTTGTCCCAGCATCGCCGCGTCGGGAAACAGCACGCGTCCGGCAGAAAACCATTTTTCCACTTCTGGGCCGAGGACCATTTCGCCTGCTTGCGCCAGGGCCAGCACTTCTTCCCGGGCGGCCAAACGCAACGGCACGGCTTCACGATAGCCGGCCGCGCTCGCGTCATAGCTCGCCAGATAAAACTCGTTCCTTTGAGCATCACTGACGACGTTGACCCGGCCATACATTTCCTCCGCCTGCGCCTGGGCGGCGAGGCATTCGACGCTGCTGATCCCCAGGATTTTTGCGCGGCGCGCCAGTTGCCATCCTTGCGCGAGGGCTATCGCCGAGCGAATGCCCGCGTAGGACCCCGGGCCGAGTCCGACCGCCAGACATTCGATGTCTTCGCGCTCGATTGCGGCGGCGCTCAGGGCGGCGTCGATCAATCCCAACGGACGGCCTTCGCGCGTGTCGGTTTCCTGGGCGCGGCCGCGCAGCAGACCTTCCACCACAACGGCTGCGCTTCGCAGGTCCGACGAGAATTCAAGCGCCAAAATCTTCATAGACTATGCGCCGCTCCGTCTCGCTCAAAACGTCAATGCTGACGCGCCGAAACCTGAAACTCGGAACTCCGAACCCGGAACCCGGAGATTTTTGGAACCATCGCTCCGACCACTCGATTGCCGTCACACCCGCAGGCCGGCACAGGTATTCTTCGAGTCCAGCGGCGATGATTTGCTCCTGTGTTTCGAGCCGGTACAGGTCGAGATGGAACAGGGGCAGCCGGCCGCCGTTGTATTGATTGATAATCGCGAAAGTCGGGGAGTGGACCCCTTCGGTCACGCCCAGGCCGCGGGCGATGCCTTTGACGAGTTGGGTTTTGCCCGCGCCGAGATCGCCCGTCAGGCCGATCACCCAGCCGCTTTCCGCTTCGCGGCCCCATTGCTCGCCGATCCGCACGGTTTCTTCAGGCCTTTTGGAAATGAACGTAGCCATGAACAGCGAGCGGCTGGGCACCCTTTTTGTCGCGAATCGTCAGCCCGGATCCGGCGGTGATCCTGCCAATGCAACTGAGACGCAATTCGGGAAATTGTTTCTTCCAGGCGTCCAGCAGCGGAACCGCGTCGCGACTGCCGACCGTAAACAACAGCTCGAAATCTTCGCCGTCCGCCAACGCGGCCAGGAGCGCCGGCCGGGCTGAAGACTTCGCGCGCCCGGCCAGTTTCGCAGCGCGACTGATCGGAATGGCGTCGGAGAGCAATTCGCCGCCGACCTTGCTCGAATTCAGGATGTGCCGCAGGTCCCCGGCCAGGCCGTCGCTGAGGTCCATCATCGCGTGAATGGCAAAATGCCCGGTCAGCCATCGCGCCTCGGACAATCGCGGCTCGAAATCGAGATGTTTTCCCGACGAGGCGCCGCCCAGTTCGCCGGTGACGAAGATGGCATCACCGGACTGGGCGCCCGAACGCAGCGGACATTTCCCCTTTTGCACCGTGCCCAGGACCGATACCGAAATCAACATCCGCTCCGGGTTGGTCGTCGTCTCCCCGCCGACGATGGCCACGCCGTGACGGCGGGCCAGGGCACTCATTCCCGTGTAGATCGCCGCGACAACACCGGCGTCGAACTCCGCCGGCAACGCCAGCGTGACCAACGCATGGCTGGGCGTGCCGGCCATGGCCGCGATGTCGCTCAGCGCGCGGGCAAAAGCTTTGTGGCCGATTTTTTCCGGGGCCGCGCCTTTCGCGAAATGAATACCCTCCACGACCGCGTCGGTCTTGAACAGCACCAGCCTATCCGGCAGCCCCAGATCGATCACTGCGCAGTCGTCCCCGGCGCCGACCACCGTGCTGTCGTTGGTGGGGAGCGACTGCGTGAGGCGGGCGATCAGTTCAAACTCGTTCATTGCCAGCGCGTCGCCCTTACGCCGCCTGCTTCGCCACGATCGCCCAGAGGAAATTGGCCAGATTGAAAAGGCTGTGCGAAAAGATGGGCGCGGCCAGGTTGTCCGTTTTTTCGTAAAGCCAGACCAGCATCAATCCCAGAAACGTCATCGGAACAAAAAGCACCATGTTCAGATGCAACGCGCCAAACAAAACGGATGTGCCCAACAACGCCAGCTTTGGATAGCCTTGCTGTCGGATAAACGGGTAGAGTATCCCGCGAAACAACAATTCTTCGATGAGGGGGGCGAAGACGACCGCCTGGATGGCCAGATAGATTTGCGGCGCAATGGCGACAGTGGTCTGCAACATTTCCACCGAGGGTTGGGTGACCGGCTGCAACTGTAGCTTGTCCATCATCTCCGCGGACGCCGTCCTGAGAAAAAGCGCCGTGGGAAAAACGATCAAGGTCACACCCAGCGCGGTCAACAAGGCCGAGGTTTGTTGAGCCCACCTGAAACCGAATGCCCTGCCCCAGTTCGCTCCGCGGCTGCGCACCATCAAATGAATAAAACCCACAATCACTCCACAGACGCAGACGTAGAACACGAAACCGATGGTGGGATCGATGGCCGTGTCATAACCGGCTTTGGCCTGGCCCATCAGGTTGACCACAACGCCCATAAGGAACATCGTGCACAGCAGCGCCATCACCACGAGAAAATCAACCAGCTTCCACGGTTTCTCCGACAACATGTTTTCAGGTTATACCCGAAGCTGTCGGCGACGAAGCAAAAACTGGGTGCCGGTCCGTTGTCGGTTGTCAGTGGTCCGTTGTCAGAGGTCTCTCGTGGTACCTGGGGACCACCTTCACAACCACCGACCACTAACCCCGGACAACTGACAACTCCCTTTGTTCCTTGCCCGACTCGCGTCAACGGTTATGGTAACAAGTGGTGCTCAACTGGAAGATTCACGGCTCGGCCAGGCCGCAGCCAATGAAACTCCCTCGCTTCCATCAGGTGGAGGAGAAGGTCGGGGAGAGGACCCTCCAAACTTTGTGCGCGCATTGCGCCCCTGAACCTGCGAACGTCCCCCTCACCCTGTCCCTCTCCCCCTCCGAGGGGGAGAGGGTGCCCGACGTGTCCGCAGTAGCCTTGGCGAAGGCGGAAGGGCGGGAGAGGGGGAGGCTCATTGGAAGGTGGCACGTTCCGCCAGAACGCCCCTCTCCTCGGTCCTCTCTCCACTCCTCCGTCACTGGGCGAGGGAGGAAAAGCACGCTTCGGAAAATTTGCGCCAAAAAACAACACTTTTACGGATAGTGTTCGCTGCGGTGACCATCGTTGCGGTCGTCGCACTGGCTGTTATCCTGGTATTGCCGACAAATAGAAAGAAATCGAAAGACCCTGTGCCTGCCCCTGCCCCCTCTCCCACATCCGCTCCCGCTCACACCAACCGTCTGAGCCGCGAGAAGTCGCCCTACCTGCTCCAGCACGCCCACAATCCGGTGGACTGGTATGCCTGGGGCGAGGAGGCGTTCGCCAGGGCGCGCCAGGAGAACAAACCGATTTTCCTCAGCATCGGTTACTCGACCTGTCATTGGTGCCACGTCATGGAACGCGAGTCGTTTGAAGACAGGACGGTCGCCGGGTTTTTGAACGAGCATTTTGTCTGCATCAAGGTGGACCGCGAAGAGCGTCCCGACGTGGACCAGATTTACATGACCTTCGTCCAGGCGATGAGCGGACAAGGCGGCTGGCCGCTCAATGTCTTTCTCACGCCGGACCTGAAACCGTTTTACGGCGGGACTTACTTTGCGCCGGATGACCGTTACGGTCGGCCCGGTTTTATCCAGGTGCTCCGGAACGTCAGTCAGCTCTGGGAAACGCGACACGGCGATGTCGTCCATTCCGCAACCGACCTGCATCAACGTCTGGAAAGCCACGCCGCAACCGAAGCGACCAACCGGCTCCTGCTCACGACCGCTGTGCTCCAGAATGCGGCGCGACAGTTCAAGGACGATTACGACCCGACGAACGGCGGTTTCAGCGGCGCGCCCAAATTTCCGCGCCCCAGCGAACCGGCCTTTCTGCTGCGCTACGGCACGCGTTTCAAAGACGACGATGCTGTCCGCATGGTGCTGCACACCGGCGAGCGAATGGCGGCCGGCGGCATGTACGACCAGATCGGCGGCGGGTTCCACCGCTACTCCGTCGATGCCGAGTGGCTCGTGCCGCACTTCGAGAAAATGCTCTATGACAACGCGCAGTTGGTGAACCTCTATCTCGATGCTTATCTCGTCAGCGGCGAACAACACTTTGCCGACGTGGCCCGCGACGTCATCCGTTATGTGCTCAGAGACATGACCCATGCCGAAGGAGGGTTCTACTCCGCGGAAGACGCCGACAGCGAAGGCAAGGAAGGCAAGTACTATTGCTGGACCCGCGAGGAGCTGATGAAACTGCTGACGCCGGACGAATTCAAGGTCGCGGTCCGCTGCTTCGGCGTCAGCGACAAGGGTAATTTCGTTGACCACAGCGATCCCCATCCGCTGCCGGACCAGAATGTTCTCAGCGTCAAGGACCCGAAGTTGTCCGCCAATGAGAAGCCGCTGCTCGACTCCGCAAAGAAGAAATTGTTCGACGCGCGCTCAAAACGCATTCGCCCGCATCTCGACGACAAGATACTTTCTTCCTGGAACGGCCTGATGCTGGGCGCGCTGGGCCGCGCTTACGCGGTGCTGGGCGACGAGGTGTATCGCGCGGCGGCCCAAAAGAATCTCGCGTTCATCCAGACCAAACTCTGGCAACCCCCGCAGAAACCCACGCCTGACCCGTCCCGGGAGGGGAACTCGTCCAACGCGCACCATCAATCGCTCCCCTCCTCCGCAACGTCCGGGGGTGGGTCCAGCGGCACCCTCTACCACCGCTGGCGCGACGGTGAACGCGATTCCGTCCAACTCCTCGACGCCTACGCATTTCTGTTGGCCGGCGTGATTGACCTATACGAGGCCACACTGGACCCGAAACTCCTCGAGTTCGCGCTCGCACTCGCCGAAACGATGCTTGAGAAGTTCTATGACCGGGAAAACGGCGGCTTCTGGCAGGCTGCGCCGGATTCGTCGGACCTGATTCTGCGCGTGAAAGAAGATTACGACGGCGCCGAGCCTTCGGGCAATTCGGTGGCCATTCTCGCGCTGCTGAAATTGAGCGCCATTACCGACCGCAAGGATTTCAAACAAGCCGCCGAGAAAAGCCTGCGCCTGTTCGCCAATCGCCTGCACCAACTGCCCCAGGCCGTTCCCCACCTGCTGCTGGCTCTGGATTACTGGCTTGAAGAACCGAAGCGTGCGGTAATTGTCGGCGATCCCACAGCGGCGAGCACGCGCGCGTTGATCCACGCGGTGCATTCGGTCTATCAACCGGGCAAGGTCGTGCTGGGCAACACGGGGTCCGTCGAACCGTTTGCCAGGACTTTGCCTGCGAAAGACGCGCCTGTGGTTTATCTCTGCACCGGCAACGCCTGTCAGCCGCCTACCTCCAGCGCCGACACTGTCCGCGTGATGCTTCGATGACCCTTGCCGGCCCTCCCAGCCTCTCGCCCGACTGCCACGCCAAACTTTGTCACACGTACGACAAAGTTTGGCCTGGCACGGACATCCGGCCTGTGGCTACTTTTGCTCCATGAAACCTAAGACCGAAGAATTTCTAAACTTCCTCCTTTGGTCCGCCGAGCGACTGGCTCGTCCCACATTTCGCAACCTGCATGAATCCTACGAGGGCTGGGCCTACCGCAACGGACTTCTCCGGCAAGTCGCCGTCCTCGAGAGGCGCCAGTTGATAGAATACGACCCCTCCGCGACCGATGAACGCGTATGCCGCCTGACCGCCCAGGGCCGCTTGCATGCATTGGGTGGCCGCGACCCGGAGGCTTGGTGGTCCCGCGAATGGGACGAACGATGGCGGCTTGTGGTGTTCGACATTCCCAGGACACAAAACACCCGTCGCAGCCGGCTGCGACGCTACCTCCGCGATAAAGGCTTCGGCTGCCTGCAAAACAGCGTTTGGATCACACCCGACCGCCTGGAGGAAGAACGGCGGATCCTCGTTGGCGGCAAAGTCAATGTGGAGTCGCTCATTCTGCTCGAAGCGCGATCGTGCGCGGGGGAGTCCGACGCGGATATCGTCGAGGGCGCCTGGGATTTCGAGCAGATCAACCGCCGTTACATCTGCCACCTGAAAACCCTCCACCAGCGACCGACGGGGCGGATGGCGAACGAAGCTGCGGCCAGGACATTACAGCGCTGGGCGCGGGCGGAGCGTCAGGCGTGGCACGAGGCGGTGACCAACGATCCGTTGCTGCCCGAAAGAATTCTTCCGCCGGATTACCTGGGGCGAGAAGCCTGGCGGAGACGGATTGAGGTGCTCCGCGAAGCCAGACAGCAACTGGACAGCTTCAATTCCTGATCTGTCAGCTCCCAAACTTTGTCATACGTGTGATAAAGTTTGGGAGACTCCTGATTCCAATTCCGGCGGCTCGGCAAAGGGGCGGCTTTAGGCCGAGCGAGGGGACGGCCGTGGCTTGGCGCGATCCACGACTTTCCGTTCAGATGTAATACATCTTCTCCTTGCCCGCGCTCTCGTCGAGCAATTGCTGGAAGGTGACGTTATCCGCGGTGTTTTCCAGCGCCATTTGCAGCTTTTTCCAGGCGCCCCGCAATTCGGGCGGACATCGCGGATCGCTCAAGCCGGTTGAATCAAACACCTGACCGTGCACCGCGCGCAGGATGTCACCCAACGAAATCTCCGCCGGCGATCGCGCCAACAAGTAACCGCCTTCCTTGCCGCGCTGGCTTTTGACGATGCGATTGGCCTTCAGTTCGATGAGAATTTGCACCAGGTAATTGGCCGGCACTCCCTGTTCCGCCGCCAGCTCCTCCACACGCCGCGCGCCGCCGTCGGGCCAATGCCGCGCCAGGCCCAACACCGCGCGGGCAGCGTAATCGCTTTTGACCGACAGTTTCACGCGCGCAAGTAAAGACGCGGAACGAATTCCACGCAATAAAATCAATTCGTGCCGCGTCGTCTTTTCAAGCCCAACATCCGATGACCGGTCGGCCGCTGCTGTTCAGGAAAAACCAAACTCCCCGCAGAACTCCTCGGTTGGCGCGTCGATGCGAACGATTCGTTTTTGAAACGGATCGGGATAAATCAGCGTCACGGCGCGCAGGGCCAAAGGAAAAGGGGACCGGTGGCGGGCCGCCGGTTGCGAGTCGTGGGAAAGCAGGCCATAGAGCGCATCGCCCGAAATCGGATGACCGGACTCGGCGAGGTGAACCCGTATCTGGTGCGTGCGCCCGGTCAATGGCCTGGCTTCAACCAGCGCCGTCTCGCCCTTCGATTGCACGATCCGAAATTTCGTCTCCGCCTCTTTGCCGTGACGCGTATCCACTTTCATTCGGCCGCGTTGACGCGGGTCGGGCGCCAGTTTGAGCCGGCAGGTCCAGTGCTTCTGCCCGGGCACTCCTCGCACGACGGCCAGGTAGATTTTTTCCACACGCCAGCTCTCGAACAACCTGCTGTAGGCCTGCACGGCGCCGGGATTCTTCAGCAACAGCAAGACCCCGCTCGTGTCGGCATCGAGGCGATGGGCGAAGCGCAGGTATTTCAGATTACGCGAACGCGCCCAGAAGTCGCCCCCTTCAACGGCCGACAGCAGCGCCAGATGCAGGTTGCGGCCCGTCCGGTCCCACGACTCGGGCGCGAGCATCCAGCCGGCCGGTTTGTCGATGGCGAAGACCGCGCGGTCTTCGTAAAGAACGGGGATGCGGGTGCCGTCGGGCAGCTCGATTTCTTGCGGTTTGGCCACGCGCGGATGGTGGGCAGGGTTAGCTCCTTACCGCGACGACAAGCGACCTTACGAACTCCGTCACTTTCGCGACCATTTCCGGGCTCTTTCCGTATTGCGCAATCTGGTTCACCACCGCACTGCCCACCACGACGGCGTCCGCGCATTGGGCGACCCGTCGCGCCTGTTCGGGATTGGAAATGCCGAAGCCGACCGCAATCGGCAGGCTGGTGTGCGCGCGAATTCTGCCTGTCATCTGCGCAATATTGACTGCGACCTTCTCCTGCATTCCGGTGACGCCTTCGCGCGAGATGTAATAAATGAATCCCGCGGCCCGCTTCGCGATCAGTTCGATGCGCTCGTCGGGCGTTGTCGGCGCGATGAGGTAGATGTTGCAGAGCCCGACATTGCCCATCCGGTGCTCGTAGTTTTCCGACTCCTCGGGCGGCAGATCGAGCGCCAGCAATCCATCCACGCCTGCGCCGGCCGCGTCGCGGATGAATTTCTCGATGCCATAGCGGTGCATCAAATTGTAATAGAGATAGAGAACGATGGGGACGTCTGAGTCCTTGCGGATTGCGGCGACCGTTTCCAAAACTTTTCGCGGGGTCGTGCCGGATTCCAATCCGCGTTGTGCCGCCAGTTGATTCACCAGGCCGTCGGCCAGCGGGTCGCTGAATGGCACGCCCAGTTCCAGCACGTCCACGCCGGCATCGTCAAAGGCGAGCGCGAGTTGGCGCGTAGCGACAAGATCCGGGTCACCCGCGCCGAGGTAAACGATAAATCCCTTTTTGCCCCCTTTTTTCAGGCCGGCGAACCGTTCCACGATGCGATTCATCGCGCGCATCTTCAAGTTCCGGGTTTCGCGTTTCAAGTTTCAAGTTGGTGGAGCGCTTTCGCGCGCCGCGCCGCGAGGACCCGTCTTCGGTTTTAACGTTTCAACGTTTCAACGATTGCAACGGCTTGACGGCTCTTCACGGTTCGCCAACCACACCAGCCGCAATCCCTCCAGCGTCAGCAGGGGTTCCGCGGCAGTAATCTCCGGCATCCTGGCCGCGATCAGCTTCGCGTAACCGCCGGTGGCCACCACGGGAAGTCGTTTGGCCTTCAACTCCCTCTTCAACTCGCCGATCAACTCGCGCACCAGACCGCGGTAACCGTGCACCGCGCCGACGAGCATGGCTTGTTCCGTGCTTTTGCCAACCACCGATGCGACTTCGCGCATCCGGATTTTCGGCAGCAGCGCCGTTTTCTCGTGCAGGTAATCGGTCATCGCCGCCAGGCCGGGCGCAATGATGCCGCCCACGTAGTTGCCGCTGCCGTCCACCACATCGAACGTCACCGCCGTCCCGAAATCCACCACCACCGACGGCGCGCCGAAGTGGTGTCTGACGGCGACCGCGTTGGCCAGCCGGTCGGGACCGATGGTTTGCGGTTTGGGATAATCAACACCCACGCCGCGCACGTTCTTGGGCGTCAATTCCAGCGAGGAAATATTCCAAAGCCGCTTCACCGCCCGCCGCACGTGCGGGGTGGCCCGCGGAACAACGCTGCACAGGGCGGCGCCGTTCAGGGCCGCGCGGCCGACGAACCGTTTCGCCAGCTTCGCCGCCTCGCCGCCTATCCAGTGGGCCGTCGGGACGTTGGCTTGTTTGACGACCCGTTGCGGACTCGCCAGGCCGAGGTGCGTGTTGGTATTGCCGATGTCGATGAGCAGAATCATGTTTGTGTCATAAGGACGGGGCGCGACTCCGTCGAGCCTGGACTGTCCGGGGCTTTTGGGCCGATTCGTTTCATTCGTGGTATAAAATCAACGGCCGGCAGTCGGCCGGGAAACGCTCACTTTTCCACTGTGACATCGCCGCCAATGATTCGTTCCAGATGACCGTGCTGGGTGCGCAGCAGCAGGGCGCCGTCGGCATCGAGTGACTCGGCGCGGCCCCGGACCCGGCGATCGCCGATCTGAATGACCACGTGGCGGCCTATCGTATTACAACGTTCCTGCCATTCGTCGGCGACCGCCTCAAACTGTCCGGCACAAATACGGGCATAGTCGCGGTCCAACTCGCGGAGGATTTCAGTCGCCAGTTCGGCGCGGTCCAGCAATTCACCCGACTCGGTCCTCAGGGAGGTGGCCAGCCGGCGAAGGTCGGAAGGAAATTCGTTGGCGTTCAAATTCACATCCACGCCCATGCCAAGGACGACGTATTTGACGGTGTCGAGTTCGGCGTGCATTTCCGTGAGAATGCCGCTGACTTTTTTCCCGTGAATCAACACGTCGTTGGGCCATTTGATTTCGGGCCTCAGACCCGTTTGGGAATGAATCGCGCGAGCCAGCGCTGTCGCCGACGCGACGGTGACTTGCGTGACGGCCTGCGGGCGGAGCCGAGGCCGCAGCAACACGGAAAACCAAAGCCCCTTGCGGGCGGGCGACATCCATTTGCGTCCCAGCCGTCCCCGGCCCTTCGTCTGTGATTCGGCGAAGACCACGACGCCTTCCTTCACGCCGTCGCGCGCCAGTTTTTCAATGACATCGTTGGTGGACGTCGTCTCCTGAAAGACCCGAATATCGCGGCCGATGAATTTCGTTTTGCCGAGCCGCGAAAGCAGATCATCGGCGTGCAACACATCCGGCGTGCTCAGCAGGCGATAACCGGTATGCGGGCTGGCCTCGATGTCGTAGCCGAGCGAACGCAGCTCCTCGATTCGCGCCCAGACCGCCGCCCGGCTGATGCCCAGTTGCTCAGAAAGCTCCGCGCCGGACACGCCTTCGTCAGCGGCGTGCAGCGCGGTCAGGATTGTGGCATCGATCGTCACTGCCGAAAAAGTTTCGCCTTCCGCGGTCCCGGTCCAGCCTCAGAAATCGAAATCGAGCGCGATGTCCACGGCGCGCGCCGAGTGGGTTAGCGCGCCGACGGAAATGTAATCGACGCCGGTTTCAGCGATTTGCCGGACAGTGCCGAGCTTCACGCCGCCGCTGGCCTCGGTTTTTGCGCGGCCTTTGGCGAGCTGCACCGCGACCCGCAGTTGGACGAGATTCATGTTGTCGAGCAGGATGACGTCCGCGCCGGCAGCCAGGGCCTGCTCGACCTGTTCCAACGCGTCCGCTTCGACTTCGATCCGGTGCCGAGGATATTTATCGCGGGCGCGTTTCACCGCGGCGGCGAGGGCATTCGGTTTCTCGTTCCGCAAGGCGGCGAGGTGATTGTCCTTGATCAGTACCTGGTCGAACAGGCCCAGCCGATGGTTGAGGCCGCCCCCGCAGGTCACGGCGTACTTCTCCAGCCGCCGCAGACCGGGTGTGGTCTTGCGGGTGTCGAGAATCCGCGCGCGCGTGCCTTTGGTCGCGTCAACGAACTGGCTGGTCAATGTGGCGATCCCCGAAAGCCGCTGGAGCAGATTGAGCGCGACACGCTCCGCAGTGAGCATGGCCTGCGCCGAACCGGAAATGTGCAGCAGCGTCTGGCCCGCCTTCACAGCCTCGCCGTCATTGGCGGCGCGCGTGATTTGAATGGCCGGCGAAAGCTCCCGAAATGCCGCTTCGGCCACCGGCAAACCCGCCAATACCAGGGCTTCGCGCGCCAGCATGACCGCCTTCGCGCTAGCCGTGGCCGGAATGGTCGCCAGCGTGGTGACGTCACCGCTGCCAACGTCTTCCGAGAGCGCAAGCTGAATGACGCGGCGGATTTCTTCGGCGGCAGGCGCTTCCATGCGGACAGCATGAAGTCAAGTGACCGAAGGGAAAAGGAAAAACCAACGAAGACAATGAACTTTCAACTGCCCGTCCTTCCTGCATAATCTGCCAATGTTCACCCGGACATTTCCCAAAAGCCTTGGCTCGGCGCTCGCGTTGCTGTCGGCGCTGACCGCCAACTCGCTGGCCCAGAATCGGGCGGTTTCAACCAACGTCGGCCCGGCGAAATGGGAGGCGGAAATCAAGGCCTTCGAGGCCGCCGACAAGACCAATCCCCCGCCGCGCAACGCCACTCTGTTCGTAGGCAGCTCCAGCGTTCGGCTCTGGAAAACGCTGGCCCGGGATTTTCCCGGCTACAAAGTCGTCAACCGCGGTTTTGGCGGGTCGCAAATCGAAGACTCCATCGCGTTCGCCGACCGCGTTGTCATTCCTTATCGACCGAAAACAATCGTGCTGTACGCCGGCGACAACGACATCGCCGCGGGGAAATCACCGGAACAGGTGGCCGCCGATTTCAAACGATTCGCGCAAAAGATTCACGCGGCGCTGCCCAGGACCCGGATTGCCTTCATCTCAATCAAACCAAGCCCGGCGCGCTGGCATTTGGTGGAAAAAACCAAGGCCGCCAATCAGATGATTGAAGACTTCTGCCGGCAGGACAAACGGCGGATATACATCGACGTGTTCAATCCCATGCTGGGCCCGGACGGTCAACCGCGGGCGGACCTGTTTGTGGAGGACAAGCTCCACATGAACCCCGGCGGCTACGCGCTCTGGAGTGCGCTGATCAAGCCGTGGTTGAGAAAGTAGCATCGGCTCACGGCCCGCTCGATGGGTTGTCTTCATTGGAGTGGGCGAAGGCATCCTTCAACGCCCTCTCCAGATCGGCAAAGGCCTGCTCGGCGCCCGCCTTGAAATCCTGCCACTTGTCCGTGCTGCTGCTCTTCAATTGCTCCAGTTTGTCGGCGGCCGCCTGTTTTTTCTCCTGCAATTCCGCGAACGTATTGGTCCACCCGGACCTGGCCCGCTCACTGGTTTGTTCGGATTTCGCCTTCAGATCAGACAATTGGTGGTTGAACTCGGTCATTTTGTCCCCAAGGCTCTTCTGCAACTGTTCCTTTTGCTGGATGAGATAGGCGGTCGTCGTGGTCACCGCGTCTTTGGCATCCTGTTTCCATTTCTGCACGCCACTGGCGGACACATTGGTCGGTTTCGACCGCGAGACCTCCTGTTGCTTGCCGCATGCCGCCGCCAGCATCAGCGCCGGCACGAACATGACTGCTCGAACTTTTTCGCACATCATCATAACAATTTCCTTTTAAAGATTGGAGTGACCGCAACGCCCACGCGTTCAATATCCAAACCCGTGCGCCGGCGACAGGAAAATTTCCGGCGCCGCAAATTTTGCTGAATTGAACCGCAGGTTCGGGCATCTTAATCACATGGCCAACATCATCGTCCATCCGCGCTGGCGCATTCCGGAACGGTTCGCCACCCCGGAAGCGGTTGTCCTGAACCGCCGGAGTTTTCTCAGACAAATCGGGTTTGCGGGCGCCGGCCTGCTCGGAGCGCCGCTCATCCCGCCCGCGCACGCCGCCGCGGCGCAGCCCGCCAATGCGACGCAGGCAGCCGGCGCGCCGGCTCTCTCGAAAACCTATCCCGCGCCGCCCAATCCGGAGTTCCACCCGGCATGGCCATTGACCAATGAGAAAACGGCCGGTCGCTACAATAATTTCTACGAGTTCACGCTGGGCAAGGATGTCTATCGTTACGTGGACAAGTTCGTCACCGCGCCCTGGCCGATCCAGATCGGCGGCCTGGTGGAAAAGCCAATGGCCGTGGACGCGATGGAACTGGTCAACCTGTTCGGTCTGGAGGAACGCGTTTACCGGATGCGTTGCGTCGAAGCCTGGGCGATGATCGTGCCGTGGACCGGCTTTCCGTTCAGCAAGTTGCTGGAAAAGGTTTCGCCGAAACCGGAGGCGAAATTTGTCCGTTGCGAGACTTTCAACCGGCCCGAGCAATCGCCCGGAATAAAATCCGCGCCGGACTATCCCTGGCCTTATTTCGAGGGCCTGCGGCTCGATGAAGCGATGAACCCCTTGACCATGCTGGTGACCGGAATCTATGGCAAGCCGCTGCCCAAACAGCATGGAGCGCCCATTCGCCTCGTGGTGCCGTGGAAATATGGTTACAAGAGCATCAAGTCAATTGTGAAAATCGAGTTGATCGCCAAACAGCCAAAGACGTTCTGGGAAACGTTGCAGCCGGACGAATATCCGTTTGAATCGAACGTGAACCCGAACGTGCCGCACCCGCGCTGGTCGCAGGCCACCGAACGCATGATCGACAGCGGCGACCGCGTCAAAACGCAGCTTTACAACGGCTACGGCAAATACGTCGCCCGCCTCTACGGAGGGTGAGTTCAAGAAGGGTAGCCGCCGACGTAAGGAGGCGGATTTTGGCGCGAAAAACACTTCCGCCTCGTAACCTCGGCGGCTACGGCTCTTGCGACAATTCTTGAACTCACCCTGCGCCTCTACGCGAAAGGCTGATTTTCGGCTTTCGTTCGCGTGAGGAATCGGCTAGGGTCGCCTCCATTTAAGCGATGCCAGTTCCTGTCATCAGCGTTGCCCAAATGCGCGAATGGGAGAAAGCCACCTGGGCGGCCAAACGCAAACCGGCCCAGGTCATCAGCCGCGTCGGCCATATCGTCACTTGGCGGGTCAAACAACTCACCCGCCCGGGCGACCTCATCGTGATCCTCGCCGGCAAAGGCCACAACGGCGACGACGCCCGCCAGACCGGCCAGAACCTGTCCGATCACGAGGTGACCCTGCTCAATGTGCGCCACCCCGCGGCGACGTTGAAGGAATTCCAGTCAGTGCTCTCACTGCGACCGGCCTTGATCGTCGATGGGTTGTTCGGCATCGGCCTCAACCGCCCCCTGGAAACTCCGTGGATCAAACTGATTGAAAAGGTCAACCGGTCGCAGATTCCCGTCCTGGCCATCGACGTTCCTTCCGGCTTGAACGCGGACAGCGGCGAACCCGAAGGCGCCGCCATTCGCGCCACCGTCACCCTCACGCTCGGCGCACCCAAGAAAGGATTGCTCACTTCGTCGGCGTGGTCTTACGTGGGCCGGCTTGAAGTCGCGCCGGACATCGGCCTGGTCCTCTGCCCCCTGGAAGGCGATGCGCTATGGACGTTGCCCGGCGATTTCGACAGTGTTCCCCCGCCGCGACCGGTGGACGGCCACAAGGGGACCTTCGGCCATCTCGCCGTTGTCGCCGGCAGCCTGGGTTACCACGGCGCCGCGGTGCTGGCCGCGCGCGGAGCGCTGCGCGCCCAACCGGGGTTGGTCACCCTGTTCGTTCAGGAAAACGCCTACCTGCCTGTCGCCGCCCAGCTCAGCGCCGCGATGGTTCATCCCTGGAAACCCGGTGTCAAACTGCCCGAATCCGGCACGGCGGTTCTGTTCGGTCCCGGCCTCGCCACGAGCGATTTGCCCGTCGATTTGAAAAGTCAAATGCACCATCTTTGGCGGGAATCATCCCTTCCCATGCTCGCCGACGCCAGTGCGCTGGACTGGCTGCCCACCGGCCCGACGCCGGCCAAATCCATTCGCCTGATGACGCCCCATCCGGGCGAAGCCGCGCGGCTGCTAAAGACCTCGACGGCAAAAGTTCAGGCCGACCGGACCGCAGCGCTGCGCGAACTGTCGAAGCGCTACGGCAACTGCTGGGTTGCCCTCAAAGGTCATCAAACGCTTATCGGCCGCCACAAAGGCGACCTGTTCATCAATAGTTCAGGCAATCCGCTCCTCGCTCAGGGTGGCAGCGGTGATGTGCTGGCCGGTTACCTGGGCGGTTTGCTGGCCCAGCCGCAACTTCAGGCCGATCCCATGACGACCATTCGCTACGGTGTCTGGCAACACGGCGCCGTTGCCGATCTCCTTTCCGGCGAGCGAACCAACTGGACCATCGACAACCTGCTCGACGCGCTCGGCAACCGGAAAAAACAGCGGCGTCAGGACTGAAGCGAGGGTGAGTTCAAGAAGGGTAGCCGCCGACGTAAGGAAGCGGATTTTGGCGCGAAAAACACTTCCGCCTCGTAACCTCGGCGGCTACGGCTCTGGCGACGATTCTTGAACTCACCCTGGGATTGAAGCCCGGTCCCGGCAATTTTTCTTCCTATGCAGGCAAATGATGTGCTATCAAAACGCCATCATGCGCAAACTCCATTCAATCGGGTTGATCGCATTGCTGGGATCGTTGCTCGCCGGGGTCGGCCGGGCCGATGATTTCAAACTGGCCAACGGCAATGTCTTGAAAGGCGAACTGGCTTCCGCCGACGAAGACGGGCTGGTCGTTAAACTTGACGTGGGCGGTTTTTCAAAGCGCGAACCGTGGATCAATTTCTCCCAGGAAACGCTCAAGGAACTGGCCAAATACCCCAAAGTCGCCCCGCTGGTCGAACCTTTCATCGAACTGGAACCCGAACAAATCAAGGCAAAGGAAAAACAGAAGGAGATTGTGGTCAAACCGGTGCCCACCCGCATGGAACGAACCACGCCGAAGCCCGGCCTTGCCACCGCCTTCCTTACACCCATCGGACTGGCCATCCTCGCGGTGTTGATGCTGGCCAACCTCTACGCCGCCTGCGAAATCGCCTTGTACCGCCAACAACCCGTCGCGCTGGTCTGCGCGTTGTCGGTCCTTTTTCCCTTGCTCGCCCCGATCATTTTTCTCAGCCTGCCGACGCGGATTGCGCACCGCGAGACCGAAATGGCCCCGGGGGAGGCGGCGGCCATCGGCGCGGGCGAAGTCCACGGCGGCGCGAAAGCCAAGACCACGTCGAGCCTCCCCCCGGCGCCCGCCGCCGGACTGTCGCTGGCCGCCGCCACAAAACCGGAAGCCGCCTTGGCCCAGACCCAGCCGCAGACGTTCACCCGCGGCGAGTTCACGTTTAACCGGCGCTTTTTCGAAACGAAATTCCCGGGTTTCTTCCGCCTGGTGCCCGCCGAAGCAGAAAAGGACCTGGTCATGGTGATCAAGGCGGTGCGCGGCGAATATGTCGGCAAACGCATCAGTCGAATTTCATCGAACGAAATGCACTTGCAGCTCCAAAGCGGAAACGCCTCCGCCGAAGTGATGGTCCCTTTTGTGGAAATTCAATCCGTCCAAATCCGGTACAAAGACACCAAAGCTTGAAATTATGAAATACCGCACGATGCTCCTCGTGGGCGCCCCCGGTTCCGGCAAAGGCACGCAGGGGAAAATCCTCGGCACCATCCCGGACTTCTATCACTGCGCCTGCGGAGACGTGTTCCGCAATCTGACCATCGACAGCGAACTCGGACGGATATTTGTCAAATATTCCAGCAAAGGCAAACTGGTGCCCGACCGATACACCATCCAGCTCTGGCGCGAAAATATCGCGGCGCAGACCAACCTCGGACGCTTTCACCCGGAACACGACACGCTCGTGCTCGATGGCATTCCCCGCAATCGTCACCAGGCCGAAATGCTCCATGACGCGCTGGACGTCGTCGGCGTTTTCAATCTCGTTTGTCGCGACACCGAGAAGCTTGTGGAACGCCTGCAACGGCGCGCGTTGCGGGACAACCGTCTCGACGACGCCCGCCTCGAAGTCATCAAAAAACGGCTCGCCATTTACGAGAAGGAGACCAAACCGGTCCTCGATTATTACGGCCCGAAACGGGTGCACCCGATTGATTCCAGCCAGACGCCCGTCAACGTCCTGCGCGACATCCTCCGCGTGATCGCAAAAATTTAGGGCCGCCATGACGCCGCAATTCGGTTCCTTTACCGCCAGCGAGCTTTACTGCCCGAAATGCCGGCGCGCTCAGCCGGTGCGCGAAAAACTCCTGCTCGTGTTGCCCTCCGGCGAGCTGCACGAATTCCTTTGCACCGGCTGCGGCGGTTCGCTTGCCCAGCGAACGGTGTCCGGCCCGGTCGTGACCGCAACGCCGTCTCCGGCGTCCCGCCCGCCTGTTCGCCAACCGCGTCTGTTGCGTTGAACGCGAGGGGCTCGCTTGCAGGCGCATTTGATTTTTTCCTTTTGATCCTTTTCCTTCTGGTTCATGGCGCCGCTCCGAATCGTTTTCTTTGGCACCGCCGAACTGGCCTGCCCCAGTCTGTCGGCCCTGACGCAATTGCCTGACAGCATCGTCGTCGGTGTCGTCACGCAGCCGGACCGGCCCAAAGGACGCCATCTGCATTGGCAACCTTCGCCGGTGAAAAGTTTGGCAACCCAAAAGCAGCTTCCCGTCTTGCAGCCTGAACGCGCTCGCAACCAATCCTTTCTCGATCCACTGGCGCGGCTTCAACCCGACCTGATTGCCGTGGCCGCTTATGGCCAGATTCTGCCGGCACAAATCCTCGCCCTGCCTCGCTTCGGCTGCCTGAACGTCCATGCCTCCCTCCTGCCGAGATATCGCGGCGCGGCGCCGATTCAATGGGCCCTCCTGAACGACGAGCGCGAAACCGGCGTCACCATCATGAAAATGGACCAGGGCCTCGACACCGGCGACATCCTCAGTCAGCAGGCCACGCGCATCGCTTCCGATGACAACGCGCAGACGTTGCACGACCGGCTCGCGGCCCTGGGCGCGGAGCTGTTGGTCAAGACGATCCCGGACTATGTCGCCGGTAAGATTGTTCCCCGCAAGCAACCCGGTGCGGGCGCCAGTTACGCTCGCAAGATCACGAAAGAAGACGGGCGTTTGGATTGGACCCAGCCGGTGCGAAGTGTGTGGAACCGTGTTCGCGCGTTTGTTCCCTGGCCCGGCGCCTATACTTTTTTGTCCGCGGAACCAAAACCGGAGCTGCTCAAAATCTGGCAGGCCGAACCGGCCGAACAGAATTCCGATTCGCCAGGCACGATTCTGGCGGCAGACAACCATGGCATCGTGGTCGCGTGCGGCCAAGGGGCCTTGCGCATCGTCGCGCTTCAGCGCCAGGGCGGACG
>WNGA01003307.1_pt1 | contig 31046 bp, 27 predicted proteins | sample 5400061 | NCBI WGS metagenome assembly WNGA01 (sample SAMN13153366, study PRJNA577476) | soil metagenome | isolation source: 100 cm soil or saprolite under grassland replicate 2 | place: USA:California | collected 2016-06-15 | reverse complement strand
ACCGGGGCGAGGTGATGGCGCTCGTCGGCGACAACGGTGCCGGCAAGTCCACGCTGATCAAGTGCGTCGCGGGGATCCACCCGATGGACGAGGGCGAGCTCTACTACGACGGCGAACCGGTCTCGATCCAGGGCCCGAGGGACGCCGCGAAGCTCGGGATCGAGGTCGTGTACCAGGACCTCGCGCTCTGCGACAACCTCGACGTCGTCCAGAACATGTACCTCGGCCGCGAGGCGCAGCGGTTCGAGATCCTAAAGGAACCGCCGATGGAGGCGAAGACGCGGGAGACACTCAAGAGCCTGCGGGTGACGACGATCGGCTCGATCCGCCAGGCGGTCGCAACGCTCTCCGGCGGCCAGCGCCAGTCGGTTGCGGTCGCGCGCGCGGTGATGTGGAACTCGCGACTCGTGATCCTCGATGAGCCGACCGCCGCGCTCGGGGTTGCCCAGACCGAGCAGGTGCTCGCGCTGGTCAACCGACTGGCCGAGCAAAATCTCGCGGTCGTGCTGATCTCGCACAACCTCCACGACATCTTCGAGACTGCGAACCGGATCACGGTGCTGCGCCTCGGTCGGAACGTCGGCATCTACGAGCGCGCGAAGACGACGCAGCAGCAGGTGGTGGAGGCGATCACAGCCGGCAAGCCGACGAAGGTGTCCGGCATCCCGAGCACGACCCAGGCGGCTCCTGCATGACCGCGGCCGGCTTGGCTCCCGAAGACGAAATCATTCCGCTCGAGTCGCTGCCGACGCGGATTCGCGACGCTGTCCGCACCGGCAACCTGGGCAGCTGGCCGGTCATCATCGCGCTCGCGATCGTCGCCCTCGTCTTTTGGCGGACGGCGCCGAACTTCGCCACCCCGGCGAACTTCACGAACATCATCACCCAGATGGCGGGCACCTGCCTGATCGCCTACGGGGTGGTGTTCGTCCTGCTGATCGGCGAGATCGACCTCTCGGTCGCGTTCGTCAGCGGCGTCGCGGGGGTCGTCGTCGCCGAGACGCAGCTGCCGAACGGCGCGAACCTGCCGTGGTTTGTCTGCGTGTTCCTCGCGATCCTCGCGGCGACGCTGATCGGCGCCTTCCAGGGGTCCGTGGTGGCGCTCGTCGGCGTCCCGTCGTTCGTCGTGACGCTCGCCGGCTACGAGATCTGGCAAGGCGTGATCCTGAAGACGATCAGCCAGGGCGTGATCGTAATCCAGGACAACAAGATCAACGACTTCTCGAACTACTTCTTCAGCACGAATGCCGGCTGGATCATGGCGGTGGTCGTTACTGTCGGATACGCCGGCGGGATGCTCGGAGCGGCGTTCTCCGGCCGCCGTCACGGCATCCCGATCCGCGACCCGGTCCTGCTCGTGTTGAAAGTGGTCGTCGTCCCGGTGGTCTCGTTCGCGACCGTCTGGGTCCTGAACAAGGATCGCGGCGTGCCGCTCGGGCTGCTGCTCGTCGTCGGCGCGCTCGTCGTCTTGACGTTCGTCGCCAAGCGGACGACCTTCGGCCGCCACGTCTACGCGGTCGGCGGCAACGCCGAGGCGGCGCGCCGGGCCGGCATCAACGTCGCCCGGATCCGGATCGTCGTCTTCATGATCGCCGGCGCGATGTCCGGCCTCGGCGGCATCGTGCTTGCCGCTCGCCTGAACTCCGTCGACCTCAACGCCGGCGGAGGCACGCTGCTGATCGACGCGATCGCCGCCGCAGTGATCGGCGGGACGAGCCTCTTCGGCGGCCGCGGCGAGATCCGCAACGCGCTCATCGGCGCGGCGCTGATCTCGACCGTCTCGAGCGGCATGTTCATCAAGGGCTACGCCACCGGGATCATCTTCATCGTCACGGGCGCGATCCTGCTGCTTGCGGTGACGTTCGACACGGTCGTGCGGCGCCTGCAAGTTCGCTCCGGCCGCTAAAGCGGCCTCGCCTCGACCGAAATGCGAAGCATTTCGGTCGAGGGAAACCTGGCAGGCGCGCCTTCGGCGCGCGTGCCATTTGGCGGCGTGCCGGGGGAGCTGCTTCGATCGGCGTCTGGTTTCGGCGCGGCAGAGCCGCGCCTTGGGTGAAAGGGGATCCGGGTTAGGGGCTCACGGTGACGACCTGATCGCCGGCGACGTTCTGCTCTCGGGTGACCTTGCCGCCGGGCCAACGGATGATCAGCTCTTTCACCTTCGCCGCCTCGCCGAGGCCGAAATGGACCCGAGGGTCCTCGGAGGAGAGGTAACTGCTCCCCGCCTGGACCTCGCGGACGAGTCGGCGGCCGTCCGGGAGCACCGCCGTCACGACCGCGCCGGGCGCGAACCGTGCCAGGCTCACCTCGAGCCAGTGCCCCGAGGCGCCCGTGTTGTGGAGCAGGATCAGCTTGCCCCCGATCGAGTTGATCGCGATGTCCACCCGCCCGTCGTTGTCGTAGTCCGCCGCGGCGACGCCGCGCCCGTTGACGAGCGGCCCGGGACGCAGCCCGACGGCGGCCGACGCGTCGGCGTAGCGGCCGCCGCCATTCGCGAGTACCTGGATCGGTGCGGCGTCCTTCTTCAGGTTCTTGACCGGGATCTCCCCGTTTGCAAGCACGAGGTCTTCCCGTCCGTTGTTGGCGAGGTCGACCCACGAAACACCCCAGCCCGTGCCGCTCGTCCCGAGAGCGGGCGCGAACACTCTCCGCGCGTTCGCGAAGGAGGTTCCGTTCGTCGTCCGGAACGCGGCGTGCCCCTGGCCGCGCGAGTTGGTCACGAACAGGTCGGGTCGGCCGTCGCCGCTGTAGTCCTGGGCGGCGATCCCCATGCCCGCATCGGGGTCAGCGACCCGCCGCGCGCGTCCTGCCTCGACGAAGTGGAAGCCGAGCGGACCACCCGGCTCGTTGATGTACAGCCGGTTGGGGTCGAGGTCGTTCGCGACGTAGAGGTCGGGCCGCCCGTCGCGGTTCACGTCGGCAAACACGGCGCCGAGGCCGTGGTCCGCGTGCGCTCGCTCGATCCCCGCCCTCGACGCCACATCCCGGAAGCGCGAGTGCCCGTGCGCGTCCGGTCCTTCGTTGAGGTAGAGCAGGTCCCGGAACGCCTGGTAGTTCGAGGGGAACCCGCCCGACGAGTGAGAGGGGCCGTTGACGTTCGCGTAGCCGGAGACGAAGACGTCGGGGCGTCCATCCCCGTTCACGTCAGCGACGGCGGCGCCGGTGTGCCAGCCGTACGTTCCGAAGGCGTCGACGCCGGCGGCGTGCGTGCCGTCGGTGAAGGTTCCGTTCCCGTTGTTCCAGAGCAGCACGTTGTAGCTGTTCGTGGTGACGAGCAGATCCGTGTGACCGTCGCCGTTGAGATCCGCGGCGACGCAGCCGTTGCCTTGAACCGCGACGTTCGCTTGCGAACGGCCGCTCGCGTCGGCGAAATGCCCGTGCACGTTTTCGAAGAGCGCGCTCCGAGGTAGCCCGCCTCGGGCGTTCCAGGCCGTGGCGTTTGCGTCCGTGTACGAGTTGACCGCGAAGAGGTCGAGCCAGCTGTCGTTGTTGTAGTCGAGCCAGCAGAGACCGCCGCCCATCATCCCGTGCACCTCGTTCGACATTCCGAGCCTGAAGGCGTCCTGTCTGAAGTGGAGCCCCACCTGTCCCGCGACGTCGGTGAGCCGGACGCCCTCGAAGTCCTTGGCGACGACGTGAGGAACGGGTACGACGGCGACCGGGCGACCGCTTCGGACGCGCGCGACGAGCCAGCGGCCGCGGTCCTCCTGGAGCTCGAGCGTCTCGCGCAACGCGACAGGCGCGGAGCGGTGCACGACGACCGGCGGCACCCCCTTGTAGGCCGTCAGCGTCATTGTTCCCTCGAGCGCACCGACGGCGTCCACCGGGCCTTGGCCGTCACCGGCCTCGAGGTGGAGCCTGATTCGATCAAGGTGGTACGCGGGCACGTCGATTGTCTTGCCTGCTGCGGCGCGGACCTGCCTGGCGAGCGCGTTGCGCTCGTCGCCGATCGACGCGCGCGCGATTGCCCCGAACCGGCGGTGAGATAGTGCGACCGTCTCCAGCTCGAGGTCCGCCAACAGATCCGCAGTGATCCGCCGGGACGTCTTTTGGTCGAGCACATTTTCGACGCCCTTCGACGGGAGGATCGTGATCGCAGGGAGGGGCCTCAGGCCGGATGCAGCCGTCGCAGTCGCGGGTGCGCGCCACGCGAGTCCACCGCCGATGAGCGCGGCCGAGTAGACGGCGAGCGCGGCGGCGCCCGCGAGCACGAGCCGCCGCGGCTCGACTTGGGGCAGCGGGAGGCGCGCGAGGAACGGTCGCACGGCGCAGACGATCGCGAGCGCGACGAGGACGGCGACCTTTGTTGCGTATTCCGTCTGCACCGGCGCGATCAGCAGCGCCGCCAGCAGGCCGACGCTGACGGCGAAGACGACGCGTGCCTTCTGTCCTCGTGGCGTCGTGCGCGGGTCGGTGATCATGAAGAACAGGAAGACGAGGATCTCCGGCGACGTGACCAGCGTCCACCAGAGGTGCGTGCCGGTGATCGGGCCGAGGTGCCAGCGCGCGGTCATGGCGTGTCCCGTCGCGGCGAGCACGCCGATTCCGGCTGCGAAGGCGACCCAGAAGCCGATCGCGATCCCGACCAGCTTCAGGCGCGTCAGGATCACCAGCGCGCCGGTGACGATGATCGCGAACGCGAGCCCGAGCCACGGCGACATTGGCCCCCACCAGAAGTCGAGTGGCTCCGCGCGATTCCGTTCCAGCACGAGGAAGCAGAGGACCAGACCGATGTTCGACGGGTTGAAGATGTGGCCGCCGCGGACCTGGATCACATGCTTCGACAGCAGCGAGACAGCCGCCGTCCCGACGAAGATCCACCAGCCGCGCAGGCTCCACCAGTCGCCGTGTTCCGTCCCGGGGACGCGGAGGATGAACGAGACGCCGTTGCCCGTGATGAGCGCGCTCGCCGGCCAGAGGAGGACGTGCTGCCGCCACGCGGCGATGCCCACTTCGAGCAGCGCGCAAGTCGCGAGCGAGAGGAGGATCTGCGCGATCGAGACGCGAAAGTCGAAAGCCGCCTGGCCGAGGACCTGCAGCGAGGTGATGACTGCCGCCAGGTGCAGGCGCGGGTCGCGCAGCTTTGGGAGGAGGATCGGGTACGGGCGCCCGCGGATCGTCAGGGACAGGCCGCTGGGGGCCGTTGCGGCGTGAGCGGCCATGCGGGCATCTTAGGATTGAAAGCGGGAAGCTCCAAAGGCGCGCATGTCGTCCGAGGCGCGCCTGCGCGGCCGTCACAGGCTGACAGGCACTCCCGTCTTGGCCGACTCGTGCAACGTCTCCAGAGCGCGTGCCTGGCCGACCGCGTCCTCACGGCCGAGCAGAAGGTCGCCCTCGCCGCGAATCGCGTCGCTGAGGTTCTCGAGCTCGAGCCGGTACGAGTCTTCGTGAGGGACCTCGATCCGCTCGACCCCGTCGACGCGACGGAGCTCCAGCACGGGCACGTTGCAGTGCCAAGGATCGTCGAGGAAGAGCGAGCCTTCGCTGCCGATCGCCTCCAGCTCGTCGCGCTCGGGCAGCGCCGTGCCGCAGTCGAACGTCGCGATCACGTTGCCCGGAAAGCGCATCGTCCCCGCGAACACCCAGTCCGTCCCGCTCGGCCCGTACCACGCGTCGCCGTAGACGTGCTCGGGCTCCCCCGCGAGCAGCCGACACCCGCTGACGCAGTAGCAGCCGACATCCATGAGCGCGCCGCCCTCGACGTCCGTGCGCAGCCGGATGTTCGCCTCGTCGTAAAGCGAGTAGCTGAACGCCGCGCGGACCAGCCGAAGCTCGCCGATCGCGCCCTCGTCGACGAGCTCCGTCAAGCGCTTCGTTTGAGGGTTGTGTCGGTACATGAAAGCTTCCGTCAGCAGCCGATCATTGCGCTCGGCGGCGTCGAATGCCGCGTCCACTTCGGCGGTGTGGCGCGAAAACGGCTTCTCGCAGAGCACGTGCTTGCCCGCGTCGACTGCTCTGATCGTCCGCTCGGAGTGGAGTGTGTTCGGCAACGGGATGTAGACCGCTTCGACGTCCGGATCCGCGAGCAGCTCCTCGTACGAGCCGTATGCGCGTGCGATGCCCCACTCCTGCGCGTAGGACTCGGCGCGAGCCTTGTCGCGGCTCGCAATCGCAAGGAGATCGACCTTGGGCGACGCGTGCGCGCCGGGAATCAGCTTGCGGTTGATGTCCGCCGTCGAGAGGATGCCCCACTTGACTGCGTCGGCCACCGCGTGAGCGTACTATCGCGCCACGGAGGAGCGTACGGGCATCGGCGCGGAGCAGAAGGTCGAGTCGGCCGGCAACCTGCGGGAGATCGGCATCGGCATGCTCGGCTACGCGTTCATGGGCAAGGCGCACTCGAACGCGTTCCGCAAGCTCGCCTACATGACCTGGCCGCCGCCGCTCGTGCCGAAGCTGATCGCGATCGCGGGCCGCAACGAGCAAGCCGTTGCAGCGGCGGCAGAGCGCTACGGGTACGAGACCTGGACGACCGACTGGCGCGAACTCGTCGCCGACGAGCGAATCGGTCTCTTCGACAACGGCGGGCCGAACGCGCTGCACGCAGAGCCGACGATCGCCGCCGCAGAGGCGGGGAAGCACGTGCTCTGCGAGAAACCGCTCGGACGGACTGCGGATGAGAGCTACGAGATCTGGCGGCGGGTCGCTGGGGCGGGCGTCAAGCACATGTGCGGCTTTAACTACCGCTTCGTACCGGCGATCCGCCTGGCGCGCGAGCTGATCGAGCAAGGCGAGCTCGGCGAGCTCAGGCACTTCCGCGGCCGCTACCTGCAGGACTGGGGGGACGATCCGACGCTCGACACGTGGCGCTTCCATCCGGACGAGGCAGGCTCAGGCGCGCTCGGCGACCTCGGCACTCACGTGATCGACCTCGCGCGGTTCCTCGTCGGGGAGATCTCGAGCGTCTCGGGCTTCGTGCGCACGTTCATCCCAGGGCGCAAGGTCGACGACGCACTCGAAGTCGCCGTCGAGTTCGAGAGCCGAGCCGTCGGCACGATCGAGTCGACCCGCCTCGCGCTCGGCAGGCGCAACGCATTCCAGTGGGAGATCAACGGTTCGGAGGGATCGCTCTACTTCGACATGGAACGGATGAACGAGCTGCAGGTCTTCCGCTCCGATGACGACCGCGCGCGCGGGTTCAAGACCGTTCTCGTGACAGAAGTGGACCATCCGTTCATGCAGCACTGGTGGCCGCCCGGCCACATTGTCGGCTGGGGCGACACGTTCGTGCACGAGGCGCATCACCTGCTGGAGGCAATTGCGACGGACGGCGAAGTTGCACCCTACGGCGCGACGTTCGAAGACGGCTATCGCGCGTCCGAGATCGCCGATGCGATCGTCCGCTCCAGCGAGAGCGGACGGCGGCAGGCCATCGAGTTCAGGACGCTCTGAGGCCGCCGCTCAGACCAGCGCGAGGTGCTCGCGGATGCGTTCCCCGACCGACTCGAGCTCGAGCGTCGAGCCCGTGATGTCGCGGAGGAAGTCCTCCGCCGGCCAGCGCTGTCCCTCGCCCCACAGTTCGCGGAGCAGGGATCCAGCTTCGCGCTTGGCGAACCAGGCATTGCCGAACTCCCCACGCAGGTGGTCCCGCAGCTGGGCTTCGAACACCCACGAACGCAGGTACGCCGACACGTAGAAGCCGGCGTCGATGTCGCCCAAGTACTCGGTCGGGCTCGGCTCGATCTTCAGTGCGTCGCCGAGCAGCTCGACGTACCGCGGGCGCATCGCCGTCAGATCATCGGCAGTGTGGAACTCGAGCTCGTATAGGAGCTTCGCCGCATAGCGGCGCACGAAGAAGAGGAGATGCGCGGCGCCCTCCGCGGCGAACTCCGCCGGCCGCGGAAAGTCGAGCCGTCGCGCGAGCCACGCCGGGTCGTCCGTGAGGTGCTCCATGAGCATCGCCCAGCCCTCGGTGACGGCGCTGTCGCCGAGACGGCGCTCCTCGACCGGCAGTTCCGCGCGCGTGTGCGCGAAATGCTCTGCGTGACCGGCCTCGTGGAAGAGAGCGCTCCAGTCGTCAGGCCCCCCGATCGGCTGGATCACGAGCATGACCTTGCCCGGTACCTCGATCGGGGCGCAGAACGCGCGCGGCGTCTTGTTCGGCCGCTCCTCGACATCGAGATAGACGTTCTCCTGCGCGTACAGATCGATGCCCAGCTCGCGGAGCGTCGCCTCGAGTGCCGGCAGCATCTTGTCCGCCGGGAAGACCGAGTCCCACTCCGTCGCGCGGAAGACGCGCGCCATGTCCCATCGCTCCGCCTCCGCGAGGCCGACGCCGACGCTCGCTCGCAGCGTCTTGTCCGCCGCGTCTTCGTACGCGGCTTCCGTCGTATCGAGGAACGCGCGACATTGAGCGGCCAGGTCGTCGAGCTTGTAATTGAACTTGTCGTAGAGGTCGCGATAGCTCTCGGCGCCGAGCTCCCGCGTGGCCGCGTGTGTCTCCTGATGCGACTGGAGCAGGAGCGGATTGAGATGTTCGTCTGTGAGCTCGTTGCGAACGCGCTCGATCCGCGCGCGGCGATCGCGGTCGGCGCTGTTGGCGATCGTCGGACGAAGCATGCGAAACGGAATCTCGTCACCATCGATGGTCGCCGTCAGCTTCGCCTCCAGCGCCGCCGCCTCTTGCTCATGGCGTCGCGTCAGTGCGCCGAGATAGCCCTCGCACGCGAAGCGCCACAGCTCGATCGAGCCGAAGCTGCCGTCGACCGCCTCGCCCATCCGGAGCGCTTGGTCGAGCGACGTGATGTCCTCGTACCGCAGGTACACCGATTCGAGGTCGAGGTCCTCATCGAGACCGGCGAAGTGGTCGTAGTACACCTGGTCGAGGTCGGCGACGAAACGGTCGATGCGCTCGCGGTATGCGTCCAGCTCGCGCGGAGTCGATACGGCCATTGCGCTTAGGATATGACCGATGCAGCAGATACGCGTGCGGACCGAGCGCCGGACTCAGCTACTCGACATCACCGGAAAGGTGCAGGACGCGCTGAACGGTGCGAACGGCGCGACTGCCGCTCTCGTCTTCGTTCCGCACACGACGGCCGGCGTGACGATCAACGAACATGCCGATCCCGCAGTCGCCCGCGACTTCGAGGCGGCGCTCGAGCGAATGGTCGGCGACGACTGGAACTGGCAGCACATCGAAGAGGGCGAGGAGAATGCGCCTTCCCACATTCGGGCGTCGCTGATGGGGCCGCAGGTGCTCGTCCCGCTCGACGACGGCCGTCTCGCGCTGGGGACGTGGCAGGGAATCTTCTTCTGCGAGCTCGACGGCCCGCGCGACCGCAGCGTCTACGTGACGCCGTTGTCCTGAGTCTCACGTAGCCTGGTCACGCGCGTGAAGTGGACCGGCGTCATCCTCCTCGCCGCGGTTGCTATGGCCGCGGGCGTTTCCGCCTCGACGGGCGAGACGCGTCGTCCCTCAGCGCCGCCGCCGGCGATCCACAAGATCAAGCACGTCGTGATGATCGTGCAGGAGAACCGGTCGTTCGATCACTACTTCGGGACCTACCCTGGCGCTGACGGAATCCCCGCCGGCGTCTGCGTGCCCGATCCTCGCGGCGGCTGCGTCCGCCCGTACCACGTCGCCAAGGACCGCAACGCCGGCGGACCGCACGCGCTGCGGAACGGGATGCGCGACATCGACGGCGGGGCGATGGACGGTTTCGTGGCCGAAGCGGTGAACAGCCGCGCGAAGGCGTGCATGGATCCGAACGACCCGCTCTGCGCGCTACCCGCAGCCGGGACGGACGTGATGGGCTACCACGACTCCCGCGAGATCCCGAACTACTGGAGGTACGCGCGGAACTTCGTCCTGCAGGACAAGATGTTCGCGTCGAACGCATCGTGGAGCCTGCCCGTGCACCTGCTCGCGGTCAGCGGCTGGTCTGCGAAATGCAAGGTCAAGGGCGATCCGATGAGCTGCGTCGACGCTCCGGACCTGCCGGCGACGCCGCCGGACTTCAAGGGCAATTCGAAGCACACGATCCCCGACTACGCCTGGACCGACATCACGTATCTGCTCCACAAACATCACGTCAGCTGGCGCTACTACGTCTTCGAGGGCACGGAGCCCGATTGCCGGGACGACGCCGCGATGAGCTGCAAGCCGATCCCGCAGGATGCGAAGACGCCGGGAATCTGGAATCCGCTTCCGTACTTCTCCACCGTCCGTGAGAACTGGCAGCTCGACAACGTCACCTCGCTGCGCAACTTCTTCAAGTCCGCCCGCACGGGGAAGCTGCCGGCCGTCTCGTGGATCATTCCGACCGGGAGCGTCAGCGACCATCCGCCGGGTCTCGTGTCGGCGGGTCAGGCGTACGTGACGACACTGATCAACACGATCATGCGCAGTCCGAACTGGAAGTCGACGGCGATCTTCCTCTTCTGGGACGACTGGGGCGGCTTCTACGACCACGTTGTCCCACCGACCGTCGATCAGAACGGCTACGGAATACGGGTGCCGGCGCTCGTGATCAGCCCGTACGCGAAGCGCGGGTACGTCGATCATCAGACGCTGAGCTTCGACGCGTATCTGAAGTTCATCGAGGACGACTTTCTCAACGGCGAGCGGCTCAACCCGAGGACCGACGGCCGTCCGGATCCGCGCCCGTACGTCCGCGAGGACGTCCCCATTCTCGGCGACCTGGTTCAGGATTTCGACTTCACGCAGAAGCCGCGGCCGCCGCTGTTGCTCAACCCATATCCGACCGTCGGACGAAAGCGCTAGACGCGCGCGCGTTCCCGCAGCTCGCGGAGCCGCCGCGGAGCCCACCAGTTCCAGTCCCCGAGCAGCCGCATCAGTGAGGGAACGAGTAGCGCGCGGACGATCGTCGCGTCGACGAGCACGGCGATGCCGATCCCGACGCCGAGTTGCTTGACGAATACTATCCGCGACGTCGCGAACGTCCAGACGGCGGTGCAGAAGAGCAGCGCGGCGGCGGTGACGATCCGGCCCGTCCGCTCGAGGCCGAGCGCGACCGCCTCGACGTTCGGCTCGCCGGCATCGCGTGCCTCTTTGATCCGCGCGAGCAGGAAGACGCCATAGTCGGTCGAGAGGGCGAACGCGACTGCGAAGAGCAGGATCGGCTGAGTGAAGTCGATGCCGATCGCCGCCGGGTAGTCCAAGAGCCAGCGCAGGCGGCCCTCCTGGAACACGAAGACGAGAAAGCCGAACGCGGCGCTCACCGTGAGCGCGTTCATGACGAGCGCCTTGAGCGGCAGGACGACAGAGCCGGTCATCAGGAAGAGGACGGCCAGCGTCGTGACGACGATGAGGAGAAGCGCGAGCGGAAGGTGCGTCGCAAGGCTCGACTTCTCGTCGACGAACGCAGCCGAACCGCCGCCGACCAGGACGTCGAGTGAGGTCGGCAGCTCGCGGATCTGCCGCACGAGTCGCTGTGAGTCGCTCGCCAGGTAGTCGGCACCGGCGAACACGTCGACTTTCCAAACGCCCGGCGCGAGCTCCCGCGGGGTGCCGAGGCGTGCGGGTCCATGCAGCGCTGCGATCCGGCGAGCGAATGGCCTCACGTCGCTCTTCCGGCCGCGAAGCACCACGTAGAACGGCGTGGTCGTACGGCGGAAGTCGGACGTGAGCTGCTCGTACACCTGCCTAGCGCTCGCGCTTCGTGGCAGCACTCGTGCGTCGGCCGCAGTGAAGTGCACGCGGAGGAACGGCAATCCGAAGACGATCAGTAGCGCCGAGCTGGCCGCCGCCACGATCCCGGCGTGGCGCATCACGAACCGCGAGAGCGCGTACCAGGCGCCGCGCGACGTGGGTCGTCGCCAGCGCTGCGGCGCGAGCGCGTTCACACGTGGGCCGAGCAGCGCGAGCACCGCCGGCAGCACAACGAGCGACACGGCGCCGCCGAGCAGCGCGACGAGCACGCCGCCGACGCCCATCGAGAAGAGGAAGCGTTGCGGGAATACGAGCAGCGATGCCATCGCCGCCGCGACGGTCAGCGAGCTGAAGACGACGGTGCGGTCGGCGGTTGCGATCGTGCGGCGAACGGCGTCGCCTCCTGCCGCGAGCTCCTCGCGGTAGCGCGAGACGACGAGGAGGCTCCAGTCGATCGCGAGGCCGAGCCCCATTCCGGTGACGAGGTTGAGCGCGAAGACGGAGAGCGAAATCGCCTGCGTGGCGAGCCGAAGACCGAGGAACGACAGCAAGATCGTCAGCGCGCCGACGAGCGGCGGCAGCAGCGCGGCGACGAGACCGCGGAAGACCCAGAACGCGAGCACGAGCAGGAGTGGGAACGCGATCATCTCTGCGCGCACGAGGTCCTCCTCGACCGTTCGCCCGACCTGCTCGTATCCGACGACGCCACCCCCGAGGCGAACGTTCGGATTGCCTTCGAAGCGCTTCTCGATCCGCTTCGCCGCTTCGTCGCGCGCCTTGTCGTCGACCGCACGGAACAACGCGACGACGTACGTCGCGCGCCCGTCGCGGGAGACCATCGAGGGATCACGCGTGCGGTCGATCGAGAGTACGCGTGCGACCGTCGGCTCCTCGCGCAGCGTCGCAACCGTTCGCACGAGGTTTCGCCGGGTGTAGGGACGGACGATCGCAGTGAGAACCAGGTCCGGGTCGTAGCCCGCCGTTCGCTCGACCGTCTTGCGTGCCCTGACGCTCTCGGTCGCGGGGTCGTCGAAGCCGAACGGCGCGAGTGACTTTGCAACGTCGGCGCCGAACGCGAGCGCGACCGCCGCCAACGCCGCGGCCGCGATCCAAGCGGGTCGTCTCGTCACGAGCGTCGCGACCGCTTCGAGCACGAAGGAAGTCTTAGCGAGTTCTTAGTGCGCGTTCACGTCCCGTTCACGCTGCGACCGCATCTTGGGACACGACAGCAACGAAAGGAGTGAGCACGATGCAGATCACCATCACCCGTCGTATGGCCGCGGCCGGCGTCGCCGTCTTGGCGCTCGTCGGCACCGGAGGCGCGATCGCGGCGTCAGGCAACTCCAGCGGTTCAGCCACCGCGTCGAAGAGCCAGGCCTGCGGTCCGGGCGGCCCGGGACACGGACCGCGGGCGAGCTCAATCAAAGCGGTCGCGGACTACCTCGGCGTAACGAAGGCCGAGCTCCGTACGGCCCGCGAGAACGGAACGTCGCTCGCGCAGCTCGCGACGCAGCAGGGCAAGTCAGTCGCCGGCCTGAAGCAGGCGATCTACGATGCAGCGAAGGCCGACCTCGACAAGGCCGTCGCCGCCGGCCGCATCACGTCGGCGCAGGAGACGACGATGCTCAGCGGCCTGCAAGCGCACCTCGACGACATCGTCAACTCGAACGGTCCGCCTCCCCTCGGGCCTCCGCCGGCCGGGGCTTGAGCCGCGGCACTCGCCTCGCTGACGCCCCGCTGGCAAGCGTCGCAGGACGTCACAGTGCAAGTAGCACGGGGCGTCCGACAGAGCGCGGCCAGCGGGGCGAGCCGCCAGCGGAGCCGGGCTTCGCCCGGCGGGAGCGGGCGGCGGTCAGCGAGGCGAGGGGATGGGAGCGGCTACGGTTCGGCCGTGGCTGCTCCCGTCCAGCGTGACGACGTCGTGGAGCTCGACGTCGAGTCGCTCGCGTACGGCGGCAACGGCGTCGCTCGACTGAACGGCTACGTCGTTTTCGTCAGGCGCGGTCTTCCCGGTGACCGCGTTCGTGCCCGCGTGACGAAGGTGAAGCGCAATCACGCCGAAGCGCTCGCCGTCGACGTTCTTTCGCCGGGACCGCAGCGCGTCGACGCGCCCTGCGCCCACTATCCGGCGTGCGGCGGCTGCCGGTTCCAGGACTTGGCCTACGAGGCGCAACTCGAACAGAAGCACCGGCAGGTCGAGGATTCTCTGCGCCGGCTGGGCGGCATCTCCGAGCCGCCGCTCGAGGAGATCGTGCCGGCGGAGTCGATCTTCCACTACCGCAACAAGCTCGAGTACTCGTTCACGCGGACACCGGCGGGGCCGGCGCTCGGCTTCCACAAGGCCGGGCGCTGGGACGAGGTTCTCGAGGTCGAGCGCTGCTGGCTCACGTCCGACGTCGGCAACGCGATCCGCAACCGCGTGCGCGACTGGGCGCGCGAGGAGCGGCTCGAGGCGTATTCGCAGGCCGACGGAACCGGCTATCTCCGCCACCTCGTCGTGCGCGAAGGCGTGAACACGGCGCAGGCGCTGGTCATGCTGGTCACCGCGGCCGGCGAGAAGTTCGAGCGTGACCGCTTCGTCGAGGTGCTGCGCGGTTTTCCCGAAGTTCGCTCGATCCACTGGGCCGTCAACGACACGCCGGCGGAGGTGACGCATGTCCCCTCGACTCTTTTGTGGGGAGAGGACGCGATCGAGGAGGAGCTGCTCGGTCTGCGTTTCCGCGTGCGCCCGAATGCGTTTCTGCAGACGAACACGAAGATGGCTGAGCGGCTCTACGGCGTCGCCGTCGAGTTCGCGGAGCTGAGCGGAGGCGAGACGGTCTACGACCTCTACTGCGGGATCGGCACGATCGGTCTGTCGATGGCCGCCCACGCGCTGACCGTCTGGGGAGTCGACGTGGAGGAGGAGTCGGTCGCCTGCGCGCTCGAGAACGCGGACCTGAACGGGATCACCAACGCCGCGTTCTTCGCCGGCAACGTCGGGCAGGTGCTCGAGGAGTTGCGCGACCGCGCCGGTGAGCCCGACGTGGTGGTCGTCGACCCGCCGCGCGCGGGACTCGCAGGGAAGGCGCTGAAGCGCGTGGGGGAGACCGGCGCACCGCGGCTCGTCTACGTCTCGTGCAACCCGACGACGCTGGCCGGCGATTCCAAGCGGCTGCACGAGGAGTACGGCTACGAGCTCGTGCACGCGCGACCCGTCGACATGTTCCCGCATACGCCGCACGTCGAGACCGTTGCGCTGCTGGAGAGGCGCGCGTGAGCGACTTCTTCGAGCTGCCGCCGCCTCCGCCGCCGAGGCCGCCCGAGCAGCGTCAGCAGCCGGAGTGGTTCGGGCCGCCCGGAAACGTTCTCGGCGTTGTCGTCCCGCTCGACGTCACGGTCGCGCGCACATCAGATCTTGTCCTCGCGGTCCGCAGCGCGTCTGTGTACCCAACCGGCCTCGATTTCGACGTTTGTCTGCTGCTGCGCGAGCAGGGCGTAAGCCCTGTGGACTGGCACCCATTCCACCGCCCACGGCCAGGCGCAGAGCTGCCGCCCGAGGTTCTTCGCCTTGGGATTCAGCTCGCGGACGGCGCGAAGGCGACGAACATCGACTCGCCGCTCTTCGGGCGTGGGCCGGATGAGCCGCCGGCACCGCCGGTGCTGATGCCTCGCGGCGGCGGAGGCGGAGGGCATCGTTGGGACGTCTCGTTCTGGCTCTGGCCGTTGCCGCCGCCTGGACAGCTGACGCTCGTTTGCGAGTGGCCGGCTCGTGGGATCGAGTTGACGCGGGTCGACGTCGATGCCGGGGCGCTGCTGGAGGCTGCGCAACGCGCGACTCCGCTCTGGCCCGACGGCGGTGCTGAGCCGGGCGGCGCGTGGGCGACGACCCTCGGCTTCGTCGAGGAATGACAACGTCGTTCCTCTGCACGACCTGCGCGACGCAGTTCCCCGTATCCGACCAGCCGCCGCCAGAGTGCCCGATCTGCTGCGACGCGCGACAGTACGTCCCCGAGGAAGGGCAGCAGTGGGTGACGTATGACGAAGTACGCGCGTCGCGCCGCGCAGACATTCGCGAGGAGCAGGCGAAGCTGACCGGGATCGGCATGAAGCCGGAGCTCGGAATCGGGCAACGCGCGCTGCTGCTCGAATCTCCGAGCGGCAACTTGCTCTGGGATTGCCTGCCGCTGCTCGACGAGATGGCGTCGTTCGTCGAGTCGCGCGGTGGCCTGCGCGCGATCGCGATCTCGCATCCGCACTACTACACGACGATGGTCGAATGGGCGCATCGATTCGACTGTCCCGTCCTGATCCACGAGCTCGACCGGGAGTGGGTGCAACGCCCGGACGACGCGATCGAGTTCTGGGCCGGCGATGCGCACGAGCTCTGGGATGGCTTAACGCTGCTGCGCCTCGGTGGGCATTTCGCCGGCGGTCAAGTGTTGCACTGGCCAACCGGCGACGCGCTCCTGTCCGGCGACATCGTGCAGGTACTGCCCGGCTCGAGATGGGTCAGCTTCATGTACTCGTACCCGATGTTGATTCCGCTGCCGGCGCGCGAGGTCGAGCACATCGCCGCCGCGCTCGAACCGTGGGAGTTCGACCGGATTTACGGCGCCTGGTGGGGCCGCGTCGTGCGCGACGGCGGCAAGGACGTCGTCAGGCGTTCTGCGCAGCGCTACGTTCGCGCTCTCGCCTGACCCGCCGCCACAGCAGGTCGCCGTTGGCGGCGAGGAACGCGAGCGAGAGCAACGGGAGCGCGGGCAGGCCGCCGAGGTCGAGCCAGACCGCGAGCACGATCGTCACGCCGAACGACGCCGTCATCAGCAGCCACGTCAACCACGTGCGCAGCCGGAACTGCGCTGCCGCGGCGAGAAAGAGCGCGAAGAAGAGCAGGTCTGGAATGCCGAGATTCGCCGTCTGTGCCTCGCCCGGCACCGGGAACGCGAACGACAGCCGCTCGAAGACGCCTTCGTGATGCTCGACAATCGTGTTCGTCGGCCCACGCCACACCGAGTAGGCGTCCACCCAGGGAATGATCAGTGCAACGATCACCACCCACGATGCCTCCTCGAAGAAGTCGAGGAAGAGCCAGCCGACGAAGGTCGCCGCACCCAGCTTCGCGAACGATGCCGGCGCCGTCCAGTCCAGCAACGAGAACGCAATTGCGAGGATGAACAACGCGAGGGCGATGACCCACCGTCCGCGCATGCGCCGCAGCGGCAGGAGAAGTCCGACCGTCGCGAACACGGCAGGCATCACGAGCGCGGCGATGATCGCGACGTCCCACCACAGCGACACCTCCGGTAGTCGTTTGTGGACGGCGAAGTAGACCGCGAGCGCCGCGGCGAGCGCGACGAACTCGGCGAGCCGGCGCAGCGTCAATATGGCGGCAGCTCCGCCCACCACGGACCGAGCGCCTTGAACGCATTCCAGAACTCGGTTTTCGTCTGCTGCTCGTCGAGCGCGGCGTCGATATCCGGGACGACGAGCACGTCGATGGTCGGTGTGAAACGCCGCACCTCGCCGTGCAGCCGCTCCACGCGATCCGCGAGCGGAAAGTCGAGCTCATTGAGAAAACGCAGCGTGTCGTCGCCCATCGCGACAATCAGCTTCGGCTGCACGATGTGCAACTCGCGCCCGAGCATCGACGTCGCCTGTTCGGGCTTCTGGCCGGCGAACTTGAGGCAGTTCGTCCCGTACACGGCCAGCGGGTCGACGTTCAGTCGCTGCAGCGACTTGATGATCGCCTGGCCGGCGCGCCCGAAGAAGGAGACGCCCTCCTGCGCTTCCGATGCTTGGGGGCCGTACTTGAGCAGGAAGATGTCCGCGAGCGGATGCCCCGACCCGACGACGGGATGCGACTCGCCGGAAGCGTGCGCGATCTCGTCACCGAGCTCGTTGATCTCGGTGATCGCCTTCTGGAGATAGCGCTCGAAGATGTCGTCGGTCGACACGGGAGTCACGGCCCGTTCCGATTTCTCGTCTATCTCACTCGTTCCTTTGCCTGGGCAGCCCACTTCAGGGATTGCAGGTACAGAAGCGACTTCGGCCGGCGCAGGATCTCGGCCGTGCGGAGGCTCAGGAGGAACTCGTCGGGCCCGTCGAAGGCTCGCATGCGGACCGCACCGGTGGCCAGCCCCTGCAGAACGTGTGCGTCGGATCCGGCGCCCATCGTCAGGTTGTACTTGCGGGCGAAGCGAAGCGCCTCGTCGTTGTAGGTCTCGAACAGCAAGCGGGCGTTGTAGACCTCGAAGACGTCGATGTCGCTCAGGTGCCGGTGGAGAGTCGCTGGGTCCGGAATCGCATGCATCCGGTCGAAGGGATGCGGGAGATACACGATCCCGCCCTGCGTCTTGATCGCGTCGATCGTGTCGCCGAAGCTCATGCCGCGGGGGATCTCCTCGTGCAGGAAGAGCCCGATCACTTCGCCCTGGCCGTCGGTCTTCACCTCTTCACCGGGGATGACCACGATGTCGCGGCCGCGTGCGCGCTCGACAACCTCCTCGGCGCCGGCGAACACGTTGTGGTCGGTGACCGCGATCGCTCCGAGGCCTTCCGCCTCCGCGTGCTCGAGCAGGAGCGCCGGCGGCACCCGACAGTCGTGCGACGCGCTCGTGTGCGTGTGCAGGTCGACCACGATCCACTCGCGATCTGCGAGCGGATCCGAGTCACGTTTCGCGGCGCGCCGGCGGCTTCGCAATCCTTCGTAGATCTCCTCGAGCTCGCGCGCCACGTCCGTGAAGGTCTGCCGCTCGGCGGACGCACGTCCTTCTCGGGCCCGCCGTTCCCGGTAGGAGCGGTCGTCCGCGAGGCGGCCCATCTCCGCCGCTGCCAGCTGAGGCTGCTCGCGCGTACCGGGCGGCGAGGCAACGGCCGCGCCTGCCGCAGCCGCCTCGAGGGCGAGCCGCGACAGGCCCTGGGTCGCCGGGACGAAGATCGCGGTCTCGTTCAAGATGGCCGCGCGGCTGGGCGAGTCGCGCGCGGTGCGTACGTCGACACGATCGACGAGGGTGCGTGGCACGTACGGCCGCGTCGTCAGCGGCTTGGCGCGGAGCAGCGTCAGCCGCCAATCCTGCAGCTCGCCGAGCGTGTGCAACGCAGCGCGCAACAGCGGCCGCTCCGTCTGACGCCACTCGAGGACGATCAGCTGCCGCTTCTCGACCGGCTCGAACAGGGATGTGTCCACACCCTCGGAGATGACCCGGTATTCGCCCGGGAAGCGGCGCGCGGCCGCCCTCGCCGTCTCTGCCGACGTCGCGAGTAGAGCGTCGATTCGACCGAGCAGCTTCTCGCGCTGCGCGCGCCCCGGCGGGTAGCCGAGCCGCTCGGGCGAGAAGAACGTCGCGAGCGTGAGGCTTTCCGCTTCGCGCAGCGCGAGGTAGGAAAGGCTCGGCAGCGCCGGCTCGAAGCCGTGCACGACATCAAAGCGGCCCGAGCTCAGCGCGCGCGACAGGTTCGCGCGTACGCCTACGGGCACGCCGACCCTGCTGCGGCGCGAGATCGGCACCGCAGGGCCGATCGCGAGCAATTCGCTCTCGGCGAGCGCCCCGTTCTGCAGCGCCCGCCGTCCCGCCGCCAGTTCGCCGGTCCGGCTGGAGGACGCCACGATCGTCACGGCGTGGCCCAGCACCCGGAGTTCCTGCGCGATGCCCGCGACGTGCTCGTTCACCTCGTGCGGCTTGGACCAGGAAAACGGTGTGACGAGGCAGATGCGAAGCGCCATGGGCGCCCCGAGTCTAGCCCTGGCCTCGAAGATCCAGGACCATTTCGTGCTGGCGGACGGAAGCCGTACCGCCGAGCGCGCGCAGGGAATCGGACGCGGGATCGTCCGCAGGCAGGTTGAGCACAGTCACCGTGCCGTGGCCGCGCAGGGTTCGCAGCAGCGCGTCGGGGTCGTCGCCCGCGATCTGCTGAATCTGCACGACTCTGCTGATCCGGAAGAGCGTGGCGCCTGCGTCCGTCTCGAGTCCGCGCAGATCGTCGTAGTGCGTGAGCGTGGCGTCGGCGCGCTGCCAAGGCTCGCGCGTGCGGCGCAGTTCGTGAATGCGGGCGCGAGCCTGGGCGGTGGGCACCTCGCGCGCCGGCGACTCTTCCGCGCCGGCGGGGAGAGACCAGACCTCGACGTCGCGCACGGTCTCGTAGCCGAGCTTGTCGTAGAGCCGGTATGCAGCCTCGTTCTGCTCGATCACCTCGAGCCAGACGCGCGTGACGCCGCGCGCCGCGGCCTCTTGGTGCAACGCTCGCATCAGGATCTCTCCGATTCCGTTCCGGCGTGCACTCGTCACGACACCGACGCCTCCGATCCACGCGTCGGCGCCTCGGAGCGCGAGATTCCCGAGCCCGACGGGCTCGCCGTCGTGAAACGCGATCTTCGACGCGTCGAGGTCGAGGTCGAAAACGCGTGTCATGACGTCCAGCGTGGCCTCGTCGAGCTGAAACGGAATGACGTAGCCCTCGTACGCGGCGTTGAAGATGTCCACGCGCTCCGCCGGCGACAGCAAGCGAGCCGGACGCAGCTCGACGTTCACGGTCCGAGGCTAGCGCAACGACATTGTCCTGCCGCAAAGAGAGAGACGGCCGCGCCGGCGCGGCCGTCTCCTCGAGTCAGCTCAGGCCGCGGCGACCTTTTGCTGCTTCTTGCGCGTGTTCTGCTTGATGAACTTCTCGACCGCCTCGGACGCCTCGTCGTCGACGATCTGCTTCGGCGGCGACTTCATCAGGTAGGCACTCGGGCCCTCGAGCGCTCCGGAGATGCCGTTGTTCAGCGCGAGCTTGCCCAGCCGCACCGCGTCGATGACGATGCCGGCCGAGTTCGGCGAGTCCCAGACCTCGAGCTTCAGCTCGACGTTGAGCGGCACGTCGCCGAACGACGAGCCCTCCATGCGGATGTAGGCCCACTTGCGGTCGGTCAGCCACGGCACGTAGTCGGACGGGCCGACATGCACGTTCCCCGGCCCGAGGTCGTAGTCGAGCATCGACGTGACCGCGTTCGTCTTCGAGATCTTCTTCGACTCGAGCCGCTCGCGCTCGAGCATGTTGAGGAAGTCGGAGTTGCCGCCGACGTTCAGCTGCATTGTCTTGTCGAGGTGGACGCCGCGCTCCCGGAAGAGGGACGTGAGGACGCGATGCGTGATCGTCGCTCCGACCTGCGACTTGATGTCGTCGCCGATGATCGGCACGCCCGCCTGCTCGAAGCGGCGCTGCCAGTACGGCTCGCGGGCGATGAAGACGGGCATGCAGTTCACCATCGCGCAGCCGGCGTCGAGGATCTGCTCCGCGTACCACTTTGTCGCCATCTCCGAGCCGACCGGCAGGTAGTTGACGACGACGTCGACGTTGCGCTCCTTGAGGATGCCGACGACGTCATCGGTCTCGCCGGGCGCCTTCTCGACGATCTCCGAGAGGTACTTGCCGATGCCGTCGTGCGTCATGCCGCGGTTCACCGTGATGCCGGTTTTCTTGACGTCGGCGAACTTGATCGTGTCGTTCGGATGCGCCCACATCGCGTCGGCGAGATCCTTGCCGACCTTGTCGGTCGTGACGTCGAAGGCTGCGACGAACTCGACGTCGCGAACGTGGTAGCCGCCCAGATTGACGTGCATGAGCCCCGGAACGAACTGGTCGTCCGGAGCGTCCTTGTAGTACTCGACGCCCTGCAGCAGCGAGTTCGCGCAGTTGCCGACGCCGATGATCGCGACGCGGACTTTGTCTTCGCTCCGCGGCGACTTTCCGTTGGTCGTTGACATTCGTTCCTTTCCGAGCCGCTCGGAGAGCGTCTCGACGATGAGTTCGTTGACGTTGCGGTTGCGTTGCGCCGCGCGCGCCGCGAGCTTGTCCTTCAGCTCGGCAGGCATGCGGAGAAGAACCGAACCGCCTTTCCCCGGCGCCTTTCCACCGCGGCCGCTCGGCTCGAAGGAGACGGCGAAGCGGGAGGCGAGGATGCCGACGGCGACGTCGTTGAGACTCCGGCCGGAGCGGCGGACCTCCTCCGAGAGGAGGTTTTTCAGCTCGCCCGGCATCCGGACGAGGACATCGCTACGTGTTGGTGCTAGCACAACAGTGCTAGCAGCTTACCTCATGATCTCCTCGTGCTCCTGACGCCCCGCTGGCAAGCGGCGGAGGACGTCACAGTGCAAGTAGCACGGGGCGTCCGACAGAGCGCGGCCAGCGGGGCGAGCCGCCCGCGGAGCCGGGCTCCGCCCGGCGGGAGCGGGCGGCGGTCAGGGGCGCGAGGAGCGGAGCTGGGCGCGGACCGACCAAACCCGCTGGCCCACGGTGAACCAGGCGGTCGCCGCGAGCACGTAGATCGCCCACTGGAGCGCGCCCCAGGGCGCGAATACGAGGCCGGTGGTGATCACCACGACCCGCTCGGCCCGCGAGCCGATCCCGACGTCGCCCTTGAGCCCGAGCGCCTCGGCTCGCGCCCGCGTGTAGGAGACCAGGAAGGAGCCCGCAACGGCCGCGAAGGCGAAGGCGAGCGCGACCTGATTGCCATGTCGGTGGAAGACGAGCGCGATCGCGCCGAGCATGAACCCCTCGCTGACGCGGTCGGTGGTCGAGTCGAGGAAGGCGCCGAACGGTGTCCCTTTCCCGCTCAGCCGCGCGAGCGCGCCGTCGAGGATGTCGAGAATCGAGCCGATCACGAAGACGACGGCGCCGAGCCAGAAGTAGAGAATCTCGCCGCGGTATTCGAAGTACACGAGCACCGAGGCCGCGGCGCAGAGCAGCACCCCCGAGGCGGTAAGTGCGTTGGGCGTGACTCGAGACCGCGCGAGCCCGCCCATCGACTGTGTCGCGAGCGCCCGCGCGCCCACGGTGTAGCGCTCCTTGAGCGAGGTCACTAAACGAGGCGCAATGCGCGCCCGACCCACCGGCGGTGGATGACCGCAAGCGCGACGAGCGCGACGCCGACGCCGGCGGCGATGTCCAGCCAGAAGTGGTTCGCCGTCGCCATCACGCTGAACCAGACCCACGCCGGCCACAGCGCCCACGCCAGCTTGGCAAGCCTGTTGCGGCAGACGTAAGCGAGCGTGACGCCGACGATCAGAGCGTCGGCCGCGTGCAGGCTCGGCATCGCGGCGTACGGGTTCGAGGCGAGCTCGATGAGGCCGCTGCCGTGATTGAGCCCGCCGATCGAGCCGAGCGTGTCCGCGAAGCCGAAGCTCGGGAACATGCGCGGCGGCGCGGTCGGCGCGAGCACGTAGCCGACGAGGCCGAGCACGTTCGCGAGCAGAATCGTGTTGCGGAAGCGCGCGAATGCGTCGTGCCTGCGCAGGTAGACCCAGAGCAGCGCGAGCCCGATGACCGTGAACTCGGAGTTCCAGTACGTCCACGACACCGCCAGCTCGAGCGCGTGCGACGAGGCGGCCAGGTTCTGGAAGGTCAGCTCGAATAGATGGTGTGCGTGGGTGCGCTCCCAGCCGATCACGCGCAACCCGTTGGCGAGAGCGCGCGCAGGATCGTGGGGTGCCAGACCGCGGGCGAGCTGGTAGACGCCGAGGAAGCCGAACCAGATCGCGAACTGGAGCCCTAGATGGGCCCAGCCGCGCGGGAGATAGCGCCTGCCGACGGCGACGACGACAGCGGTCATTTCATCGAGACGGTCACCGGGGTCGGCTGATTCTACGCCTACCCGCCGATGTAGGACATCTCTATCTTGGGCAAATCTGCGGTCTTTGCCGTACGTAGCTCCGAATAGCGGTCGGTGCGACGGCTCCAGATCGCCTCGATCGCGGCCGTGATATCCGCGTCGCTCGCGTCGCTGCGAACGAGTGCGCGGAGGTCGTGGCCGCGCACGGCGAATAGACACGTGTACAGGTGACCGTCCGCAGAAAGGCGCGCGCGCGTGCAGTCACCGCAGAACGGCTGCGTCACCGACGCGATCACTCCGATCTCGCCGGCGCCGTCCGCGTAACGCCACCGTCGCGCGACCTCGCCGCGGTAGGCCGGCTCGACCGGCTCGAGCGGAAACTCCGCTGCGACCTTGGCAACGATCTCAGCGGCTGGGACGACGTCGTCCATCCGCCAGCCGTTGGTGTGGCCGACGTCCATGTACTCGATGAAGCGCAGAATGTGCCCCGTCCCGCGGAAATGGCGGGCGAGGTCGATGATCTCGTCGTCGTTCAGGCCGCGCTTGATCACCGCATTGACCTTGACGGGCAAACCGACCTGCGCCGCTGCATCGATCCCGTCGAGAACCTTCCGGACGGGGAAGTCGACGTCGTTCATCGCGCGGAAGGTCATGTCGTCGAGCGCGTCGAGGCTGACCGTCACGCGCGTGAGGCCTGCGTCGGCAAGCGCCTGCGCCTTCTGCGGCAGGAGCGAGCCGTTCGTCGTCAGCGTCAGGTCGATATCGAGGGGAGCGAGCATTGCCACGAGCCGCTCGACGTGGCGGCGAACGAGCGGCTCGCCGCCGGTGATCCGGATCTTCCGGACACCGTTCGCGACGAACGCGTGCGCCAGCCGAGCGATCTCCTCGTAATCCAGCAGCTGCGCGCGCGGCAGGGCCGAGCGATCTCCTCGTAATCCAGCAGCTGCGCGCGCGGCAGGAACTCGTAGTCGCGGCCGAAGACCTCCTTCGGCATGCAGTAGACACAGCGGAAGTTGCACCGGTCGGTGACCGAGATCCGGAGATCGCGCAGCGGGCGGCCCAGCAAGTCCATGGGAGCAGCGTACCCCGTCGTTTCCTGTGACCGACGAGGAGGACGAAAGCATCGTCGAATGCAGCGCCGCGGATGGATAGCGTCCGCACGTGCTCCCCATCATCGCGCTCGTCGTCGTCACCGCGGTCTGGGGCGTCACGTTCGTCCAGATCAAAGACGCACTCGAGCTCTATCCGCTCTTCGCTTTCCTGGCCGTGAGGTTTGCCATCGCCGTGGCGACCCTCGCCGCGCCGGCGGCGCCGCGCCTGCGCTCGCTCGGGGTGGGAGGAGTGGTCGCCGGCGGTGGGCTCGGCGCTCTCCTCGCGGCAGGCTATGCCTTGCAGACGGCCGGGCTCGAGCGGACGACCGTCTCCGCCGCCGGGTTCGTCACGGGCATGTACGTCGTCCTGACGCCGGTCTTCGGGCTTGCGCTGTTCCGCATTCGTCCGGCGCTCTCAGTCTGGGTCGGCGTCGGCCTCGCCGTCGCCGGCCTTGCGATGCTCAGCGGCATCTCGGCCGGCTCGGTGAGCGGCGACCTGATGGTGCTCGCAGCAGCGGCGCTGTACGCGCTGCAGATCGCGCTGATGGAACGCTATGCGCCGCGGTACGACGCGCTCGCGTTCACGGCGGTGGAGATGGCCGCCGCGTTCGTCGGCTTCGCCGCCGTCGCCGTGGCCGCCGGTCAGATCGAGCTACCGAGGGGGACGACGGTGTGGGGCGCGCTGCTCGTAACCGGCGTGCTTGCCAGCGCGCTCGGTTACCTCGTGCAGGCGTGGGCGCAGCAACGGACGAGCGCCACGCGGACGGCGCTCATGTTTGCGCTCGAGCCCGTCTTCGCGGGCATCTTCGGCTACGCGCTCGCCGGCGACCGGCTCGGGGCGCTCGGCTGGACGGGCTGCGCCGTGATCATGAGCGGCATCGTCATCGCGGAGCCTGCGGCTGCCGGAACGCTCGCGCGGCTCGTCCGGGTGCGCAGAACCGCATGACCGCCGAGATCTCGCGGGTTCCTCGGGCGCCGCACGCGGTGCGGGGCCGGAGGGAACAGTATGGGTAATACGGGCTCGGAAGGCACCGTGCCCCGAGCGGCGGAGGGTGCCACCGAAGGTGGCCCGCGAGGCCGGCTCCGCCGGCCGGGAGGCGACGCCGGCGAGGGACGCGCGTGACCGCGGTCATCCTCGCCCTCGTTTCTGCTGCGCTCTTCGGCGGGATGACGGTCGCCATACGGCTGGGCTTCGCGCGCGAGGGGGATGCGGCGCTCGCCGCGGCCGCGACGGTCCTCGTCGCGTCGGGCGTTGCAGTCGCCGTCTCGCTTGCGGCCGGCCCACATGACGTCACCGCTGCCTGGCCGTACGCCCTTGCAGGGCTGCTCGCTCCCGGAGGCTCGCAGCTGCTCTTCACGTTCGCGATCCGCAGCGTCGGCGCGTCGAGGACGTCGGTCGTGGTCGGAGCCGCGCCGCTCGCGGCGGTCGCGGTCGCGTTCGTCGTCCTCCACGAGCCCGTGTCGGCGCCGCTCGTCGTGGGAGCGGTCGCGATCGTCGCGGGTGGTGTCGCACTGATCGCGGAGCGGCGACCGGAGCATCTCCGCGCAGTCGGCCTCGCTCTCGCCGCCATGTGCACGGTCCTCTTCGCGGCGCGCGACAACCTCGTCCGGCACCTCGCAGGCACGAGCATGGTTCCGCCGCCCGTTGCGGCCTCGGCGACGCTGCTGACCGGGTGTGTAGTGGCGGCGCTGTACGCGCGGCGGCTGCCGACGCTTGGGGCGCTGCGCGTCTTTGCGCCCGCGGGCGTGTGTTTCGGGCTGTCGTACGTCTGCCTGTTCGAGGCGTACTACCGTGGTCGTGTGTCGGTCGTGTCGCCGCTCGTCGCCACGGAGACCCTCTGGGGCGTCGGGCTCTCCGCGTTGCTGCTGCGACGAACCGAGCTGGTCGGAGGGCGGCTCGTCGCGGGCGCCGCGCTCATCGTCGCCGGGGGGATCCTGATCGGGATCTACCGCTGACGTGCGTGAGCGGCGGAGGTCGGTGTGGATCCTCGTGTCGCTCGTCGTCGTGCTGTTCGTCGCCGGCGGCGTCTGGCGTGCGTTCCACCCCGGCGCGTCGGAGAACCCGGACGAGGACGCCCAGCTCCTCGCGCGTCAACATGGCTACTACCTCTGCCTCCACCGGCGACCCATGAGCCCGGCCCAGATGTACCGGCTGATCAAGCGCAAGCTCCCGAACGACGACATCGCCGCGGCGTTGCGCGGTTGTCAGGAGGCGCAGCAGTCGAGCGGCGACTGAGGGCCCATCTCGCCTCGATTCAGCACCGGCGAGATCAGCCTCGTGAAGCGCAAAAAGGCGCTGAGCTCGTTTCGTTCGTAAGCTTCTCGCCCGCCATGCGCGTCGTGCGGCCATTCCGCTCGCGAGATTTCGTTCTTCTCTGGGTGGGAACGCAGGTTTCCCTCCTCGGCGACGGCATCTATTTCGTGGCGATCGCGTGGGAGGTGTACCGGCTCTCCAATGATCCGGGCGCGCTCTCCCTCGTCGGCGTCGCCTGGACGGTGCCGCACGTTGCGGCGCTGCTTGTCGGCGGCGCCGTGAGCGACCGCTTCGAGCGGCGCCGCGTGATGCTCGCGGCGAACGTTGTCAGTGGCCTGACGATCGGAACGATCGCGGTGCTTGTGCTGGCGGGGCGGGTGGAGCTGTGGCACATCTGGTTGCTCGTCGCCGTCTACGGAGCGAGCGTCGCCTTCTTCATTCCGGCGTCCTCGGCCATCCTGCCGGAGATCATCCCGAAAGAGCTCCTGCTCGAGGCCAACTCGCTGCAGAGCTTTGCCCGACCGCTGACACTACGCCTCCTCGGGCCGGCAGTCGGCGGCATCCTCGTCGCAGGCGTCGGGGCGGCAGCGGCCCTGCTCGCGGACGCCGGGACGTTCGCCTTCGCCGCCGTCACCCTCTTCTTCGTCAGCAAGCGGGTGCGCGAGCGGCCGGCCGACGAAGGCGCCACGTCGCTGCTCCAGGAGGTGTGGGACGGCTTCAAGTTCGTCCGCTCGCAGACGTGGCTCTGGGTCTCGCTCCTCGCGGCTGGGCTTTGGCTCTTCCTCACCGTCGGGCCGATCGAGGTGCTCATTCCGTTTCTGGTCAAGAACAGGATCGGGGCGAGCGCCGTCGGACTTGGCCTGGTCTTCGCCGCCGGCGGCGCGGGCGCATTCGTCTGCTCGCTGGGGCTCGCGCTCTACGGCCGCACGCCCCGGCGAGGGCTCGCGTTCGTCTACGTCACCTGGGCCGGCTCGACCTTTGCCGTCGCCGCGCTCGCGCTCTGCGTCCATGTGTGGCAGGCAATGCTGGCGAGTGTCGTCCTCTTCGGCTTTTCCGCTTCTGGGGGAATCGTGTGGCGGACGCTGCTCCAGCGGCGCGTTCCGGGAGACATGCTCGGGCGGGTCTCGAGTCTCGACTGGTTCGCGTCGGCGGGTCTCGTGCCGGTCTCGTTCGCCCTCACCGGTCCGGTGGCCGCATCGTTCGGCGCCTCGAAGACGCTGTTCGCGGCCGGGATGGCCGGCGGCATCCTGATGCTCGCGTGCCTGCTCGTCCGCGACCTCCGTGCCGAGGAGCCGTCACCCGAGGCGCAGCCTGCGGTGCCGTAATCCAGGAGGCGCAGCGGTCGCCCGGAGGCTAGCGCTGGGTCGCCCAGAACAGATTGACGAGCACGATCGCGATGCACACGGCGATCACGCCCGGCAGGCCTGCCGTGCCGCCGGCGATTCCGAGCAGGGGAATCGCAATGCCGAGCGAGCCGAGCGCCAACGGGATCGTCGGCGGCGGATGACTCGGGCGGCGTTGCGCCGCCAACTCCTGCGCGCGCCGCTCGATTTCCTGCTCGACGCGCTCGACGAAGCGGTCGACGAGCTGCGGCTCCAGCCCCTCCCCGACCTCCTGTCGGGCGGCGAGCGTCGCCTCGGCTTCGTGCCGGAGATCCCCGCTCATGGAGCGGAAGCATAACGCCTCTCAGATCTGCTATACAAGGGCTTAGATTTTCTCAAAGGAGGCATCAGAACACATGGCAAAGACAATCGGTATCGACCTCGGCACGACCAATTCCTGCGTGGCCGTGCTCGAGGGTGGCGAGCCGGCCGTCATCCCGAACGCGGAGGGCGGCCGCACCACGCCGTCCGTCGTCGCGTTCACGAAGGACGGCCAGCGGCTCGTGGGCGCCCCCGCGAAGCGCCAGCAGGTCACGAACCCCCAGAACACGATCTTCTCGATCAAGCGCTTCATGGGCCGGAAGTACGACGAGGTCTCGGAGGAGATGAAGATCGTCCCCTACGAGGTCGTCAAGGGCCCGAACGACGACGTGCGGGTCAAGACGGAGGGCAAGGACTACGCCCCTCCGGAGATCAGCGCGATGATCCTGCAGAAGCTGAAGGCCGACGCAGAGTCCTATCTCGGCGAGAGCGTCACCGACGCGGTGATCACCGTCCCGGCCTACTTCAACAACGCGCAGCGCGAGGCTACGAAGGACGCCGGCAAGGTCGCGGGCCTCAACGTGCTGCGGATCATCAACGAACCGACGGCGGCTGCACTCGCGTACGGGCTCGACAAGGAAGGCGCCGACCAGACGATCCTCGTCTTCGACCTCGGCGGCGGCACGTTCGACGTGTCGGTGCTCGAGCTCGGCGAGGGCGTGTTCGAGGTAAAGGCGACGAACGGCGACAACCACCTCGGCGGCGACAACTTCGACAAGGCGGTCGTCGATTGGATGGTCGCCGAGTTCAAGAAGGACCAGGGCATCGACCTGGCCGCGGACCGGATGGCCTTGCAGCGCCTCTACGAGGCGGCGGAGAAGGCAAAGATCGAGCTCTCGTCGACGATGACGACGCAGATCAACCTGCCGTTCGTCACGGCGACACCGGAGGGACCGAAGCACCTCGACCTGCAGCTGACGCGTGCGAAGCTCGAGGAGATCACGGCCGATCTACTCGAACGGACGGTCGGCCCGACGAAGCAGGCGCTCGCCGACGCGGCGATTGACAGGTCGAAGATCGACCACGTGATCCTCGTCGGCGGCATGACGCGCATGCCCGCCGTGCAGGCGAAGGTGAAGGAGCTGATCGGCAAGGACCCGCACAAGGGCGTCAACCCGGACGAGGTCGTCGCCGTCGGCGCCGCGATTCAGGCCGGCGTGCTCAAGGGCGAGGTGAAGGACGTTCTCCTGCTCGACGTCACGCCGCTGTCGCTAGGCATCGAGACGAAGGGCGGCGTCTTCACGAAGCTGATCGAGCGCAACACGACCATCCCGACGAAGAAGTCGGAGGTCTTCTCGACGGCGGAGGACAATCAGCCGTCCGTGGAGGTGCACGTCCTCCAGGGTGAGTCCGAGATGGCGCTCTACAACAAGACGCTGGGCAAGTTCCAGCTCGTCGGCATTCCGCCGGCGCCGCGCGGCATGCCGCAGATCGAGGTGACGTTCGACATCGACGCCAACGGCATCATCCACGTCACCGCGAAGGATCGCGGCACAGGCAACGAGCAGCAGATCCGCATCGAAGGCGGCTCGGGGCTGAAGGAGGACGAGGTGCAGCGGATGATCAAGGAGGCCGAGGCGCACGCGGACGAGGCGCACAGGCTGCGCGAGCTCGCGGACGCCCGCAACGTGGCGGAGACGCTTGCGTACCAGACCGAGCGCTCGCTGAAGGATCACCGCGACAAGCTCCCGGAGGCCGACGCGTCGACGATCGAGGGACGCATCATGGAGCTGCGTGCCGTCCTCGACTCCGGTGACGTCAACGAGCTCCGGCAGAAGACGGACGCGCTGCAGGAGGCGTCTCAGAAGCTCGCCGAGATCCTCTACTCGCAGGCCGCGTCGCAGGCACAGAGCACCGCCACCGACGGCGCGTCGACGAGCTCCGACGAGGAGGTCGTTGAGGAGGCCGACTACGAGGTGATCGACGAGGAGGAGGGCGCGACGAAGTCGTGACCGACGAACCGCAGGTCAGCGAGGAGACGGCAGAAGAGTCGGTAGAGGAGCCTGATCCGCTCGCGGAGGTGACGCGGGAGCGCGACGAGTATCTCGACGCGCTCCAGCGTCTCAAGGCGGATTTCGACAACTACCGCAAGCGCGCGGCGCGCGAGCAGGTCGACCTGACTTCGCGTGCCGCGGAGCGCCTCGTCAAGGAGCTCCTGCCGGTGCTCGACGATCTCGAGCGAGCACTCGACTTCGCCGACGAGCACGAGGAGGCGAAGCTCGAGGAAGGCGTTCGCCTCGTCCATCGTGCGCTCGTCGACGCGCTGCGGAAGGAGGGACTGGCCGAGATCGAGACGGACGGACAGTTCGACCCGCACGTGCACGAGGCGCTGCTTTCCCAGCCCGACGACGAGAAGGAGGCGGGGGAGATCCTCGACGTCCTGCAAAAGGGCTACCGGATCGGCGACAAGATCGTGCGTCCAGCAAGGGTGATCGTCGTCGAATGAGCACGAACCTGTACGAAACCCTTGGCATCGCGAAGAACGCGTCGCCGGACGAGATCAAGAAGGCGTACCGCAAGCTTGCGCGGCAGTACCACCCGGACCGCAATCCCGGCGACGACGCGGCGGAGGCGAAGTTCAAGGAGGTCCAGACCGCGTACGACGTCCTGTCCGATCCGGCGAAGCGCAAGCAGTACGACACGATCGGCAACGGCCGCGTACGCGCCGGTGGGGCTCCGTTCGACTTCAACCTCGGCGACTTCGATCTCGGAGACATCCTCGGCGGTGTCTTCGGCCGGGGCGCGCGCGGCGCGACGCCCCGGCGGGAGCCGCAGCGAGGCGCGGACATCGAGGCGGTCGTCAACGTTTCGT
>WNGA01002017.1_pt1 | contig 31070 bp, 27 predicted proteins | sample 5400061 | NCBI WGS metagenome assembly WNGA01 (sample SAMN13153366, study PRJNA577476) | soil metagenome | isolation source: 100 cm soil or saprolite under grassland replicate 2 | place: USA:California | collected 2016-06-15 | reverse complement strand
TCCGGGGAGCTCCTCGGGTACGCGGATCTGCGCGCGTGCAATCCTGACGGGGGCAGCCTCTACGCGGACATCGACGTCTCGGTCGAGAAGCTCGCGTCGATGTACTCGTACATCGAGTGGCTCGACGATGGCGCCTTCGCCGCGTGGGCGGCGCGCGGGCTCTCGAGCCGTGACGCCGCGATCGTGAGCAAGGCGGAGCGCGACGCCAACCCGTGCAACTACCAGGATTATCTGATGTGCCAGGCGGACACGATCACTTTCCCGTGAGACCGTGACGCGGCGCTCGGGCGCGGGTCAGACGACGCGCAGGCGGAACAGGCGCCGGACGTTCTCGGTCGTGCAGCGGGCGACCTCGTCCATGGTCGTCCCCCAGACCTCGGCGACCTTGCGCGCGGTCTCGACCACGTACGCCGGCTCGTTCCGCTTCCCGCGGTACGGGATCGGGGCGAGGAAGGGGCAGTCGGTCTCGACGAGGAGCCGGTCCCGCGGGACGATCCGGAGCGCCTCGCGGATGGGCTCGGCGGTCTTGAAGGTCACGACGCCCGCGACCGAGATGAAGAGGCCGAGGTCGAGGTAGGCGCGCGCCGCGGCGGCATCCCCGGTGAAGCAGTGGATGACGCCGCCCGCCGGCGGGACGCCCTCCTCGCGCAGCACGCGCGCGCAGACCAGGTCCGCCTCGCGCACGTGGACGATGACCGGCTTCCCCGCCCCGCGCGCGATCGCGAGCGACCTGCGGAACGAGGACTCCTGCACCGGGCGCGGCGAGTGGTCGTAGTGGAAGTCGAGGCCGGTCTCGCCGACCGCGACGACGCGCGGATCGCGGGCGAGCGCCTCGTGAAGCGCCCAGTCGTCCCCCGGCACGCGCGCGCACTCGTGCGGGTGGACGCCGACGGTCGCGGCGAAGAAGGCCGGGTCCTTCGCGGCGAGCTCGAGCGCGTTGCCGAACGAGCCGGGCGCGCGCCACAGGCCGACGCAGACGATCGCCTCGACGCCTGCCGCGCGGGCGCGGGCGACGACGCCGTCGAGGTCCTGGGCGTAGTCGTCGAGGTCGAGGTGGGCGTGGGAGTCGATGAGCATCGCCGTGTCAGCGTTCCACGTGGTCGTGGTCGTCGACGTGGTCGTGGTCGTGAGCTCGGACGGAGATGTTCGTCCTCGTCATCGCGCTCGAGGTCGTCAGGTCGCGCTCCCGTCCACGTCCACGTCCACGACCACGTCCATGACCACGACTCCTACTTCACGCGGGTCCCCGCCGCGATCGACTCCCCCACCGTGACCACCGTCAGGTTCGGCGGCTCGCCGGCGGCGAGGAGCATCCCGTGCGAGGTGATCCCCCGGAGCTGCCGCGGCGCGAGGTTCGCGACGACGACGATCCGCCGGCCCACGAGCGCCTGCGGGTCGGGGTAGGCCTGCGCGATCCCGGCGACGATCGTGCGCGGCTCGGCGTCGCCCGCGTCGACGGAGAGTTTCAGGAGCTTGTCCGCCCCCTCCACCTTCTCCGCGGTCCGAACGATCGCGACGCGCAGCTCCACCTTCGCGAAGTCGTCGTACGAGATGACGCCCGGCGGCGCGGGCAGCGCCGCCTTCGCGCTCGCCTTCGTCGCGGTCTCGGCCGGGCTCGGCGCCTTGGAGACCTTCTGCGGCGCGGCCTCCGCCGCCGGGGCGGCGATGAGCTTCTCCACCTGCTTCGCGTCCACCGGCAGGATCGCCGGCGGCTTCGCGGTGAAGCGGACCGGCTTCCCGTCGAACGGGGTGAAGCCCTCCGGCCATGCGAGCGAGAGACCGCCGAGCGACTCCGCGAGCCCCGCCGCGAACCGCGGCATGACCGGCGCGAGCATCACCGCGATCGCATGGAGCGCCTTGCCGAGATCGTGGAGGAGCGCGCGGGTCGCCGGCGCGTCCGGCGTCGCCCACGGCTTGTTCTCCTGCACCGCCTTGTTCGCGAGATCGGCGAGATCGTTCACCGCCTTCAGCGCAGCGCGGTACTCGAGGTCGCGGAACGCGACCCGCGCGGCGGCGAGGGCCTCGGCCACCCGCGCCCGCTCGAAGCCGCGCGTCTCAGGCCCCGTGGCGAGCCCGTCGCCTCCGAGCTTCGCGACCGGCGAGTGCACCCGCGCCGCGAGGTTCGCGATCCGCTTCTGCAGATCGGCGTTGACGCGGTTCTTGAACTCCTCGAGCGACAGGTCGATGTCGTAGATGCCGGGCGAGAGGTTCGACGCGTAGAAGTACCTGAGGAGCTCGGGGTCGAGCCCGGAGTCGAGGTACGTCTTCCCGGTGATGAACGTGCCGCGGGACTTTGACATCTTCTCGCCGTTCACGGTGAGGTGCCCGTGGACCGGCATCCGGTCCGGCCGCTTGATGCCTGTCGCCCAGAGCATCGCGGGCCAGAAGACCGCGTGGAAGCGGAGGATGTCCTTGCCGATGAAGTGCTCGACCCGGCTCGGCGCCCCCTCCGCGAGGTAGTCCCGCTCGAACGCGGCGGGCGCGCGGCGCTTGTCCGGCGGCGCCTCCTCGGCGAAGAAGTGCTCGGCGGAGGAGAGATAGCCGATCGGAGCGTCCACCCAGACGTAGAGGAACTTTCCCGCGAACTCGGGATCCTTCACCGGGAACCCGAAGTACGGGGCGTCGCGGGTGATGCACCAGTCCTGCAGGTCCGCGAGCCAGCCCCTCACCTGCTCGCGGACGGCCGGCTCGAGGTGGCCGGGCGCGTCCACCCAGGCCTGGATCACCGAGAACACCTCGGGCTTGCGCAGGTTCACGTACGCGTGATCGCTCGTGCGCACCACTGGAGCGCTCCGGCAGAGCGCGCAGTAGGGCGCCTTCAGCTCGCGCGGATCGTAGGTCGTGCCGCAGTTCTCGCAGACGTCGCCGTACTGGTCCGGCTTGCCGCAGTTCGGGCAGGTCCCCTTCACGTATCGATCGGGGAGGAAGCGCCGGTCGGTCTCGCAGTAGAGCTGCTCGACGGTCTTCTTGTAGATGAGCCCCTTCGCCTTGAGCGCGTCGTAGACGCGGTACGCCCACTTCGCGTTCTCGGGGGAGTCGGTCGTGTAGTAGGTCGAGAACTCGACACCGAAGCGCTTGAAGTCCTCGTGCTGCTCCTTGCGGTACTTCTCGACGAACTCCTTCGGCGTCATCTTCGCGACCGCGGCGTTCACCTCGATCGGTGTGCCGTGCGAGTCGGCGGCGCAGACGTAGGTCACGTCGTCGCCGGTCGCCTTGCGGAACCGGACGTAGACGTCGGTCTGGACGTACTCGACGAGGTGGCCGAGGTGGATCGACCCGTTCGCGTAGGGGAGCGCGCTCGTGACGAGCAGTCGCTGGCTCAAGGTATGCTCCTTTCCGGTGCGCGGGCCGCGAGGAGACCGGCGAGGACGCGCTCGAGGCGCACCTGGCCGTCCTGGCCCGTCTTCATCGCCACGTCGGCCTCGGCGAGGCCGGCGAGGGCGTCGAGCAGCTCCTCGCGCGAGAAGCGCGTCGAAGCCTGGTACTTCATCCAGAAGCCGTACGGCTTCTTCTCTCCGACCTCGTCGTCCGGGATCGTCGGGAACACCGTCGCCTCCCACTCCCGCGACGAGGCGATCTTCCGCTGGCCGACCACCCTCCGGGCCCGCTCGCGCTCGACGATCATCCGCCGCACGGCGCCCGCGAGCGAACCGAGCAGCATGAACGGCGACGCGCCGTCCTGGATCGACCGCCCGAGCACACCGAGGGCCCCGGCGAGGTCGCGCGCCTCGACGGCGTTGCCGAGCGCGAAGAACGGGTCGGACGCGACGCGCGTCACCACCTCGTCCACGTCCGTCGCGCCGATCACCTTCCGGTCCCCGACGTATGCCGCGAGCTTCGCGACCTCGGAGGCGAGCTGCCGCGCGTCGTCGCCGACCAGCGCCGCGAGCCGCGCCTCCGCCGCATGGTCCACGCGCTTGCCGGTGCCGGCGAGGAGGGACTCGAGCACGGGGCCGAGGACGAGCCGCTGGTCGTCCCACTTCCCCTCCTTCTCGAGCTGCACCGTCACCCGGCGCCCCGCCGCCGCGAGCTTCTTCACGAGAGGGAGCCGCCCGTCCACCTTGCCGGCGGCGACGACGAGGACGTGCCCGCGCGGAAAGCCCCGCTGGAGCGCGGCGTCGAGCGCGGAGGCGTCGTCCTTCGCCGCCTTCATCTCCCGCTCCGCCGCGAATCGGGCCGCACCCTGGACGAAGGCGCGCGCGGCGCCGTCGAGTGCGATCCCGAGCTCCTTCTGGAACGCGCCGTCCCCGACCCAGTCGTCGCCCTCGGGATCGAGCTCCTTTGCCGACCAGCCGGCCTTCGCCGCGAGCGCGAGGAGCCGACGCGTCGCCTCCCGGTGCCGCCCCTCGCCCCACATCTTGAGCGCGCGCTCGAAGAGCTCGGCGGCGTCCTCCTTCGACGTGAGGAACGCCGGCTCCTGCACGAGCACGACCTTGCCCCCGCCGAATAGGCCGCCCGTCGCGATCTCCGCGGCCACCTCCGCGGGAGAGACCGCCGCGTCGAGCTCGACGAGGTTCAGCGGACGCTGCGCCTCCGGCACGAGCGCGAAGGCGAGCTCGCGCGCGGCGCGGAGCACGAGGAACGCGTCGCCGTCGAAGAGGTAGACGGGCTGCGGCGACCCCGCCTTCGCGTCGGCGAGGCAGGTCCCGAGGGTCGCCGCGGCGGCGCGGGGAGCTCTAGGTCCGGCCATGGAACCACCCGATGAGCATGGCCTCGAGGGCGAGCACCGGCGCGCCGTTCTGGCGGAGCGCCGCCGCCGCGCGCCGCACCTCGCGGCGCCTGCGCAGCGCCTCCGCGGGCGAGAGCGCCGCCGCGACGCGACGGGTCGCGTCGGCGAGGTCGGCGAGCGCGAGCTCCGCCGCCCCGGCCTGCGCCGCAGCGACGTCCCGTAGCCAGAGCTGCAGCGCCTCGCAGACTTGCCCCGCGCGATCTCGATCGGCGCCGTGGCGGCCCGCGAACGCGAGCCACGCGCCGGCATCGTCCTCGGGGAGCGCGACGACCTCCTCGAGGGCCTCGCGGATCGCCTCGAGGGACGCCTGAGCTCCGAGCGCCCGGGAGAGCGATCCGCTGGCGAGCGCGACGCCGATGCGAAGCTCGCGCCGGACCTCCTCGGCGACCGCGCCGCGTTCGCGCTCGCCGAGGGTCTCCCCCTCGGCCGTGGCCGCCTTCTCTCTCTCGTGCAGGCGCTTCTCGATGCGGCCGGCCTCGAGCTCCCCGAGCCGTGCCTGGATGAAGTCGTCCGGAAGCGGCCCGAACGTGACCCGCGCGCAGCGCGACCGGATGGTCGGGAGGAGCGCGTCGGGGCTCGACGCCACGAGGACGAGCGTCGTGCCGTCCGGCGGCTCCTCGAGCGTCTTGAGGAGCGCGTTCTGGGCCTGAGGGTTCATGGCATCGGCGGGATCGACGATGACGAAGCGCCGCCGCCCCTCGTACCGCTTCATCGCGAGCCGCCGGTCCACGAGATCGCGCACCTGGTCGACGACGATGTCGCGCGACGGCGAGCGGCCGCCCTTCGGCTCCCAGGCGCCCCGCTTCGCCATCTCGCGCTCCTCCGCGAGCACGAGCACGTCGGGGTGGACCCCCTTCGCGATCTTCCGGCACGGGCCGCAGACGCCGCAGGCGTCGTCGCGCGGCGCGGTCCCGTCGCCCTCGCAGTTCGCAGCTTGGGCGAGGAGCCGCGCGGCCCGCGCCTTGCCGACGCCCTCCGGGCCGCCGAACAGGTACGCGTGGTGGAGCGTCCCGCGCCGCAGCGCGGACCGCAGCGGGGAGAGAGCGCGGTCCTGCGCGATGAGCTCCGAGAACGGCATGAGGCGGCGCGGAAGATAGCATAAGGGGGTGTGGCGACGGCCGCCCTGGGAGGGCGACAGCAAACGGGCGGTGAAGGTGTCCGGACCGAGAAACCGAAAGAACGGTCACGGGCACGGGCACGGGCCCGTCTTTTCGTCGTTGGCTCGCCATGTAGGCCTCGGTAGGCCCCGGAAATGGACTCCCTCCCCCCGGCCGTTATCATGTCTGCCCGGGAGCCCCCATGAACATCACCCCCCTCGACATCACCCAGAAGCAGTTCCGCAAGGTCTTCCGCGGCCTCGATCCCGAGGAGGTGGAGGCGTTTCTCGGCCTCGTCGCGGTCGAGTTCGAGGGGCTCGTGAAGGACGTGCTCTCTCTGCGCGAGGACAATCAGCGCAAGGCCGAGGAGATCGTCGAGTTCCGCGGACGCGAGCGGGCCTTGCAGGAGACGCTCGTCGCCGCGCAGAAGGCGTCCGAGGAGATCCGCGACTCGGCCCGCAAGGAGTCGGAGATCACCATCTCCGACGCGGAGCTGCAGGCGGAGAAGATCGTCCAGGCCGCCCACACCCGCTTCCTGCGGATCGTCGACGACATCAACGAGCTGAAGCGCCAGCGGATCCAGTTCGAGACGAACGTCCGGACGCTCGTCGAGAGCCACGTGAAGCTGCTGGAGGCGTTCAGGGAGCCGGCCCGGGAAGAGGCCGTTCAGTACATTCCCGCCCGAAAGAAGATCGCCGACGAGTAGTGCTCGGCTAGTGAGCCTCGGCCCAGCTCCTGCCGTGTCCGACCTCCACGTCGAGCGGCACCTTCAGCGAAGCGGCCCCTTCCATCTCCCTCTTCACGAGCGCCGCGGCGGCCTCGACCTCCGCCTCCCCGACCTCGAGCACGAGCTCGTCGTGGACCTGCAGGAGGAGCTGCGCGTCGAGCCGCTCCCGCACGATCGCGCCGTGCACGCGGACCATCGCGACCTTCACGACGTCCGCCGCCGTCCCCTGGATGGGCGTGTTGATGGCCGTCCGCTCCGCCGCGTTCCGGAGCGCCGGGTTGCGCGCCGCGATCTCCGGCATCGCCCTCACGCGCCCGTAGAGCGTCCGCGACTCGCCGGTGCGGCGCGCCTCCTCCACCGCCGACTCGACGTACCGCTTCACCCCGGTGTAGCGCGCGAAGTACCGCGTGATGATCGCCTGCGCCTCCGCCGCCGGCAGGTCGAGGCGCTGCGAGAGCCCGAAGGCGGAGAGCCCGTACGCGATGCCGAAGTTCAGCATCTTCGCGACGCGGCGCATGTCCGGCGTGACCGCGGACGGATCGACGCCGTAGGTCTCCGCCGCGGTCCGCGTGTGAACGTCCTCGCGATTCCGGAACGCCTCGAGGAGCGCCGGATCGTCCGAGTAGTGGGCGAGGATCCGCAGCTCGATCTGCGAGTAGTCGGCGGAGAGGAGCCGCCGTCCCTGCGGCGCGACGAAGGCCGCCCGGATACGGCGCGACAGGTCGGTGCGGATGGGGATGTTCTGAAGGTTCGGGTCGGTCGAGGAGAGCCGGCCCGTCGCCGCGCCCGCCGGGTTGAACGTGGTGTGGATCCGGCCGTCGGCCGGATCGATGAGCAGCGGCAGCGCGTCGACGTACGTCCCCTTCAGCTTCGCGAGCGCGCGGTGCTCGAGGACGAGCCTCGGCAGCTCGTGCTGCTCTGCGAGCTTCTCGAGGACGTCCTGGTCGGTGGACGGCCCGGTCTTGAGCCGCTTCAGCACGGGCAGGTCGAGCTCGCCGAAGAGGACCTGCGCGAGCTCGCGCGTCGAGGCGACGTTGAAGCGGCGCCCGGCCGCGTGGTGGATGCGCGCCTCGAGGTCCTCCATCGCGCGCCCGAACTCCTCGCTCATCCCGGACATCGCGCCGCGATCGACGAGGATGCCGGTCCGCTCCATCTCGAACAGCACCGGCAGGATGGGCGCCTCGACCTCGCGGTGGAGCTTCGCGAGCCCCGTCTCCTCGAGCGCACGCTCGAGCGCGGGAGCGAGATCGACGATCGACGCCGCGCAGGGGCCCGCCCAGGTGGCGACCCGCTCGACCTCGAGCCCGTCCACCGGGACCCGCTCGGACTTCCGGGCCGCGTCGCCTCCGCTCGGATCGCGCGGCACCTCGCAGGAGATCCGCTCGCGCGCGACGTCGGCGAGGGCGTGCTCGCGCCGGGTCGGCAGGAGAAGCCGGCTCGCGAGCTCGGTGTCGAGGCCGGGGGCGCGCAGCGCGAGCCCGAGCTGCGCGAGCGCGTGGGCCGCCGCCTTGCGGTCGTGCGCGTGCAGCGGACGGTCTCCCTCGACGAGCGGCCGGAACGCGTCGCGCACCGCGTCGCGCGGGAGCTGCGCAGGCGCGCCGAGGTAGTGGTGCGCGAGCGGAACGTAGAACGCGCGGCCGGCGCCGGCGAGCGCGAGCCCGACGACCCGGTCCGTCCGCGGAGCGGGCCCGGCGAGCACCGGGCGAAGCCCGATCGCCGGCGCGCCGCGGAGCGCCTCCACCGTCGCCGCGAGCGCGGCCGCATCGAGGACGAGCTCGGTCCGCTCGGTCCGGGCGGTCGGCGGCGGCGCGGGGAGGTCCTTCAGCAGCCGCGAGAACTCGAGCTCGGAGAAGAGCGCCCGCGCCCGCGGCTCGTCGGGGGGATTCCGCCCGAAGCTCTCGGGCGAGAACGGCAGCACCAGATCGCACTTCAGCGCCACGAGCTTGCGGTTCGTCCGGATCCGCTCCGCGCCGGCGAGGATCTTCTCCTTCAGCTTCTCGCCGCCGCGCGCGACCGCCTTCGGGATCTCGTCGGGGCGCCGGAGCAGCTCCTCGACCGAGCCGAAGTGGCGCACCAGGGCGGCGGCGGTCACCTCGCCGACGCCGGGAATCCCGGGAACGTCGTCGATCTTGTCGCCGAGGATGGACATGTACTCGACCACCTGGTCCGGCCGGACGCCGAGCTTCTTCTCCACCTCGGCCGGGCCGGTCCACCCTCCCCGCCCGCTCGCCTCGGCCATCGGGTCGTAGAGCGAGACCTTGGCGTCGACGAGCTGCGCGAAGTCCTTGTCCCCCGTGACGACCACGACGTCCCAGCCGCGCTCGCGCGCGCGGCACGCGAGCGTGCCGATGACGTCGTCGGCCTCGACCCCCGCCTCCTCCACGATCGGCACCGCGAGCGCGCGCGCCACGTCCCGCACGAGCGGGAACTGCACCTTGAGATCGTCCGGCGCCTCGGGACGGTTCGCCTTGTAGCCGGGGTCGATCTCGTTCCGGAAGGACTTGCGGCCCGCGTCGAAGACGAGGGCGACGTGCGTCGGCGCGTGCTCACGCAGCGCCTTGAGCAGCATCGTCGTGAACCCGTAGGCCGCGTTGGTGGGGACCCCCTTCGTGGTCGAGAGGTGCGGGATCGCGTGGTAGGCCCGGAAGATGAAGCCCGAGCCATCGATGAGGGTCAGCGTCGGCATGCGGAGCGAGACGATAGCCCCGCGCGCCGGCGGCCGCAGCGGGAATCCATCAGCGGACGCGGATCTGCCAGCCGGTCTTCGCCCCGGCGCCGTCCACGAGGACGAGGGAGGCCTGCCCCTGGGCGAGCCCGACGACCGCCACCGTCTCGCCCTCGACGCCGACCCGCGCGACGCCGTTCTCCTCGACGAGAACGCGGGCGACCCCCGGCGCGCGGAAGCGCCGCTCCTCACCGACGCCGAGCGCGATCTCGTTCGGGGTCGTGGAGCGGGGCGAGAGCCGGCGCGCCGAGTCCACCGTGACGTCGTACACGACCGTCGCGCCGTCGGCGAAGGTGACGTCGAGCGTCGCGCGGCCGGCGCGGAGCGCGGTGACCGTCACCCGACCGCCGGCCGGGCTGATCTGAAAGAGGTCCGGGTCGGTCGTGGCGATCCGCGCGACCGGCTGTTGGAACTCGAGCGTCACGACCTGGCGCTCCGCGAGCGCGAGCGGCACGGCGGCCGAGGCCGGCGCCGCCGCGGCGAGGAGCGCGATCAGCGCAGCTCGCACCGCAGCCGCTCCGCGCTGAGGAAGTACTCGTCGCCGTGCTCGACGCGGCGCCGCGAGATCCGCTCGCCGTGGAACCAGGTCCCGTTCGACGAGCCGAGGTCCTCGATGGACCAGCCGTCCGCGGCGCGCACGAGCGCCACGTGCTCGCGCGAGATCTTCGCGCTGTCGATGACGAGGTCGCAGTGGGCGCCGCGGCCGATGACGTACCGCTCGCGCGTCACCTCGAGCACCGCCCCGTCCTCGCGTACGAGCCGGAGGACGCCGGCGCGCAGCTGCGCCGCGGGCACGGGCACGGGCGGCGGGCGCGCGGCGATGTCGCGCTCGAGCCGCTCGGCGGTCTCGAGGACCCGCTCCGCGACGGCCTTCCGCTCCGCCGGAGCGGGCGGCGGGGTCAACGCCGGCGCGGGCAGCGGCGTCGGCGCCAGGGAGGGCGGAGGGCGCGCCGCCTCGGGGGTCCCGGGGACGACGTAGCCGTTCAGGCGCGCGAACACGTGCATCGCCTGGTTGACGAGCGCGTCGCGGTCCGCGCCCATCTCGTCGGCCATGCGCCCGAACGCCTCCCACAGGTGGTCGGCGACGATGATCTGCTGGGTCGATCTCGGCACCCGGACACGGTAGCAGATGCGGCCGCCGCGCCGGAAGTCTGCCGATCAGTGCAGCACGCCCGCTCCGCCGCCGACGAGGGTCGGGGACGTGTCGAGCACGAGCCCTGCCGCGAACGGCACGAGGAAGCGGACGCCGCTCGCCGGAGACCACGGCGACCGATCGAACGCGGTCACGCCGCGCGGGTCCACGGGGGATCCCGACGGCGGGACGACGCGGAACGCGACCCTCCCGTCGCTCGTCGTCACGACGAGCGCGAGGTCGCGCGGCGGCGCCGCCGCCGTCTCGAGCGCGAGCGTGAACGCGAGCGCCGGACCCGAGACGTCGGGGAGCCCCGGCCAGCGCGCGAGGCAGGTCGCGTCGCTCCCGCACGTCTCGGTGACGTAGCCGACGCGGCGCGCGAGCCGCGCGCGCACGAGGTCCTCGCAGTCGCTGCGGCAAGGCGAGTCGGGGCAGCTCGCCACCGCGCCGGGGGTCGCGGGCCAGGGCTGCGCCGGGGGCAAGAGGCAGGTCGTCGCGAGCGTCGCCTCGTCCTGCCACGCGACCGCGAACGGCGCGCCGAGGGCCGGACGGCCCACGTGGATCGCGGAGGCGCCGGTCCCGCGCACGAGCACGTAACCGCCGGCGCGCACGCTCGCGAGGAGGTGGGCCGCTCCGGGGACGACGAGCGCATCCACGCAGGCGTCCCACGCGGCGTTCGTGGGAAGCTTCTTCGCGAGCCGCACCGCGCCGCCGGGCCTCGACGTGTCCGGCTGCGAGAGCGCAGCGACGCTCGCCTCGAAGGTCGCGCAGGTCCCGAGCCCGGTGGCGTCGATCACGACCGTGTCGCCGACGTGCACGCCGAGCGTCGGATCGAAGAGGCGCACGACCTCGGAGAACACGGAACCGTCGTGGACCTGGAGCGCGAGCCACGGAGCGCCGCCGTCATCCCCGCTCTCCGCGCGGCGCGAGGCGAGGCCCGGCAAGAGCCCCTCGTGCGTCACGGTCCAGCGGTCGGTCGGCGTGTAGCCTGGGGTGACCGTCACCGCCGACGAGAGGCCGGTCGGGTCCGCGTGCGACACGGTCGTCCCGTTTCCGGGGTCGTGGATGACGAGCCACTGATCGACGACCGGCGAACCGGGCGCCTGGGACGCCGCGAGCGTCGCCTTGACGTTCGCGTGGACCACCTGCTGGCTCGGGAGCTCCCACCGGCCGAGGTCCACGAACGAGACCGCCCCGTCGGCGCCGGCGACCGCGGCCGCGGCGGTGCTCGCGCGTGCGCCGAGATTCGTCGCGACGCGCAGGAACGTCCCAGCGTAGATGGGATCCGCCGCGGACGGCGGCGCGAAGGGGGGCTGCGCCGCGGCGAGCGCGAACGCGCCGGCAACGATCGGAATGGGCGGTCGGAACGCGGCCTCGGTCGGCCCGGCGGGCGCGAGGCCCGCCGCGAGGCCGCCGATGGCGGGATCGAGCGCGACGAGGCCACAGTCGATCGGGCCGTAAAGCCCGCAGCCGGACTCGTCGAGGACTGCGTAGACCCTTACCGCGGGCGCGGTCGTCGCCCAGGTCGCGGGATCGAGCCCGGCCGCTCCGGGGCCACGCTCGGCGAGCCGCGCCGCCGCGACGAGGCGGGTGGGCGCCCGCGCGTCGAGCACCTGCGCGAGGAAGGGCGTGCTCGCGACGTCGATCCCGGCAGCGCCGTGGACACCGCCGCCGAGGTCGTCGCGCGTCGCCGCCCAGACGAACCCGGGGACGCCCGGGGTCGCGGCGAGATCGACGGGCTGGAAGCCGAGGGCGCCGCTCGTCGCGACCGACCCCTGGGCCGTCGTGACGTCGATCCCCGTGCCGTCGCCGGCCGAGGACCGCGTGAACGCGACGACCGCGATGCGCTCACCCGCGAGCGCGGCGGCGATCTTCACCGCCCCGGGCGCGCCGGGGTCGAAGGGCAGCGCGACGAGCGCGAGGATGTCGCCGCCGAGGTCCACCTCTCCCTCCACCGCGCCGTCCGCCGCCCAGGTCCGGATGATCTGAAGGCTCGAGTCGCCCGAGGAGACCGCGACGAGCAGGTCGGGCTTCCGGTCCCCGAGGTCGCCGGACGCGAGGAGCATCGGCCGCGCCGGCACGGGGTAGACGAGCCCGCGCAGCGGGACCGGCGCGTCGACGAGCGAGTCGTCCACGGCGTCGACGATGCTGAGGTCGTTCCCGCCGGCGTTCGCGATGGCGAGGTACGGATGGTACGGATGGACCGGGTTCGCCGGATCGACCCCGTGCTTCGAGGTGACGCCCCGGAACACCGCCACCGCGGCGGGCTCGTTGAGGAGCAGCCCCGGCGGCGTGGCGGTCTTGCTCCCGCAGGCGGCGAGGTTCGCGGCGACCGCGAGCGCGGCGAGACGGACGTGGCGCGTCACGGCGTGCCCCCGGTGATCTTGCGCTGGGTGCCGCCCGCGAACGCCGCGCGATCCGGCGCGTCGAGCGGAACCTCGATGGGGGTCACGTAGTTCTCCCCGTAGGAGCCGACGTAAAGACGGGCCGCCGTCCCTACGGCGACGGGGTCGACCGCGAGGCCGAAGGGCTGGTGACCGAGCGTCGGCGCGCCCGTCGTGCCGCCCCGGCCGAACGCGGCGAGCGAGAGCGTCTCGTCGTCGTAGATCCAGAGGACGCCGTCATCGATCGCGACCGTCGCGACGACGTCCCGCTTGCCCGGGCGCGCGGGCAGGACGCGAACGTCCTGCAGGCCGTGCCCGAGGTCCCCTTCGAGCGGCATGCGGCGCACGACCTGCGCATCCACGCCGCCTCGGGCGTTCTCCACGAAATCGACCACGATGAGCAGGCCGCCGAACTCCGTCGTGCGGCCTCCGGCGGTCGCGGCGCTCGCGACGTCGTAGAGCCGGCCCGTGAGGTACGCGCGCTGCGGCGCGCCGGCGAGCGGGTGTGCGAGCGCGATCGAGCGGAGCTCGATCCCGGGAGGCAGCGGCGAGAGCGATGCGCTCCCGACGGAGCAGCCGCCCGATCCCGCCGCGAGCCCGAGCGTGCAGCCGCCGAGCTCGATCCAGCGGAGCGGCGTCGGGACTCCGGTCGCGAGCCCGACGAAGTAGAGCCGGTCGCGGGCGGCGTCGTAGGCGAACGCGCGGACGGGGCCGATCCCGGCGCGCACGGTGCGCAGCGCGCCGGTGACGAGATCGTACTCGGTCAGCCAGGCGCCGGCGTCCGGCGCGTGGAGGTAGCCGACGAACGCGCTCGCCCGGCCCGGACCGCAGGCGACCGCGACCGCGAACGGATCCCCGAATGTGCCGGAGAGCGGGGTGCCGCACCGTTCGCAGGAGAGCCTGCCGTCCGCGGCCACGCTCAACGTGTTGAGCGTGTTCGAGCCGCGCGTCGCCGTGATCGCGAGCGTCGTCGCGAGCGCGGTCCCGCAGGCGTCCGGCTCGGGCGCCGCGGGATCCTGGACGACGTTCCGGGCGATGACGAGATCCCCGGCGAAGCTGCGCAAGTTCACCGCGCCGCCGGTCGGGATGTGCGCCGGGTCCACCGACGGGTCGAGGGCGATGAGACTCCCGCCCGTGTCGTCGTCGTAGAGCAGATCGCCGTTCGAGGACGCGACGAGCAGCCGCCCCGATTCGACGGCGAGGCCGGTCGGCCGGTAGATCCGGTCGAGCGGGCCGGACTGGGTCTTCGCCGTCTCGCCGCACGCCACGGCGAGCGCGACCGCGCACCACGCGATGCTTCGCAAGGAGCTCCCCCTCACGCCTGTGGCTGCTGCGGCAGCTCGGCCTGGATCTTCCGGAAGTCGGCGAGGTCGGCGAACAGCGACGCGACCCGCCGCATGAGGCCGAGCCGGTTCGCGCGGAGCGCCGGCTCCTCGGCCATGACGAGCACGTCGGCGAAGAACCGGGCCACGGCGGGCTCGATGGTGGCGACGTTCCGCAGCACCGCCGGGTAGTTCCGGTGCTCGCGGAGCGAGACGCCTTCGCTCTCGACCCGCTCGAGCTCGGACATGAGCCGCCGCTCGGCCTCGTCGCGCAGGAGCGCCGGGTCGACCTTCGCGGCGCCCGGGCCGCCCGCCTTCTCCTGGATGTTCGCGACGCGCTTGAACGCGAGGGCGAGCGGGACGAAGTCCGGGCGCGCCTTCACCTCGGCGAGCGCCTCGAGCCGCTTCCGCGCGTCCACGACGTCGTCGAACCCGGCGGAGAGGACCGCCTCGACGAGGTCGGGCGGGTGCTCCTCCGACCACTGCGCCTTGAGCCGGCCGCGGAAGAAATCGAGCACCTGCTCCGCGACGACCGACCGGTCCGCCGCGAGCCTCACGCCCGAGAGCGCGTTCAGGCTCTCCTCGATCGCCGCGGCCAGCGAGAGGTGGTAGCCGCGGTCGAGCAGGATCCGGAGGATGCCGATGGCGGCCCGGCGCAGGCCATACGGGTCGGCAGCGCTCGTGGCCCTCTCGCCGACGCCGACGATGCCCACGAGCTGGTGGAGCCGGTCGGCGACGCCGACGAGCGCGCCGAGGTCGCCGCGCGGCATGTCGCCCGACGCGCCGATGGGCTTGTAGTGGTCCTCGATCGCGTCCGCGATCTCGGGCTTCATTCCCTCGGCGCGCGCGTAGTGCGCACCCATGATCCCCTGCAGCTCGGGGAACTCGCCCACCATGCCGGCGGTGAGATCCGTCTTCGCGAGCCGCGAGACCTCGAGGACGTCCGGGACGAGGCCCTCCTTGCCGAGCGCGCGCGCGAGCGCGGTCGCGACGGCGCCGATCCGGTGGGTGCGGTCGAGCTCGCTCCCGAGCTTCGCCTGGTAGGTCCGGCGCCCGAGCGCCTCGATCCGGTCGCGCAGGCTCTTCTTGCGATCCTCCTCGAAGAAGAAGCGCGCGTCGGCGAGGCGCGCGCGGAGCACGCGCTCGTAGCCGTGCCGCGCGAGCTTCGGGTCCTTCACCGGCGTGCCGGCGACGGCGATGAAGCGGTTCTTCAGCTTCCCCGCCCCGTCCACCACCGCGAAGTAGCGCTGGTGGCTGCGCATCTCCGAGACGACCACCTCGCGCGGCAGCTCGAGGTTCTGCTTCTCGAACTCGCCCGCGATCGCGGTCGGCGTCTCGACGAGGAACGTCACCTCGTCGACGAGCCCCGGGTTCTCGAGCACGCGCCCGCCGGCCGCCTTCGCGGCGCGGGCGAGCTCCTTCTCGACGAGCGCACGGCGCTCCATCGGGTCCACCACCACGAACGCCTTGCGGAGCTTCGCGACGTAGTCCTCGCGCGTGCCCGTCAGCCGGATCGCCCGCGGCGCCTTGAAGCGGTGGCCGTAGGTGACGCTACCCGAGACCACCTCGCCGAAGCGGACCTTGAGCGGGCGGCCGGCGTAGAGCGCGACGAGCCACCGGATGGGACGCGCGAAGGTGACGTCGTCGTAGCGGGAGCGCATCGACTTCTTGAACCGGAGTCCGTGGACGAGCTTCTCGACGAGCGCCGGGAGGACCTGCTCGGCCCGCTTCCCCTTCTCGACCCGTGTCACGGCGACGCGCTCGCCCTTCGGCGTCTGCGCGCGCTCGAGCTCCGAGACGTCCACGCCCTGGCTCTTCGCGAAGCCGAGCGCGGCGGGGGTCGGCTTCCCCTCTGCGTCGTACGCCTGCGCGACGGGAGGCCCGAACGCCTCGGTGCGCGCGTCCGCCTGGCGCCCCGCGACGTCGCGCGCGGTGACGGCGATCCGGCGCGGCGTGCCGAGCGCCTTCACCTCGCCGTGCAGGAGGCGCGCGTCGTCGAGCGCCTTGACGAGGTCGCGCTCGAGCTGCTCGATCGCCAAGGGGACGAAGCCCGCCGGGATCTCCTCGGCGCCGATCTCGAAGAGCAGCTCCGCCATGGTCACTTCGCCTCCCGCGCTTCACGCGCCGCCCGCGCCGCCTCGACCGCCAGCTTGCGCGCGGCGGGCGGGAGGAGCGGGAACCCGAGCGCCTCGCGTGACTCGAGGTACCCCTTCGCGCACTCGTGCGCGAGCGCGCGGACCCGGCCGATGTAGGCCGCGCGCTCGGTGACGCTGATCGCGCCCCGCGCGTCGAGGTTGTTGAACGCGTGCGAGCACTTCAGGCAGTAGTCGTACGCGGGGAGCGGCAGCTTCAGCTCGATGAGCCGCTTGCACTCCGCCTCGTAGACGTCGAAGAGGCCGAAGAGCATCTTCGGATCCGAGGCGCGGAAGGAGTACTCGCTCATCTCCACCTCGTTCCGGTGGAAGACCTCGCGGTACTTCACCCCCTTCACCCACTCGACGTCGAACACGTTCTCGACGTCCTGCAGGTACGTCGCGATCCGCTCGAGGCCGTAGGTGAGCTCGGCCGCGACCGGCCGCACCTCGAACCCGCCCGCCTGCTGGAAGTAGGTGTACTGGGTGATCTCCATCCCGTCGCACCAGACCTCCCAGCCGAGACCCCAGGCGCCGAGCGTCGGGCTCTCCCAGTCGTCCTCGACGAAGCGGATGTCGTGCTCGAGCGGATCGATGCCGATCGCCTTCAGCGACCCGAGGTAGAGGTCCTGCACGTCGGGGGGGTTCGGCTTCAGGACGACCTGGAACTGGTGGTGCTGATACAGCCGGTTCGGGTTCTCGCCGTAGCGGCCGTCGGCGGGGCGGCGCGAGGGCTCCACGTACGCGACGCTCCAGGGCTCGGGCCCGAGGACGCGCAGGTAGGTCGCCGGGTTCATCGTGCCGGCCCCGACCTCCTGGTCGTAGCCCTGCGCGAGGATGCAGTTGCGGCTCGCCCAGTACGACTGGAGCTTCAAGATGAGGTCCTGGAAATACACGCGTCTTCTCCTGGGGTTCGCGCGCCGAGCGGCGCGGAACACGGCCTGCCGGCCTTCCGGAAAGCGGCACGGTAGGGCCCTAAGGCCGCGATGTCAAATGGAGATTCCGTCTTCACGGGGGGACACTCGCCTCGCTTCGCGAGGCTCGCGCCCCCCGATCCCCCCGCTCGCTCGAGACCCGTACCCGGGGCGAAGCCGCGCTCATCGTTTGGGGCCCCGCTGGGGGGCCGGGGCAGCCTCATCCGGCTTGCCCCTGCGCTTCGTCCGTTCACTCCCCCAGCATCGACCCGACCTCCTCGAGGAAGCGGCGGGCCTGCAGCCGGTGACCGAGGTGGTGCTCGATGAACGCACCGAGCGCGTCGCGCGCCTCGCGCCCGATGGGCGGCGCGAGCGGCTCCCCGGTGGCGGCGGCGAGCCCGCCGTCGGCGAGCCGCACGAGCGCGGCGACCGCGCCGGGAGAGAGCGACGGCGCGGCGGGCGAGGCGAGCGGCGCGCACGCGGCGCAGAGGAGGCCGCCGTGCGCCGGATCGAGCCGGACCGCGCGGTCGCCGCCGAGCGCGCCGCCGCAGCGGGCGCACGCGTCGAGCCGCGGCGCGAGCCCCGCGGCCCGCAGGGCCCCGAGCTCGAAGGCGCGCAGCCCGGCCGGGCGCGCCGCGGTGCGGTCGAGCGCCGCGAGGTAACCGACGAGCAGCTCGAACAGGTCGTCGTGCGGCTCGTGGTCCCGGACGAGATCGCGCGCGAGTTCCACCGCGTACGCCGCGCACGCGATGCGGGCGAGGTCGCCGCGGATCCCGCCGAACGACTCGAGCGGTGTCACCGAGTCGAGCCCGAGCAGCTCCGCCCCGGGGCGCTCGCGGACCTCGGCCGCGACGAGCGTGAACGGCTCGAGCGCGCCTCCGAAGCGCCGGCGCGACGCACGCGCGCCGCGCGCGAACGCGGCCACCTTCCCGCGCTCGCGCGAGAGGAGCGTGACGACGCGGTCCGCCTCGCCGGTGTCCACGGTGCGGAGCACGATCGCGGTGAGCTTGGCGCGCGTCATTCTCATCGCCGCGAGCGGCGTCGGCCGTCAGCGCCGGAGGAGCACCCACAGACCCGCCGCGGCGACGGCTGCCGCGACGAGGAGCGCCGCGACGACGCGGGGCGAGACCCCCGGCCTGCGGCGAGGGCGCGGAGCGGGCGCGGGGCCGAACGCCTCCTCGAACCGGAGCACCACCTCGTCGGCGTCGAGGCCGACGGCGGCGGCGTACGCCCGCAGGTATCCGACCGCGTAGGCGCGCGGAGGCATCCGCCCCTCCTCGCCCGACTCGAGGGCGTCGACGACGCCGGCGGAGAGCTTCATCGTGCGGGTCACCTCGTCGGCAGCGAGGCCGCGCAGCTCGCGCTCGCGGGCGAGCCAGCGGCCGAACGCGGCGAGCCGGTCGCAATTTCCGGAGGGTTCGCGCACGGGCTACTCGAGAAGCGAGAGGCTGCGGCGGCACTCCTCGCCGTCAGAGGTGCCTTCGCCGAGCTCGCGGCAGCGCTCGAACGCCTCGCGCGCGCCGGGCACGTCCCCCGCCTTCATCCGCGCGAGCCCGAGCTGCAGGTGCGCATCCGGGACCCGCTCGCAGAAGCGCGCGTATGCGGAGAGCTCGTCGATCGCCTCGCGCATGCGCTTCTCCTCGACGAGCGCCCGCCCGAGCTCGCGCCGGCCCTTGCAGTAGCTCGGCGCTACCTTGAGGCACGCGCGCATCTCGGCGAGCCCGTCGTCGCGCCGGCCCATGCGATAGGTCGCGAGCCCCTTGTTGCAGCGGGCGACGTACGGCTCCTTGTAGAGCATGTTCTCGACGGCCGCGTCGAACTCGCGGACCGCCTCCTCGAAGTGGCCGGTCCGCGCGAGGAGCTGGCCGAGATCGTTGTGCGCCTCGGAGAACGAGGGGCGCGCCGCGATGGCGCGGCGGTACGCCTTCTCCGCCTCGTCGAGCCGCCCGAACCCGAGGTCGAGCACGATGCCGCGCCCGCGGTGGGCCTCCGGGAAGCCCTCGTCGATCGCAAGCGCGGTGTCGAACTCGCGCATCGCGTCCGGGTAGCGGCCGGCGCGCAACGCCTCGGCGCCGAGGTCGTGGTGGATCTCGGCCGAGCGACGGTCCTTCGAGGATGGGCCGTGCGCGCAGGCGAGCGCGGCGGCCGCGGCGAGCGCCGCGAGGCGAGAGAGCGTCTTCTTTTTGGTCATTCGAGGCTTAGAACGATGCGAGGAGCCTTGCGACCCGGGCCGGGTCCGACGCGGCGGGCTTGCCGGGGACGACGCCCGCAGCCTCGCCCGGCGGGCGCGGCTGCGAGAAGAGCGGGATCCGCTTCAGCGTCTCGTCCTGCACCTCCGCCGCGAGATTCCGGAAGTTCAGATTGTCGAGCATGAAGCCCATCGACTCGAGGAAGTGGAGCCCCTCGATCTCGACGTCCCGGTACTCCTCGACGGAGAGCTGGCGCCGATCGTGGACGTAGACCACGTTCTCGCCGCTCTTCGGGAGGTGGAGGGCGACGTAGATCGAGAAGGTGCCGTTGCCGTTCCGCACGCCGACAAGGTGGCCGAAAACCTGCTGCGAGGCCTTCCCGGGGATCGACACCTGCGGCTGGTTGATGCTCTCGACCACCGCGACGACCTGCTCGCGCAGCGCGTGGACCCACGTGAGGCTCGGCTCGGGCTTGAACACGCGGTCTCCTCGCGCGCCGCTTCAGCGCGCGTCGATGACGAACTCCTCGGTCCTGTCGTCGATCTCGGCCGCCGTGCGCGCGGTCTCCACGATGGGCAGGTCGATCATGACGTGATCGCCGCCGACGTTGCCCTCGCCGATCACGATCCGCAGCGCCACGTCGCGGCCGTAGGCAAGCCGGTCGCCGACGATCCGCTTCGTCGCGGCGAGCGTCACCTTGTTCGGGCCGGGGCGCAGGTACTTCGTGATCTCGACGACCGACTGCCGCTCGCTCGCCTTCACCTCGCGGATCCACTGCGCGTTCACGAAGATGCCGAGATCGTACTGCGTCCCGGGCGGCGTCTGCTCGGTCGCGATGAAGTAGCGACGGCTGACGCGGCCGGGCGGCACGTTCGCCGGAGGCCGCTGGGGCTGGACTCCGCCGCCCGAGCCCGCCTGCTGCGGCTGCAGCGGCGGCAGGCGCGACTCCTCGGCGCCGGAGGTGCGGACCGCGTAGCCCTTCGCCTGGATGGCGACGTTTCCTCGCTCGTCGATGATGACGGTGCAGTTCTCGAACTTCTGGTTCGTGACGCCGTCGATGTTCACGCCGTTCAGCGTGACCGAGGGCGCCGCGGCGGCGGGGCGAGCCGCGCCGAGCAGCGCGGTCACGAGCGAGAGTGCAAGTCGGCGCATCCGTTCGACTTCCTAGCCCCGCAGCGGCGTGCCCGTCAAGAAGCCGGCCGGCGGGACGCTCGGGAGGCTCCCGAGGGGACGCGCGACGCGGCTCGCCTATTCCAAGCCGCGTCGCTGCGCACCGCGGCCTACACGCCGCGCGCCTCGGGCCCCCAGACCACCTTGTGGATCTGGAGCGAGAGGCGGGCGTCGAGCCCGCTCGCGAGCAGCCAGCGCGCGAGATCCTTCGGATCCACCTTCCCCCACGCGGGCGAGAAGAGGACCTCGAGCCGCTCCTCGAGCCGGAGCCGCCGGACGATCTCCTCGGACCAGCGGAAGTCCTCCTCCGAGCAGACCACGAACTTCACCTCGTCGTGCGGCATGAGGCGCTCGAGGTATCGAAAATCCGTCGTCGGCTCGCCCGAGCCCGGCGTCTTCACGTCCACGATCCGGATCGCCGAGGGCGGGATGGCGTCGAGCGGCCGCTGCCCGTGCGTCTCGATCGCGACCTCGTAGCCGCGCGAGATCAGCTCCTCCGCGAGATCGGGCAGCTCCGGCTGGAGGAGCGGCTCGCCGCCCGTGAGCAGGACGAAGCGGGACGGGTGGCGCGCGACCGCCGCGAGGATCTCCTCGCGCGCCATGTCGGTGCCGCCGTGAAACGCATACGCGGTGTCGCAGTACCCGCAGCGCAGGTCGCATCCGGTGAACCGGACGAAGATGCACGGACGGCCGGCGCGGCTGCCCTCGCCCTGGATGGAGAAGAAGATCTCGGTGACCCGCATCCGGCTCTTGTAGCGCAGCCGGACCGGGCGCGCGACCGCGGTACGCGACCGCGCTACTGGAGCGGCGCGCGATCCGCGAACGCGACCGTCGGTCCGCGCTCGGCTCCCCAGCTCTGCCGGAGGCGCCGGACCTCCGCCTTCACCTTGCGCGGGTAACCGCGGAAGCGGTCCGGGATCTCGCCGTCGCGCACGTAGCCGAGGATCCGGTTCGGGCCGGCGTTGTACGCCATGAGCGCGACCTCCTCGCGCCCGAAGGCGTCGAGGAGGCGGCGCAGGTACCGGATGCCCGCCTGGACGTTGACGGCGGGGTCGGTGGCGTCGTCCCACTCGCGCCCCGCGCGCTCCACCTCGCGGCGCAGGGTCGGTTCGCGCAGCTGCATGAGGCCGCGCGCGCCGCGGCCCGACAACGCCTCCGGATCGTAGGCGGACTCGATCTCGATGAGCGCGAGGACGAGCAGCGGGTCGATCCGCGCCGCCTCCGCCTCGACGACCAGCGTCCGCGCGACGCGCCGCCGGTCCGGGTCCTCGAGCTGCGGCATCCGCAGGCCGAGCCGGGCGTCCACCCGCTCCACCCAGCCGGGCGGACCCGGCTCCGTGCCGGGAGCGAGCCAGGCGTCGGGCGCGAGCTCCGCGCCCGCGAGGGGCCGGCGCCCCTCGCCCAACGCCACGGGGAAGGTCACGGCCGCGCCGAACGTGAGCCCGCCGAGCACCATCCCGGCGAGCCGCCTCGACCGCACGTGCCTCATCCGGCGGCACGCTCCTTCGCGAGGGCCTCGACGCGCGCCGCGACCGCGTCGACCCGCTTCTGGAGGGACTCGAGGTCGGACTGCGTCGGGATGCGGAACCGGTTCGCGGTCTTCTTCACCGCGTCGTCGATCGCCTTCTCGAGGTCGCGGCGCTGGGTCGTGAGCCGCTCGCCGAACTCGCGGGCGTGGCGCTTCACGTCGTCGGGCGAGAACCCGGCCGCGTCGGCGAGCTTGCCGAGCACCTTCTCCGCCTCGGCCTCGGCGGCGTTCACGCCGGCGAGGGCGTGCGACCAGGCCTCCTTGAACATCTCCTGGATGTCCGGCATCGCTACACCTCGCCCTTCTTCGTGCGGCGCGGCGCGCCGCCCTTCGCGATCCGCTTCGAGAGCCGATCGAGCTCCCGCGACAGCTCGTCGACCTGGTCGCGCGAGGCGACCCCGAGGAACGCGATGGCCCGGCCCTGCAGGTCGATCACCCGCTCCATCGCCTCCGCCCGGAACGTCTCCGCGCGGCCGCGCCACTCCACCGCCCGCTCGACGCTCTGTTCCCGCAGCTTCTCGATCCGCTGCTTCATCTCCGGGAACGTCCAGTCCTGCTTCGAGAGCCGCTGCACGATCTGCTCGAAGTCCTTCCGACTCGCACGTCCCTTGTCCATGAGATCCCGCAGCACGCGCTGCGCCTCGACCTCGAACTGCTCGAGCCGGTGCTGCGCCGCCTCGAGCGGTTCCTTCAGGAACTCCGGGACCTTCACCGACCGTCCATTGCTCAGCTTCTGAGTCTCCGCCATGGTGTCCTCCCGGGACCGTTGTTCGTCGTGCCCCGCGATCCCACCGTAACGCACCGCGTCACGCCCGTCAAAACCTTACGCGACGTGTCAGCACCGGAGCGGCCCATGTTTCGGTCCGATGCGACGCCGAGTGCACTCCCCTAGCGGGTCCCCGACACACCAGGGGAACGGTCGGCCGCCTGGCCGCCCTTCCGCAGATCGGCGCCGACCGCGTCCTCTACGCGCGCGAAGCCGTCGCGCGCGAGGAGCCGCGCAAGGCCCTCGTTCACCTGCTTCACGAACCCGGGTCCTCCATAGATGAGGCCGGTGTAGACCTGCACGAGCGACGCGCCCGCACGGATCTTGGCGTACGCGTCCTCCGCGCTCATGACGCCCCCCGCGCCGACGATCGGGACGCGCCCAGCAGCCCGCGCGGCGCAGCGCCGCACGACGGAGGTCGCGAGCCGCTCGAGCGGAGCGCCGGAGAGGCCGCCCTGTTCGCCAGCGCGCGGGTGGCCCTCCACGCCCGCGCGGGAGAGCGTCGTGTTCGTCGCGATGATCCCGGCGACGCCCGCCGCGATCGCGACGTCGACCGCCTCGTCGAGCGCCTCGGGCAGGAGGTCGGGCGCAAGCTTCACGAGGAGCGGCTTCCCCGGCGCGCGCTCCGCGAGCCGCGCGACGCAGGCGCGCAGGAGGCGCGCGAGGGCGTCCGGCTCCTGGAGCTGGCGGAGCCCGGGCGTGTTCGGAGACGAGATGTTCACGACGAGGTAGTCGGCGAACGGATGGAGCCGGTCGATGCAAGCGAGGTAGTCCGCAGCCGCGGCCTCGTTCGGCGTCACCTTGTTCTTGCCGACGTTCACGCCGACGGGTCCGAGCCGCGCCGCGCCGGGCAGGGCCGCGAGCCGCTCGGCGCAGACCTCCGCCCCCTCGTTGTTGAACCCCATGCGGTTCACGAGCGCCCGGTGCTCGGGGAGGCGGAAGATCCGCGGCGGGTCGTTACCGGGCTGCGGGCGGGGAGTGATGGTCCCGATCTCAACGTGCGAGAAGCCGAGCGCGAACAGGCCGGCCACCGAGACGTCACCCTTGTCGAACCCGGCGGCGAGGCCGACGGGCGAGTCAAAGTCGAGCCCGAGTACCTTCACCGCGAGCACCGGCTGCGGCGCCGGACGACGCCTGCGCGCCTCGGCGGGCGTCACCCGGCGCAGGAGGCGGTGCGCGAGCCGATGGGCGCGCTCGGGATCGAGCCGGAACAGCAGCCAGCGGACGGCGAGCCAGAGCATGGGGCGCCTTCTCTACACGATCCGCGCGCAGATGTGTGCGCATAACCACAGTCCGCCCTGGACGTGGACCTGGACCTGGACCTGGACCTGGACGTGGACCTGGACCTGGACGTGGACCTGGACCTGGACTGGACCTGAACCTGAGCGGACCGAGTCCAGGCCCGCGCCTCACAACTGCTTCACCATCACGATGGCGTCCTCGCGCTCCTCCGCGTAGTAGTTCGGCCGGACGCCCACCTGCCGGTATCCGATGGCGAGGTAGAGCGTGATCGCGGGCACGTTCGAGCGCCGCACCTCGAGCGTGGAGATCCGCGCGCCGCGCCGCCGCGCCTCCTCCTCCGCCGCCTCCATGAGCGCGCGGCCGACGCCCCGGCGCCGCGTCGCGAGCGCGCTCGCGACGTTGAGGACGTGCACCTCGTCGTGCACGAGCCAGAAGACGATGTATCCGACGACCGGGCCGCCGGGCCCCTCCTCGGCGAGGAGCAGCTGCGACCACGTATGGGCGAGCTCGCGCTCGATGAGCTCGCGCGACCAAGGGTGCAGAAAGCCCTCCCGCTCGATCTCCATCACGCGGTCGACGTCATCGGGCGTGGCCGGACGGAACGCGATGACGCCGCGCGGCGCGCCAGGCTCGACGGGGCGGCGCATCAGGCCCCCTCCCGCTCCCGCAGGTGACCGACGATCCGGATCTCCGCGCGGGACCGGAGCTCCGAGAGCAGCTCCCGCACCTGCGCCGCCGTCTTCTCCTCGGCGAGCTGCGAGCGGGCCGCGTCGCGCACCGGCCCGGGCGCCGCCGCGGCGCCGCGCTCGCGCAGAAAGCGATCCACCTCGTCCTCGCCCACCCGCCCGGTCCGTCCGACGCGGCTCTGCACGTACCGCTCGACCCGCGCCATCCGCGCGAGCGTCGCGAGGAGCTCGTCCTCCGACAGCTCCGAGAGCTCCAGAAAGCGCTCGTACGCGGCGAACGTCTGGAAGCGACCCTGGAACCGGGAGAGCGCGGCGACGACGTCCTCGCGTTCGACGTCCTCGAGCCGGAGCTTCGTCGCCTCGTCGGCGACGAGCATCTGGTCGAGCAGCCACTCCAGCGCCGCGCGCAGGGCCGCTCGATCGAGCGTCCCGGAGGCCGCCCCCGTCGCGCCGCGCGAGACGAGGGCGATGCGCGCCTCCTCCACGAGCTTCGTGTACGTGACGACGCGCGCCGGGGCCGAGGGCGGGTTGCGGACGACCGCGACGATCTCCTCGACGACCCGCTCCGGCGCCGGGGCGGGCGCGGCGAGCGCGAGGGCGAGGGTGAGGGCGACGATCATGGCCCCATTCTAGCCCGGAGCCGCGATCCGGGCCCGCCCGGGGCAGTCCGTCGTTGACGCCCCCGGCGAACGCGTTACGTTCACCGGCGTGCCGCACCGCGACCTCTACGACATCCTGGGCGTCTCCCGGACCGCCACCGCGGACGAGATCAAGAAGGCCTACCGCAAGCTCGCGAAGCAGCACCACCCCGACGTGAACCCGGGGAACAAGGCGGCTGAGGAGAAGTTCAAGGAGGCCACCGCCGCGTTCGACGTGCTCGCGGACGAGAAGCGCCGGAAGCTCTACGACGAGTTCGGCGCCGATGCGCTCCGGACGGGCTTCGACGAGAAGCGCGCCGAGGAGGTCCGCCGCTGGCGCCGGCAGGGGGCGCCAGCGGGCGGTGTGCCGTTCGACTTCGGCGACTTCGCGACCGTGGACGTGGGCCAGTATGGCGCGTTCGACTTCGGCTCGATCTTCGGCGACATCTTCGGCGGGCGCGGCGCGCGGGTCCGTCGCGGGCCCGGACCGCCCGCGCCGGGCGCCCACGCCGAGGCCGAGATCGAGATCGCGCTTCGGGACGCGGTGCTCGGCGCCGAGCGGGACGTGCGCGTGGACGGGAAGACCCTGCGCGTCCGGATCCCTGCCGGCGTGGACGACGGCTCGCAGATCCGGCTCGCCGGCCAGGGCGGCCGCGGCGCGCGGGGCGGACCGGCGGGCGATCTGTTCTTGAAGGTGAAGCTGCGCGAGCACCCGCACGTGCGCCGCGAGGGGAAGGACCTCGCGCTGGACCTGCCGGTGACCGTCCCGGAGGCGGTGAACGGGGCCGAGGTGCGGCTGCCGACCTTCGAGGGACCGGTGAGCCTGCGCGTGCCGAAGGGCGCCCAGAGCGGGATGCGGCTCCGACTCCGCGGCAAGGGGCTGCCCGACCTGCGCGGCGGCGCGCGCGGCGATCTCTACGCCGTCGTCCAGGTGGTGCTCCCCGCCGACAGCGAGGCGCTCCGCAAGGCGGCGCGGTCGCTCGAAGGGCTCTACGAGGGCGATCCCCGCGCCGGCATCTCGTTGTAGAAGGTGCGCATGGGACTGTTCGGACTGTTCGGGTCGAAGGAGGAGCGCGAGAAGGGTGCGCTCCGCAAGCTCGCGAAGAAGCTCACGGAGCGCTACGGCCCTCCGGAGAACCGCCAGAAGGCGATCTCGCAGCTCGGCGACCTCGGGACCCCGGAGGCGCTCGAGACGCTGTGCCTGCGGTTCACGATCCGCGTCGACCCCGGCATCACCGACGACGAGGAGAAGGAGACCACCCGCGGGATCCTCGTCGACGCCCGCGAGGCGGCGATCGCGCCGGTCGAGAAGTTCGTGACCGCGGAGGACGACGGCATCGCCTGGGGGCTGCGCGTCCTCGCCGACGTGGCGCCAGCCGCCAAGGTGCGCGAGGTGGTGCTCGCCGAGCTCGCCCGCCTCGGGCGGACGTACACGCGCGATCCGGAGAAGAAGCTCGTCCTGCTCAAGTGGCTGAAGGAGCACCACGCCGGCGCTGGCGGCGCCGAGGTGGAGACGGCGCTCCTGCCGCTCCTCGAGGACTTCTCCGACGACGTCCGGATCAGCGCCACCCGCGCGCTCGCCGCGCTCGCACCGGGCGAGGCGGCGCGCGATGGGCTCATCCAGCTCCTCCTGCGCGACCGGGACAACGCGCGGGTGCGGGGCGAGGTGCTGGACGCTCTCGCGGCGCTCGGCGCCGACGTGAAGGGGCATCGCCCGAGCGTCGAGGCGCTCCTCGTCGAGCCGTTCTTCCTCGACCGCGAGGGGCACGTCAAGAAGCGGGTCTGATGACGCCGCGCCCGGTTACACTCGCCTCGTGACCGAGCCGCACGCGCCCGCCGCCCCGCCCCCACCGCGGGCGCAGCCCGCGCGCGGCCTGCTCGCGCGCTGGTTCGAGCCGGTGAAGGTCCCGCACGACGCGCCGGACGAGCTGCGCGCGCTGGGCGCGCGCGGGAGCCTCGTCTTCGTGATGCGCTCCCCGTCGGTCCTCGCCTGCCTGTACCTGCGCTGGTTCCTGCGCCAGACCGGGCTCCCGCCGCTGCGCGCCGCCCAAGGGCTCCGCGGCTCCTTCGCGCGGGTCGCCGGTGTCCGCCGCTCCCGTCGCGCGTTCGACGACGCCGTGGCTGCGGGCGACGCCGCGGTCGTGTTCCTCGGTCGCGCGACCGAGCCCGACCCGTTCTCGACGCTCGTGCGGGCGCAGCGCGACCTCTTCCAGCCGATCCTGCTCGTCCCGGTCCTCCTCGTCTGGAGCCGCCGTGCCCAGAAGCTGAAGCCGTCGCTCTGGGACGTGCTCTTCGGGTCGCCCGAGGCGCCGAGCGCGTTCGGGAACGCCGTCGCGTTCCTGCGCAACTACCGCCGCGCCTTCTTCGGCGTGGGCCGGCCGCTCGACCTCAGGGCGGCGCTCGCGGAGCGGACGCAGGAGCCGGACGCGGTCGTCGCCCGCAAGGTGCGCGGCGTGCTCTACCAGCACCTCGCGCGCGAGTTCCGGACCGCGGTCGGCCCGCCGCTCAAGGCGCCCTCGCGGGTTCGCGAGAAGGTGCTGCGCGACCGCGGGCTGCGCGCGACCGTCGAGGCGGTCGCGAAGGAGCGCGGTCGAGACGTCGCGTCGGTCGCCGCCGAGGGCGAGAAGGACCTGCGCGAGATCGCGAGCCGGTACGACCCGCGCTTCGTGCAGCTCGTCCGCCCCCTCCTCGCCTGGGTGTTCCGGCGGCTCTACACGAGCGTCGAGGTCGACGAGGAGGGGCTCGCGCGGGTGAAGCGGGCGGCTGCGGGCGCACCGATCGTCCTGTGCCCGAGCCACAAGAGCTACGTCGACTTCCTCGTCCTGCCGCTCGTGCTCTACGACCACGGGATGACGCCGCCGCACGTCGCCGCGGGCATCAACCTCGCGTTCTGGCCATTCGACGGGATCGCCCGGCGCGGCGGCGCGTTCTTCATCCGACGCAAGGTGAAGGGCGATCGCGTCTACACCGCCGTGCTGCGCGCGTACGTGAAGCACCTCCTCCGCGACCGGTTCCCGCAGGAGTTCTATGTCGAGGGGGGGCGGAGCCGGACCGGGAAGCTGCTCTTCCCGAAGACCGGGCTGGTGTCGATGGAGGTGGACGCCTGGCTCGACGGGGCCGCCGACGACGTCGTCTTCGTCCCGATCGCGATCGACTACGAGAAGCTCATCGAGGCGTCGTCGTACGCGCGCGAGCTCGCCGGGGGCGAGAAGGAGAAGGAGAGCCTGCGCGGCCTGCTCGGCGCGGTGCGCGTCCTCTCGCGCCGGTACGAGCGGCTTTACGTGCAGTTCGACGAGCCGATCTCCCTCCGGCAGGTCGCGGAGCAGCGGCTCGGCGGCGCCGCAGGTCTCACCGTCGACGACGCCTGGGGGGGCGAGGAAGCGCGCGGGGCGGCGCCCGAGCCCGGCCCCCGCGACGCGCCCGCCGAGGCGAAGCGCCGGCTCGTGCAAGCGGTCGCGAACCGGATCGCTTACGGCATCAGCCGCGTCGTCACGATCACGCCGGTCGGCCTCGTCGCGGCCGCCCTCCTCTCCCACGTCCGCCGCGGACTCGCCGCGCCCGAGGTGGCGCGCCGGGTGGAGCTCCTCCGCTACATGGCGGCGGAGGGCGGCGCCCGCTTCGCGCGCGGCCTCGCCGGCGCGCCGTCGGACCCGCTCGCGCGCGGCCCGATCGCCGACGCGGTCCGGCGGCTCGAGGCGGGCGGCCTCGTGCGCGTCGCGGTGGCCGCCGGCGATACCATCTACCAGGTGCCCGACGAGAAGCGGCCGGTCCTCGATTACCACCGGAACGCCGTGATCCACCGCTACGTCGCACCCGCCCTCGTCGCCGCCGCGGCCCGCGCGGCCGGCCCCGACGCACCGCTCGACGAGGTCCGCGAGCGGGCGCTCTGGCTCTCCCGCCTGCTCAAGCTCGAGTTCATCTACCGGGTCGGCGCGACGTTCGACGACATCTTCGATCAGAACGTCGCGTTCCTCGTCCGCGTGAGGGCGCTCGCGCGCGACGGTGACCGGCTGCGCCCCGGCGGCGACGCGCCGACGCTCGCGTTCATCGCCGAGCTCATGCGGCCGTACCTCGAGGCGTACCGGCTGGCGGCCGCCGCGGCGCTCGAGCTCCTGGCGGACGACCGGGCGGGCGCCCAGCCGGACCGCCGCGAGCTCCTGCGCGAGACGATGGAGCGCGGGCGCGCGGCGTTCCTCGCCGGCGGCGTGATGCTGCGCGAGTCGGTGTCGAAGGCCACGCTGGAGAACGCGATCGAGTGGCTCGTGACGCAGGGGCACGTCGCCGAGGACGGCGGCAAGCTCGCGCTGCGAGATCGCGACGCGCTGCGCGCCATTGTGGACGGGATCGCTCCGCTACTCGCAGTCTGAGGGGGTCGGCGGCGTTCGTGGACGGAATCGCTCCGCTTCGCCGGCAGTTTCGCAGTGGAGCACACTTCCACGCGCACCCTCACACGCGCTAATGTCCGCGTCCACGCGCGCAGCTGCCCGCGCTTCCAGACACCGCAGTCCCAACAGCTTCACCCGTGCAACAGGACGATTAGCTAGGAGGCTCATCGCAATGTCCGACCGGATTCTCCACAAGGGCCTGAAGTCGAAGGTGATGTCCGCCGAGGCCGCCGCTGCTCTGATCCCCAACGGCGCCGTCGTCGGAATGAGCGGCTTCACCGGCGCTGGCTACCCGAAGGCCGTCCCCGTCGCGCTCGCGAAGCGCGCCGTCGAGGAGCGGCTCCGCGGCAAGCCTTACCGCCTCGACGTCCTCACCGGCGCGTCGACGGGTCCGGAGCAGGACACCGCGATGTCCATGACGGAGGCGCAGCGGTTCCGCTTCCCGTACCAGGGCGACGCGGTCACGCGCGAGAAGATCAACGCCGGCGCGATCGAGTACCAGGACATGCACCTGTCCCACGTCGGGACGCTCGTCCGGTACGGCTACTACGGCAAGATCAGCTTCGCCGTCGTCGAGGTGACGAAGATCCTCGAGGACGGGTCGCTCGTCTACTCGTCCTCGATCGGCGCGAACAACGTCTACCTCGAGCACGCCGAGAAGATCATTCTCGAGGTGAACGAGTGGCAGGACGAGCGGCTCGAGGGGATGCACGACAACTTCTCGATGGACGCGCGCCACGGGCACCGCACGGCGATCCCCCTCGTCACCGCGGACGGCCGCGTCGGCTCGCCGTACCAGAAGATCGACGTCTCCAAGGTGGTCGGCATCGTCCTCACGAACAACCCCGACCGCAACGCGCCCTTCAAGGCGCCGGAGGACGTGCACAAGAAGATCGCGCAGCACATCCTCGACTTCTTCGACGGCGAGGTGAAGGCCGGGCGGCTCCCGAACAGCCTCACCCCGCTGCAGTCGGGCGTCGGCAACATCGCGAACGCCGTGCTCGTCGGCCTGAACGGCGGCCACTTCGAGAACATGACGAGCTACACCGAGGTGATCCAGGACGGCATGCTGGACCTCCTCGACTCCGGCAAGCTCAAGATCGCGTCGGCCACCGCGTTCTCGGTCTCCCCCGAGGGCCAGGTGCGCTTCGGCAAGAACATCGAGCGCTACCGCAAGCAGATCATCCTGCGCCCGCAGGAGATCTCGAACCACTGCGAGGTCATCCGCCGCCTCGGCTGCATCGCGATGAACGGGTTCGTCGAGGCCGACATCTACGGCCACGTGAACTCGACGCACATCGCCG
>WNGA01002016.1_pt1 | contig 31078 bp, 28 predicted proteins | sample 5400061 | NCBI WGS metagenome assembly WNGA01 (sample SAMN13153366, study PRJNA577476) | soil metagenome | isolation source: 100 cm soil or saprolite under grassland replicate 2 | place: USA:California | collected 2016-06-15 | reverse complement strand
TGCCCGCGACGGTGCAGCGGCTCCAACGACAGGTGCGGCAGCGACACCAGCCGCTCGGTCACCAGCAGCGCATCACACAGCTCAAACCACGCATCCGCCCGGCGGGTCGCACAGCCGTACAGCGCGGTGCGGAAGCCCTCCACGACCTCCAGCCCCTGGCACAGTCGATCCGACCGGCGCACACTCCCACAAGCGGCCACCACGCACCTCCGAGCACTTGGTCATACTCGGAGCATCGCGCGGTGGCCGTCCCACGTCGACCCACACCCACCCACGTGGTTAAAAGCGAAGCTCAGGGTCCGTCGAGGACGTGCCGGAAGACGAGGGACGTGCAATAGGGGTGCTTCTCAAGGGTGTGGTGGCAGCGGTCCGTCGCGCGCGTGCGGTTGGGCTGCCTACGGACAGGGTGCTGGCGCTCCTCGAACCGCTTCAAGGTGGACTGCTTGGCCGTCTCCGTGCGTGGGCTCTGAGCGAGGCGACAGATGTCCCGCCCGAAGCGTTGGTGACCGAGCTCACCCATGCGATTGGCGACCGCGACCCCACCGGAGACGACGTCCGGTTGATCCGGCGCGTCGTTGAGGAGCTATCCAGCGACTCCTACCTTGAGTCCTGGCGCGGCGCCATGGGTCTCCCACCGACGACCGAAGCGGTGGGACGGGCGCTCGCCTCGCAGGAGATTCCACGGGCGTGGCAGCGAGCGATCCTCTGGTACCCATTGCTACCCGAGGCTGTCCGTGAGGCTTGGGAAACAACGGTGACGCTCATGTCGCCGGTTGCCGCGGGGCCAGGTCGGGAGGCATATCTTGAGCCGCCATCCAGGGTGCAATTCGGCTGGGCGGGCAGCCCGATGACCCGGTCGGATCTTGAGGGCCTGGATGTCGATGAGGTGGCGCGCCGGATCTCCTCGTGGCGGCCTTCCGGTGACCAAAGAATGGTCATCGCGCGTGAGCTTGCCCGCACTCTTGAGGACCTTGTGGCTTCCGATCCCGTTGCTTGGGCGAGCCGGCCGCTGCGCACGTTGGCTCTGTTGCGGCATGCGACGTATGTGAACCACTTCTTCGGGGGTCTGGCCAAGACATCCGGGGATCTGTCGGGGCTGGGGCCAGGGTTGGTCGAGGCTGTTGTGTTCGCCAGCACGCACCCCTGGAGGCCGGAGCGGCTGGGAAGCGACGACTTCGACTATGACCCGACGTGGGCGCCTACGGATCAGGCCGGCGTGGAGCTCATCGGCCGGCTTGCGGAACGAGATGTGGACCTCGGCGATCGCTACGAGGACGCCTGGCGAGTCGTCGTCGGGGCGGTACGAGACCGATCGGGCCAAAGCGGCATTTCACCTCGGGAGGATCCGCTGGAGACCGCGATCAACCGGCCGTGCACGAAGGCGCTTCAGGCCATGTTCCATCTTGTCGCCACGGAGTTTCGCCGGAATGGAACGGTCCGCGAGGAAGGCTTGGAGCTCCTCGACGAAGCGCTCGAACTGGACGGTTGGAGCGGGGCCGAGCACCGCGCGATCATCGCGCCGCGCCTCGCGTTCCTTCTGCACGTGGCACCAGAGTGGGTTGAGAGCCGCGAGGCGAGGCTCTTTGGGGGCGAAGCACCCAACGCTCTTGGCGAGAAGACGGTGGAACTTGCGCTCAAGTGGGGGCGGCCGAACCGATGGCTGCTTGAGCGCCATCGTCGAGCCATCTTCAAGGCTGCACGGGCTGGATCGACGAACGCGCTCGACCACACGCTGGTCGCGATGCTGTGGGCGGTTCCCGGCTACTCCACCGAAGCCATGATCCGCAAGCTAGCTCCCACGGGCGCATCGATCGTTTCCGACGCGGGGGAGCAGCTAGGCTACCTCCTCAAGGATGCGGACCAGGAGCACATCAACAGAGGAGTTCTGTTCTGGGAGCAGACCCTCGGAAACCAGGCGCTCCCGAGCGAAGCTTTCCGAGGATTCGGTTGGTGGGCAGAGGTCGAAGGGCTCGACCAAGCCCGCTGGGAGCAGCTCACGCTTGCGACCAGCCAGCGGGCGCAGGGAAGTCTCGCTTGGTGCGTGAAAGTGGCCGAACGCTGTAGCCGTGAACCAATCACCGCAACAGCGCTCGGGATACTCACCAGCCTCCTGCGTGGGCAACATGATCCGTGGGAACGACCTCAGGTCGCGGAGGTTGCTTTCGGAGCGCTGCGCACATCGGGCAGCGATTCGGGGCTATCGGAGGCGCGGGAGAGACTGCGCTCTGTCCTCATTGACCTTGGTCACTTTAACGCCGCAGATATGTAGTTTGCTGCGCAGGGCATCAACGCGCTGGCCGAGACGCTCATGGCCTGTACAAGACTGAGCTTATCCGCTGGCGTAGGCCGTGGAAGGGGCTCGACGACGTCGGTACGCCACGCTCGAGTGGGGTGGACTGGTTCAACCACCGCCGTTCCAACGCACGCAGTCTCGTTCGCCGACATGCTCCTGGCGCTGCGCCGGGTCATCCTCGCCGCCCAATATCTGCCAGGTTCGCTGGTCGAGCCCACCACAGCAGAAATCCTCGCGGTGCAGCGTGCCTGGGCCGCCGCCGCAGCATGACCGCGAAACTCGAGGGGTCTGTTATCCAAGCTCCGAACGCCTCATCGCTGCTGAATATCGGCTAGGTCAAGCGGAACAGATACCAGAGAACTCCTGGCGGTACAGCCGCCTGGATGGATCCTCGCAACCTACGAGCGCAAGACTCCAGGGCTTGTCTCGAGCGTCACTTTGTGCAGGAACTGCTGCTTGTTCTTGGGTATCATCGGGGTCCACGCTGCACATGGAGCGGCGGAAAGAGGCACGGGGGGCGGATGGGCAGCGGCGGGTAGGCGGCCCCGCCTGGGCAGGTGGTGATGTGACGGAGAGCAGTCGGCACCGGTCGCTGACGCGCACGGAATGGCAGCTGACAAGCGTCGTGGGACCGTCGAGGACCTGGAGCCCGCCGCCCCAGGTGGACGCCGTGCTCCGCGTCGACGGCGAAGGCCACTTCAGCGCCACGGCGTGCAACCACTACAGCGGGCTGGTACGCATCGACGACGACCTCCTGCATATCCGACGGATGTTCGGCACGGCGATGGGGTGTGGCGAGGCCAAACGTGCTGTCGAGGAGGCGTTCCTTGGCGTGGTGGATGGCGAGGTGCGCTGGGCGATCAGCGACGACGAGTTGCGCCTAGACAAGCCGGACGGGCGCGGGCTCCGGTTTCGCGTGCGCGACACCATCTACCCGTCGCGGGATCTGCGGCCGCTGCTCCAGGGGCAGCGCAATGGTGGTGAGTACCGGTTCGGCTGGCAGGTGGGTAACGGACTGATCGCCCTTGCGTGGGAATGGCGCGACGCGCCGGGTAAGCCCTGGGGGTCGGCCGGCATGACCTGTGGGCCGGCTTGGTCGGTGCCCGGGCCGGACCCGTTGATCGCCGCCGCTGGCGATGACCGGTTCATCTTCGGTGTGGTGCCGGCGGATAATGCGCGTGTCGTCTGCCAGCTACCCAGCGCGCAGCCCGCCATCCAGCTGGAGCTGTTCACCGTGCCAGGTGCACAGGCCTGGCATGCCTTCGGTGGCTTCGTCCACGAGCCTGGCGGCGCGGTCATCATCACGTTCGACAGTCACGGGCGCGAACTTGCACGGTCACACCGGCTCCCGTCCTGACGAGCTGTCCAGCTCTCTGTAGGGCGGTTGAACGGTTTAGGAAGTGCTGGCCCCTCCGTGCTTGGCGATGCGGTCAGCATCGGATGGCCGCCGAAGGCGGCGCGGACCGCAGGTCCGCCCAAGGCGCGGACGCGCCGATGAATCAATCGCGCGAAGCGCTCCTTGCGGCGCGGACGCTCCAACTCCCCCGAGGGGGCTCTACCAGCGGTGATGCCGCCGTCTAGCCAGCACGGGGTACGCGGGCGGCGGCAACCGCGTCCATCAAGTGCAGGTGTGCGAGCGCCAGGGCGTCCCGGTCGGCCCGGTCGCGCTCCAGCCGCTGGGGCGCGCCTGCGGCGCGACGGGGGACGGCCGCCGTCACGAGTCTCTCCCCCGGGTCGGTGGCGGCGCCGCCGGGTCGGCCGGCACCCACAGCCGGATCAGGTAGTTGACCTGCCGGCCGAGCCGGAACCGGGCGCGCAGCAGTAACGACCAGAGCCGCAGCACGACCGCGAGCACCTGGTCGGGTGGGAGCCCGTCCACCGTCAGGTCGTACGCATAGCCGACGTAGAACCCGCGGGGGCCGCGTCCGGGCCGCCGGCGGGCGTGAACGACCACGACGAGGTCTGGGCCTCCGTGCTCCGCGCAGCCTTCGACGACGAGCGCGGCAACCGACGCGGCCCCCGCGGCCGCCATCCTCCCTGAGAGGCGCACGCGCGGGCCCCGCCCGGTGGGCTGGGGTCCGCTGGGGGGCGCCGGTGTTCACCGCTCGACCCCATCGTCGAGCCGCGCCCCGCTGACTCCGGTGACTCCGCTGACTCCGCGCAGGCACCGGCGAGCGGCTGGCTCACAGGTGGCCATCCGCGTCGTCCGGCACGCTCGGCTGGCGATCGGCCGATCGGCGGCCGATCCGCGCTACGCGCCGGAGGGTTCGCCAGGCCCGCAGCCGGCGGCGCAGACCCACCCGGCGGCCGGGGCGGGCGAGCAGTTCGACGGCCTCGTCGACGACGACCAGGTGGCGAGCCGGGGATGACGGCAGCCTAGCCCCTTGAGACGACCCGCCAGCTCACCAGGCATCAGATGCCCGCATTCGGTTCGCGCTGCAGCGCGCCATGAACGGTGAATGCCGAGCCAAGATCGCTCCGGAGTGAGTGCCGGATTTGTCGGTAGACTTCCAGCGGCAAGACGACGGTCTGCTGTTCAGAGCCTCCAGTGATCCGTGAGGTTCCCGCCAGCGACGTGGTGCCCACATTCACTGCGGTAGCGACGGGAGGACTCAACTGCGGCTGGTGTTCCTCGACGACAGCGAGCAGTCGGACCCGCCGCGGCGCGGGCTCGGGCCGCTTCTTGCGGTCGGCTGCGTGCTTGTCCCCGAGCGCGCCGTCGCTGGGTACGCGGCCGACCTCACCGCGGTCCGCGCCGAGCTCGGCGTGCCGCCCGGTGAGGAGATCAAGTGGAAGCCCCCCAGGAACAGCTTCCTTGCCAACGCCGGCGGCCAGCTCGTCACCACGCTACGCACGCGGCTGCTTGAGGCCGCGATCGCCTGGAACATCCGCTCCGTCGTGGTGGTCTGGGACCATGACGCCGCGTGGCGGGATAGGCCGAAGCAGGAGGTCGGCCGGGAAATCCTCAAGTACCTCTACGAGCGGATCTCCATGTGTTTGAGCGACCACGACGATGTCGGCATCGTGATCGCCGACAAGCCCGGAGGTGGCTCCGTCCAGGAAACCCAGTGGCTGGCCGGGACGCTCGAGCTGACCAACGACGGCACCGAGTACGTCACCCCTGACCGGGTGGTGCTGCCGATCGTCACCGCGCCAAGCCACCACGTGCCGCACCTGCAATTGGCCGACCTGGTCACCGCCGCCACGACCGCCGCGGTGGCAGGGCGCCCATCCGGCCTCCAGCTACGAGAACTGCTGCTCGCGCTCGCCCACAAGCACGCTCTCGGCTACGCCGGCGGAGCTGGCATCGTCCTTTGGCCCCGGCGACCCAACCTCTTCTACTGGGCGTTTGGCGAGACGGTCTGGGCACTTCCCTCGGCGAGGTCCGGCTACGACCTGCCGGACCCCGACTGGGAGTACGGCACCGACGACGGCCTGGCGGAGGTGGACCTGCCCCCGGGAGGTGGACACCGGGATTATGCGGCCGTGGTCGATGGTAGCGGACTGATGGTGGCGTGCTGGTGTTCCCACTCGATGGGTGGCAGGTAGCCACGGGTGGAGTGGAGCCGGAAGCGGTTGTACCAGGCGATCCAACGGAAGATCGCGGCCCGTGCCTGCGCGCGGGTGTGGTAGTGGGCCCGGTCGACCAGCTCGACCTTCAACGAGGCGAACCAGCTCTCGGCCACCGCGTTGTCCAGGCACGAGCCGGTGCGGCCCATGGAGCGGCGCAGCCCCAGCCGGGTGCAGGCATCGGTGCAGGCGCTGGAGGTGTACTCGGCACCGCGGTCGGTGTGGAAGATGGTGTCGGGCATGCGCGTGCGGCCGCGGGTGGCCACGGCGGCCTGGAGCGCGTCGCAGGCCAGGGTGGCGTCGTGGTGGGTGCCCATCGAGTAGCCGAGCAGGTGCCGTGAGGCCAGGTCGATGACCGAGGCCAGGTACAGCCAGCCCTGGTCGGTGGGGATGTAGGTGATGTCGCCGCACCAGGCCACGTCGGGATGGTCGGGGTCAAACAGCCGGCCCAGCAGGTCGGGGGCGGGCGCTGCGGCAGCGTCCGGCCGGGTCAGCGAGCGGCGCCGGCGGGGCCGGTAGCCGACGATCCCGTGGGCGCGCATCAGCCGCTCCACCCGCTTGTGGTTGGCCTTCCAGCCGCGCCGCCGCAGCTCGGCGGTGATGCGCGGGACGCCGTAGGCACCCTTGGAGCGAGTGTGGATGCGGCGGATCTCGGCGACCAGCCTGGCCTCGGCCTGCTCGGCCACCGATGGTCCCTGGGCGACGCTCGAGGTCCAGGCGTAGTACGCGGAGCGGGTCACCCCCGCGGCGGTGCAGGCGGCTGCTACCGGGAAGCCCGCGGCCTTCTGGGCGTCGACACAGCGGTAGCGGCTCACGGTGTCGAGGTCTCCTTGACCCAGAAGGCGACGGTTCGTTTGAGCAGATCACGCTCCATCCGCAGCCGGGCGTTGTCGCGCTCCAGCTGGGCCAGCCGGGCCCGCTCATCGCTGGTCAGACCCTCACGCTCGCCACGGTCGATGCGGTCCTGCTTGGCCCAGTTGCCGAGCGTGGAGTCGTAGATGCCCAGCTCACGCGCGATCTCGGCGATCGGTCGGCCGCTGGTGCGCACCAACTCCACGGCATCATGTTTGAACTCTTGGGTGAACTGCCGTCTGGTCCTCTTGGGCTTGTCGGGCATCTGGACAGCCTCCTCTTATCGGAGGTGTCCTGCCACCAGGGGGAAGTCCAGAGGCGTCGGCCGGTAGCTGAGCTGGTCTGGCCGACGACGACCTACCCGGCCGACTAACTGGCTGCCGTCGACCGGCATCTGGCTGCCAATGGCGCGCAGCCCGCTTCCACTCAAGCCGCTCAAAGCGAGACGTCACGTAGAGCGCTCAATCAAGCACGTGGAGTGACTTGCTGACAATCTGCTGACAAGCGGCAGCTTCCGGCTGGTCAGCGTATCCCCGCTAACGCGGAAGGCCGGGTTGTATACCCGGCTTGACCTGCGCTTTCTCTCCTGGAGCCCCCCGGCGGAATCGAACCGCCGACACCATCCTTACCATGGATGTGCTCTGCCGACTGAGCTAGGGGGGCAGGCCGTCCCATCTTAGCTGGAGGCGAGCGTGAACTTCACCTCCTTGCGGACCACTGTGTCGTGCTCTCACCCCTCTCATCCGCAACTTGTCCGCAAGTCATCCGCAAGGGCGCCGCGGGACCCTGCGGATGAGTTTGTATGCGAGGGGGGATGATACATGGCATGGCTGCGCCACCTGCCACCCTCAGCCCGGCACCCTCGGGACCGCTGGCAGGTCCGATACCGCGACGACGCCAGCCAGGAACGGTCGGCTGGCATCTACCCCACCCAGGCCGCGGCGAACGCGGTCAAGCGGCGCCTGGATCGTGGCGAGAGCATCCAGAGTATCCGCGGGCTGGCCGAGGAGACCGGCGACCAGGACAAGGCGCTGATGCTGTTCGGCGACTACGTCACCACCACCTGGTGGCCGCGCTGGCGGGATAGCCATCCCCACTCGGCCTACCTGTACGGCAAGCGGATCGAGAAGCGGATCCTGCCGGCCTTCGGGAACCTGCGGTTCGTCGATCTGGACGCCGACCTGATCGGCGACTGGAAGGCCAAGATGATCGCCGAGCAGCTCGCTCCGCAGACCATCAATGCCTACCTGGCGCTGCTGTCGACGATCCTCAACGCCGCGGTGGACAGCGACTACCTGCCGCGCTCACCAATGCGCCGCAAGAGCCAGGCCGGCCGCGCCGAGGCGGTCAAGAAGGAGCGCGAGCCGCGCCGTGAGGTCTGGCTCACCAGGAGCCAACTGGACCGGGTGGCCGTAGCAATCACCCGCCGCTACCGGGCGCTGGTGCTGGCCGCCGCGCTGACCGGGCTGCGCTGGGGGGAGCTCGCAGCCCTGCGATGGGACGACCTACAGCTCGAGCGGCCGTTCGACGACGGGGCCGTTGCCGGGCCAGGGCGACTGCGGGTCGTCCGCGCGCTCAGCGATCCAGGCAACTCCGGTCGGCTCAGGGTGAAGGGCCCCAAGACGGAGGCGAGCAAGCGCACGATCGCGCTCGACCAGGAAACCATCGACGCCTTCCTCGCACACCGCGAACTCGTCGGTGACCGTGAATACGTGTTCACCACGCCAGGTGGCTCGCAAGGACCGGGCGGGCCGCTGGCGCGCAGCAACTTCTGGCGCGTATGGAATCGGGCGCTCAAGGACGCGAAGCTCCATATCCTCTGGCAGGAGCACGGTGGGCTCCACTTCCATGACCTCCGGCACACCCACGCAACCTGGCTGCTCGCCCGCCGCGTGCCGCTGATCGCTGTGGCGAACCGGCTCGGCCACGCCAACCCGGTGATCACGATGATGGTGTACGCGCATGTCGACCGCCTCGTCGAGCGCGGTGAGCTGACCGCCGACGATCTCGGGCTGGAAGGAGACGATCGACCAGATAGTCAAGAATAATCCCACAGGTGCCACGTCGAAGCATCGGCAGGGTTCACGCCCCCGAAGCAGCATGGGGACCGGATGCGCGAGGAGAAAAAGGGCGAGAGGTACTTAATACCTAAGATGCCAATCATGCGCGGTGCGACCCGGTGAAGGTGTCCGCGCCCGCTTGGCCGCCGCCGGAGACGGCGAAATCCTGGCGGGGAGCGTACTCAACTGGTCTTCGGGGAACCGCCACATGCGCTCGCCGATCTGCACGGCACCGAGGAGGCTCTTGTGCTTGTAGACCCAGCTCACCGAGACCTGGAGCCGCTCGGCGACCTGCTTGGCGGTAAGGTAGGCGGCCGTCACGGGAAGCTGGCCTCGAAAGGCACGGGAGTCCCGCCAGTTCGCCCTGAGGCCCTCGGGAGCACGCCCGCAATGAACTGACGCACTCGCACCATTGGCAGCTCGATCTGCCGTTGCCAGCAGGTGGGCCCACTCCGGATGGTCAGCATCGGGAACCCTGTCCTCACGGGATTTCGAGGGCGTGTGGGTCATCAGGGCCGGGCAAGCTGGCAGCCGGTGGATCGGCCCTGAGGGAAACTCGGCGGTCGAGTGTCTGCTGGTGGGGGATGTCCCGCGGTGGATTCCAGGTTGGGGGTGGGGGGAGCCGGCGGATGACCAGCCGTTCGACGGCGGGCTGGTCGCCGCGGACCAGGGTCGGGGCGATCCAGCGGACCTGGTAGTGCCAGTCGTTGCGGGGTCCGACTCGCACGCGGCGGAAGTGGCCGGCGCGCAGGTGCGGGATCGGCGAGCTGCGGCTGTCGGCGGGCTCCTGACCGAGCTGCCGCAGCTGAGGGGTGTGGGTTGGGGTGCGGCCGAGGTCTAGGACGTGGACGCCGATGGCGTCGCCGCGTGGCTCACGGCGGCGGAATGTGCCGCGGCGGGTGGCCTTGCGCCACTGGCGGCTGTGGGGGTCGGGCAGGGGCAGGGTGGTGGGGGGTTGCCAGGTGCCCCAGGCGACTGCGGCGGCCACATTGGTGACCAGGGGCGCCAGGGTGGCGGCGGTGCGCCAGCCGCGGAGCACGCCGCGGACGCGGTCCAGGTTGGCGGGCCAGGGCAGGGTCGGGTCGGGGTTGGCGGCCACGATCCACAGCAGGTCGTCGCGGAGCCGGCCCGCCTGGTCGGCCAGCAGTACCACGCCGGACACGAACCCGCCGCGGTCGATGAGCTGGCGGGCGATGGCGTGGTGGGGCAGGTGCTGGTAGGGGTAGTCGGTGGGCCATTGGTGGGTGTGGGGATCCAGTTCCAGGTCGGCGCCGAACACTACCAGGACCCGTTCGAACGGCAGCCGCAGCCGCTGCTGGAGATCATGGTCGGGTGGGTGGCTGGCCAGCACCCCGATCGCGGCGGTGGTGGGGATGAAGTAGGGCACCGCCGAGGTCAGGTCGACCAGGTCGAGGGCCTTCATGGGGTGGCGTGGCAGGTCTTGCAGCTCCAGCATGACCCGTCGGGCGCCGTCGTGGGTGTCGGTCTGCCAGCCGCGGATGAGCAGTGGCTTGCCGGCGCCGACCCGAAGCGCTGCCACATCGCCAGGGACGAACTGGTCTGGGTCGGGCCGCCCAGGGACCCAGCGTCGGCTCGCCTGGCGGAGGTGCTCGTCTCTGGACAGGCAGGCAAGCGCCCGCTGGATCGCCTGGTCGGTGAGCCCCTCCAAGCGCCGGTCGCCCTGGAGTTCGGCGAGCGCCTGCTGGCGGTCGGCCTCGTACAGCAGGTGACCCAGCGGGGACCGGTCAAGACGGACCACCCCGACTCACGTCCACGCGCGGGTCAGCAGACACATGGCGAACTGGCGGGTGGCTGCCGACGGCCGTCGGGTGGCGGCGGCAAGCCGCCACAACAGCTCCGCCTCGACCCTCAGCCTGCTCCCCTCGCCGCCACCGACCGTGAGCCGCTCGGCCAGGCATCGCATGCCGGGCAGCAGGATGCCGCCAAGGACCACGCTCCAGGTCGCTGGGTCCTGGGGAAGACCGGCGATGACCACCTCCAGGATCGCGCTCTGGAGGTCGTGCGTGGCTGCTGGGTGCAGGGCGATGGCTCGCAGCTCGCTGATCGGGATCGGCCTGGCGGGTGCGCCGTGGCCGAGCTGCCGACCGTTGATCGCTACCGGGTGGGGTGGCTGGCTCAACAGCCGGAAGGTGGTTTCCAGGGCGGCGAACGGCGATGGTCGGGTCATGTGGCGACTCCTCGAGACGGGTCGAGGAGCAGGCGACCACTACCGGCTTACCGGCAGCTCACCGGGCCGGGTGCCATGCCTGACGCGGCACTTGACGCAGCGCTTACCGCATGCTCAGCGCCCTGACGCGGCTCGGTCCCAGCCCTTGATTCGTGCCGAATCAGGAGAGCGGCCCGGTAGTGGCGGCCGTTCAGGTCAAAGGGGTCACACTTCGATCGGCTCCGCGTGGGGTCGACAGGACCGGCATCCGGTGGAGTCGGGACCGCCGGGGATGCGATGCTCACCCTGTGCCCCGCCTGACCTTGCCGACCACCTCGGTTCAGGCCTCCTACCTCCAGGGCGAGAAGGAGGTCGCCATCGAGGAGGGCTTGCCGACATCCTGGATCGAGGATGCGGCGGCGGACTTCGCCAGCTTCGTCGATCGGCGGCGCCGCGTCCGAGAGCTGTGGGCGGTCCCGGTGACGGAGCTGTGGTTCGTCGACGGGTCCGACTACATCGGCACCGTTATCATCCGCCATCGCCTCACCCCGGGCCCTGACACGCGAAGGCGGCCACATCGGCTACCACGTCGTGCCGCGCCAGCGACGCCGCGGCCACGCCACCCAGATGCTCACCCGGGCCAAGCCCGTCTGCCAGGGCCTCGGCCTCACCGACGTGCTGATCACCTGCGACGAGGACAACGCCGGCCCACGGCGGGTCATCGAGGCCAACGGCGGCGTCCTGGAACGGGTCGCCGGCGGTCAGGCCCGCTACTGGGTATCAACAGCACCGCAGAGCACCTGAGGCGGCTCGCAGTCGGTCAGGGCGCCAGCATCGGAAGCAACTCGTTGAGCACGCCGTTCTTGCGGAGGCCGGTCAGGATCTCCAGCATGTGCGCGGCTGTGGGCAACCGCTCTACGTGATGCAGGTGACTCATCCAGCGGATGCGCCTGCCGGTCATGTGCCTGCTCGGTGGCAGCAGGACCAGCGTCCCAGGCGGCGTGATCACCACCCTGTCAATGTCAGAGGCACGGTGCGAGGCGATCTCGAGGGCTGACTGATCCGGGCCCAGGTCCGGTTTGACGAGCAGATACATCACGCCCTGCCCGGCATGAAACATCGGGGCTTGGTCCGCGTGGTGGTCCTTGAGCGCCCGCAGGAGCGCATCAGGCTTTGCGGGATGGTGCAACTCGATGACGCCGACGCGCTCGTCGGTGATAGTGGCGAGGTTGGCGGTGGGGTGGGCCAGCCACCAGCGTCCGAGCTGGCCGAGGTCCGCTGTGCCATCACCCGCGGTAAGGGTTCCGATGGGATGGCAGGCTGGGGTCGGGCAGGCAATATCGCCGCATGAGCAGAATTGGGGCAGCTCGGCGGGAGCGGGCCAGTGGCACGCTATGACGCGGAGCCCGCGGTGAGGGTAGCTCAAGGCAACGGCGCCCGGCGACGTGTTCTCCTGCATGGCGTTCATCCCTTTCCTTGTCGCCAGCTCTCCAACGGCCAGCACTTGGATGATGGGCGGTGGGATTGGTGTTATTCGGTTGCAGCCTGTTTACGTCGCTCGGCCCACTGGACCAGCTCCTCCGGTGCTGGGAGCCGTGTGAGGGCTTCCAGCAGTCGACTGCCGTCCGGTAGTGGCATATGCGGCCCGGTGAGCCAGCTCACCTCGCTATCGCCCGGCAGTCGACTCGGCGGCAGCAGCACGACCTCGCCGCGTGGCAGCCGCCGGACCCAGCCGACCGCCAGTCGTGTCGATCGTGCACGGCCGGATCGCCTGGGGCTGCCCAGAAACCGGACGGTGTCCTGGTCGACGCCCAGCACGGGGCCGTTGCCGGCCTGGTGGGCACTGAGCCAGTCGGCGATTTCAGACCAGTGCGGGGGATAGCCCAGCAGCTCGACCACCTCAACCGCCAGGCCGGCGATGGTGGCGACGTTGGCCATACGCCAGGCCCCGCCAGCGCCCCACCAGTAGCAGAGCACCTGCGCATCGGTAGTCGCGTCACGAGGGCCGAGTTTGCCCATCGGGTGGCTGGCCGGCGTCGCGCAGGCCACCCGGCCACAGGAACAGCCGGCCAAGCCCTGCCCCAGGATGGGTGCGGGAAAGTGCGCGGGCAGCGTGGGGATGCCGCATGCCGCCAGGTCCAGCGCGGCATCCAACGGCGCTCCATTCCTCCCGACGAGGTCGTCCACGATCTGGTCTCCCTTGTACTGCTCAGCTTGCGGGTATCGCGGTTGGCGGTCGGCCTGCGCCTCAAGGCACTCCGACCTTGAATGTCCGCTCCGCTCATCGCCATGTGGGACCCATTGTTGAAAAGGCGATCACGCCGTCCTGAGTCCCGCCCGCCCGCGCCGGAAGAAATCCGACCAGTGGGGCGCCATTGAGCGCAACTTGGTTATCCATCTCCAACCACCCGCCTGTCGTGTGTCAGATACTCGTTGGCGGCGACACGAGCCGCGGTGAAGAAATCCACGTTGGTGCTCGATACAGTGCCTCTCCCGGAATCGCTGGGTGCCTTCCGAGGGTCTGGAGGGACGTGCCCAGGGCGGATACCTTTACAGCACCCGCCGCGACGCACGGGACGAGTCTTTTCATCCACAGTCTCAGGTACCATGACCGGTTCCGCATGGCAGGAATGTATTTCGTGCATGAATTCACGGTACGCTGCCGTCGCAGCGCTTTCGCCAGGGCTGGAGCAGCTCCTACCGAGTGGTAGGCTCCGCCCAACCTATGCGAAGCCGCGCGATATGAATGAACCCCACTGAGACCATCGCCATGCGCAACATCCCGCCAGTCCGCTACTGCCGCTCGTGCGGCGGCCGACTGGCACGCGACAATACCGGCGAGCAATGCGCGCCCTGCCACGCCAAGAGCGAACAGGCCGCGCTCCACCCGCCTGAGGTCCCGGCGGGTTTCTGGGAGACCGATCAGATGCGCGACGCCCTTGCCGGTTGGCACATGGGCCGCGTGATCCGTGCCTACCGCCACCATCCCTTCCACGAGCGTCCCCTCTCGCAAGAGACGGTGGCCGCCTGGCTCCGGATCACCCAGCCGCAGCTGAGCCGCATCGAGCACGGCCCGCCCATCCGCGACCTCGACCGGCTCATCTACTGGGCGAAGCTCTTGAGAATCCCCGCGGCGTTGCTTTGGTTCGACCTTCCAGGTGCGGCCGGCCGTTGGGATGCTGGTCGCGCCGGTCAGGAGACGCACGCGGGCCGGGACCACCCGGCCACGTCGCTCGCCAGGGCGGCGCGCCCGGCGGGCCCGCAAGCGAATCCCTCGAACCTGAGCGCCGACGCCTTGACGATGGAGGCGTTCCGCGCAGCCGATCGCCAGATCGGCGGTGGACACCTCTACGCGAGCGTCGTGCGCTATCTCCAGGTCGACCTCGGTCGGCGATTGTTCGGCACGATGGGCGACGACACCGGTTCACAGCTCTTCTGCGCCGCCGCCGGGCTGACGGATATGGCCGGCTGGATGGCGCACGACGGCGGCCAGGATCTGCTCGCCCGCCAGCATTTCGATCGCGCTGTACGCCTCTCGGAGCTGGGCGGCGATCGCCAGCTCGGAGCCCAGGTCCGGACGAGCCTGAGCCACCTGCGGCATCACCTCGGAGAACCCCGGGAGGCCATCCGGTTCGCCCGTGACGGACAGCGGAAGCTCGGTGAGCGGCCAGGCAACCCTGAGCTGGCCGCGCGGCTGCTTGCGATGGAGGCACGCGGCCATGCCGCTCTGGGAGAGTCGGCGGAATGCGCGCGCATGCTGATTGACGCGGAGAAGATGCTCGGCCACGAGTTCGTCGAGCCACCCTCGCCGTGGGTCAGTCGCTTCGACGAAGCATCACTGGCCAGCGAAGCGGCGCGCTGCCTGCGCCAGCTCGGAGACCTGGAGGCGGCGCGACGGCAAGCCGAACGCGTCGTCGCCTTACGATCGGCGGAACGCGCCAGAAGCCGAGCCTTCGGCCAGCTCACCTTGGCGACCATCCTGGTGGGGCAAGGCGAGCTCGACACCGCCTGCGCGGTCGGCTACCAAGCCGTCGACGGCACTCGCGCGGTCGGCTCCTATCTCGTCGTCCAGCAGCTCCATGACCTCGGGAGGCTGCTGGAGCCGCACCGCTCCATCCGGGTAGTGGCCGAGTTCCTGGAGTACCTGCGCGAGGGGATCCGAGGACGCGCATGGCTTTCACAGTGGCCCAGCGCCGACCCCGGCTGTCAGACTGTCCGCGGAGACGAGAGAACGCAGGTGCTCATGCCATCCTCCGATCGGCAGACGCCCACGTGGCAACACCTTGCCGAGGGCAACGCCAAGCAGGCCCGCAAGCGCGTCGCCGCCGACGTCATCATCCGCGACGGGGCCGGACGGCTGCTGCTGGTCGACCCGACCTACAAGCCGGACTGGGATCTGCCGGGCGGCATGGCCGAAGCCAACGAGCCGCCACGCCAAGCGGCATGTCGCGAGCTGCAGGAAGAACTCGGCTTGGAGCTTCCAATCGGCCGGCTCCTTTGCGTGGACTGGGTCTCACCGCACGGCCCCTGGGACGACTTGTTGATGTTCGTGTTCGACGGCGGCGTACTCGACACGCCCGAGGTCTCGGGTCTCCGGCTGCTTGACGATGAGCTGGCCGCCTTCCGTTTCTTCACCGAGGAGGAGGCCTCGACGCTCCTCCGCCCATACGTGTGGCGGCGCGTCGAGGCAGCCCTCGAGGCCTTGCGGACCGGACAGGCCCGATACCTCGAGGATGGCCGCACCGTTGGCGCCGGCCCGAACCCATACGACCAGGGACCAGCAGATATCAGTCCGAGGGGCTGACGAGTCCAGGGCTCGATTCCCGTTCACGGCAGCTCAAGGAAGGCACGATCGTCGCTGGGATCGAGCGCCGCCGGGCTGTCGAGGGTGTCGATCGCTTGCACGGCACTGGCGATGCATTCGGTGAGGGCTTGGTGCTGTGCGTGCTGGGTGGGGTCGTCGGGTGGAGGGCCGAGAGCCGTCTTTGGGTCGGTGATTCCGGCGTGGTCGCGGTAGGTCTGGATGCGGGCCGCGGCTTGGCGCCAGAGGGCTTGTGCGGCGGCGGTGTGGGGCCATCCGCCAAGTTCGGTGACAAGGTATCGGGGTGGATCGTGGCGCTGGCCGGCTGGTCCGGTGGTTGCCGGACCGCACTGTGAGGTCGCCCGCACTCCGGTGGAAACCGCGGGCATGTGGGTGTGGAGCTGAGCGAGTTGGCGTTCGAGGGCTTCGAGCGCCTGTTGGTGGTCGTGGATCGTCTTGGCGAGCAGGCGTCGTTGGCGCCAGCCAAGGCGCTGCGCCGCCAACTGCTCGCGGGCGTGCAGCAACTCGATGGAGTGCGCGCGGTGCAGGGCGACAAGGTCTTGGTCAGGCTCGGCTGCGGCCCTGGCTGGGTGCGGTGACGGCCGTTGCGCGTCCACCCGTCCGCTGGGCTGGCTGTGATCGGCGGGGGCGGCCGTGCCACCAGCCTCGATCGCGGCGGAGGCGGTTTGGTCGAGGGCGAGGTATTGGGCGCGGGACTGCTCAAGGGCTTCGGTGATGGCGAGCACCGCGTCACGGGCCGGCTCCAGGGGTGTGTCGAGCTCGTCGGCGAGGGGATGCTCACCGCTGGTGAGGTACAGGCGGTTGTCGAGTTGACCCCGGCTCATGGCCACGTAGCCCCATTGCCGGTAGAGGTCGTCGCTGGCCAGGACGAAGGCGCGGTCGGTAGTCATGCCCTGCGATTTGTGGCAGGTGATGGCGTAGGCGTGGTCGACGCGCTGGCGGTCGCCGAGCCAGCCGTGGCTGTCGAGGTACCAGCGTGGGAGGGTGAGGTCGCGGCCGTCGTCGGTGCGGACCCGGAGCGCTCGGGCCTGGTGGTCGATGGCGGTGACGGTGGCGAAGGTGCCGTTCTGGACGCCGAGCTGGCGGGCGTTGCGCAGGGTGACGATCCGGTCGCCGGCGGCGAAATCCCGCCCGCCGATGGTGATGGGCTCCGGGCCGAGCCTGCCGTGCTGGGCGAGCAGCGCGCGGGCTCGCTGGTTGAGGTCGGCGACATCGGCGTGGCGGAGCGCGATCATGATCGGCGGGCGCTCGCCGGGGCGCTGGGCGGCTGCCCACCAGTCCTGAACGAGCCGGCTACGGAGGCGGCCGGCGCGGCTGGCCGCCACGATCCGCCCGTGTTGGGCGTACCGCACGATCGCGGCGACCGCATTCCCAGTGCGGAGCAGGTCGAGGGCCTGTCGCTCCCATGGTTGGCGTTGACGCTGGTTTTCCTGGAGCTCGATCGCGCCGAGCCGCTGGACCAGGCCGCGGAACAGGCCGCCGGCCTCGATCTCCGGGAGCTGTTGGACGTCACCGACCAGGATGACCTTGGCGCCGGCGTGCTGAGCGTGAGCGAGCAGGCGGGCAAGCTGGCGGGTGCCGACCATGCCGGCCTCATCGATCAACAGCACGATGCCCGGGTCCATGCCAGGTGTCGTGGGGTTGTCGAGGTCGCCCAGCAGCCTGGCGATCGTGTCAGCGGGGATGGCGGCAGCCTGCTGGAGCTGGCGGGCGGCGCGGGCCGCCAGCGCGGCCCCGATCACGCGGTAGCCGGCCTGGTGCCAGGCGTCGCAGGCGACCCGCAGTGCGGTGGTCTTGCCGCTGCCGGCCTTGGCGTTGACCAACTGGACGCCATCGCCGCTGGTGACCAGCGCACGGACCATCGCCGCCTGCTCGTCGCTGAGAACCGGCCCACCCGGCTCGCCATGGTCGACCTCGGTCGCCCTGGCTGGGCGGTGCGTGGCGAGGACCTGGTCGAGCACGGGTTGGGGCACCACACCAACCCCTTGGGCACGCCGGCCGATGGCCGCTTGCACGGCGGCGGCCTCGGTCGCCAGCAGCTCACCGGTGGTGTAGTGCCACTCGCCCGCTCCGCCCCATCCTGGACGGCGCTGGATGCCCCGATCCATCCACGCCGCCCAGGGATCGGCGGTGACCGGGTGGATGAGCCGGCTGGTCAGGAACTGGTCGGCGAGGCGTTCCAGGTCGGCGACCGCGACATCGCAGCCTGGGGGCAGGGTGTCGCAGAGGCCTTGGAGGACGTGCCGCCGCGTGAAGGTGCTGGCGTGCAGTGTCAGCCCCTGGGGGCTGGCCATCTGCGCGGACGCCGCACCCAGCTCCGCTTGGGTTGGCGGCCTGGCGGTGGCCTGCCCGAGCACCGCGGCGAGGCTCCGCGTGGTGAGGCCCTGGCCCGCAGCGCGGCGCCGCCAGGAGGCTCGAAGGGTCGCCTGACTGATGCCCTTCTGCTTGGCTGGGCGTGTCTGGAGCGCGGCGGTCTGCGCCGAGCGGGCCGTGTGCTGGCCCACCTCGGCCAGGCGCTGGTGGATCTGGTGGCGGCGCTGGCTGAACGCCTCGATCACCGGGCGGTGGATGCCGCGCACGTCCGCCACCCCGTTGTGGACTGGGCCCCACGCGACGCCGACCCGGCGGGTCAGCTCGACGCGGAGGACGGCCTGGTAGAGGTACCCGGCGGTCTTGGCGTGCCGGTACAGCGGGCGGCCGTCCAGGGCGGTCCACCGCCCGTCCGACCCCTGGCCGAGGTTGGCGACCAGCACGTGGGTGTGCAGCAGCGGGTCGCCGGCGCGGCTGGTCCGGTGCTGGTACGCCGCCGCGATGAGCCCGGCGGCCCGCTCCTGCCGCTCGCGCGCGTGGCCGCGGCTGACTACCGCGGCATGGCGCTCCAGGTACTCCAGCGCCTGGGCGATCGCCTCCTCATGCGCGGCACGGACCTGCGAGGCGGTCTGGAACCCGCCAAGCCCGTACAGCAGGCTCACACTCTTGGGCGCGCGGAAGGTCAGGTCGAACCCGGCGACGCGGTGGCTACGGGGCGGGCTGCCCAGCCGTTGCGCCGTGATCGGATGGGCGCCGGCGAGCAAGCGGTGCAGCCCCTCCTCAGTGACCTCTCCGGCCAACCCGAGCTGCTGTGCCGCCTCGCCGAGCCAGTAGCCGGCCGCCTCCCCCGACCCGGTGTAGTACTCCTCCTGGCTTCGCGCGACAGCGTCCAGGTAGTAGTCGGCCTGGCCTTGCAGGAGCTTGCCGATGTTGAGCATGCCGGCCCCCGAGGTGCTCGCCGGGGACGGCGCGATGCTCCAGCCTCCCACCCTCGGCTTACCGGCGGCTCAACGACCGGGCCGAGCTACTCCAGCTCGATCCCCAGGCTCTCGCCAGGATCGCGGCGCACAGTGGGCGGGGGCTGCGCTGCCGGGCGGGCGACGGGATCGTGCGCGTGCTGCCGCGGTCGGTCGTGCTCACCAGGGTGAGGGATGTCGCCGGCAGGCCCGGCGGGCCTCCCGAGCGGCTCCGGGCGCGCAATCGCGGGGCCGACGACGGCTTTGGTTGGGTAGTCGAGTTCCAGGAGCTGCCAGAAGCCTGGGGCACCGTCGAGGCGCAACGCCAACGCGTGGGTGCGGCCACCGAACTCGATCACCACGGTCGCGTCGACCAGTCCGGGGGCGAGCCCCCTGACGGTCACCGCCAGCGGACGGGGGACGATCGGGACGGGATCGGCACCTGGCGGATTGGCAAGCAGCGGCCAGGCTGACCACAGCGTGTAGTGCGACGCCTTCTCCAGCTGATGCGGCGGCCGTAGGCCAGCCCTGACCTCCAGGATGGTGATGGCGGTGGCCACGGCCGCCGGCCCCGGCGGTGGCAGCGTCCGCGATCGCCGCTCACGCTGGATGCGCCGCCAGCCATCCTCGACGGGGTCCAGTCTGGCTCGGATCCTGGCTCGCTTCGGCAACGCCCGCCTCCAAAGCTATGGAAGGTCCGGCTCGAATGGGTCCTCCGGCGCAGCAGCGGGGATGCTGGGGACGCCTGGAGCAGGCCCGAGCTCGGGTGAGCGCTCCGGGCGAGGGCGACTTCCCGGGTCGGGAGGCTCAGGGGTGGCTCGACGGTTGGCGGCGCCGAGGTCCCGATGCGTCCATGCGGAGGGAGGGGGCAGGCGGCGGACGACCAGGCGCTGCTCGGCGCTGTCGAGGTCGCCTCGAACCCAGGTCGGTGGGATCCAGCGCGGCTCGTAGTGGAAGTCGTTGCGGGGGCCGACGCGGACGTTGCGGAAGTGGCCAGAGCGCATATGGGGGATCGGGGAAGCACGCCCCGGGCCGGAACGGTCGCGCTCGGTCCGGGGCGCTCGGTCGGTGTTGCGGGCAAGGTCCAGCGTCCGGACGCCGACCAGGGCGCCTTTGCGCTCGCGGGCGCGGACCGAGTTGCGCTTGAGCGCCTTGCGGAGCTGCCGGGGCGTCGGATGCGAGGGCAGGTCGGGTGGTACGGGTGGGTCGCGCCAGACCGCCCAGGCGACCGCAGCGGCGACGTTGGTGACCAGCGGGGCCAGGGTGGCAGCGCTCCGATAGCCGCGGACCAGCCCGCGGATGCGGTCCAGGTTGGCCGGCCAGGGCTCGTGGGGACGAGGGTTGGCCGCCACCAGCCAGATCACGTCGTCCCGCAGATATCCTTGGTGGTCGGCGAGCAGGACCAGCCCGGACAGGTGCCCGCCACGCTCGATCAGCTCCCCGACCACCCCGAAGCGGTCGAGCTCGGCGTGTGGGAACTGCTTTGGCCACGGGAAGGCATCCGGGTCCAGTTCCAGGTCGCTGCCGAACAGCACCAGCGTCCGCTCGAACGGGACGCGCAGCTCCTGCTGGAGCGTCTGGCTGGGTGGACGGCTGGCCAGCACCGCCGCTGCCGCGGTCGTCGGGATGAAATAGGGCACCGCCTGGTAGAGGTCCACCAGCAGCGACGCGGGGATCGGCCGGTCCAGCAGGCGGTAGGGGTCCAGCTGCATCAGCAGCCCGTCCCGGTCGCTGACCAGGTCGAGGTCCCCGGACGGCTTGGCGCGAAGGTGCACGGTTCGCGCGCGTTCCATGCTGATGGCGCCAAGGTTCCAGACGATGCTGTCGGCAGCCACGGCACGGATCGCGGCCACATCGCCGGGGACGAACTGGTCAGGGTCTGCTCGGCCAGGGATCCACCGGCCGCTGCTTGCCTGCAAGGCCGCATCCCGTAGCAGCGCGTCCAGCACCTGCCGGACCGTCACCCGGTTCACATCCTTGAGCCCACCGACCCGCTGCAGCTCGCGGTGAGAGACATCGAAGTCCTCCGGCTGGACCGGGATGCCAAGCGGAGTCACGAGACTGAACCTGACCATGCTGGCTGTGCCCCCATGTGATTGCCTGGACCTGCTCGGTGGCCCTGACAAACCACGAGGACCTGACCGGCGACTTACCGCCCCGCTGACAACCCGGCGATCACGACGGCGTGGCAGACCTGGACCGCTGCGTGTCGCGGATCAGGGCAAGGCTGGCCCCAGGTCGATCTCAGGAAGCTCGCCGGGCGGATCGCGGACCACCGCGCCGCGGTGAAGCTCGACCTTCAGCGCCTGGACCGCCTGTGCCACCTGCTGGCGGGCAAGACCAGCAGCCTGGCCGCTGGGAGGTGGGCCCAGCGCAGCGGTCGGGTAGTCGACGTTGTACTCGGCGCGGTACCGCTCGATCAGCCGAGCACCGTCCCGCCATGCCACCTGCCCGGGTATGCCGTCGGGGACCCCGCCAAGCTCGCGCTTCAGATACGCGGGCGGGTCGCGCTCCAACGCGATCAGCGCCTCCAGGTCACGCTGAGCCAGCTCGTAGGCGCTGTACAGCCCGATCGCCAGCGGCAGCCGGTGCCGGTCATCCCAGCGGGAACGCTGACGGGCGGCCTGGCGCGCCTCGGTCTGCTCCTGTTCCAGCCGCCGCTGCGCCAACCCGAGCCGATCGAGAGCAGCCTGATGCACCGCCATGGTGGCCTCCAGCCGCACCGCCACCACCCCAGCCGGCTCGCCAGGCGACCGGCCCCGCAGCGCCCGCAGCCTTGCACTGGCCTCACGAACCGCCGCCTGGTGCGGACCCTGGTTGGCCCGCACGGCGACAAGCTCCGCCTCCACGCCCGACAGCCGCGCCGACCGATCCGCAGGCCGGTCACGCAACAGCCCGACGGCGAAGCTGACGTGGCGGCGTAGCACCAGCGTGGGCATCCGGATAATCGTCTGGATCTCCCCGGCAGCCAGCGCCCCGAGCCAGCGACGATCCTCCAGCAGCGACAGCGCCGCCTGCTCTCGCAGGCGCTCCGCCTCGGCCGGGAACACGCACAGATCCTCAAAGCCCACTCGGTTCACGCCCTGGTACCGCGCGATCCGGCCCGCCAGACGCAACCACTCCCCTGCCCCTGCGGTGTCCCCGGGCAACGCGCCAAGCGCACACGCCCGGCTGGTGATCCCCGCCCCGCGCCGGTACCGCTCGATCTCCAGCGCCAACCCCCGCCACTCGGCCGACCCAGGCCGACCCAGCGCAGCGACCAGATACGCCGGCTGCCGCTGCTCCAGCCAGGCGGCCTGCCGCGACAGGACATCTCGACCTTGGCCTGTCGCCGACCGGTCATGCTGGGACCCAGGCGTACGCGAGTAGGTCATCGGGTGGGCCTCCCTGCGCTTCAGGACGTTGCCGTACAGGGACGGTGTGGGCGGGGAGGCTTACCGAGCGCTCAACAGGACGCACCGCTCGTGGATTAGGATCGCGTGTCGGACGTGCCGCGCGCTGATTGAGCGCGGCCGCGGCGGGACAAGGTGAGATGCCCGCTTGTGCCGGCAATGCCCGAGGTCCAGGGGGCGTGGTGGTCTAATGGCAGAGGATCCGATCCATTTCGCCGGCGGCGCACCGATCACCGCGGATCTGGACGTGCGGTGGATCCACGGCTCACCGTCGCCGAGGCGCAACACCGATCCGAAGATCCAGGTCCACGCCTGCGACCCGCACACGTTCATCCTGCGCCAAAGCAAGGCGGTGCATTATGAGGCGCCGTTCCTGTACCTGTTCTGCGGCAACCACCGGGCCCTGCTGCTGGACACCGGCGCGACCGCGGATCCGGCCCTGTTCCCGCTGCGCGAAACCGTGGACCAGATCCTTGCAGGCTGGCTGGACGAGCATCCGCGCGAGCGCTACGAACTGGTCGTCGCGCACACCCACGCGCACAGCGACCATATCGCCGGAGACCCCCAGTTCCAGGATCGTCCCGCCACCACGGTGGCAGCCACCGACACCGGATCGGTCCGCTCGTTCTTCAGGATCGACCCCTGGCCAGACCAGCTCGTGGGCTTCGACCTGGGCGGACGGGTCCTTGAGGTCACTGGCTGCCCGGGCCATCATGCGACCTCGATCGCCGTCTACGACCCGTGGACCGGTTTCCTGGTCACCGGCGACACGGTGTACCCAGGCCGGCTGTACGTGCGGGACTTCCCCGCGTTCACGGCCAGCCTGGACCGGCTGGTCGCGACCGCCCGCTCCCGGCCGGTCACCTGGGTGATGGGCTGCCACATCGAGATGACCAGCACCCCTGGCCGCGACTACCCGATCGGCGCCACCTGGCAGCCCAACGAGGCCGCCCTGCAGATGACCGTCGACCAGTTGGTGGCCGTCCGCGATGCCGCAGCCTTGGTCGCCGACCGGCCCGGACGGCACGTGTTCGACGACTTCATTATCTTCCACGGCCCGTGCCTGCGCTCCATGCCCGCACAGATCACACGATCGCTGTGGAGCAGGCTCCGCAACCGCATCGCCCCGCAGCCCACTCGGCCCTGAGAGCCTGAGGGTCATGGCCGCGAGCGGCCGATCTCGCGCGAGGGACTGACGAACACGTTGACGCTGGCCGCTCACCAGCCCAGGGCCGCCACCGAGCAGCCTTCCACTTTGTGCCCCACCAAATCTGGCAGAACCTGTTCTTCTTGAGCGTGGCTTGTCGGCCGCCCGAGTCGTACCGGTATGCTTGATTGGCGATCGCGCCGACCGGGAGCCGCCATGACCGCAGCCCTGCTGAGCATCCTCAGCGGCTGGCCAGGGCCGCCCGCCTGGCGACGGCTCCACCGCGTCACCCGCGCCGAGGTGCTCGAGCTTGCCAGACAGGGAGAGCTTCACCCCGACGCAACCATTGCCGGCATCTCGCTGGGGTGGGCCAGGTGGCGCCGCGCGCTCTCACCGTGGCGCCAGCTTGGCATCGCGATCGCCACCATGCTGGCCGTCCAAGCCGCCATGGGGCTGCTGTTCCTGCTCTTTACGCTCATCCCCGGCGGTGAGACCACCCATGACGGCAGCCTGCTGCGATGGGTCCAGGTTATCGGCGCGCTCGGACTGACGATCGCTCGGCTCCTGGTGGGCCCCTCCTCAGCCGCCCACGAGATCCTGCGACTACACGACCTCGCCGACCGCCAAGACGACCCGGCGGAGCGACCGATGCTCCCCAGAGCCTAGCCTTGACCCAGCCCACAGGGACCGCGCACGAACCCATCGCTGGAAGCTGAAAGCCGATCCTCGCCCACGGACGGGCTTGGCATCCACAACGACTAGCGGTGCCTCGTATCGTCCAGCTGCTCCTGTGAGGTGAGCGAGCCACTCGGAGCGGTTCGCTTGGTTTGCTTCACCGATGGTGAAAGTCTGTGGACGCCATCCAGGCTTGGGGTCGGCTCCTCGGGTCAGCGAGGCTAGTGGGTGGCTCGCTGCTGGTGCGGTGGTGGCTGTGGATCGTCGACCGATCTCGTGCCTACCTGATCGGTGCCACAGTCGTAGCTGATGCTGAGTTCACCGGTCGGACGTTACGGGTGAGCATCAGAAAACTCCCTGGTCAGAGGCATACGAGATACCCCAGTAAACTTGCACTGTATATAGTGGAATACTATAATGCAGGTGATGCCTTCAATTTGGGCAGAAGAGGACGCGGGTGTGGCAAAGCGCCCACCCAAAGGCCCGGGCGATGCGCCCGAGAAAGGACCGCACCATGGCCACACGCGGGAAGACGCCGGCCCCCACTGGCGAACCGCTGGTGCAGCTCATCCCAATCGACAAGGTCACCCCGCCCTCCGAGAACCGCGACGACCTCGGAGACATGGAGCAGTTGATCGCCTCCGTGAAGGCTCGCGGCGTCTCCCAGGCGATCCTCGTCCGGCCCAACGAGGACGGCACCTACCAGATCGTGTTCGGCGAGCGGCGGTGGCGCGCCGCCAAGGAGGCGGGACACACGACCATCAAGGCCGAGATCCGCGAGCTCGACGACCTGGAGGCGGCGCTCGAACAGATCGCCGAGAACATGGACCGCCAGGACCTGACGAGCCTGGAGAAGGCCAAGGCGCTACGGCGGGCGCTGGAGGCGGCCAAGCGGCAGGGGGTTCGGCTGGGCCAGCGGGAGTGGGCAGCCCGGCTCGGCAAGTCCCAGGCGACAGTCTCCAAGTACCTCACGCTGCTGGCCGTCTACACCGAGTTCCCAGCCTTCAAGCAAGCCTACGACGCCGGTCAGGTGACCGACACCGACGCTGTCCACCTCGGCAGGCTCGTTCGGCAGGTCGGCAAGCAAACCGAGTTGGTCGAGCGGGTCCTGCACCGTGGGCTCCGGTTCGGGGTCGAGAACGAGGTCAACGCGGAACTGAAGGGCCACGAGCGTCGGCAGGCCCGCGCCAAGGTCATGGCTGACCTGGAAGCGCACGGTGTGATCCTGGCCCCAGACGACTGGCGCGGCACGGGGGCGCAGAGGCTCGCCTCCCTCGAGGTGGATCCGGAGGGCCACCGGTCCGAGCCCTGCCACGCGGTGTGGGTCGACAGCGCGGGCGAGGTGGAGCCAATCTGCATGAACCCCGAGCGCCACGCTGAGCCACCCGCCAGCACCACTCCCTCCCCGACTGGTACGGAGCGGGGGGAGGCGGACAGCCCGCCAGGCATCGACCGGTCTGATCGATCTGAGGCGCCGGCGCGCAGCACACGAAGCACGAGCGGCACGACGCCCTCCGCTGGCAGCGACAACCCGGCGACCCGGGAGGCCCGGCGTCGGCAGCAGGAAGAGGAGGAGCGGCGAGCCCGTGAGGAGGCCGAGCGTCGAGAGCGCGAGGAAGCGGAACGGGCCCGCACCGCAGAACTGCAAGGCGCCGCGTCCAAGCGCCGCGAGACGCTCCAGACGTGGCTGACCAGCAGCGGCAGGCTGCCAAGGCCGCTGTCCGACGGCTATCTCTTCTGGCAGGTTGTCAACCTGCTCGCCGACCAGACGGCGCACACGCCGGACGTCTGCGACCTGCTCCAAGTCGAGATAGGCGATTCCAGCTCGCTGGGAGCCCTGCTCGACCACGCCAAAAAGGGGTCCGAGCAGCTCCGCCGGGTCGCGCTCGCACTCGTGATCACCTGGGCTGAGGACCGGCTCGGGAGCGAGGAGGACTGGCTCGATCCGTTCATCCACCAGCACTACCGGCTCCTCGGCGACCTCGGCTACCAGCCCTCCGAGATCGAGACGCAGGAGCTCGCCAAGGTCGGAGCCGGGGAACCCTCCGACAAGCCCGGCGAGGACGCCGCCGAGCAGGGCGATACCTAGCAGCGCAATCAGCGGGCCAGGTGGAGCCTCCCTCAACAGGACCGGGCTCCACCTGGCTCCAGCTAACTCAGCCGTCTTGGCCTGCCACTTGGCATGAACACCAATCGCCACTCCGGGACCGAAGACCGGGAGGATCCCATGCGCGCTGCGACCATTGCCGTCTCTGACGCTCCGGCTGATGAGGGAACGCACGACCTGGGCCGTGATTCGGCACGAATCGAACGGCGCGCGGCCAAGGTAGTCGCGGACGGTCGACTGCGACCGCACCGCCGAGCCCTTGATCAACTCCCAACACCGCTCGTCTCGGTCGCCCGACCCTCGCCTCCCCTCGGACCCATGCAACGGCTGCTCGCGGCAATGGAAGGCGCTTGGGCGACCATCAGAGGGCACCATGCTGAGATCCCGGAGGTCGTCGTGCTGATCGCCACTGGTAGTGATCGGGGTGCGCTCCGCAAGCTCGGTCATTTCGCCGCCAGGCGGTGGCGCCTCGCCGACGGGGACGAGCGATCGGAAATTCTCATCGCTGGCGAAGGCCTCGACCGCGGCCCCCGCTTGGTGTTCGCGACCCTCCTGCATGAAGCGGCCCATGCCCTCGCCTTCGCCAGAGGCATCCGCGACACGTCCCGGGGCGGCCGCTACCACAACCGTCGATTCATGGCGGTGGCGACAGAGCTCGGCCTGCAGGTCGGTGCGCTGCGGCCGTACGGCCTGGCGGCGACGACGATGCTGCCAGCCACAGCCGCCCAGTACTCCGCAACGCTGGACGAGTTGGCCGACGCGCTGGTGATGTGGCGAGCCGCGGAGCTGCCTCGTGGCCGCACCACCAGGCACACTTAGTCGCCGACACTTTGCCTGTGCGGCTGCCCCCGCCAGCTCCGCCTCCCCCGATCCATCCTTGAGGGGCCTCCCGTGCTCTGCGGCGAATGCGGAGCGCCGTTTCTTCCCCGAGCCCGACGGCGGTAGCGAGGGTCGCTAGACTGTCGGTCCAACGACTGCAACCGCTGCGGGACCAAGGGGCGACCGGCGCTGACAAGAACCTATCTCGGAGCGGGCCGGGCGGCCGAGATTCTGGGTTGCACGCAGGGCTGGCTGTGGCGCTTGCGGAACGAGGATCCCGACTTCCCAGGCCATAGCGTCGAGATCCACGAGCCCAAAGCCGTCTTCCTTGGCTGGACGGAGAGGTCCATGCGGGCATATCGAGCGCGGAGACGCGCACGGCAGGGCCGGCTTGGGGATGCCGGGTCACCACGCCCAGCACCGGCAGTGTTCATCGGGGTCAACCGGGTCGCGGAGCTCTTGGACGTCAGCCGCTCTCGAGTCCTGCAGCTGCGCGTCAGCGACCCGCAGTTTCCCCGTCCCAAGGTCGAGTTGCTGGAGCGGACCCGGGTCCGCGAGGGCTACGACGAGACAGCCGCTGCTGCCTACGCCCGGCAACGACGCCCACGACCAGGACGGCCTGGCAGGCCCGCCCAGCGGTAGGCTAGGCCCCGTGCCGTTCACCGCACAAGGCCGCAGGAGCCAGATTCAAATGCCGACCGATCTCGCCCGAGCCATGGTGGCGTTTATCACGCTGGTCCGCGAGGCGGAGATGCGCCATCAGGACCGCCGCCGCTTCCGTTCGGCCGCCGAGGAGGTCGCGCTGGTGCTGCTCCAGCAGCTCCGCATCGGCGATCGCGCAGTCGTCGGACCGGTCGTCTACGAGGCCGAACAGGTGGTTTGGCCCGAGGCGGTCGAGGGTGCACCAGGAGGTAGCGGCTCCGATCACCACGGCGCATCAGCGCTGCTCCGCGATAGCGCCGTATTGGTTATCGCCGAGCGCGTCGAGCGCGGTCGCGGCCCGAGCAGAGCTCGAATCAAGTCAGTCGGCCCCACTCTCGCGCGCCGGCGCCGCGCCCAGTCCGGAGGCCCTGACGCATTCGATCTACGGATGGCGACCGACGAGGATCGCCTCGCCTTCGCCCAAGACCTCGGCGCCATCATCGAGGCATTCGGCCTGACCGTGGCAGCCGAAGCCGGCCAACTCCGCCGGGCAACCACGGATCTCGTAGCGCTCCTCGTTCGTTAAGGACGGCTATTCGGGTCGATTGGGGTTATTCGTGCTCCATGGTGGTCCGGTCGTTGTCGGCGGGCGGGGGTCTGGCCGGCTCGCGCGAGATCTCACGACGGCCAAGAGGCAGTGGGATCCCCCGCGGCTGGGACATGCCGATCTCGCGGGCGGACTGGAGGGTCCGCTCGGTTGCTTGGGGCTCCTCGCGTAGCAGGCCAGATTGCTCGGCGGCGTCACGGAGGGCGCGTTCCACCTCCGTCTCGTCGAGCACGCCGCCGGCGACCAAGCGGTACAGGCTACGGGCGGACCGCCACAGCTGATGGTTGCGGGTGCCTTTGGCTGCGGTGGCCACAGCGGTGGCCTCCTGCATGAGCGCCTGCTGTCCGTAGGGATGCCCAGGGGTGGCGGGTCGGATGGTCGGCCGCGGGAGCCGCTCGACTCGGCGTGGCGCAAGGAGGGCGAGGAGCGCCGGGGGGACGTGGCCAAGCGGCGTGTCGATGCCGCGGCCCACAACCCAGGTGTAGGGCCGGCGGGTTATGGGATGGCGGGATGGCGGCGCGACGACGTAGCGGTCGGCGGCACGGTAGTCGACATGGTCCAGGACTCCGATCCGGTCGGGCAACTGGGTCGGGATCACGTACAGGTGCCAGCCGCCGGAGCCGGTGAGCACTCTCGGTCCGCCGATGGGTTCCTGGGCATGTTCGGCGAGGAACCTTTCCAGGTTCTGGCGTCCTTGCTGGCCGTCGACATCGATCACGTCGAAGCGGATCCCGCAGCGTAGGCCAATGTTGGCTTGGGGCCACCGCTGCCACCATTCGCGGATCTGATCGAGGTTGGTGGTGGCGTCGTGGACGCCTTTGCCTCCGGCGCGTTTGGGGATGCGCGGCAGCTTGCCGGACAGGGGCAGCACCGGGATGCCGCGCTGTGCGTATTCCAGTGCCCAGTCGCCAGGGCTATGGACGGCGTCAGTCATCGCGCTCAGCCTCGTCCGTGAAGGTCGCCTTTGCTCCTACGGCCCCGAGAGGAGCCCATGCGGAGGTTCAGGCAGTGCGAGCCGGTCCGCTCCGCTGAGCTGCAGCGCGCCCCTGACGAGGTCCACCTGCTGCCGTGTCACCGCCTCGTGATTCCGCACGGCTGGATCGTCGCCGCTACCCAAGGCGCGGGCGGGGTCACCGATCTCGTGGCGGGTCCGGTGGCGCTCGATCAGCCGAGCGCCGTGCCGCCAGATCTTCATCCCACTGGTGCCGGTCGGCGGTGGTCCCAGCTCGGAGAGCAGGTATTGCGGCGGATCCGCTTCGAGAGCGACCAGCGCTTCGTGCTCGCGCAGCCCCAGCTCCTCGGCGGCCAACCGGCCCACCGCCAGCGCCTTCGCGTGCCGGATCGTCCAGGCCACACGCTGGCGCCATGCGCGCTTTGCCGCTGCGATAGCAGCGTCCAGCTCGTTCAAGCGTCGAGCGAGCTGCTCGTCTCGCTGCACTTGAATGGTCCCAGGATGACCGGGCTCAGATTGTCGACGAGGCCGAGACGCCAGCTCCTGCTGGTACAGCACCCCGGTGGCTCTGCGAACGGCCTCCAGCTGCTCCAGCTCCGCAAGGCAATCCGAGGGTCGTTGCCGGAGCAAGCCGAGCGCTCCCGTGACGCGCTCCCGCAGCCAGTGGCTTGGAGCCGCCCGGATTCGCCGCTCGCCTCCCGGGCCGATCCTTGCACGGGCGGAAGTGTCGCTACTCAAGGCTTCGATCGCGTGCTGTGGGTTGACTGCGCCCGCGGCGTCGAACACCCCTAGGACCCTCGGATCGGCCAACCGCTCGCCAAGGTTGCGGGCGCTCCACCTGATCTCCCCCAGCACAAATCGCCAGTCTGTCTCCTGAGCGAGACCAACGGGCTGGATGGGTTGGGCTCCCAGCGCTCGAGTTGGATCGCTGATGCCGTACTGCAAGCGATACGAGACGATGTGACCGGCGACCGCAAGCCAGGGGCTCTGCGCCGCGCCGGCCGCGCCGAAGCCACACGGGTCGGGACGGCCGAGCGCGGCGACAAGGTAGGCCGGCGGGTGCGCCGCAAGCTCCTGCAACGCTCTCGCCTCCCGACTGCCGAGCTCCTCCAGTGCCAGCGTCGCAACCAACCGCCAGTGCTGACCCTCGGCTCCCAAGTTCCGCATCAACGTGCCGTGCAGGCCCGCGCTGTTCAGAACCACGAACGCCTTGGCCACGGCGTCCCTCAGAACCTGGGACGGCAGGAGCGGGATCTGCGCGTGCAGGGAGTCCGCTGCCGCTGGCGCGGGAGGAGGGCCCTGCGCCTCCGCCTCCTGCAGGAGCTGGCGCAGCCTCGTCGCGGTGGCACGTTGCTCGACGTTGGGCAGGTCGTTGGTGTTGGTCGAGGTGGTCATGACCGGCTCCTTCCAGGCCGACCGGATGACCGGATGCTCAGGGAAGGAGCTGACGCGCGGCTTACTACCCGGCTAATAGGGCTCTGTCAGGTCGGCGGTTGATGGTTAAGGTGTAAGGGACCCCATCCCTCCCGGTCCCTGCACAAGGGAGCAGGCTATGGGTGGCCTGACACCAGCCGAGCTGGCCACGATCGGCGGACGCCTGGAGGCCTTCGCCGACGACCTCTTCGCCTCGCTTGCACGCGCTGATCAGCGCGCCCGCGGGCAGTGCTACCTGCGCGGGTTGATGCTGGACGGCCGGCGCAAGTCGAT
>WNGA01002014.1_pt1 | contig 31093 bp, 32 predicted proteins | sample 5400061 | NCBI WGS metagenome assembly WNGA01 (sample SAMN13153366, study PRJNA577476) | soil metagenome | isolation source: 100 cm soil or saprolite under grassland replicate 2 | place: USA:California | collected 2016-06-15 | reverse complement strand
CTACCCACATAACTTTCCCCTTTGAAATTGTACCCGAGCATATTGAATACAGCTATGTCTGATTGAGGTGCGATACCTTTCCCAACACTTAAGACCTCGCCCATGACACCCTGTTTAGCAAGCAAATCGAAGTTGGTTGTCTTTGCAGCCTCTAGAGGTGTTAACCCATTTAAGTCTGGATGCGGTAGATCGCCGATTCCATCGAGCAAAACATAAATGATCTTCAGATTTGCGAGTAGGACCAAGGCCAAATAAAAATTATTCACTGTAGATAATTCTAATCAGATTACATTCATTCACAACGGAAACATAATCTCAAAAAGATTAAAAAGGGCAAATAAACAGTTGACAAGTCATTGCGGGTAATTGCAATAGGAAGCCGGGTCTTCGTAACAAGTTTTCAATTAGCTGGGATAGAAGGAATTAAGGTTGAATCACCTAGTGACGCTTTAGATAAAATAAGCACTGTAGGTGCAGCGAATAATGTAGGTCTTATTTTGCTAAGTGATGATATAGGTAGGGAAATTAGAAATGCGCTAACATCTATTAGATCTAAAAGAACAATACCTTTAATATTCGAACTTCCCTCTCCAGGCACTTCCAAAGAAAATGTGGATTATAGGGCACTGCTTAAGCAAATCTTAGGAGTTTAGAAACGGATTTCAAAATGAGTTTTATATTGAAAACGTCGATAGACAGCTTAACCGCTACTAAATAAAAATTTAGTAAGAAGGAAACTATTTACTTGTCTAAGATTCACCGGTTTCTAATTGAACATTAGCTATGGTTGGATCTTTTATACCGATTGATCCGCTTATGATCTTGACATTGATCCTGATTGGAGTAAATACCCTAATTTTTATTAACTGGATCTATTTCTTGATCGCGATGCTCAGGTCTTTTAATAATTCACCTAAACTCAATGCACTAAATGAAATGAAAAATGCAGATCACAAAATAAGTATCATTGTTCCTGCCCGAAATGAGGAAAGATCATTATCAGAGTGCTTACGGAGCTTACTGGACCAAAAATACTCAAATTATGAAGTTATCGTAGTTAACGACTGCTCAACTGACCGCACTCTCAACTTAGCCTTAGAAATATCGCGACAAAATAGAAGACTGATTGTTATCAATACGCCCCCAAAACCACCAGAGTGGGTCGGTAAAAATTGGGCATGTTACCAAGGTTATTTGAATTCATCTGGTGATATTTTATTCTTCACCGATGCAGATACGATCCACTCACCCTTCGCATTGACAAGTGCCTTAGATCTGATGCTAAAGGAAAATCTCGATGCGATGTCTGCTGTTCCAAAATTGGTGTGTAAAAATATCCTCACTAAGGTTACTCTACCTGTACTGTCGATCTTCCTTCATTCTCGATATTCACCAGAAAGAGTAAATAACCCGACAACAAACGTGGGTTATTTTTTTGGAAGTTTCTATCTTATTACTAGGAGGACATACGATGCCGTTGGTACCCATAATGCTGTAAGAGATGAGCTAGTTGAAGATGGTGAGTTGGGGCATAGAGTGAAGGAGCTAAAATTTAAACTCAAGATTGTAAGAGGGGAATCTCAAATTGAAGCTGAGTGGGCAAGAGATTCAAAGAGCCTTTGGAATGCACTTAGGCGTCTAATAGTTCCGCTCTATATCAAACGAAAAAGGTCAGCTATATTGATGATGACTTACTTAGTCTTCGTACTGCTAGAGCCCTACTTTGGTCTATTTTTATCTTTGGGCCTTTCATACACTTTCTTGTCCTTTGCCACTTTGGTTCTTCTAGGCATGACTTCAGGATCGGTTATTCTAATCACTTTAGCTAGTATTATTCAGTCCAAGTACGGACTATTCCAAAAGTCTGCATATGGCCTTTTTTCTGCGGCGGGCTGTACCGTTATAACCGTGTGTTTTGTAATTTCAATCCTTGGGAGAGGAAGACGGAGGGTCTCTTGGAAAGGTCGGGACTATGATATCGCTTCAGCAAAGAAGAGTGCCTGCTACCAAACCTAAAAGGAAAAGTAATTGATTAAAAGTTAATTGTTTTCTTTTACCAAGGTTTAATGGTTTTACTCGTATCCCTATTAACTAGCACATATCTTTACTAATATACGAGATATGTACAATATTATGGTGATGAGATACTTAAAAATCGCAGCTACCGGAAATACAACCGTATAGTTATTTGCTCAGTTCGAACTTGTATTAATGCTTCTTGTCTGCCGATTCGCATTGTGTGAGTCTGAGATTTCTTGCTTTAAGCAGGGTGGGAATACTCAATTCTCGCGTTTTATGTCATATGTATTTATTAATCATCAGTTTATTTATGAAAACGTAATAGATTTGAAAGACCAGCTCAGCATGCGTAAGTTGGATCTTGCATTTTATTTAGAAAGAATAGCCAAGAGATCAATCCAAAAAAGAGAAATTTATGATCTTTTCAATAATTTGGACATCGACATTCTAATTTTGCTGGCTCGTACAATTCGAGGCTACTATAAGAATGGCCCTATAACATATTCCCGCAAAGTATTCATAGACCTTGTAAATCTATGTAGGGACACCTGTTCCTATTGCACTTATAAAAAGGAGCCCAGGGAGAGTGGTCTTTCAATGTTGAATCCTGATAAGGTAATTGAGATAGCTGAATTAGGAAAAAAATTTCATTGTACTGAAGCTTTAATTGTAACAGGGGAATCTCCCGAACAAAAATATTCTGAAGTAAGGAATTGGCTTAAAACACACGGTTGTTGCTCGACTATTGAGTATGTAGATAAAGTAAGCGATTTGATCTTGAAAAAAACAGGGCTGCTGCCTCACACAAACGCGGGCACATTAAGCGCAAAGGAACTGGCGATTTTGAGACAAACAAATGTCAGTTTGGGTTGTATGCTAGAGAGCTCATCGGGGCGGCTCGCTGGGAGAAATATGCCTCACGAATATGCTCCCAGTAAGAATCCAAGGGCTAGGAGACGAACGCTTGAAAATGCTGGTAGGTTGAAAATACCGATTACCACCGGGCTGCTGATAGGAATTGGAGAGAACTCTGACGAGATATTAGAATCTCTCTTTATGCTGAAAGATATTAATGACGAATATGGAAACATCCAAGAGGTAATCATACAAAATTTTGTTCCAAAATCAGATACACCAATGCGAAACATTGCTGGACCGCCCCTCGAATATCTTATTAGGGCTATCGCTATTTCCAGGATCATATTGCCAGATATGAACATACAAGTGCCTCCGAATCTTAATCCTATATACTTTGGCAACTTCCTCAACTGTGGAATAAATGACTGGGGCGGAATTTCCCCTGTAACTATAGATCATGTAAATCCAGAATCTCCATGGCCTAAGATTGAGGATTTAACTGCCATTACAGAGCATGCAGGACACAGATTAAGACCAAGATTACCGGTCTATCCAGAATTTATAATCAAGGGGCGTGATTTCATTAATGACAATCTCTGGCAATACGTAAGGTCCCTTTCCGGCCCTGATGGTCTAGTAAGCGAGGAATATCTGAAATGATATCCATGCAGCGTATTATGAAGGATATTGATCCCGTCATTGCTTCGATATTGAACGCTGCCATGGATTTTAAGAATATTTCAGTTAAACAAGCAGTGGAGTTATTCGATTCGACTGGGAGAGAATTAAATGCAATTGTTTTGGCTTCAGATATCGTTCGGAGAAGGACAGTTGGCGATAAAGTAACATATGTTGTTAATAGGAACATAAATTTCACGAATGTTTGCATAAAGAAATGTGGATTCTGTGCATTTAGCAGAGATTTCAGAAATGAAGAAGGCTATCTTCTACCAGTGGAGGAAATAGTAAGGAGGGCTGTTGAAGCCTGGAAGCTTGGCGCTACTGAGGTATGTATTCAAGCAGGCCTTGCTCCAAAGATAGATGGCAACATCTATGTTAGGATATGTAATGAAATAAAGAAAGAACTACCTGATATCCACATCCATGCATTTTCGCCTGAAGAGATAAAATATGCGGCCTACCGGTCAGGTCGTTCTGTGGAGGAATATCTTAAGATGCTCAAAGAGGCAGGAATAGGGAGCCTACCAGGGACAGCTGCGGAAATCCTAAACCAAGAAATCCGTGATATAATCTCTCCTGGACGAATTTCTGTTAGAGATTGGATACAGATTGTTAAATCGGCTCACAGATTGAAGATTCCTACCACATCTACAATAATGTATGGTCACATAGAGTCATCTTTGCATAAGGCCGAGCATCTGGCTCTTATCAGAGACATTCAGGATGAAACGAAAGGATTTACGGAATTTGTGCCCCTGAGCTTTGTGCATACAGAAGCTCCAATGTACAACATGAACTATATTCCAGGGGTCCGCCCAGGTCCAAGTATAAACGAAACAATAAAAATGCACGCAATTTCACGATTAGTGCTCAATAATCAGATAAAGAACATTCAAGTCTCATGGGTGAAAGAAGGGGCCAGGATGTCCCAGTTCCTGCTATCCGCAGGGGTGAACGACTTTGGTGGAACTTTAATCAATGAAAGTATTTCAACTTCAGCCGGAGCGGCATATGGTCAGATGCTCAAACCTATGGAAATTCATTCTTTGGTGAGAGAGTCAGGCCGGGTACCTGCTCAACGCACAACAATGTACAGAATTTTGAAGGAATTCGCTGAATCAGACAATGTTGCTGGACTACCTCTTGACAATGCGGATCCCAGCCAGTTTGGCTCATATAGCGAGCTGATTAAATTAGACAAATATAGGTACGATCATTCAACAAGTTCATTTGGATAGAAAAGCAAATCGTTTTTTTAAAGACAACATTCACTTAACGGTTTTTAGAGGTTCCCAATCGCTTTCAAGATAGACCTAAATTCCTTAATTATCAAAGCTGAATATTCACTTCTTGTCATTATAATCCGTTTTTTAGCAGCGTATCATTTCCAAATTTTAGCATGTGATACACTAACATGTTACGTTTAATTTTCTATTTTACCATCGGAGTCTTTCATAACTCCTTAATAACAAGGTTCTAAAAACTGCGTTACTTGGTGGTTAAAACAGCTTATTCAAAAATACACCTACTCATTTTCAAATTCAATTAAAGAGCTACATTTATGAGCGTAATACTATAAATGGTATATCTTTGATAAACCTAGGTATTTTGATTTCTGGAAGAGGGAGCAATATGGAGGCGATACTGCAAGCAATAGCAACTGGAAGAATAAATAATGTGATACCTAGAATAGTAATCTCTAGTAATCCAAAAGCGGCGGGTCTTGAAAGAGCGGCGAAATTTGGTGTACCGTCAGAGGTGGTTTCTAATTCAACCAAGGGTTGGGAATATGATAAGGAAATAGTCACTATCCTGAATAATCATTTCATAGATACACAGAATGGGCTAGTCTGTCTCGCGGGATACATGCGTATTATTAGCCCAGAATTTATTAACCTCTTTAGAATGAGAATTTTGAATATTCATCCATCTCTTCTCCCTTCTTTTCCAGGACTACACGCACAGAGGCAGTCTCTCGAATATGGTGTAAAGGTGTCGGGTTGCACTGTCCATTTTGTTGATGCTGGAGTCGATAGCGGACCAATTATAGCTCAAAGTGCCGTAAATGTTGAAGACGATGACACAGAAGGTACTCTTTCAGAAAAAATTTTGACTCGTGAACATGAACTTTACATAAATAGCATCAAGCATTTTGCTGAAGGAAGGTTGTCAGTTCGCGGTCGACGTGTATTCTGGGACTCCAAATCCCAACAATCCTAAATACAGAGTGTACTAGTACCCTAGAAGGTAAAATGAGTACTCGTTTTTTAACGGAATTGTATAGAGCATTTCACTGCGAATGTTAACTATTGGGCTTTCCTAAGACTAATGTGTTGGCCCCATCCATCTTAACAATTGCTGGATAAGGTTGGTCAAATGTTGATTTACTTGGACCATCTTGAGGGACTAGATTTGACTATGTCTAAAACTGGATTGAGAAGTGCAAGGTCAGAGCTACTGTTATTAGCTCGAACACTATATTCATAATTCGGGCATCCTTTGAGTCATATTGCCGGTTCGATTCTTAACAGAACGTATCGGTTGGAGGGGCCGCCTTGTAAAGCAACCTGGTTTTGCTCACTTTACATTCGAATTGCCTTAGGCACTTCATATTTTGGTGGTTCAAATCATATTAGATTAGCAACTTCAATGCACACTCAATCGAATTCCGCCACCGGATTCAAATAAATCTCCAAGTGGTGATTATATTAGAACAAGACCACTCGGGAAAGAATGCAATTAGGACTAAGCTCCTCAATCAGCGAAATTTACTGAGCGCACATGAAGTACATGAAAAGAGCCTCAAAATCCAAAAAAAATTCGTAAAAATGATAGAGTATATTAACACAAATGTTATTGGAAACTATCTCCCAATAGGTACAGAAGTTGAAACCTGGCGGATCATGAAACGAGCATTTTCTTGCAAGAAAACGGTAGCATTACCCAATATAGATTACAATAATTTGTCGTTTTATCGAATTGAACAAAAAGATCTAGCGCATGATTTAATTAAAAGTCTTCGATTCAAAATTAAAGAACCCATTCCGACAAGATCTAGAAAGATCGAGAAATTAGGACTCCTAATCGTTCCAGGAATTGCCTTTGACATTAAAGGAAACAGAATTGGCTACGGCTTTGGTTACTATGACAGATATATGGCAAAAAAAACGTACGAGAAATCCGTTGGGCTTGCCTATGACTTTCAGATATTGGAACACATCCCTTCCACGATGTCATTTGATAAAAAAATTGACATTTTAGTTAGTAATGACCGAATCGTGTTCTGTTAGTCTTTAGTGCATTATATCCGATGTCATTTCTATAATATTCGTCATTTTGGCCCCAATGAATATTCTTTACTACTGAATAAGCTCGGTCCATCGCAATTCCAATGTCACTACCTACTCCAGTCACAGAAAGTACTCGTCCTCCATTTGTAAGAACCCTACCTTCTGAATCCTTTTCGGTACCAGAATGGAAGATGTAAACATAGTTTCCGTGATATCTCTCCAATCCTCTTATTACTTTTCCAGTCTCATATTTGCCAGGATAACCTCTGGATGTCATTACAACGCACACTGCGTGCTCGTTACTCCATCTTATAGGAGGCATAGACTTTAGTCTTCCTTCGATCGTAGCTTCTATGTACTCCAGAAGGTCTGATTCCATTCTTGGGATGATCGATTGACACTCCGGATCGCCCATTCTTACATTGAATTCCAGAACGTAAGGCTGGTTTGTACTATGCTCAATAATTAGTCCAGCATACAGAAAGCCCGTAAATGTAACGCCGGTATTATTCAGGGCACTCAAAGTTGGTTCTAAAATTTCATTCATGATTTTATCGTTCATTTGACTGGTAATGAAAGGTGTGGGTGAATAGGCTCCCATTCCACCCGTATTCGGGCCGTGATCATTATCACCCACCCTCTTATGATCCTGACTTGAAACTAACGGAACAATTGAGTGTCCATCGCACAGACATATGAATGAAATTTCATGCCCGTACAACCGGTTTTCTATTATTATTCTATTGCCTTCATTTTCGAACTTATTATCTTTCGTCAGATTCCGAACCGCCAAAACCGCTTCGTCCATATCATTACTTACTACTACACCTTTGCCCTGTGCTAAACCGTCTAATTTCACAACTGGTGGTTGAGTAAGTGAAGCCACATATTCTTCAGCATCTTTAGGATCAGAAAATACGGAGAATGGTGCGGTTGGGATCCCATATTCGTGCATAAGGTTTTTTGCATATACCTTGCTAGACTCCAATTTGGACGCCATCTTGTTAGGTCCAAATATCGGTAATTGTTCTTTTACAAATAAATCCACTATTCCAAGATCAAGAGGTTTTTCTGGACCAACTAGCGTCAGGCAAGAATTGTCCTTGGCAAATTTGAGTAGCCCGTCGAAGTCATACAAGGATACAGGTACATTTGCTTCCGTTCCACCATTTCCAGGTGCAAAATAGATCTTTTCCACTCCAGGGCTCTGGGCGATCTTCCAACCCAGACAATGTTCTCGTCCTCCCGACCCTACAATTAGTATATTGTTATGTCTGGCCAAGTTACCGTATCAAGTTCATCTATACATACAAAAACTTACCGTAAATCCGACTAAATAATATTGCACTTGGATTGAGCTGACGTTAAATAATGTTACAATATATTACGATTTACAATTAACTTTGCATTCTTAATTTGACTAAACAATCGGCGATTAAGGCGGCCACGAAATCATGATATTCTTCATCTCCAAACACGATTTCTTCAAAGTTGCCTTGTTTCAATTCGTTTATTGAAGTGCTTAGGTGATAACAAGGCCCTTTGCCAGAAAGCGTTCTAAAGAAATAATCGTTACACGTGCAATAGTTTAAATCGAGATCTAGCCAATATTCGTAAGTATTACCAATAGCAGTCCACAAAGATCTTCCGCTAGGCCAAAAGGAATGTCGCTTCAAATTCATCTATAATAGACCAATTTGCGTATTCATGTTTAGTTGTTTCTCTATCCGGTTTATGCTTGCAACCAAAGAATACAAGAAATCACAATCCTTTTCCAGAATAGGGTTTTCTTTAGTACTGCAAGAATTTATTTTTCAGCGGTCGATCTTTTAATAATTATTACTTGCCCAACTGACAATGCATCGAAACGACTCGGATCACCAAGGAATCGTCCAACGGGATTCATCGGTATTCCTGTCCCTCCTTGAAGTACCACACATAGCGACCCATTTGACGTCATAAATGTAATATCAGCTTTAACAAAAGCAGTTTTTTGCTTTTCTGCACCGATTTTTAACCCTGTTTCCAAATACATTAGGGTAGATCCGAGCTTGTGCAATCTTCCGCTGATCGGTAATGCTCTTAATATGGTCGCGATAGTTAACGGAGAGAAATGACGTATGAATTCACATCTAAATTCTCCAATACCCGTAGCTTCCATTGTTATCCCAATCCTAGAAACTGAGTTACATCTACGTTCCATTGAAAGAGTGTAGAATAGTCAAAGTATTTATGATAATGGGACAAAATTTTATCAAGACTAGTTTTGATGCTAGACTTAAAGAGGTCTAATATTTATTTTGATAAGCAAAAAGGTGATTATTCCATTTCAAAAGATTTTCATGACTATAAAGACAAATTTCGCCAACAATATTAGTATAGCCATCTCCATGAGGAAGCTTATTCAGTGAAATGCGGCAGTTTTACTGCAGTGTGGTAGATGCCCGAATCCCTCATATTGGATAACATTAGATATCGGATAACTCACCCGGGGTTAGGAATAGAAGCATTACCAAGAAATCTGCCGCGATATTTAGGAATGCGATTAATTAGTGCCTAGATATATAGATATTAGTTTGGTCGGATGAGGAAAAAATCTTTATACATCCTTACCATACTACGACATAGTTAAAACCCAAAGTATGGGTCAAGAGGAAGGTAGTGTAAACAAGTCAATATAGCAACATTTAATTAGACATCTACCTTTTTTTGCATTTGTTCTTGGTTTTAAAGCGTTCTTCTCCAAAGTTATCTAAGTCATTGCCGAGCAGCAAAAGGTTAACTAAGAAAGAAACGAAGAAAAAAATTATCAGAACTACGAAAGGCAAGCAAGTCCAGAAAAAAGCCGTTGAACAGCCCGAGGTAGGATCTAAGAAAAGTACAAGACCGATTGACGAAGTTGTAGTATATCCCGAAATAGAATTTCAAATTAAAGAATTGATCCCGGAAGGTAATATAGTATTAATAGGTCCGCCTACACTCACCCGTTTCGAAAGGGCGAGAATAACTGGGGCTAGGTCTTTACAGCTTTCACTTGGCGCCCCGTCTTTGATTTCATGGACTGACGAAACAAGAGATACTATCTCAATTGCAACAGCAGAACTGGACTCCAGAGCACTCCCTATTTCAATTAGACGCATTTTACCAAATGGATTATTTCAGGATATTCCGGTTGACTGGTTGAAGTAGATAATGCTTAAAGATTGTGACATTGCATCATGGTTCGGTAGCTTAATATTCTTTAAGTTAGAATTGTAACTTCCGGTAAAGATAGCATTTTCATGAAAGGGAAGCAACGTGTTGATGATTTTAATAAATCTCAGATTTGAAAGCAAGACTTCCGATCGGCATTTGGAAGAATCCACGAATTTTGATTTAAGGGATAAAATCATGAAAGCTAAGGAATCTACCCAATCAGAGATCAAATCGAATCAAAAATGCCAAGCTCATGCTAAAATCAATTACAATTTAGTGAAAGGGTCTTCTATCTAGCAAGACTTAAATTTCGAACTTTCTCCAATCTCGAGAGGGTCAAAATTCCGACAATTTTTGGAGCACACTTAGATTACAATTCTCAACTCCAGTTGGAAGATGGTTCAAGCTTTATCGGTAAGGGTTTCGGGTTTCCAGGAGTTGTCGGCGGAGAAGTAGTATTTAATACTGGCATGGTAGGCTATACGGAAAGCTTAACTGACCCCTCTTATAGGGGTCAGATTCTATGTATGACATACCCTCTTATCGGCAACTATGGTGTACCTTCATATGGAGATTTAGATGACTTAGGGTTACCCAGGTATTTTGAATCTAGGAATATTCAAGTAAAAGGTCTAATTGTAAACGAAATTTCATCAGTCGCTAGTCACTGGAACTGTGAGCGAACTTTGGATAAATGGTTGTTCGATGAAAGAATCCCTGGAATTAGCGGGATTGATACTCGTGAACTAGCTAAACGGATAAGAGTAGATGGTGTAATGAGAGGAGGCCTATCCGTTACTGAGGGTACAATATCGATTGAACAACTGACAAAAGTTGTAAATGAAACTAAATATGACGGATTCAATTTTATGCAAGAAGTGTCTACCGCTACCCCTACAGAATATGGAGATCGGTCGTTACCATGCGTGGTATTAATCGATACTGGAACGAAATTTAGCATTATACGAAACCTCATTAGAGTTGGATTCCGGGTTATCTCTGTTCCGTGGGATTCAACCATTGCAGAGATATTATCCTATGAACCTAAGGGCGTAGTTATTAGCAATGGGCCCGGAGATCCCAAAATGTGCAAGGCCACGATAAATACGACAAGTAAATTGATAAATTTATCAGTGCCGACGCTTGGAATTTGTCTTGGAAACCAAATAATCGCACTCGCTGGTGGGGGGGAGACACATAAGTTAAAATTTGGTCATAGGGGTCAAAATAAGGCGTGTACAGATCTTGAGACTGACATATCCATTATCACAAGTCAAAATCATGGGTATGGAATTGACCCGGGAAGCCTGCAAAATACTGAATTTGAAACATGGTACCTGAATGCAGATGATCAAACTGTGGAGGGTATTAAGCATAGGTCAAAGCCCATTATAGCAGTACAATTTCACCCGGAAGCTTCGCCAGGACCCAATGATTCAATTTTTCTATTCAAGAAATTCAGAGACTTAATTAATCGTAGTCAGCCATTAGCTCGCGATAAAGCAAATGGGAAAAAACTAGGGGCAGGTATTAGCGAAGGCGAAAAAAGTGACCGGAGGGAGGAAGAGAATTTCCGAGAAATGAACTAATTAAGAAATCTATAGTGCTTGGTAGCGGGGCAATAAAGATCGGAGAAGCTGGCGAAAGTCAGAATCAGTGTTAATGGTCCTGACCGCTAATTCGATTACTCCGGTTCACAGTGTTTGAAGGCATTATCGGAGGAAGGAATAAAATCAATATTGGTGAATCCCAATATAGCTACTATACAAACTGATACTAGATTGGCAGATAAGGTTTTCTTGTTACCAGTTACTAGAACATATGTTGAGAGAATACTAGAGCAAGAGCGACCAGATTCCATATTGCTAAGTTTTGGAGGCCAGACCGCTTTAAATTGTGGCATAATTTTACACGATAGTGGAGTTTTAGATAAATACGGAATAAAGGTTCTTGGGACCCCAATTACGGGGATTAAATTAACTGAAGACAGGCAGCGATTCAAAAATGCGATGATTGAGAGTGGCGTGCCTGTATTAGAAAGCTCCCCGGCTCAGTGTATTCAAGAGGCAATTAGCATAGCGAACCGCATAGGATATCCTGTTATTACAAGAGTCGCATACACATTAGGAGGCAAGGGAGGCGGAGTTGCATATAACGAATACGAACTTCAGGAAATCGTCCAAAGAGGATTGCCACTTAGTATTGTGAATCAGGTGCTTATAGAAAAATATGTAGGTAATTGGAAACAGATCGAATATGAAATGATGCGAGACTCTACTGGCAACGCGATTACTGTTTGCAACATGGAAAATGTACTTGCTATGCGCGTACATACAGGTGATAACATCGTAGTTGCTCCTTCCCAGACACTCGATAACGAAGAATATCACCGGCTTCGTTCTGCAGCAATTAGAGCTGTTCACCACTGTAGTATCCTTGGAGAATGCAATATGCAATTTGGATTGGATCCTGATTCCAAAGATTATTGCGCAATAGAAATAAATGCGAGACTCTCCCGGTCTTCGGCCTTAGCGAGCAAGGCCACTGGCTATCCGCTAGCATATATGGCAGCTAAACTGTGTTTAGGATACTCTCTTATTGAACTTGTAAATAGCATTACGAAAACCACGACTGCATGCTTTGAACCATCTCTGGACTACGTAGTTTTGAAAATGCCGAGATGGGATTTTAGAAAGTTTGAACTTGTTAGTAGAAGACTTGGAAGCAGCATGAAATCTGTGGGTGAGATAATGGCAATAGGAAGATCCTTTGAAGAAGCGATTCAGAAAGCAATACGAATGGCAGATATCGGAAAATACGGACTGGTCAGTAACGGAGACTCTGAAAACGAAGAAAACATGGAAGCAATAGAACAAGCATTATTGCATCCTAATGATGAAATATTGTTCAATGTTGTAAAGGCGATGAAGTTAGGGGCGTCGATTGAAACCATATATAAATTATCAGCAATAGATCCGTGGTTTTTAGCTAGAATAAAGAATGTTGTGGACATCGAGTACAAGTTGAGAAATAATGGTTTGTCGGAAGATCTTTTGAAAGAGTCCAAACGTTATGGATTTTCGGATATTCAGATTGCAAACTGTACCTCTTTGAATGAAATGACCGTTAGACAACTTAGAAGGAAATTTGGGATTACCCCTGTTGTAAAACAAGTAGATACCCTAGCTGCTGAATGTCCGGCAAAGACGAACTATTTGTACGTGACTTATGGGGGTGAGAAAGACGATATTCTATACGAAAACAATGCAGACAAAGGAGCGGTAGTGCTTGGCGCTGGACCCTATCGTATTGGCAGTAGCGTTGAGTTTGATTGGAGTACCGTAAATATGGTCTGGAGTCTAAAGGACAACGGAATTAAATCTGTGGCCGTGATAAATTGCAACCCAGAAACTGTATCTACCGATTACGATATTTCGGACCGACTATATTTTGAGGAATTAACTCTCGAAAGAGTACTTGATATTTATGACAAGGAAAAACCGTTGGGAATAGTGACTTGTGTTGGTGGACAAGTGGCAAATAATTTGGTACCGAAACTAGGTAACCTAAAAATTCCAATAATGGGGACTGATAGTATCAACACAGACATGGCCGAAAATAGAGAAAAATTTGGCAACCTGTTGGACTCCCTAAATATAAAGCAGCCACCATGGAAAAGGTTCACGACATTGTCAGGGGCCAAGGTATTTTGCAACGAAATAGGCTATCCTGTATTGGTTAGACCGTCGTACGTATTAAGTGGCGCTGCAATGAAAGTTGTCTGGCAAGAAAATCAACTTGAACGTTATCTTAGAGAGGCAGTTCAACTTAGCTCTGATTATCCGATTGTTATTAGTAAATTCTTGCAGGACGCTTCAGAAGTTGAAGTGGATGCTGTATCTGACGGAAAGGAGGTAATCATTGGCTCTATTGTGGAACACATAGACAATGCCGGTATTCACTCCGGTGATGCGATGATGTGTATTCCACCTTGGCGCCTGAATAGACAAATCACAGACACAATTTCGGACTATACTAGAAAAATTGCAATGTCCCTTAATGTTCGCGGGCCAATAAATTTACAGTATCTTGTAAAAGACGACCAAGTATATGTAATAGAGGCTAACGTGAGGGCATCGCGTTCTATGCCATTCGTTTCTAAAATTGTTGGTGTTAATCTTATATCTCTAGCCGCTAGGGCAATTTTAAGCAAAAAATTGCCGAAGAGTATAGGCAACATTTGGTTAACAGTTCCAGGCTTTGGAATAAAAGTACCACAATTTTCATTTATGCAGCTTGAAGGTGCAGACATCGTTCTAGGTGTAGAAATGCAATCCACTGGGGAAGTAGCTTGCTTTGGTGAAACCTTTTATGATGCATTATCCAAAGCCTACGAGGCCGCAGGTTATACATTGCCCCTCACGGGTTCTGCTCTGATTACAATAGGTGGTCAACGCTATAAGGAAAAACTCCTACCTTTGATCAACCTTATACATTCAATGGGTTTCAAAATCCTTGCGACTGAACACACAGCTGAATTCATAAAAAATAATACGGATGCAAATGTTCAGGAGGTCTATAAGATAAGTGAGCCGTCTAGAAAACCGAATATCGCCGAGTTGTTATATAACCATGGTATTGATTTCATCATAAACATTCCTTCTACTTCAACCATCGAGAAGTATGTTGGGATGTTGTATGATGAATATCAAATTAGAAGAAAAGCTGTAGAAATGGGTATACCTGTATTGACAACTATTGAAGCAGCGACATCTTTTGTAGAAAGTCTAAATTGGCGAAGGAATAATAAACCTACCATCGATGCTCTTTCACCGTACTTAAAAATATGAGTTATCCAAGGTTACAACAAAGTCCACAGAATATCTTCATTCCCTAAAATTGCACCATCTACTGACAGAACCAGACATCTTACTATCAAATTTGGTTTCATTATTCTTCTAAGTAGTGGCATGTTGAAGCGCTCTCTATTTCGCGTTCTTCGCTTGACTAATGATCTGTTATATGATGGCATCAAAATCAGATCTATTAATCCTTCTGTTCCTGGGAAGATTGCACTTTTTTGGACCGTCAGAAATATCCAAACCTTTTGACCATTTGCTATGCTCTCTGCCTTTAAAAATATGGGATGAACATGACCTAGTATTATCTTGTTGACGTTAGACCTAATTTCAGAGGGCATTGTATGGCCATGTATAAGCAATGTGTCATCTACAGTCATTCCTGTGACACTGATATCATTTATCCGGCTAGGCAAAAGGAATCGGATTTTACTATCATGATTCCCAGGGACAAAGTAAACATGGCATTTTTTAGAAAGTGATTCAAAGAATTTTGGAATGGTGTTCCAATCTTCCCTGTTGATTGTCGATATCGTATTTTTTATGTCGCCCAATAAGATAATTGAGTCTGCTCTGTTGGATGTCACAATCCTTTCAAGCTCTCTTTCTGTTTCTTGAGCAACCTGATACCAATCAATAGATACATTATTTGCTTGGAACCAAGGGGCGAATCCGATGTGTAAATCCGACACTACAATCATTGATCGTTGACGTCCGTCGATCAATGCATGCATAAGTAATGCGGGATAGGGTGGTAAAATGTCAAGTTCTGTCATAATTTAAACTCAAAAGCAACATGTAAATACTTCTGATTCTGAAATTTATTTCATTCTATAATTAGTTATAATTAAATTTGATCGATCTTTTAGCTGTCCCGAACGGAATCCGTATGGATGTATTCAATCATAATATCATAACTTTTAAGACGTGGATCCTGCATAAGGATAAATGCCATATTTTTAAATTAAGCTAATAGGCTTGACTAGCTGTTTCAGTAATTTATGATGTATATGGATTTCAATTTAATAATCACCACATTTAGGAATAGAGAAATCGAGGCAGCCACTGAATTTATTCAATTGGTGGAATATGTTACAGGACAGAGGCCGAAAATTAAAATAACTCACATAAAGGGGCTACTTATTGCAGGGGTGGAAATTGATCCCATTAAAATTATAGACGTTTTCAAAGATCTTCTATTAACAGAACCATGGCTTTTTAGATATATCCTACGGGTTATCCCCGTAGACCTAACATGTGATACCAATTTGGCAGAAATTACTTCTAACGCCTTCAAATTATCTCACAAGATACCAAAGACCTCATCATTCAAGATTGTAATTGAAAAGCGATTCTGCCAGATGAAGTCAAGTATTATAATTTCATCTATAGCCAGCAAAATAAGAATAAAAGTCAGCCTTAGCCGTCCCGAATGGATCATATTAGTTGAGATTTTAGGTAGAAAGACAGGGCTCTCGGTACTGGAGCCAGAACATATATTGAGTATATTAAAGGTCAAGCGTGATTTCTAACAATTTTATATCGGGTAGGTACTTTCTGGCGTCAAAAAAAGTATTGTGACTCGGATTTATGTTAGACAAGAGATAAATTGCACCATTAACTTACCAAAAGAGTAACTCTATATTAACTCAACAAGTGCTGCTCTTTCAACAAGCGAATTTTCGAAGTACTTTCTGTCCATTTTTTTGGTCCGAAAACCATATTTCATCTGCAATATTTCCATTTTCTTTTTTCCTGGTCGTAGCACAGACATGCATGGATATGCAAAATTTTGTCTAATGGACATTTCAACCTCTAGGATCGAATTCAAATCTTGAGAAATCAAAATGAGGCATCCCGGCTGCCATTTCTTCAATCCACCTACTGCTATTGCTTTGGATATTTGATCAGTACAACATAATCTCATGAGCAGATCTGTTTCTATCGATCTCGAAATTCTTATTCCCCTGTTCCACAATTCCAATGTTATTTCGATCACCCTCATCAAATGATCTAGTCCGAACACAATATCACTTTGTATAGCCTGAACTTTTACAAGGGATGACAATTCCCTTAATTTAGGTATTAATTTGGAGATATTTTCGCCTTTGACATCACGCACTCCTAAAATTTTAACATAATAAAAGTCAGTATTCTGTGCTTTAGAGACCTTGAGTATGGAAGTTTTACTATTCAAGATTACTTCTTGCCTTCAATTACATTATATCCAATTTGGCCATATTACCAGCTAGGTGAACTTAAACGATTATTTAACCTCCATGAACTAAACTAGCAATCGTGACGGTATCACCGGATTTTACTATTGGACCGCCTTTTGGAATAAGCGAGTATTCAATTCCATTGATAGCTATTAGGAAATTCTTCTCTTCGACCAGATCTGGTTCAATTGCCTTTTCTCGCAAATAAGATAGAATATCGACAATCGAAGTCTCCGCCTTATCAACATAAAGTGTATTCACATTAAGGGCCTTCTGAATTGGACCTAGAAGCTTTATAGTTATCATACATGATCCAGAGGACTAAGACGTATTTTCTGGAGGTACAATTTCTTGGGTACTGCTTGTTTCCGATTCTAAATTTTCTCCGGATTTAGCCTCTTTGCGAAGGTAGGAAGTTATGAATCCAGCGATTTGATTTCGCAATTGTTTGGAGGTTATCCTTGCAAGATCCATAACAGTCTTTTTATTCTGTTCAAAATTTATTCCGAATCTATTAGGAAATGTGTCCATTAATTCATTAGAAATTTTTCTTACACGATCCATCGATTATTATGGCGTTAATAGGTTATTTTATAGTTATTCTTTCAATTAGAAGGAGAGAATTACGCGATATTAAAATTCTGCTAAGACCTCGAGGTTTATTTATCAAGATATTTACTTGAATTACGTTCAATCAGTGCGCTTGTTTCTTCAAATGATATTGCAAGCTCCTGGGAAATGGAATTGATTACACTGGGTAGCATGGACGTAGGAAATGAAGTGACATCCTCGAAACAGGCATGATATCTTACGGGGCCATCTGTCTCAATCAATATCTTTTCTGCATCCGTTAATCGAAGCAATTTTTTTTTCCTCTTTGAATAAACCACAGGAGGACCATATGACACATACAACTTCATGTTCATAGCCCTTTCAAGTTGCTTTTCTGTGCCATCAAACCAATGAAGGCATGTGGGAAGATTGTTAAATGTAGAAAGATTATCCAACACATCGTCCAATGAAGCCCTAGAATGAACAGAAACGGGTTTTTTTAATCCGGATGCTATGCTAAGCATTCGCTTGAAAACTTTTTCCTGTTCTGAATATTTTTCACCCGATTCACAAAATGATCGATCCAAACCTATTTCACCAATGCCGTCAATGAACTTGCGATTATTGTCAACAATAGTTTCAAACCTAGCACAATTACGATAAGATGCAAATTCCGGATGTATTCCGAGAAAATTAAGAATTATATCACGGTCTGTCTGTTTAAATAAATCCAATCCTCTGCTAGAGGTTGGGATGTCAACAGTCATGGAACACGCTTTAATATTTAGTGACCTCATTGATTTCAGAAGTGCTGGTAAGATATTTGAATAATATGGGTCGACAAGATGGATGTGCGAGTCGTAAGATACCCTGTTCAATTTGATAAAAGTAAAATTTTAGAGTTATTCTGAAAATATTATTGCGAATTATCTCCCGGAGTAGTTACAATTTCAATCCGCCTTTTATCTTTAGAGAGCCAACTAACTCTAATTAGACCGAATATCTCTAAATCTAGTAAAACCTTGTTCAGGTCAGATTCCGTAACTGCAATATTCTCTTTGTTCAATATGTTCGTAAGATCGTAATCCGTAAGAGTGCCTGTTTCACTAATTTTCTCTAAAATAAGATTTCTCAAAGGATATTTCATTTAAAGTCACCTATCACAATTACCTGTTTAGTCCCATTTAAAATCATAGCTGTTGGCTTGGTCTAGCTTGCAATAATACTTTATTTTTGGTGTTGTAGCCGAATTTTCATCCATTTTGAAAGCTATTATACAATATGTCAGTAATTAGAACTGGGCTCAAATCTATAAGCAATCAAGTCAAGCTTAATATCTCAACAAAACGAAGTACTACGGTGCCTTGAAAGCATCAGAAAACTGGCTTCCTCGAGCAGCACGTAGATTGCGAAAGCCAATGAAGAATGATTGGAAAAAGCAACCTGGAAGGCCTGTGTTGCTCAAATGTACTTATCAAGGTTGTTCCCATGAATGGGTCTACACTGGTCGCGGGAGTTGGGTTCGTTGCCCATTTTGTAGTAATTATGCTAAGGTAGCCTTAGCAAAAAGGATGTATCATAGTAGGCAGAGTTAGTAGACTAAATAACATTTGACCCAAATATTGAGGCAATATGTCCCTCAAATTTGATGTGGATATGTACAATATGGTATTGTATTAATTTTCTGACGGTGACTTACGTGAATCAATGACTTTCATACTCGAGTCTTTGTACAAATTATCCTTTCGTCTTTTTTAGATGATTTTGGAACCATGTAAAAATTATGACGAGTATTAATGCTCAATTTACTATCCTTCTGGGAAGTGAAAATTGACAAGAACACTTTTTTAATAATTTCATCAAAATTAATACCTTGGCGAAAAGGGATTTTACATTATTAGTAGGAGAAGACAAAATGCAAATGCAAGGACATTTGCATAGGAATGTTGCAGTAAAGTATCTAATGAGGAGAAGAAGATCGGTCTTAATGACAAAAGATAAAGACAAAGTCGAAAAGCTCTTTAATGATCTTCCAAAAACCATAAGCATAGTGGGAAAAAATGTAACACATGCATATAGGGTCAATTGGGAAAGGGAAGGTACGACGGAATTCGAAGGTTCCAGGTTTGTATTTACTATGGAGGAAATTTCGACTCCTGAGATCCCAATACCGGCTTGACCTTTTGGCTAGCTTAATTTGATTAACTCAGATGTTACATGTTCATCAGAATTACTTGTAAAAACTAATTTCATTTAATTAACTGCAAAACTTTCTCATCCACCAGCTGCCTCGGCGCCCAAATGTCCCCATGCTTGCTCCTGATAACAGTCAATAAGGTAATTAATAACTTCGTCGTAGTTCAGATTCCTTTTTTTGTCATGCATCAAATCTGTCTTCAACGTCGATAATCGTTTGTATGTGAGCTCTTCCAATTCTAAATTTTTCATCTAGACCATTGTTACCAGACTGAGTGGTAAATAATTCATTCGATTATTGAAAAATTTATCCAATAATTCATGATATTTGGGATGCTTGCTTATTTTATTGGGGGTTTAGAAAAATTTATTATGATTTGAGATCAACTTGAGGCAGTGTATATTGAGCCGATATCTGTTCCTTATGCAGTCAAGCAGGTTATAGGGTCTAATGGTTTATTCATTCAGGCGCTGAGAACAGGCATTGCGAATTATACTGCAATGGCATCAAAAATAAAAGCCGATGTTGAGAAATTAACCAAGGCTCCAGTCAATCTGAATACGTTAGTGGTTGCCATAAAGAGGTTCGCAGACTCGTTACAGCATGAAAAAATAACCACATTGGCTATCAATGGTATTAGGATGTCACTTACCGGAAGCATTGTTGATGTAGGCTTCAGCTCCGTTTCACGCGAAGTTGTTCGGGTCTTGGATGAGCTTATAGACTCGGACAAAGATTATAGTCTGTTTAGGACAAATAAACAAGTCAAGCTTTTTGCAGAGGATCTTGACGAGGTGCGTACAATATTCGGGCTTGAAAATTTTCAAGGCATTATAAAAGAGGGCCTTTCGAAAATAACAATAACTATGCCGTCAGGCTTACAAAATACTTATAGTATTCTATCGATGGTATCCTACATACTTTCTATTAATCAGATTCCCGTGTATAATGCTTTTTTTTCACATGACCAGATTATATTGATATTTAACGTAGACGATGCCGCAAGGGCTTATGAAATGATTAGGGAAAGAATTACCAACTATTCATGCTAGTTCATCAAGACTTTGTTTAAACTCATATTTCCACGACATTTGAAGCACTTAGTAGTCTACATCGTCCTTTATAGTGTCAAGGAAAAAGAAAAGGAAAAATTCTATCTCTACCGGTAATATGGCACTGTTACCTTCTCGCCCGGTTTTCCTTCTCTTTGAGTCTTTATTTTCTTTACACCCTCTTCAAAATGACGCATCATAACATGCGCCTCTGAAACATGCTTAGCTGCCTCTTCAGGCGTCGGATACTTTGCCAGGTACTCGTGTAAGACGAGAGAAACAGCAGTGTTTGCTACCGAGCTTGTATCAGCACCACTGAATCCTTCCGTAAGTTCGGCAACACGTGCCAAATTAACATCCGGTCCTAATGGTTTATCTTTTGAATGGATTTCCAGTATCTTTTGTCTTGCAAGTTTATCCGGCATAGGTACAAAAACTATTTTATCAAATCTACCAGGCCTTAATAGAGCTGGATCTATTATATCTGCCCTATTTGTCGCAGCTAAAACTACAACCCCAGAAAGGGCCTGAATTCCATCAAGTTCAGTTAGCAGCTGCGATACTACCCTTTCCGTGACCATACTATCCCCGCCCATTCCTCTAGTAGGAGCTATAGAGTCTATCTCATCGAAAAAAACCACGCAAGGAGCAGCCTGTCGCGCCCTTCGGAATATTTCTCTAATTCCACGTTCGGATTCTCCCACCCACTTACTCAAGAGCTCAGGACCTCTAACGCTTATGAAATTTGCTTCTGATTCAGTCGCGACTGCTTTTGCTAGGAGTGTTTTGCCCGTACCCGACGGTCCGTGCATTAATAATCCCTTGGGCATGGAATGTCCTAGCTTGGTGTAAAGTTCAGGATACCTCAATGGCCATTCTACTGCTTCTTGTAACTCACGCTTTACCTCTTCAAGCCCTCCGATCGCGGACCACGGAATGTCAGGTGATTCAAGATAAACTTCTCTCATCGCGGAGGGCATAACCTCCTTAACAGCATTTTCAAAGTCTGCCATGGTGACAATTAGTTTATTCAATACCTCTGGCGATAACTTCTCGTCCTCCAAATTAAGCTCTGGCAATAATCTTCGCAAGCATTTCATCGCAGCCTCCTTGCAGAGGTATTCCAAGTCGGCTCCTACAAATCCGTGTGTAACTGCTGCCACTCGATCCTGTTCAACATCTGTATCTAGGGGCATATTTCTTGTATGGATCTGAAGGATCTCTAATCGTCCACGCTTATCTGGTACTTTTATTTCGATTTCTCTATCAAACCTACCAGGTCTTCTCAAGGCCGGATCTATTGCGTTTGGCCTGTTGGTAGCAGCAATGACAATTACCTTACCTCTAGCTTCCAATCCATCCATTAGCGACAGAAGTTGCGATACCACACGCCTTTCCACCTCTCCCGTTACCTCTTCCCTCTTAGGTGCAATCGAGTCAATTTCATCGATGAATATGATAGATGGCGCCTTCTCTTTTGCTTCTTTAAAAATCTCTCTAAGGCGCGCTTCCGACTCGCCATAGAATTTACTCATAATTTCTGGTCCGGAGATGCTTATGAAGTGAGCGTTGCTTTCATTGGCTACTGCCTTAGCGAGAAGGGTCTTCCCAGTACCAGGAGGGCCGTATAGCAAAACACCTTTTGGGGCCTCTATGCCTAATTTTTCGAAAATTTCTGGGTGTCTCAGTGGCAATTCTATCATCTCTCGTACCTTCTGAATCTCTTCCTTTAGGCCGCCAATGTCTTCGTATGTAACTTGAGGTACACCCCTAAGGGTTTCACCTTTCTCAGCGATATGGAATATCGTCTTTTGAGTAACTAAAACTGCATCTGAAGCAGGGGTGACCCCAATTACTTGAAATGTAAGCCTTCCTCCAAAATATGGAACCATCACATTATCACCCTTAATCAAGGGTACACTTTCTAATGCATCAGCGAGATATCTCTCATCAATAGGAGGTATAGCTTCCAACGGGGCAACGATTACTTTCTCTGCTGGAACCGCCTTTATTTTCCTGACGATTACTGTGTCCCCTATCGCTACGCCCGCATTATTTCTAACCAGGCCATCAACTCTTACTATTCCTTTTCCTTCGTCAGATGGATATAACGGCAGACACTTGGCAACAGTTCTACGTTTACCCCGAATTTCAATTACGTCGCCTGTAGAAGCACTCAAAGAATCCATAGAATCATAGTCGATACGTGCAACCCCACGACCCACATCGCGGGTGTAAGCTTCGAGTACTTTCAATGACAGGGTATTCTGACTCACAATATCAATTACGACTTTACTTATCTTTATACCTTTGTTAGATTAGTTATATTAATAATTGACATTACAAATGTCCCATCAATATGAATACGGGACCTAATTTAGCTAGGAATTAAATTCAGTCCAATTCTTTGGCGTACATCAGATCGTAAAATTAGATTTAGTCTGTTATCATTTACGATTGAACTTTTATTACCCAACGGTATTAATTATCAAAAGCTTAAAATCACCATATTTATTAAAATGTGGCGAAGTCATTGGGAAAGAGAACACTCGTAAGAAGGAGAGGAAGGGGAGGTAAGCAATTTAGAGCTGCGACGGTTGGAAAAATTTCACCCTCAAATTATCCAAATTTTAAATTTCCTGAAAGACATTTTGGGTCAGTTGTGGATATAGTTCATGAAACAGGGAGGGATGCACCATTAGCGATAGTAAGGTATGATAACAGAAATGTCAGTTATATTCCCGCAACTGAAGGGATCGAAGTAGGAAATACTATCCAAATCGGTTATGATATTCCCCCTGAACGGAACAATATTTTAGCTTTAGAATCTATCCCTGATGGTACTTTAATTTGCAATTTGGAAAAGGCGATAGGAGATGGTGGAAAGCTTGTTAAAGCCTCGGGTTCCTCTGCAATCGTTTTTTCCCATTCTGCTCAAGGTGTTACAGTAAAATTACCGTCTGGGAAATTCACTACATTAAATCCAAAATGTAAAGCAATGATAGGTATTGTTGCTGGTGCGGGAAGAAAGGAAAAGCCTTTCCTAAAGGCCGGAAATCGAGCCAAATATATGCAGGCAAAAGGAAAGTTATATCCAACAGTTCGAGGTATTGCTCAAGCAGCCGTTTATCACCCACATGGTGGTGGTAGACATCAACATATAGGTCGTCAATCTTCAGTCGGGAGAACTACCCCACCCGGCCGAAAAGTGGGAAATATTTCACCCAGAAAAACAGGTAGGGCAAGACTGAAGGAAAGAAGATAATAATGATCAAATTTTCGTCTCGAGCACTGTCATTTGCAAATAATGTTACCATCTTTTAGTCCTATAAAACAGTAGATAATTGAATAAATCATTAACTGACGGCCATATCATTTTAAAACTGATGAAGGAGTCACTTAAAGATAATAATCTTTCGAAGAGGACTGCATTAAAGGAATTGCAACAAATTGAAGGGGGGGACCCTTTCAAGATTTTGATCGCAACCATCTTATCCGCTCGGTCTAGAGATGAAAATACAAGAAGAGTTGTCAAAACTTTATTTGCAAAATTTAGAGACGTTGAAGAGTTTTCTAGAGCTGACTTGGGGGATATACGACGGTTAATACATAGTATTGGATTCTACAATATTAAGGGTCTAAGGATTAAGCAAGTGGTACGAGCCCTATCTGACAGGTATAACGGCATGGTTCCGTCTAATATGCAAGATCTTTTGACCTTGCCAGGTGTAGGGAGAAAAACAGCAAATTGTGTGCTTGTATATGCATTTAGGAAACCTGCAATTCCAGTTGACGTTCATGTACACAGGGTATCTAACAGGCTGGGGATAGTTAAGACAAACAAACCAGAGGAGACGGAATTTAAACTCTATAATATATTTGATAAAAAATCTTGGGTGGAAGTGAATGATACCTTCGTTTCCTACGGTCAAAATATATGTCTTCCAATCAAGCCAAGATGTGCCATATGTAAGCTCAAGAAGATTTGCAAATTTTATAAATACTCTAATGGTAGCTATCTCTCTTCTTCTTGAGAAGTAGAATGAGCAAAATGCCTCCTACTAGGACTAGCATTATGAGAGGAACATAGTATATTGGGGAATCCGCTGGATTACCATAAATTATATTAAACGAAATATCTCCACCAAATGCGTTTGGAGGATCTTCTGGTCTATCCTTACCGTACACCTCTATAGCATTTAGGAGGAAATCATTAATTGAGAGTCTATCTATAATTATTCTCTTACCATTTGTAATAGTCAAACCTTGATTATTTGCATGTGCTACAAATATAGGTTGATCTCTAGACCAGCCATCGGTATTGCGTTCATACACCCTAATATATCCCGAATCACGGGTATTAACGGCAGCCCAAAATTTACTTGAATTTCCTCCAAACATACCTAGCTCAATGAATTTTTCGCTTGGAGGAGGCTCTAGAATTCTTATTATTGTTTTTGCATTTGAGGATGGAAAATACGACAAGTTATTTTGAATAATAATTTGCCAATTAGTTGGAATTGGTCTAAGAAACGAATTTAATACAGGATTTTTCCTGTCCACATTAGACGCTATAAAAGAAACATTGAAAGATTCACTATTCTTAGTACTCACGATATTAGAAATTTCACTTGGTTGACCGTATATAATTATTGAATTCACAATCCCAATGTAACTAAATAATGTAGACGTAAGAAGTAAGATTATGAAATATTTTCTCAATTTTATCAGAACTAATTATTGGTCGAATATTTGTTATTCCAAGACAAATGGATTTTCAGATGAGATAATTAATTCAGATACTTCAGGCCTCATCAGGTGTTTTTCTGGAACTTGGCGCGTATCTACCATTTTGCGTATCATCGTGCCACTCAGCTCCTCCCGAAATTCAGGAGGATGTGGACATGTCTTTTCATTTGCATATGCAATGCACCTCTTGCAGTAGTAAAATGAGGAAAAAAAGACAGGTTGGATATCTAGATCCGGGTAGTCCTTAAAAATATTGTGTGCTGCATAAGGGGAATAATAATGTCCTACTCCTGCATGATCCCGACCAACAATAAAATGAGTACAGCCGAAGTTCTTACGGATTATTGCATGATGAATTGCCTCTCTTGGTCCTGCATATCTCATTTCCGTATGCAGTGTAGCAAACAAAACTTTCTCCATTTGATAATAATTTCTAATCAATACATCATAAGCCTTTATAATCATCTCATCTGTGAAGTCTCCAGTCTTCTTTTTACCAATTAAGGGATTTATGAAGAGACCATCATAAATATTCAGCGCTGCCTTCTGAAGCATTTCATGAGCATTGTGTGGAACATTTCTAGTCTGAAATCCAGCTACAGTTTTCCATTTAGCCCGGGCGATTTCTTTCCGTGTCTGCAAAGGACTTGATCTAAATCTCCTTATTCCCGTGTTTTCCCTCACCGAGAAGACATCTATTTTTCCACCTAAGAGGGTATTATTCATTGCCTTTACTTTCTTAACGCCAGGATGATTTGGATCTACTGTACCATAAACTGATTTAGCCATAAGTATTTTATCGTATTTGTACAAATCTGTTATGTGTAAAATCCCAAAACGATCTTCTCCTGAGCTCAAAAGAACATCCTTTGAATCCTTTAACTTTCTCGCTGTCAATTCATCAACATCTAGGACGATGGGTATAGTCCAGGGAGTCCCATCACACAGTCTTCCATTCTTCAATACATTTTCAAAATCGTCTTCATTCAGAAATCCATCAAGAGGACTGAGTACTCCCTCAGCTATATTCTCGATTTCTGTACGCGTGCTACCGGGGACATTAAAGACGGTCATTCCCGATAAGTTCTTAGCCGCGATACAATTATTTACCAATGACCCGCCATGAGGCAGAATTAAACCTTGACTCAATTTACATTATTCAACCTTTTTGTCTTGTTTACGAATTGGTTCCTAATGTAAACCACATTCCCTAGTAGATGAAGTCTCCCACCACCACCTTCCAGCTCGAGGGTCTTCTCCAGGCTGCACGGCCCTCGTACAAGGGGCACATCCTATGCTTTGGTACCCAACTGAGTGTAACTTGTTATAAGGAACTTCATTATCCTTTATGAATTTCCATATTTGATGTGATTTCCAATCTGCAAGCGGGTTTACTTTCACAATGTTATTATGCGCGGTATCAATTTCCATCTTTGGAATCCTGCTCCTGGTAGCAGATTGCTCACGTCTAATTCCGGTAATCCAACAATCTAAATCCTTCAACGCCCTTCCAAGGGGTTTAACCTTTCTTATATTACAACACAGTTTTCTATCCTCAATGCTATCGTACATTAAATTAATCCCTTTGCTTGTGACCATCTGTTCAACACTAGAACTTTCAGGAAAAAATACGTCTATAGTTACACCATACTTCTTCTTGACTTTGTCCATTACATCATATGTTTCTTGATTTAACCTACCTGTGTCTAAAGTAAATATTTTGGTATACGCTCTATTAATCCTACACATTAAGTGAATCAAAACTACATCTTCAGCACCAAAACTAGATGCCAAGGATATACGAGGCGCAAAAGAATTCAACGCCCACCTGAGAATCTCTTCGGCAGATCTTGATTCCATCTCTCTGGATATCAAATCAAAGTCTTTAATAGATAATTTAGTATTTTTAGTAGTATCAGAACTTAATTGATCCATAAGTTAATGTTTGTTTAGTAGAGTTATAATTTTTTGTTTTTGATTTTTGTTGGATATACTCAATTCCTTTATTAAGAAGAGTTTTTTTATAGAAACTGGGTTACAACATACTCAAAACCGAGGTATAGACAAATTATGAGTGATGATTTTTGGCAGAAGGTGTTACAATATCGTGAACTCGGACTTGATCCGCTCAGATGGATTACGAACTCTATTAATGAAGTAGACTCTATGGTTTTGTGCGATTTCCTAAGACAGAATAGGCGATCGAATCATCTTTTAGATTATTCATGGTATGATGCATTTCCTTATTGTGGAAAGAATCCTGATTTAATAAGGAGAATGTATGATATCAAGGATCCTAAAGAACAAAGCGTTCTAAGAACCAAAAGGATTGTGTCATTATTTAATATTCATTCTGAAACGACTGATTATCCTCGAGAACTGTCTAAGATGTTACTAAAATTCTATTTCAAAATAAATCCCAAGCACCCCGTCAGGTGTTTTGAGATCTCTACAACGTCTAATACAAAGGCTGAATTTGCTCTGTTAGATTTTATCGAGTTGCATAGAGGCGAAAAAATTGGGTACACGGTAATTAAATCATCCTGCATCAAAGTGATAGATCCCTTTCAGAGTCCAGATTCTGACATTAACACTGCTATCTCATTGGCCTCTTCGGTGGAGTATCTTGCCCTGCTAGGTTGCACATCAGGATTTAGAATTGTCCCCATATATGACGCTCCAAACGAAGATATGATTAACCATATTCAAGATGGTCATTCTTTGTTCTCTTCCAAGTATAATATTCCTGTTGATGATTACAGTTCTCTCAATCTCGGGAAATTATTCTTAGGAAGTACCGCATATGCTAATATAGAGAAAGAGATGCCTGTGCGATACGATTTAGTCAGATCAGGCATGGTCATCATACTGACTGACAAGTTTGGTTCTTTATGTCCCCTCAACGCTCGAATGATAGAAAAAATAGACCCCAAATTCAATGGGTTTACTAACTTTATTAACCACTTCAGCCCCACTATAAGTAATGATGTGTTGAAGTCGCTTAGTCACCCGAGATTTTCACTGGGTAAAATAGTAGCTAAATATAGCCCTTACTTTGATAACAAATTTGATACTGATTCGCATATAATTGCCGTTCATCCTGTAGTAACGGATGGGGTAATTTCTTTGTTACATCTGGCAAAGCTATCGAATTCCCATTTGTTCATAAAGGACATACCAATGAAATACAAAGAACTCGCGATGTTAGCTACTAAGGAATGCGTTATTTCAAATTCTACAAGCTCAACTAATGGTTGTCACATAATAGTGGCAAGTAGTGAGGTAGCTACTAATGTGTTAGACGATTTGAAAAAACACAACTTTGACCCCCAAATCATAGGTAATGTCGTGGATAACGAAAAGCCTATTGTCACAATCAATAATAGTTTAACAAATTATGTCGCCGCGAAAAATATTGTAGGCAGATTTGAACTGAAAAATGTGAAGTGAATCCTTTCAAACAAAGACATGAATGGATTATAAGGTATTTTCGAGTCTGTAATATGAACTAAGTATGAAGAAAGAGGGTTCACGGATTTCCAGGGATTGTATATTCTGTAATATAGTAAATCACGAGACAAAGTCAATGATCATTGATCAAAATGATGGTGCACTTGCGATTCTTGATATGTTCCCACTAAGTGTAGGCCATACGCTTGTCGTAACTAGAATTCATTATTCCAAACTTCAGGATATAAGACCTGCAGAGACGATCTCGCTATTTGAATTAGTTGCCAAGATGACTAGTGTGTTGGAAAGGAGCTTGAATGCAAATGCCACTTTGATTGCAATTCATAATGGCCGTGAAGCTGGCCAGGAAATTGATCATGTCCATGTTCACATAATACCACGATCGTATAAAGACGGAGGGGCTCCCGTACATTCTATCTTCAAAAATAGAATTGTTCTAAATGAGTCGGAGATGAACAATATAATGAATAAAATTAAAGATAAATTATGAGAAAATGAAATGGTGAATTATTCCAAAATATTGAACCTCAGGAGACACCGACCCTCCGGTTATACTATTTAATTTATCTATCGAAGTAGAGCTAGTCTAGCGTTATTGAAATACGAATTCCTCACTGAACCGTACTGATTCGATAGGCAGAGTACGAGATTTAGTTCGAATCTCTGTAGATTTGTTTCCTAATTTATGGTCTACTCATAGAGGAGTAGATTTCCGACTGACCATATTTTACCAGTTTAATTTTATAATGAATTTAGGCAGAATAGAAGAAATCAATTTATGAAATTACTTGAATCGCTATTTTGCTGGTATTTCGCATGTTGATCCGTGCACATTCTACTCAGAGCCTCAAATTCTAAATATTTTGGGGCAACGCGTAGAAGTGTGCCGAGCTCTATACTACATTAGTTCCTCGTCTATTAATTCTATTTTATCGGCATAATTCGTGCATCCACATCCATCAATCATGCATTTTCCACCTTCGAATAGGGATTGACTATCCCCTCCTACTGCCTCTTTGAATCTATGAACAAGATGAGTATGGCCACAGTTCTCACAATTCATCTTAAAATGTTCTTAACCGACAATAATAACACTATATATCTAAAATGATCGACAATGGTATATCTAATCACTAGTTCAGAACAAAAATAGCATACCGAAATAAACTAATTTTTAAATTTTTTTAATGTTCTCACTTCCAATTCGGGTCTCTTGCATTATATGACTTTGTGTCTCAGTAAAATAAAGCAATTTTGATCATATTTTAGATACACTGTTCTCTTACTCCATTGGCACTGTCTCAATAATTCAATGAGTAATTTTTATGTTTTATAAAACACTCGCTGCAATTAATAAAATCTGGAAAGATACGGTGGTAGTAATTTTTAATAGGTGTTAGACTCTCCTGCATTATAGAATACCGAAAATGAGTTGTTCGACATGAGATTTCACTCTAGACACTTCATAACTATCTTTAGGTGGTCATGGAAATCTGAATATAAAAGAGTTTGTCGATAGCTTACCTCAATCAATAGTTCGGGGAAAAAGTGTATTTTTACCAGATAATGTGATAAAAAGGATCTTCATGCTAGCTGAATTAGTACCTTCGGATATATTCTACGATTTAGACTGTACGAAGAGTAACGCAATCTTGATTGCAGCGAGGGAATATAATGTAGAGAGAGCAATTGGAATATATAATCAAGATAAAGAAATAAGAAAAATTGTGCCAATGTTAAATCGAGTCAAAAATGCAAGGATAGTCAAAAAAGATATCCTTAGTTTGTCTCTAAAAGATGCAGATGTTGTATTTTTTTGGTTATGTGAAGAGAGTACTATCTCTTCCATGTTAACAAAAATCGAATCAGAGTGTAAAAAAGGGACCCGAATAATTTCGATATGGTCTCCACCTGGCATGTTACTGCCCGATAAGATAGACTTTCCTTTTTT
>WNGA01002013.1_pt1 | contig 31094 bp, 22 predicted proteins | sample 5400061 | NCBI WGS metagenome assembly WNGA01 (sample SAMN13153366, study PRJNA577476) | soil metagenome | isolation source: 100 cm soil or saprolite under grassland replicate 2 | place: USA:California | collected 2016-06-15 | reverse complement strand
CCTGACGAGGCGCCCCCGCCCGAAGCCACCGCGCCCTTCGGCCTGTCCACCTGCGACGTGTACCTCAACGACACGGCCTGCTGGCGGAACATCCCGGCCAATGTCTGGGACTACACCATTGGCGGCTATCAGGTGATCAAGAAATGGCTCAGCTATCGCGAGCATGAGTTGCTGGGCCGCGCGCTCTCCACCGATGAAGCCCGCGAAGTCACGCACACCGCCCGCCGCCTGGCCGCGCTGCTCCTGCTCCAGCCCGCGCTGGACGCGAATTACCGACACGTGAAGGAAGACACGTTCCAATGGCAACTATGAGCGCCCCGCAGTTGGAACTGGCCAACCCGCTGCCGCGCGGCCCGTTCGATGTCCCGCCCGGCGACTGGGCTCGCCCCGGCCTGGTGGATGCCGCATTCGTGTCGCGCTCCATCGCAGGGATGCGGCCATTGCCGGACGCCGAGGAGCGGTTGCGCACGGGCATGGCGCAATGCCTGGAGAGCATCCGAGCGATTGACCGGGTCTATGGCGACGAACTGAACGAATGGGCCGAGACCACGCGAGAACGGCTCTGGATGGAATACTTCACGGCGGAGTCTATCCGCCACGGCTTATCGCCGGCGAAGTGAAGTGGTTCAAATTCAAGTTCACTTCTCCGCCGCCGCCAGAATGGTCGCGAAATGGGGCGGCTGTTCCTCGCGGGCGACGACGCTGATTTCGATTTTCTTGAATCCCGCCGCTTCGAGCCAGCGGTGCAGTTCACTCTCGGGAAAGCCGAGCCAGCGGTCGCCGTAGAGCTGGCGGGCCTGCTCGAAGTTGTGCCGGAGCAGGTCGAGAATCATAATCTGTCCGCCGGGCCGGATGATGCGGTGAATGGCCGCCAGCGCGCTGGCGGGATCTTCCGCGTGGTGCAACGCCTGGCTCAGCACGGCGAGATCGACCGACTGCGGATCGACGGGCGGGCGTTGCAAATCACCCAGGCGAAACTCGAGGTTTTTCAGGCCGTTCTTCTTCGCCTTGTTCGCGCCGAACTTCACCATCTTCTCCGAGTTGTCCACCGCGATGACCTTTTTGCAACGCCGGGCGAGCAACTCGCTGAGCAACCCTTCGCCGGAGCCGAGGTCGGCGACGGTCAGCGGCGGGAGGATCCGCAGCAGGAGGTGCCCGAAGGCCTGCCATGAGCGGCCCGGGCCGTAGCTGCGGTCGAAGCGGCCGGCGATCTGGTTGAAGTAGACCTGCTGCTGGTCCTGACGGCGAGCGAGGATGCGCTTGAGGTTCACCTGGTCGGCGGCGTGCTCCGACATTTCCTTGGCGCCGCGCACGGCGACCTTGAGGACGTCGCCCGCCGCGGCGTCGGGCTGCGGGGTGACGCGGTAGAAGGTGCGTTTGCCTTCGCGGCGGGATTGGACCAGGCCGGCGTCCTGGAGCAAGCCGAGGTGTGTCGAGATGCGCGATTGGCCGAGGCGGGTGATCTCCTGGAGTTCGTTCACGGACAGCTCGTCCCGTTCGAGCAGCGAGACAATGCGCAGGCGCGTCGGGTCGCCAAGCGCGCGGAGGGAGCGGAGGGTGGAGGACATGGGGTGAATTAACCGAAGTGCCTCCTCAACCAGTCGGGATCAGTGCGCGGGTTGGCGGGTGCCGCAGTCGCTTTCATCGTTATGACGGTAGTCGCTCGACCCCCACGCCAACCAGCCCGATCTTGGCGGTCAAGGCATCCTCGATTCTCCCGATGGACCATTACCGGAATTTCGGGGTTGACGAATTGACGCCAGAATATATCTTCGCATCCTGATACGTCAATATGTGGTTGGCGCGCTTACAGTTCGCCCACCGCGCGACAACAACATTGCATGAGCAAAAACTACATCTTCTCCTCCGAGTCCGTCGGCGAAGGCCATCCGGACAAGGTTTGCGATACGATTTCCGACGCCGTGCTGGATGCTTGCCTGGCGCAGGACCGATTCAGCCGGGTGGCTTGCGAGACGTATGCCAAGTCGAACCTCGTCGTCGTGGGCGGCGAAATCACCACCAAGGCCAAGCTCGACTTCAATTCCATCGCCCGCGCGGCGATTCGCGAGATCGGCTATGTCCACGATGACGACGTGTTCCACGCCGACAAGGTGCTCATCATGACCGCCATCACGCAGCAATCGCCTCACATCGCCCAAGGCGTGGATGCCCGCGCCGCCGAAGGAAAGGAAACCGCCGAACAGGGCGCCGGCGATCAGGGCCTCATGTTCGGCTACGCCACGAATGAGACGCCGGAATTGATGCCGGCGCCAATCATGTACGCCCACCAGCTTGGCAGCGAACTCACTCGGATTCGCAAGAGCGGCAAGGTGAAGTGGCTCCGGCCCGACGCCAAAAGCCAGGTTTCGGTCCGCTACAAGGACGACCAGCCCGTCGAGATTACCCACGTCGTCATTTCCACTCAGCACGCCCCCGACGTGAAACACACAACGATCAAGGAATTCTGCATCGAGGAAGTCATCAGGAAGACCCTCCCGAGGCAGTTCCTCACGAAGCACACGAAATATCTCATCAACCCCACTGGCCGATTCGTCGTCGGCGGGCCGCAAGGCGACACCGGCCTGACCGGCCGCAAGATCATCGTCGATACCTACGGGGGCATGGGCCGTCACGGCGGCGGCGCCTTTTCCGGCAAGGACCCCAGCAAAGTCGATCGCAGCGCGGCCTACATGGGCCGTTACGTGGCCAAGAACATTGTGGCCGCCGGCCTGGCGACCAGCGCGGAAATCCAGTTCGCGTACGCCATTGGCTATCCCGATCCCGTGAGCGTGTGCGTCAACACCTTCGGCACCGGTCGCGTCAGCGATGAAGCCATCGAGAAAGCCGTCTGCCGCGTCTTCAGTTTCAAGCCCGCTGACATCGTCAAGCAACTCAACCTCCTTCGCCCCATCTACTCGAAGACCACCAACTACGGCCACTTCGGCAAAGTAGACGACCTCGAAGCCATCACCTGGGAACGCACCGACAAAGCCGCCGCACTCAAACGAGCCGCCAAATAAGCCGTTAAATGGTTGAATCGTTGAGTCGTTGAAACGGTTCGACGGTTCGGCCAACAACTAACGATTTAACGATTCAACGACTCAACGATTCAACGACTCAACGATTCAACGACTCAACGATTCAACGACTCAACGATTCAACGATTCAACGATTCAACGGATCCAACGATTATGGCCAAAGTCCAACTCGCCGCCTCGCGCAAATCCAAATCCAAGGCGCCCGCTCCCAAGCCCGCCGCCGCTCTCAAAGTCAGTGGCAACGGCAAACCCGACTTCCACGTCCGGGACCTTTCCCTCGACGAGTGGGGCCGCAAGTCCATCGAGATTGCCGAGCACGAGATGCCCGGCCTCATGGCCATCCGCAAGAAATATGGTCCCCGAAAGCCGCTGGCCGGCGTGCGCATCACCGGCTCGCTCCACATGACCATCGAGACCGCCGTGCTCATCGAGACGCTCCAGGAACTCGGCGCCTCCGTCCGCTGGGCCAGCTGCAACATCTTCAGCACCCAGGACCACGCCGCCGCCGCCGTCGCCCAGGCGGGCACCCCTGTCTTCGCCATCAAGGGCGAGACCCTCGAGCAATACTGGAAGTTCACCCTCGACGCCCTCACCCATCCCGGCATGAAAGGCCCGCAGCTCGTCGTCGATGACGGCGGCGATGCCACGCTCCTCCTCCACAAGGGCCATGACATGGAGAATGGCGACAACTGGGTCAACACCCCGAGCGACAACCAGGAAGTCGCCGTCATCAAGAATCTCCTCAAGAAATGCGGCCGCGAACGCGCCGGCTGGTTCCACTCCATCGTCCGCGAATGGAAGGGCGTCTCCGAGGAGACCACCACCGGCGTTCACCGCCTTTACCAGATGCTCGAAGCCGGCAAGCTTCTCGTTCCCGCCATCAACGTCAACGACTCCGTCACCAAGTCCAAATTCGACAACCTTTACGGCTGCCGCGAATCCCTCGCCGACGGCATCAAGCGGGCCACTGATGTCATGATCGCCGGCAAGGTCGCTGTCGTCTGCGGCTACGGCGACGTTGGCAAAGGCTGCGCCCACAGCCTGCGCGGCTTTGGCGCCCGTGTCATCGTCACCGAAATAGACCCCATCAACGCCCTCCAGGCCGCGATGGAAGGTTTCGAAGTCACCACGCTTGAAGACACCCTGGGCACCGCCGATCTCTACGTCACCGCCACCGGCAACTGCGACGTCATCACCCTCGAACACATCCTGAAGATGAAGGACCAGGCGATCATTTGTAACATTGGCCACTTCGACAACGAGATTCAGGTCGATCGCCTCAACGCCCTCAAAGGCGTCAAGCAGATCAACGTCAAGCCGCAATACGACAAATACCTCCTTCCCAACGGCCGCACCCTCTATCTGCTGGCCGAAGGCCGGCTCGTGAACCTCGGCTGCGCCACTGGCCATCCGAGCTTCGTCATGTCCAACAGCTTCACCAACCAATGCCTGGCGCAAATGGACCTTTGGCGCAACAAGGACACAAACAAGGTCGGCGTCTATTGCCTGCCCAAGCGTCTCGATGAAGAAGTCGCCCGCCTGCACCTCGAGCGCATCGGCGTCAAACTTACCCGGCTCACGAGCAAGCAGGCTCAATACCTGGGCGTCCAAACCGACGGCCCTTATAAGTCCGAGCACTATCGGTACTAAGTTACCGCCCCCGTGCAACTGCTCCCGCACCCCGCCGTGCAGGCCAGGCAGTGGTAATCGGTCGCGATGGCGCGACCTTCAAGATCAGCGGGAGTGATGTCCCATAGGTAAAGTTCCCGGCCGTTGCGCAGCGTCATGCCGAGCATCTGGTTGAAGTCGCAGTCGAACAGCCGGCCAGTGTAGTCCACGCTCAACGTGCTCCGGCACATCAGGCCCTCGACGGTCGCTGGATTGAACGCATTGGCCAGCAGCGCCAGATACTCATCCCACTGGCCGCGGGCTCGGAGGTCGTCGGCGAAGCGGGCGATGGGCTGGTTGGTGATCGTGTAAAGCTTGTGGAAGACGATGCCGTGATTGCGCTCAAGGGCATCGCGATAGTCGGCTTCAAGTTCGGCCTGCGGCGGGGGCAGCGTAGGGCCGACGGGGTTGTAAACGAGGTTCAGCGGCAAGCGCGTTCCGTAACCGGCGGCGTTGAGCTTCTTGAGCGCCCGGATACTCTTCTCGTAAACGCCCGCGCCGCGCTGTTTGGTCACGTTCTCCGGCAGGTAACACGGGAGTGACGCGACCACTTCGACTTCGTGTCGCGCCAGATACTCCGGCAAGTCCTCGAACCCTGGTTCGAACAGAATAGTGAGGTTGTTGCGGTCGATGACGCGCGTCCCCGCCGCGCGCGCGATCTCGACAAAGTACCGGAAGTGTTCGCTCAACTCCGGCGCGCCGCCGGTGATGTCCACGATGGGCGGCCGGTGCCGCTCAATCCACGCCCCGATGCGGCGAGCGGTCGGCCCGTCGATCATCTCGGTGCGCCAGGGCGCGGCATCGACGTGGCAATGGCGGCAGGCCTGGTTGCACTTCCGGCCGACGTTGAGCTGGAGCGTGTGCAAGCCGGCTCGGCGCAGCGCGAGGCCGTGCTGGGCGAGGCTTTGCTCAAAGCGGTTCATCGGAGCGAGTGTACCACGAATGGACGCGAATAAACACCAATCCTTTCGACTTGGCAGGCGGTTCAGAAACTGTAGCGGCGCTCTGTGAGCGCCGCAGACCGACGGAAATCCATGAGTTGTGCCGGCGGTCACAGACCGCCGCTACAGAGCGGTTTTCCCGGCCACAGCGCGGCCAGGTTTTTGAACGGGCTGTTAGCCATCGTAGCGCAGGCTGCCCAGCCTGCTGTTTCGCGGGTTGCCAACGCGCGAACTTCCAAATCGAGTGGAACGTTGGTTGGAAAGGACGACGTTCGCCGACTGGCAGTCGGCGAAACAGCAGCCACGGCTGTCTGCGCTACCCGAACGACGGGTGCGGGATCAGGTCTCTTCGGTGGTTGGCTCGGACTTGCTCCGCGCCGCAAACACCATCCCGCCTGCGATGACGAAGCCCAGAAGAATCAAGCCCACGCCGTTCGTCAGGTTCGGCTTCTTGCCCTCGGCCAGGACGATGTAACCAGGGGCCAGGTTGCGTTGCAGACCGCCCAGCTTGCCGGATTCCATTCCCGTCTCGATGCCGAATTTGACCAGTCCCGTCACGTCGCGATGGGGGTGCACGTTGTTCTTGTGCTTCGCGATCCAGTTGTTCAGCTCCGAGTCGTTCTTCACCAGCCTGAGTTCCTCCAGTTGTTCCAGGATGCCCGAGTCCTGCGTCGCCAGGACCGCGTAGCACGGTTCGTCCAAGGTCTGGCCCGGCGCGCGCAAGGGGACGAACGCCTCGGTGATCCGCCCGGAAGTCGATGGCGCGTACTTTGAGCGCACCGTCTTGTAGGCGGCGTCCAAAATCGCCAGCTCGCAATTCGTCAGCGCCAGCCAGTGCGCCGACGGCTTGCTCTTGGCCAGCTCCTGGAGGCCAAGCTGCACGGGCCGGCGGTTCTTCAGCGCGGTGTAAACGCCCTGGCCGCCATAAAAGAAGCAGGTGATCACGGCGATGACGAGCAGGACGATGAGCCGGAAGCCCCCGCTCCTCGATTGGTGTTGCTGGATGGCAGATTTCATTGCGCTCGGTTTTCGATTCTCACTACTGTCCGTCACGGGCGCGCGGCATTTTGCGGCGCGAGTCGCGACACCGAGGGAATCGACATATCTCCGTTGCGCCTTAACCCGAATCCCGCCCTGCCCCGGTTCAATCTGTTTGCGGCGTCCCGAGCTCCTCCTGTATAACCGCCCGAACGTGCAGAATCTTTTCGCCGTCCTCGGCTTTGGCTGGACCTATCTGCGTCGGTACAAGTCGCGGCTGGTGGCGAGCGTTTTGTTTGCCGTCCTCTTCGGCTTGTCCAATGCCAGCTTCGTCTGGGCCACGCGCACCATCATCGACCGCTTCACGAAGGAGAAGCCGGCGGCCGCCGAGGCGGCGCAAGCCGAAACCGGCGGCTCCCTGCTCAAGGACCTCAAGGCGAAAGGCGCCGAATGGAACCGCGCAATCCAGCGCCAGATTGAGCCGTGGCTGCCGCGCGTTGGCCAGTCCGCGACGGCGCAGCAGATTCTCGGGATGATCCTCTTCCTGCCGTTGCTCGTGTTTGTGCGGGCGGCCTCGGATTACGTCGGCAACTACTGCGTCGGCTGGGTCAGCGAACGGGTCATCCGCGACATGCGGCTCAACCTGATGGAGAAGCTCAGTTCGCTCTCGCTCGACTTTTTCACCCACTCCTCGACCGGCGATCTGCTCACGCGCATCAACACCGACACCGCCAATCTCCTCCGCGCCCTGCGCACGGGCGGGGCGGACATCGTGAAGGAGCCGCTGACGTTACTCTTCGTTTTCGGCGCGCTGCTCGTGCTGGACTGGAGGCTGACGTTGTGCGCGCTGATTCTGCTTCCCGCGCTGATGCTGCCGTTGTTCATTCTCGGTCGGAAGGCGCGCCGGGCGACCCGGGCCACGCTCCGGGCCAGTGTCAACCAGTCCGGCCAGCTCGTCGAACTGCTCGCCAGCATCCGTATCGTCAAGGCGTTCGGGCTCGAGGCCGAGCAGATGGCGCGCTTCCGAAAAACCACCAGCCAGATGGTCCACGCCGGCATGAAGGGCGTGCAGGCCAAGGAACTCGTCAATCCGATCATCGAAGTCATCAGCGTGCTCGGGCTGGGCGCGCTGCTGGCTTACGTCTTCTGGAGCGGGCGCGACGGCAAGGACCTCGCCTCCTTCCTGGCCGGGCTGGCGCTGCTCTATTTGCCAATCAAGAAACTCGCCGGCATCCACATCCTGTTCGAGCAGGCCAGCGTCGGCGTCGTGCGGCTGAAGGAAATCCTCAGCGCGCAGCCGACGGTCATCGACCCGCCGCAGCCGAAACCGATGACGGCCTTCGCGAAGGAGATTCGGTACGATGCCGTACGCTTCGGCTATCGCGACAAGCCGGTGTTGCACGAATTCAGCCTGGTGATCCCGCGGGGCACGCGGCTCGGGTTGGCGGGCGAAAGCGGCTCAGGCAAGACCACCGTGCTGAATCTTCTGTTTCGTTTCTACGATCCGTCCAACGGCTCGCTGAGAATCGACGGGTTGGACTTGCGCGAAATTTCGACCCGCGACCTGCGGGCGCAGATGGCGCTGGTCAGCCAGGACACCGTGCTGTTCGACGACACCGTCGCCGGCAACATCGCCGCCGGCCGGCCGGGAGCGACGCGCGCCGAGATTGAAGCGGCGGCGCGCGCCGCGTTCGCCCACGATTTCATCGTTCAACTGCCCCAGGGCTACGACACGCCGATTGGCGAGCGGGGCGGCACCTTGTCCGGCGGGCAGCGCCAGCGGCTGGCCATCGCGCGGGCTTTCGTGCGCAACGCGCCCATCCTCGTGCTCGACGAGGCGACCGCCTCACTCGACTCGAAGGCCGAAGCCGAGGTGCAGGCGGCCATCGACGTGCTGGCCGAGCATCGCACCGTGATTTGCGTGGCGCACCGGCTCTCGACGCTGGCTTCGATGGACCGCGTCATCGTGCTGGCCGAAGGCCGCATCGTCGAGCAAGGCGGCTACCAGGAATTGCTGAAGGCGGACGGCGCGTTCGCCGCGATGGCGCGGCGGCAGGGTATCCTCGGCGCCGGGCCGGCGTAAATCGGGGGACGCGCCCCGCTCAAGGTAGGGCGAGGCTCCGGCCGAGCCGTGATCCAATTCCGCCACTCCCAATGAAGAGAAGTTTGGGCTCCGCCGTAGCAGCCGACGTAGGGAGGCTCCATCTCAATTCGGTGAAGATCAGAGCCTCCTTACGTCGGCTGCTACGAGGTTCAGGGCTGGCGGACGCGGTAGAACTTCTGGGGCTTCTCGGCAATCTTCACGTCGTAGTCCACGTAGTCGAAGGGCATGGCGGGGACGTTGGTGGTCAACAGATTCGTCCAAGTGATGGGCGGAGTCAGGTTGGTGGCGGCTTGGAGGGTGAACGTCTCGTTTGTGGTGGCGTCCACCCGCAAGGTGAACTGCACATTGGGCAGCGTGGGCAGCACCAGCAGACCCGCTTCCCCATCGGCCACGTAGATCCGGCCAGCGACCACCGCCACGCCGAAGGCCTCCCCGCTGGTGGCAGACCCGCCCACGCGCACACAGTTGGTCGGGTTGCTCACGTCAATCACCTGCAAGCCCGCAGTCTGGTCCGCCACGCAGGCGTAGTTTCCCGACACCGCCACGCCCCAGGCAAACGCGCTGGTGACATAGCCGCCCACGCGCACGCAGTTGGCTGGGTCGCTCACGTCAATCACCTGCAAGCCCGCACGGCCATCCGCCACGTAGGCGTAGTTCCCGGATACCGCTACGCCGTAGGCACTGCCGCTGGTATTATAGCCACCCACGCGCACGCAGTTGGCCGGGTCGCTCACGTCAATGATGTGCAAGCCCGTATAGAAGTCCGTCACGTAGGCGTAGGCGCCCGACACCGCCACCCGGAAGGTATTATTGCCGATGGGATAGCCGCCCACGAGAATGGGATTAGCGGGGTTGCTCACGTCAAACACATGCAAGCCCGCAAACCCACCCGCTACGTAGGCATAATTTCCCGATACCGCCACGTCGTAGGCCGGCCCGTTGATGGCATAGCCACCAACGCGAACGCAGTTGGTCGGGTCGCTCGCATCAACCACCTGCAAACCCACCCACTCGGCCGCCACATAAGCATAGTTGCCCGATACCGCCACGCCGTAGGCCGGCCTGCTGGTGTCATAGCCGCCCATGCGCACGCACTTCGTCGGGTTGCTCACGTCGATGACTGCCAGGCCGCCCCATCCAAGCGCAACGTCGGCGTAATTGCCCACCACCTTGACATCATAAGCATTGCCTCCTGTCCCTACAATCCATTTCCCTTGCCGGAGCGGTTGCAGGCTTGGCGCCGCGGCGTGGGCCGCCAAGCCCGCGGCCAAACAGCCGGCGAGCACGGCAAGCATGGCTCCCACCCGGAAGCGGGGGCGCGAAGGAGAGGGCGGGCTGGTTGTTATAAAAAAAGGGAGGTTGGATTTCAGGTCTTCGTCGTCGGAGGTATTCGGCTCCTGAAGCACGCTGGCAGGGGCGAGGGCGATTGGCAAGGAGGAAGTGCAGGGGCGCGAAGAATGCGTGGCGGGTGATGAGCGGAGGACCGTCGTTTCGTGATCAAGCTTCACGCTTCACGCACCAGGCACCACGCACCACGTCGATGTCCCCTTCCTGACCGCGGGTTCCGTGATTGTCACCCCGGCGCCGCTCGTGTTTGATCCGCGCAAATGACGCATGACGAAGCCCTGAATCTTTTCCGCCAGACCGGCGCGCTGCTTGACGGCCATTTCATCCTCCGTAGCGGCTTGCGCAGCCGGCAGTTCTTCCAGTGCGCGCTGGCGCTTCAGCAGATGCCGATCGTCGAACAGTTCGGGGCCGCGCTCGCCGCGAAGGTCAAACAAGCTGGTGCGGCCACCGTGGTTTCGCCCGCGATGGGCGGGCTGGTCATCGGCCAGGAAGTCGCCCGGCAACTCGGCTTGCGATTCATCTTCGTTGAGAAGGACGAGGGCAAACTCGTCCTGCGGCGCGGCTTCAAGTTTTCTCCCGGCGAAAAGTGCCTCATCGTCGAGGACGTGGTGACGAAGGGCGGCCGCGTTCAGGAAACGATCGACATCGTGCGGGCCAACCAGGGCGAAGTCGCCGGCGTCGCCATGCTCGTGGATCGTTCCGATGGCACGGTGAACTTCGGCGTCCCCGTCTTCACCCTGATCCAGCTCCACGTCGAAACGTTCCATCCCGACAAACTGCCGCCGGACCTGGCGAAGATTCCGCCCGTCAAGCCGGGGAGCAGGTGAGGTTTGCTAAAACGTTGAATCGTTAAAGCGTTAAAATCGTTAAAAGCGTTGAAACGTTGAAACGGAAATGCCCTGTCCTCGCTTGACGATTTAACGATTTTAACGATTTAACGATTTTAACGATTTAACGATTTAACGCTTTTAACGATTTAACGATTTTAACGATTTAACGCTTTTAACGTTTCAACGATTCAACGTCCCGCCCGCAATCCAGTTCATGTGCCAAACAAGCTCGCAATCGCCTTCCCCACCCCGTCGCGCGTCACATAGAACGGCCGCTTTTCCACCTCGTACGCCAGCTTTGGCGAGATGCCCATCGCGGTGTAAAGCGTGGCGTGCAGGTCCTCAATCTTCACGCGATCCTGGAGCGTTTTGCACGGGCGTTCGTCCGCGGTGACGCCGTGGAGGTGGCCCTTCCTGATGCCGCCGCCGAAGAGCAGCACGCAGCCCGCGTCGGTGAAATGCCGGTGCATGCCGTAATTCTTGATGTCCTCAATCGTGTCGGGCACGGGCACCTGGTCCTTGACCGGCTTGCTCGGTTTGCCTTCGACGAGCGAGTCGCGGCTGAACTCGCTGGCCAGCACGATGAGCGTGCGGTTGAGCAACCCGCGCTCTTCGAGGTCGAGCACGAGCTGGCTCACGGCGCTGTCGATGGATTTCTTCATGTTCACGACTTTCTCATGGCCGTGCTCGTGCGTGTCCCAGTTGAGGAACGGGATGTACTCCGTCGTCACTTCGATGAAGCGCGCGCCGACTTCGCAGAGCCGCCGCGCGAGCAGGCAGCCCAGGCCGAAGCGCCCAATTGTCGAAGCCTCATAGCTGCCATCGCGCGTCTGCGAGCCGGAGACGGCTTTGCCCATGTCGACGCCCGGCGGCAGATACTTCGCCACGTTTTCCTTCGGTTCGAGTGACAAGTCGAAGGCCTTCGCCGCGGGCGAGCTCAGGAGCCGATGCGCGTTGTCCATGGAGCGCAACAATGAGTCGCGCTGGTAGTCGCTGCCGTGCTGCCCGACCGGACTGGCCGCAAGCAGCTTGCGATAGAACTTGTCGCGATTCTCGAAGCGCCCCGGCGTCATGCCGCCCGGCGGACGCACGCTGTCCGCGGCCTGGTGTGGATACGGGATGTTGAACGGCCCGTGTTCGCTCCCGAGGAAGCCCGCGGTCGTGAACGCCTTGACTTCCTCGCCTTCGCCGATATCGAAGCGCTGGCCGATGTTAATGAACGCGGGCACCGCCGGATTCAGCGGCCCGAGCGTGCGCGCGATGACCGCCCCAAGGTGGGGGCAGGCGACGGTTTGGGGCGGCTCGTAGCCGGTGTGCCAGTGAAATTGATGCCGCGAGTGCAGGATGAAACCCAGGTCGCCCGCCGTGTAGCTGCGAATGAGCGTGCCGCGGTCCATGACCTTCGCGATTTTCTCCAGGCCCTCGGAAAACTTGATGGTGTCCACCGCCGTGTCGATTGGAGGGAAAGTGCTGAGCACCTCGGACGGCTTGATGCCCTTGGCGAACGGCGTGTAGCGCTTGGGGTCGAACGACTCGGTGTGCGCCATGCCCCCGCCCATCCAAAGCACGATCAGCGTATCGGCGCGCGGGGTGATTTTTTCGGCGGCCTCTTCGGCGAAGAGCGGGCGCGGGGCGCCGGCCGCGAGCGCGCCGAGCGTCGCGGCGCTGGCGGTCTTGAGAAAATCGCGGCGGGTGGCGAGACGAGCGATCCTATTGGCAACAAGTTCTGTCATCGAAGTAAAGTTTCACCTGATTGGACTACGGAAGTCGAGGCGATGTTCGGGGCATTTTTGATCTGCCGTGCCGCTTGCTTTCGTAGGGCAGGCGTCTCGCCTGCCCCGGCCGCGTAGCGGCCGAACGGGGACGCGCCTTCGGCGCGGGCAGGCGAGACGCCTGCCCTACGTTGGTGGTTCACGGGGATTCCGTTCGATTGGCATCGCCAGCCCGACCCACAATCGGTACGATTGCTCCCGGCAATGAAGACCCTCCGTCTCGCCCTTGCAGCCGCCATCCTTGCCGGGATGGGCCCCCTCGCGGCAGCGACGGAACCTCCAGACGATGTTTTCCCTGGCAAGGAATGGCGGACCTGCTCGCCCAACGACGCCGGTTTGTCTGACGAAAAGCTCGCGGCGCTCACGAATCTGGTTGGCGGACGCGGTTGCGTGGTCCGCCACGGCCGGCTCGCGTTCACCTGGGGCGACGCTGCCAAAAGCTCTGACGTGGCCTCCGCGTTCAAGCCGCTTCTCTCGACGCTGCTTTTGGTGGCTATCCAAGAGAAACGGCTGGCCGGACCTGACGCGCTCGTGGCGGACTTCGAGCCGCGGCTGAGGACGCTGAATGACGGCAAGGACGCCGCGATCACCTGGCGTCACCTGGCCTCGCAGACCTCGGGCTACGGCCTCGCGGAAAGACCCGGCGAGGCGTACTCCTACAACGATTTCGCCCTGGCGCTCTATTACGACACACTCACCGAGCGCGTCTTCGGCACGAACGGGACGGAAGTGCTGCGCACGCGGCTGGCGGAGCCGCTGCAATTTGAGGACCGTTACACCTTCAACGCCTTCGGCGAGAACAACCGCCCCGGCCGCCTGGCGCTTTCATGCCGCGACTTCGCCCGCTTCGGCCTGCTCGTGCTCCGGCAAGGCCGTTGGCGGGATCGGCAGTTGATCCCGGCGAGCGCGTTTGTGGTCATGACCAACAGCCTCGTCCCTCCGGGGTTCCCGCGCACCAGCGGCAAAGAAGCCGGCATGCTCCCTAAACAGCGGAGCGTCGGCGGCACGCGGAACATTACGCCCGTCGGCCCCGGCTGCTACTCCTTCAATTGGTGGCTGAACCAAACCAACGCCGCCGGCCAGCGCCTGCTGGTCGATGCGCCCCCGGACGCGTTCACGGCCAGCGGCCACGGCGGCATGCGCGTCCTGTTCCTCGTCCCGAGTCTCGACCTTATCGTCTGTTGGAACGACAGCCGAATCGACGACCACGACAAATCCCCCGGCAACCCCGCGACGAAGATGAATCAGGCGGCCAGGCTGATTCGTGAGGCGGTGTTAGTTTCGTCACAAACCAGCCGCGAGCCGTCAACAAAACATGCTGCGCCCAGCATTGGAGATGAATCCCTCGCCTTGCGGTTCACCGGGCAACGGCCTCCGACCCTCCTCGGCGTGCGCGGTTCTCAATTCACCGTAAACGGCACCCCTACATTTCTCTTCGGTATCAGCTACTACGGCGCATTGGGAGCCTCGGATGAATTTATCCGGCGCGACCTGGACGACGCCCAGCGCGCCGGGTTCAACTGGATTCGCGTCTGGGCCAATTGGTCTTCCTTCGGCAATGATGTCTCCGCCGTCGATGCCGAGGGCCGGCCGCGCCAGGAATTTCTCTCGAAGCTCGCGCGCATCCTCCACTTCTGTGACGACCGGGCCATGCTCGTGGACATTTCGCTCTCGCGCGGCAACGGGGTGAGCGGTCCGCCGCGCCTCCAGACTCTGGAAGCACACCTTCGCGCCGTCGACTCGCTCGTCACCGCGCTCAAGTCCCGGCGCAACTGGTATCTGGACCTGAGCAACGAGCGGAACATTCGCGACAAGCGCTTCGCCAGCTTCGACGACCTGAAGGTCCTTCGCCGGCGCGTGCGCGAGCTGGACCCGGACCGCCTCGTCACCGCCTCGCACGCCGGCGATCTCACGCGGGACGACGTGCGCGAGTATCTCGAGAGCGTCGGCGTGGACTTTCTTACGCCGCACCGGCCGCGCGACGCCGGTTCGGCCAGCGAGACGACGCGGCTGACGAAGTTTTACCTCGACGCGGCAAATGAACTGGGCCACGCGGCCCCGTTACATTACCAGGAACCATTCCGGCGCGGCTTCGGCCAGTACGAGCCGGTGGCCACCGATTTCATCACCGACGCGAGCAATGCAAAGGAACACGGCGCCGCCGGCTGGTGTTTCCACAATGGCGACACGCGCGCCGCCGCCGACGGTCGTCCGCGCCGCTCCTTCGACATGCGCGACACGCGTCTGTTCGACGCGCTCGACGCGGAGGAACGCAAGGCGGTCGAGGGACTCAGGCAAGTGTTCGGTAAATAGGGTCCGCATGTTCAGCCTCCAGAACAAAATCTCTCTCGTCACCGGCGCAGCCGCCGGCATCGGCAAAGCCATCGCCGAAGCTTTCGCGGGTGCCGGCGCATTCGTTTATGTGGCCGACCGCGATGCGGAAGGTGGCGCGGAGACCGCCATGCGCCTCAAGGCCGAGCAAGGCGCAGGGGATTTTCTCCCGCTCGATGTCAGCCGGGAGGAGGAGTGCGAACGGGCTGGCCGACACGTGCTCACCGCGCACGGCCGGCTCGACGTGCTGGTCAACAATGCCGGCATCGGCCACGTCGGCACGCTGCTGCAAACGACCGGCGCGGACCTCGACCGTCTCTATGCCGTCAACGTGCGCGGCATGTTCAACCTCACGAAGGTGTTTTTGCCGGGCATGATCGAGCGGCGGTCCGGCAACATCATCAATCTCGCGTCCATCGGCGGCATCGTCGCGGTGCGCGATCGGCTCGCCTATTGCACCACCAAATTCGCGGTGGTCGGCTTCACCAAGAGTGTCGCTCTCGATCACGCAACGGAAGGCATCCGGGCCAACAGCATCTGCCCCGGCCGCGTCGAGACGCCGTTCGTCTCCGAGCGGCTCAAGGAATATCCCGACCCGGAAATGGCCTATCGGGAGATGGCCTCGACGCAGGCTATTGGCCGAATGGCCCGGCCCGAAGAAATCGCCGCCGCCGCCCTCTACCTCGCCAGCGACGAGTCCGCGTTCGTCACCGGCAGCGAATTCATCATCGACGGCGGCTGGAGCGCGGGGAAGTGACGTGCTTCTCAAATACGTCTCCCGACCCCCAAAAAATCGTCGGTTTCCGTCGCCAGTTGCTAAAGTCGGGCTAGCCCGCATTTCTCACCGGAGCGCGGCGTTTACGCCGCTTCAGCGTCGCCACGCGGTCAAATGGGAAGTGTTTCAAGCCTTTCTATGCAGGGGTCGTTGAAGCGGCGTGAACGCCGCGCTCCAACAGCGCGGCGGCATTTCAATCGCGTGGTGAGAAATGCGGGCCAGGAGGCTCGGCTATAGTTTTGCTTCCGTAGCGGACAGGAGGCGCGGCGGCTCGACCGTGCCATCGGGAAGCACGCGCGGGCATTGGATTTCCTGATCGCAGACGGCCTGTGGCAATTTCTTGCGCAGCGGAAGGCGATACCGTGCCCACTCGCGCAGGCGTCCGAGACGTCCGGAAGGCATTATCCTCTTTGTGCCCAAACACACTTCCACACGCCCCGCGTGTCCGTGGTTCGGTAGTGGGATCTTCACCACCCGTGCCGCGTGGGGCATCAAGTTGGCGGGTGGCCAGCCGACTTCCGCCATCGTACCTATACCTAACAAGCCCTCGTCGTTCCCTCTTGGAGAATGGAATCGGCCAAGCACCCCGCCGTCGCTATCCGTGTCGAGAATTACAAACTCCAATTCCGTCTCGTTCGTCACACAGAGCACCGCCCGAAATGAATTATTATCAGCCGACTTCTCAAACCCCACAAACGTTGCTTTCACTGATCCTCTTGAATTCCCATCAAACGGCCCGAAACCAACCAAGGCCACCGCCAAGACCAGCGCCAGCCCCGCCGCGCCCAGAATCACGCCACGCCGTGCGAACTTGGGCTTCGGGGCCGGGTTCTCCGTCATACGCGCGAAATTTGTCATCGCGGCCCGCGCTCGGCAAGTCCTACGGCGAGTGTGGACTGCGGTGGCAAGCGCAGCGCGACACCGCTTTGGCTCGCGGGGTCAAGCAGTAGTCGAAGCCAAAGCGCCGTCGTCGCTGCGCTCTGCCGGCGCACTCCATAGAGATAAGCGGACGTCTATCCCGCCGACGCCGGAGAAGCAGAGCCTATCCATGACGCCGGTAGGGCGAGGCTCCTGCCGAGCCGTGATCAAACCGGAAGTTTCGGCTCGGCAGGAGCCTCGCCCTACCGAGTCAAGGTGAAGATGCCCGGCCACAGGCCGTCGTTTCTCCTCACGTCGGCTGCTTCTTTACTCATGCCGCGTCACGTACCACCCACTCCTCCCGCTCACTTCCTCCTCGCCGTCACCACGCTGCGGTCGGCCGCCGTCGGAATGAATCGCACTTCGCCAAAGCCCGCCGCTTCCAGCCAGCCGCCAATTTCCGCCACCGAATAGCACCGGCCCTCGGTCGAGTGCATCAGGAGCGCGGAATAGCGGGCCACGGGGAGCGGGCCGGTCTTCGATTCGTTCAAGTGCGCGTCGTGGATGACGAGCTTTCCGCCCCGCGGCAACGCCTGGTGCGATTTAGTCAGCAACTCCTTCACGACCGGCTCGTCCCAATCGTGCAGCACGTTGGAGAGCAGATGCGCGTCGCACGCCGCCGGCCAGCCTTCGCGCAACATGTCCCCCGCCACCACGTCCACTTTGCCCGCGCAGCGGCGCCGCTCAATCGCGCGCCGCGCCACCGCGTCCACCGGCGGCTTTTCCAGCACGGTAGCGCGCAAATTCGGATGGTGCGCCACGATCGTGCAGGCGTAGATGCCCGAGCCACCCGCCACGTCCAGCAGGCGCGTCGCGCCGCGGAAATCCACCGCGCGCGCCACCGCCGGCGCAAGGTAAACACCGCGACAATCCATCGCCGCCGTGAACTGGTCGGCGAAGGCCGGGTCCTCCATTGATTTGTGCCAGTCTTTGCCTGCTTTCGCGCCGCCCCAATTCGCCGGCCGGCCCGTGCGCAGCACCTCCACGTAATCCTGGCACACCGGCCGGTCCTTGAGCGCCGCGTAATACGGCCCGACAAACCACGGCGACGAGCTCACCAAGTGCTCGCGCGCCAACGACGTGACGTGGAGTACGCCGTCGCGCGACTCCACGAAACCGAGCGCGGCGAACAACGTCAGCATGACGTCCGCTGGCCGCGCAGCGATTTGCAAGTCGCGGCAAATCGCCGGCAAATCCGCCGGCCGTTTTGCCAGCCACGAAAAGAAATCGAAGTGCACCAGCGCCGCCGCCACGAGGTCCGTGGCGTAAAACCCATCGCGCAGCCGATAGATTTCGATGGGGTCGGTGTCCGGAACGGCAGTCAGGTCGTGCATGGCCATTCGCGAAGTCTGGGGAAGTCCCTCCTCCGCGCAAGACGGAATGCCTCCGAAAAAAGGTTCATCGAGGATTTGCGGGGATTGAGCGTTGAAGCAGCGATTTCAAAGCTCAAAACAATTTCCAAGACCCAATCTTCAAAACGCGCACGCGGTCCGGTTTTGGAATTTGGCATTTGGGCCTTCCTTTGAGCTTTGAATTTCCGGGTGCTCCGGGGGAATTCCGTGTTGAACTCCGGGAAAACGCGCCCCTTCTCCGGTCCGGATCAAGCGACACCTCACCCGCTCTTCTTTGCCCCCACACTATCACCCGTAGAAAAGCAGCGCCCCGGAGCGCAACGCGCCCCGGCCAAGGTCACTCCAACAAGCCGCGCGGGCGCCTAGAGCCGCGCACGCTGCACTCGCTCCGCCTTGGGTCCCTTATCGCTGCTTACGAGCTCGTAGTTGACGAGTTCGCCCTCTTGCAGCGTTTTGTAGCCGTTACCCATGATGGAGGAGTGATGCACAAAGACATCCTGTCCTGTGTCCTGGAGGATGAATCCGAATCCTCGCTTGTTGTCGAACCATTTCACTTTTCCGCTGGCCATAACGAATCTTCCATGACTTCCATGCGGGAGTCTCGCGTCGCACCAGGGAAACAACGCGTCAGGTGCGTCCACGCCGTAGATCCCCACAGTACGACGTAGAACGGGGCCGAGATTAAGTAATCCGCCGGAACGGGTCAAGCTTCGATTCCGGGGCTGTACGGACGCAGCCGCCACTCAGTCCATTTCGATCCGCCGGCCGCTGTGAAGCTCGACATCCTCTTCGCCCGCGCCGCGAAAATCCGCGGCGTGGCTGACGTTGAACTCGGGCAAACCGCCCAGGCCTTCACAGTACTTGGCCGCGCCGCATTGCATCAGGTCAAAGCGTTCGGTGAGCCGGCGGAACCAGTCGGGGTAACGATCGGTGAACTTCAGTTCAAGAATCACCGCGTCACCGAAAGGCTGCGAAAAGTTATCCATCTGTGTGTGGAAAATCGGGGCGCGACGCGTCTCGGCCCGGACGTCGCGGTCGAAAGTGATCCGCACCCCGTCGTTCACGGGATCCACGTAAGCCTCGCGCAGATAGGCCACGTGCGCGGTCGGGGCCGCGTGCAATTGCTCGACCAGTTCCAGAAAGTGATGGATGGCGACCAGTTGCTTCGGATCGGGTCGCAGCAGGTGGCCCGGCTCGGGCAGATGTCCATTGAGCAGCCAGGGGACGGCGTCCTTGCGAACCCCGCCCCGCTGCTTGAGGATGCAACTGTTCAGGCGGCGCTTGATTTCGAAGAAGACGGGCGTGTCGGGGTGATCGTCGTAAAAGCGAAGGCGGAGTTTGTATCGATTTTTGTCACCGTTGATGGTCGCCCAGAAAGTGTCGAGCAGCCCGGAATCGAGGTAAAGGCTGTGCACCGGATAGCTGTAGTGCGGCTTGCCGATGCCGTTCTCGTCGAGTTCGAGGTGGGCGCTGACAAATTCGCGCGCCGCCTCAGCCTGGTCTTCGGTCAGGAGGTATTTCTGCTCGAATCGTTGCCGTTGGAGTCGGTCCCGGGGCATGACTGGAATTGTATCGGTTGATCGTGACAGTTTGACGACGCTTCACGGTGCAACGATTCAGTGGATTTCGCAACTGGATCTGCTATTCTCCGTGCGAATTCCTATTGCTCGATGAAGTCTCCTGTATCCGCAGGCGCGCGGCGGTGTCTGAAGCTATGCATTCTGGCGCTGATTGCCTTGTTTGAGGCGGACGCCCGCGCTGCCGAGCCGGTCACGATCACGGAATTCGTCGCCAGCAACTCGTCCGGGCTTCAGGACGAAGACGGCTCGTTTCCCGACTGGATCGAGCTCTTCAACTCCGGCGCGACCAACGTGAATCTTGACGGCTGGTTCCTCACCGATTCGCCGGACAACCTGACCAAGTGGCGCTTTCCCGCGGTGAATCTCGCGCCCAATGGATTCCTGATTGTCTTCGCCTCGGGCAAAAATCGCGCCGTGGCAGGCGCGCCCTTGCACGCCAACTTCCAGCTCGCCGCGGGGGGTGAATACCTCGCGCTGGTGAAGCCCGACGACGTAAGCCTCGCCAGCGAGTTCGATCCGTTCCCGGACCAGTTGCCCAACGTCTCCTACGGCATTGGGCAAAATGTGCAGGTCACGGCTCTAGTCTCGAACACGTCGGCGGCTCGCGTGTTCGTGCCCTCCAACAGCACGTTGGGGCTGATGTGGACGGCGGTCGCCTTCGACGACTCGGCATGGCGCGCGGGGACGAATGGAGCCGGCTACGAAAACTCCATCGCCGGCTTTGCCGTAAAGAACATTCGTGCAAACGTGGGCGTGTGCGACCTCGGCACCGCGGACTCGGTGATTGCGAATCCCTCGCAACAGGCCGCCGTGTTCCAGGAGAACCGCGGCGTCATCAACTACGTCAACACAGGAAGTGGCGCCAACTTCGGCGGCGACGCGACGTTTCCCGGTTTCACCATCAACGTGGACGAAAACAACTTCGTCACCGAGGCGACGGGGACGTTGATGATTCCCTCGAGCGGTCTCTGGACCTTCGGCGTGAACAGCGACGACGGGTTCCGGTGCGTCATCGGGACCAATACGTTCAGTTTTCCGCCGCCACGCGGGCCGGGGGACACGCTGGCGACATTCAACCTGGCCGCGGGCAGCTACGCGGTGCGATTGGTGTTCTACGAGTGCGGCGGCGGATCAGAGCTGGAGTTCTACGCGGCGGCCGGCTCGTGGGGCGGCTTCAACGCGTTCGCGTTCCGACTCGTCGGGGACACGGTCAACGGAGGGCTGGCTGTCCGTTCGCTACCGGTTGGCGGCGCCAGCGGCGGCAGCATTCGCCCGCTCATTGTGACCGACGTGCAAACGAACATGCTCAACCGCAACGCGTCGGCTTACGTTCGCCTGCCGTTCCAGGTTGCAGACCCGGGGGCGTTCTCGTCGCTCACGCTGCGAGTGAAGTATGACGACGGTTTTATCGCTTACCTCAACGGCACCGAAGTCGCGCGGCGCAACGCGCCCGCGTCGCCGTCGTGGAACTCCACCGCCACAGCATCCCGTCTTGCCGTGAGCGTGCTCACGTTCGAGGACATCGACCTGACCGGCCAACTCGGCCTGTTGCTCACAAGCTCGAACGTGCTCGCGTTCCACGGGCTCAATTTCTCCCTGGCCGACAGCGACTTCGTCATCTACGCGGAGTTGGCCGAGAACAAGGTGCTCGGTCTGACGAACCATTATTTCGCCACTCCGACTCCGGGCACGTTCAACAGCGGCGCGACTTACGCGTTTGTGAACAACCTCAACTTCACGCCCGGACGCGGCTGGTTCGACAACACGAATTTCATCGTCACCATCGCGAGCGCCACGCCGGGCGTGACGATTCGTTACACGACCAATGGCATGGTGCCGACCGAGACCGCCGGCCTGCTTTACACGGGGGCGGGCGTCCCGGTCGGCGGCACAACGGTGCTTCGGGCCATCGGCTACCGCGCCGGCTTCGAGCCGACGGCACTGGAGACGCACTCCTACATTTTCCTGAGCCAGGTGCAGGCCCAATCCACGAACGCCAATTGGGTGGGCGGTTCGTCCGGTAATTATTCGTTGAACACGAACATCACGCGCAGCGCGCTTTACGGCCCGTTGTTCAAAAGCGACCTTGTTGGCCTGCCGACCCTAAGCATCGTGGCGAGCTGGGACGACATGTTTGGGCCGAACGGCGTCTGGTCGAATCCCGACGCGTACGGCGTCGCCTGGGAACGGCCGTGCTCGCTCGAATATTTTCGGCCCGACGGCGAGCATGGCTTTCATATCAATTGCGGGTTTCGCGTCCAAGGCGGCGCCAGCCGGAGCCTGGTACCCAAGCACGGACTGCGCGTGCTGTTCAAAAACATCTACGGCGCGGGCAAGCTCGACTATGCGCTTTACCCGGATTCGCCAGTGCGCGAGTTCGACACGCTCACACTGCACGCGGCATTCAATGACCATTGGCTGTGGGTCGGCACACCCGCCACGATGCAGCGCGACCAGTGGTGCCGTGACACGCAGAACGCGATGGGCGGCTATGGCCCGCACGGGACTTTCGCGCACGTCTATCTCAACGGCCTCTACTGGGGTCTCTACAACATCGGGGAGAAGGGCGACGCCAGTTACGCGGCCAGCTATCTCGGTGGCGACAAGGAGGAATACGACGCGTTCAACTCGGACGAAAACATCGACGGCAACACCGCCGCATGGGGCGCGATGTTTTCCATCGCCGGAGCCGGCATCACCAATGACACCGCATACACGAACCTCAGCCAGTATCTGAACGTTCCGAACTTCATCGACTACATGCTGATGAACTTCTACGCCGCGAACACCGACTGGCCCGGCCACAACTGGAACGCTGCCCGCCGCCGATTGCCGGGCGCAGGGTTCCACTTCTTCTCGTGGGACGCCGAGTGGATCTTCGGAATCGGAGCCGGCGTGACCGGCGATTTGACCGGCACCAGCGGCGGCTCGCCCGGCACGCTTTACGCGGCATTGCGGGCGCACCCGGAGTTCCGCCGGCAGTTCGGCGACCATGCGCAACGGCATCTCTTCAACGGCGGCGCACTGACTCCAGGTCCCACGCAAGCGCGCTGGTCTGCCCGCCGCACGGAGATCGACCGCGCCGTCGTTTGCGAGTCGGCGCGCTGGGGCGCCGGCAACACGCACCAGACGTGGGAAAGCGCCGAAGCCAGCGTGTTGGCGTGGTTCCCCCAGCGCACGAGCATTCTCGTCAGCCAGCTTCGCAACGCGGGCCTTTATCCGGCGCTCAACGCGCCCGGTTTCTCGCAGTTCGGCGGGCTGGCGCCGCCCGGCTACCGGCTCGCGCTCACCAATCCCAATCCATCCGGCACCATCTATTTCACGACCAATGGCGCCGACCCGCGCCTCTGGGGTGGCGCGCTCGCGGGAACGGCGCAGCCGTATTCGAGCCCGCTGGTGTTGAGCAACGCCACGTTCGTCCGAGCGCGCGTCCGCGACGGCACGAATTGGAGCGCGCTCGTCGAAGCAGCGTTCTACGTCGTTCAGAATTTTGCCGGGCTGGCCGTCACGGAAATCATGTACCACCCGCCGGCTGCCGCGTTTCCCGGAGATGAGTACGAGTTCCTCGAACTGAAGAACACCGGCGCGAGCACGCTCGACCTTTCCGGCCTGCAGTTCACCGATGGCCTGACTTTCGCCTTCACCAATGGGACGCGGCTGGCGCCGGGCGCGTTCTTCGTGCTGGCGCGGAACACGAACGCGTTCGCATTGAAGTATCCGGGCGTCGCGGTGAACGGGATCTACTCCGGCCGCCTCGACAATGGCGGAGAGCGGCTCACGCTGGCGCATCCGCTCGGCACCAATGTGTTCAGCTTCTCCTATAACAACACCGTGCCGTGGCCGATTACGCCGGATGGCTACGGCTTCTCGCTCGTGCGGGCGAGCGTCGCGGGCAATCCCGATTCCTCAACGAGCTGGCGGCCGAGCGCCAATGTCGGCGGCTCGCCCGGCGCGGACGACCCGGCCCCGAACATCCCGGCCGTCGTCATCAACGAAATCCTCACGCACACCGATTCACCGGTCGTGGACGCCGTCGAGTTGCGCAATCCGACTTCGGGCACGGTCGGCATCGGCGGGTGGTTCCTGAGCGACGACCCGGCGCAGCCGAAGAAATACCGCATTGGCGACGGGACGAACGTTCCGGCCGGCGGCTTCATCGTGTTCACCGAAGCGCAGTTCAATCCGACGCCCGGCTTGTTCCCCAGCTTCGCGCTCAATTCGCACGGCGAGTCGCTCTTCCTTTTCTCCGGCGACGCGAGCACCAATCTCTCCGGCTACAGTCACAGCTTCGACTACGGCGCGGCGGCCAACGGGGTGAGCTTCGGCCGGGTGGTCATTAGCACCGGCGAGGAGCAGTGGCCGGCCATGAATTCGCTCACGCTCGGCTCGGCGAATTCCGCCCCCCGCATAGGTCCGCTGGTGATCAACGAGATCATGTATCACCCCGCCCTCGGCTACGACGAGTTCGTGGAGATCTACAACCTGAGCGCCACAAACGTGGCCCTTTACGACGAAGCCCGGCCGACGAACGGATGGAAGCTCAACGGCCTCGGATACACCTTCTCGAACAGTGTCACGCTCGGGCCCGGGCAGTATCTGTTGCTCGTCAACATCGACCCCGCCGCATTCCGGTCGAAGTACGGCATCGCGCCCGATGTGCAGGTGCTTGGCCCGTACACCGGCACCTTGCAGGACAGCGGCGAGAACCTGCGCCTCCAGCGTCCCGACGCGCCGGACACCAATGGCATTGCCTACATCGTCACCGACGCGGTGCGTTACAACGACAAGCTGCCTTGGCCGCCGGGCGCGGATGGCGACGGCCCGTCACTCCAGCGCCGCGCACCGTCGGCCTACGGCAACGAGCCGACGAACTGGTTTGCCAGCGGTATCACGCCCGGCACCACCAACGTGTTCAACATCGCGCCGACGTGCACACTACTTTCCCCGACAAACGGCAATGTGTTTACAGTGCCCGTGAGCATTAACTTAAGCGCGGTCGCGAGCGACCCGGACGGCTCCATCGTTCGAGTCGAGTTTTACGAAGGCGCCGTGCTGCTCGGCATGGCGACCAACGCGCCTTTCTCCCTCGCATGGACAAACGTTCCAGTCGGCAGCCACACCATTACTGCGAAGGCACGAGACAATGGCCTTGCGGTCACGCCGAGCGCGTCGGCGACCATCACCGTGAACCCGCCGCCGCTCGGCACGGGCATCGGCTTGCGGGCGGATTACTATGACAACATTGACTTCACCGGCACGCGCGTGCGGCGCATCGATCCGACGGTCAGTTTCGATTGGGGCGTTGGCCAGCCCGATCCCGGCATCGGCCCCGACCAGTTCAGCGTGCGTTGGATTGGCCAGGTGCAACCGCGCTTCAATGAGACCTATACCTTCTATGTCGTGGCCGACGACGGGGTGCGCTTATGGGTGAACAACCAGTTGCTGGTGGACCGCTGGATAGACCAGGCGCCGACGGAATACTCCGGGTTCATCCCGCTCCAGGCCGGTTACCTCTACGACCTCAAGATGGAAATGTACGAGAACGGCGGCGGCGCTGTCGCCTCGCTCTTGTGGTCCTCGCCGAATGTGACCAAGGAGATCATCCCCAGCACACAACTGTATCCGCCGATCAGCTCGAACATACCCCCGAGCGTCACACTCACCAGCCCCTCGACCGGCGCGGTCTTCGTCGCCACGAGCACCGTGAATATCAACGCCGACGCCAGCGACCTGGACGGTGCAGTCTTCAAGGTCGAGTTTTTCGACGGGACGACGAAGCTTGGCGAAGACACCGGCGCGCCGTTCCTGATCGCGTGGAGCAACGTCCTGGCCGGTTCGCACACATTGAGCGCGGTGGCCACGGACGACAACGGTTTGGTGCGAACGAGCGCGCCCGTGAGCATCACGGTCGTGGCCGGCTTCACGACGAACCTTACGCTCATCAGCACGGGCGCGGTCTGGCAGTATTTGGATAACGGCACCGACCAGGGCAGCGCGTGGCGGCTGCTCGGCTTCAATGACGCCGGCTGGAGCAATGGCCCCGCCCAACTCGGCTACGGCGACGGCGACGAGCGCACCGTGGTCAGCTTTGGAACGAACAGCGCCGCGAAGTACATCACCACCTACTTCCGCAGTGCTTTCAGCATCGCCGACCACACCGCCTTCAGCGCGCTGAACCTGCGAGTGATGCGCGACGACGGAGTGGTGATTTACCTCAACGGAACGGAAGTGTATCGCAACAACATGCCGGGGGGCGCTCCCGGCTACCAGACCCTCGCGGTTGCTGCCATCGGGGGAACGGATGAATCCACCTATTATGCAGCCTTCATCGATCCCGGCGGCCTGGTGACGGGCACCAACGTCATCGCCGCCGAGATTCACCAGAGCGGCGGCGCCAGCACCGACATCAGCTTCGACTTCGAGCTGACAGGATCGCAAAGCTACATCGCTCCGGTCATCTCGACGCAACCTCAGTCGCAAACAGTGGGAGAAGGAAGCGTCGCGTCACTCAACGTTCTGGCCACCGGCACCGCGCCGTTGCGATACCAATGGCGGTTCAATGGGACTAACCTGCCGGGCGCCACCAACGCGACACTGACCTTCGCGAGTGTCCTGCCGGCTCACGCCGGCAGCTACTCGGTCGTCGTCACCAACATCGCCGGTTCGGCCACGAGCCTGGTCGCCACGCTCACGGTCTCCCTCACCGACACCGACGGCGACGGGATGCCCGATGCGTGGGAACAAGCCAACGGCCTGGACCGCTTCGTGGACGACGCCGGACTGGACGCCGACGGCGACGGGATGACGAACCTCGCTGAATTCATCGCCGGCACCGACCCGCAAAACAGCCAGAGCTACCTGCGCGTCGAGGAGATTCTCGCCAGCGGCGGGGCGCGCACGCTGCGTTTCATCGCCGTATCGAACCGATCCTACAGCGTCCTCTATCGCTCCGCCGCCGGTTCCGGCGCCTGGCTCAAGCTGCTCGACCTTCCCCCGCGCGACACGAACCGCCTGGAGTCCGTTACCGACACGAACCCCCCAGACCCCGCGCGCTTCTACCGCCTCGTCACGCCGAGCGTGGGGCCGTGAAAGGGGCAAACGCATCTGAAGGCGCTTGCTCCGGTTTTTAACCGCAGAGAACGCAAAGAACTCAAAGAACTGCCAAGACAGGAAGGAGGCAGAGACATCTGGCAATTCGCTGGTTGTAGTCGTCGGTCAATTCACTTTGCGCTCTGTGCGTTCTCTGCGGTAAAACGAATTCAAACCGCAGAGAACGCAGAGAACTCAAAGTTTATGAAAGACATCAAGACATTATGCGACCAGGTTGGCAGACGGCTTACGACATCCACGTTTATCACGGGCACGGGCATTTGGAGAAGGTGTACGAAAACGCGCTGGCGCATCGGCTGCGAAAGGCTGGGCTGGATGTGAAGCAGCAGCACCCCATCAAGGTGTATGACGAGGATGGCACACTCATCGGCGACTACTTGGCCGATTTGCTGGTGGAGGGCGAGTTGATCGTGGAACTGAAGACTGTGAAAGCCCTGGCCAACGAGCACGAGGCCCAAATCCTGGGTTACCTCAAGTCAGCCCGGCTGGAGCACGGTCTGCTCATCAACTTCGGTTCCTACAAATTTGAAATCCGCAAGTTTGCCTGGAGCGAACGCTCCGCGAGCAGAAGCGCCGGATCCATCCAATCACTCCTTTCTGTGTTCTTTGCGTTCTTTGCGGTTAAATGAAGCGAAACTGCGGAAAGCGCATGGAAGCAGACGGTCGCAACAGCCAGTGGCCGAAAAGAGGATGTTGGTGTCGAAGACGACCGTGACGGGCATGGATTACGCCTCGTGCAACAGTCGGTTGACGAAATCCTCGCGTTGCGCCTCGTCGAGCTTGTCCCAGTCCAGCCCGCGCTCGCGCGCCCGCTGGCGGAGTTGGTCTTCCGCGAAACCCATGCGCTCGTGACGGCGTCCGGCCGCTTCCTGCGCCAGGGCGAGTAGAGCGGCCTTCCTGGATTCGGGCGGAAGTTGTCGCACCAGGGACAGCACCTGCTGGTCGGTTAATTCCAAGACGCTCATGTTCGATTCGACAGTGGAAGTCTAAGCGGCCGAATCGCGTTGAGCAAACGATTTCCAAGTCACATCAGCGGTCACCCCTCGCCCTTCGCCGCGGCCGCCTTGATCATCTGCTCGACGAGCGCGTCGGTCTCCCATTCGTTTTGTACCGTGACCCACTGGATGCGACCGGCGGCGTCGACGACGACGGTGCGGACGTTGTGGTTGGGCAGGGCGTCGGGCTTCTCGCGCCAGAATTGCAAGCCGACTTGCTCGCCGATGGCGGTGATGTCCTCCAGGTCGCCGGTGAGGAACGTCCAGCGGGCGGGGTCGGCGTGGTAGGTGGCGGCGTAGCCCTTGAGGCGAGCGGGAGTGTCGTAAGCGGGGTCGATCGTGATGCTCAGGAAATGCCAGTTGGTCGGGCCGCCGGGCGTCGATTTGAGCTTCTCCTGGGCTTCGCTGAAGCCCTTGCTCTGGCGCGGGCAGAAGGTCGGAAACGGGCAGCGGGTAAAAATGAAGTTCAACGCGTACGCCTGCCCTTTGAAGTCGCTGAGGTGGACGATTTTTCCGAGTTCGTTCGTGAAAGTGTAGTCGGGCATCGGGTCGCCCACAGCCACGGGTTCAACATAACGGACGCGGCGGAATGGCTCGGGCGGCAGCGCAATGGCATTGGTCGCACCGGTCTTTCGGATTTGGTCGATCCAACCGTTGTCGGCGGTGACGGTCACGCGGAAGGTGATGACGTCGCCGGGGCGGAGGCCGGTGAGTTCGGTGGCGTTGGTGACGGAAAAATCCATCGTCATCGCCTCCATGTAACCGGGGATATTCTCGTGGGCGATGGTCACGGATTTCGTTTCGGCCATGACTTTGCGGACGACTCCCTTGGCCTGATAGACGGCGTGGCCCTTCGCGGCTTCCCCTCGCATGCAGGAGGCCAACAGCCACGGGAGCAGCGCGGCCACGACGAGCCCGATGTGTCGCTTCATCATGCGATGAATTGTCCGAAAGAGACGCGCGCTTGGCAAGGGATGTTCAACGCCCCTTAGTGGGACAGGCGACTCGCCTGTCTCAGTCCATCGGGTGACCTCGCCCGATGTCTCCTGCAAGCGAAGTCGCTTGCAGGACTGCGCCAGCCGAGTCGGCTGGCCCACTATGGGATTCCGCTTGCTGGCCTCGGAGCGCACCCCTAATTTGAGTGTTACAAACCGCGATCCGTTGGCATCCCGGTTTGAGCGACGTGTTGAAGAGCTTGAGGACATTCGGATTGGTGCTGGCCGGGGCGTTAAGCCCGCTGGCCGGCAATGCGTCTGCCCTGGGTAACGACACTTCGACGGCGGCGATTGCGACGAATCTCCATTGGGCATTCGAGCCGGTGGCCGATCCCCGGCCTCCCGAGGTCCGGCACCGACGCTGGCCCAACAACGATGTGGACCGCTTCATGCTCGCAAAACTCGAATCGGCCGGGCGCTCGCCCGCGTTGTCCGCGGACAAACGGACGCTCATTCGCCGGGCGACGTTCGACGTGACGGGCCTTCCACCCACCCCCGAGGAAGTGGAGCGTTTCCTGATAGACACTTCCCCCCGCGCCTTCGAGCGGCTCGTCGAGCGGCTGCTGGCTGCGCCGCAGTACGGCGAGCGTTGGGCGCGGCATTGGCTCGACGTGGTCCGGTATGCGGACACGGCGGGCGAAAGCTCCGACTTTCCGATACCGCAGGCGTTCCGCTACCGCAACTACGTCATCGACTCATTCAACAGCGACAAGGCCTACGACCAATTCCTGCGCGAGCAAATCGCCGGGGATCTTCTGCCCGCCAGCTCGCAGGCCGTGCGGAACGAGCAGACGATTGCCACCGGCTTCATCGCCCTCTCGCGCCGCTTCGGCGCAGGCGAAGGAGTTCCCCACCTGACCATCGAAGACACGCTGGAGACAATCGGCCGCGCCGTGCTCGGGCTGTCGCTGAGTTGCGCCCGCTGTCACGACCACAAGCACGACTCGGTGACGATGCGCGATTATTACGGGCTGTACGGTGTTTTCAGCTCCACGCGTTACCCGCATCCCGGCTCCGAAGTGAAGAATCGGCAGGCGGACTTCGTGCCGCTGGTGCCGCAGGCGGAGTTCGAGGCGCGCACCAAACCGTTCCGCGAGGCGCTCGAGGCCGCCGGCGCCGACATCGCGCGGCTGGAGAAGGAGGCCGCGACGCTCCACAAGCAGGGCTTGAGCACCGAAGCGACAAACGCTGATCTTGAAGCCGCGAAGAAGCGGCGCGCGGAATTGCTGGCGTCGCCACCCGACGTGCCGACCGCTTACGCCGTCGCCGAGGGCGCAAGCACCAACGCGCGCGTGCAGCTTCGCGGGGATCCTTCTCAACCGGGAGCGGAAGCGCCCCGGGGATTCCTGAGGGTCCTAGGCGGACAAACTCTTCCGGCCGGATGCCCCGGAAGCGGCCGGCTCGAGCTGGCCGGCTGGCTGACGGCCCCGACGAATCCGTTGACGGCGCGCGTGATGGTCAACCGCCTCTGGCAGCATCATTTTGGGCGCGGCCTCGTGGCCACTCCGAACGATTTCGGCACGCAGGGCCGTCGCCCGACGCATCCCGAATTACTCGACTGGCTGGCGTCGCGCTTCATCGAGAGCGGCTGGTCCATGAAGGCGATGCACCGGCTGATCTTGAACTCGGCGACGTATCAGCAGGCTTCAGTAATCAGTAATCAGTATTCAGTTTTCAGTGACGTGGCCGTGAGTCGGGCAGTGGCGAGCGACGGAAGGTTTCATTCGACTGCCGGCGCGGGTTCACTGAATACTGACTCACTGATTACTGAATACTTCTCCCCCTACACCCGCCGCCGGCTCGATGCGGAACAGCTCCGCGACGGATTGTTGGCGGTCAGCGGGGAATTGGATCCGGCGCCTGGCGAGGCGCATCCGTTTCCGCCGGAGCACACGTGGGCGTTCACCCAGCACGCCCCGTTCGACGCCGTGTATGAGTCCAAAAAGCGGAGTGTCTACCTCATGCAACCGCGCATCAGGAAACACCCGTATCTGGCGCTCTTCGACGGCGCGGACCCGAATGCGAGCACCGGAGAGCGCGGCGTGACGACGACGCCGTTGCAGGCGCTGTTCGCGATGAACGACAAGTTCGCCCACGAACAGGCCGCGGCTTTTGCACGGCGGCTGATGAGGGAGCGCGAAGAGGACAGGAGCCGTGTGGAACGGGCATATCAACTTGCTTTCGCCCGCCGGGCGCGTCCCGACGAGGTGCGCGAAAATCTTGCCTTCCTCGACGCCGTTCGGACAAGATTACGCGCGAATGGGATTTCTGCGGAAGAGCAGGCGCTCCGCGCCTGGTCGAGCGTTGCGCGCGCAGTGCTCGGGAGCAACGAGTTTCTGTTTATCGATTAGAACGGAGTT
>WNGA01005343.1_pt1 | contig 31096 bp, 26 predicted proteins | sample 5400061 | NCBI WGS metagenome assembly WNGA01 (sample SAMN13153366, study PRJNA577476) | soil metagenome | isolation source: 100 cm soil or saprolite under grassland replicate 2 | place: USA:California | collected 2016-06-15 | reverse complement strand
TGTTCAGGCTCTTAAAAGAGTGAGATGTCAGATCTTCCTTGTACTCTGGCTGGTCATTTACCGCCTTATGTGCGAAACGAGTTGCTGACATCTTTCTCTTTGTTGATTAGAGAATCAAAGATATAAGTGTGCGACGCAACGATGCTGCCACAAGAACTCTTGCTCGGCTCATGAAATTTCTTCTTCTCATTATTTATATCTTCACCATGCGTTTGATTGAGAATGTTGCATTGCGTTTATCTTACAAAAAGCAACGGCATGAATTTGAAAAGAAATAAAAGCCTGTCAACATTTTTATCAGCAATAATTTTTCTCTTTATTATTTGTGAAACTCATGCGCAGGTGCTTGACCATAATAAATTAGCTAAAGAATATTATCACGAAGATGCGTAATGGTATCTTGATAACACGCCATTTTTTGAATGTTCTGACAAATTGCACCAGATGCATACCATGTATTCGTGCAGCTGTAGCCGGAGCTAAAGAAGGTCTAAAATGGAGTATGCCTGCTTACTCTTATAAAAGAATTATTGTAACATTTGCTGTGTTCAAAAATCATATTGGTTTCTATCCAATGCCATCAGCAGCCGAAGCTTTTGCGAAGAGTCTTTCAAAATATAAAACCGCAAAAAGATCAATACAGTTTGCACTGGATAAAAAGTTGCCTTTATCTTTAATGAGCAAGATCACTAAGTTCCGCGTCCAGGAGAGTCTTGCAGGAGATATAAAATGGAAGTCGTGAGGAGAAGGATATTAATTCCATAATAGAACAACTACAGGTAATATTTCTTAATCACATTCACATGATGCAATTCATGTCCGGCAATATGATATGCTAATGCACGAACACTTGCTTCATTTTTATTTGTGATTCCCTTCCTCAGAAGCGCTTCATCTTGCAGCCCGTTAAACAATGCAATCGTTGAACGTCGCACGGCTTCTCCATGTCTATAACATGAACGAGAGTTTCGCGTATGTTCCATTTGCCCGGAGCATAACGGAATTGCAACTTTTCTTCAGGAAGAGAATATACTAACGATTTTGTTGACAGAAAATTTTCTTCCATGTGTTGCAGCAACAAACCATCTTCCGGCAACAGGTTAATATAAGGTGGTTCGTTCACGAGATATTCATCTTTTCCTGGCTTTTCTATAAAACGATAATGGTTGTCCATACATCAATTTTTCACAAAAATAATTCTGATGATTTATAAATTTGAAGTAACAAAATGAATTTACTGTTGAAGAAGCTTGTGCGTGGAGAAAAAAACTGATACTTAAATGCGCAGAAAAGTAACTGTCAAAACAATCTTCGACTACAGTTATCTCACGTTTTACATTCAAGCTTTATTTCTTTGTTAACTCAATCTATGATAAAAAAACATTTCCTAGCTTAGACAAAAACTAATTACTATGACAACAAAAGAAATTGCTGACCGCCTTGTTGAGCTTTGCCGTAAAGGCGAATTTGAAGAGGCTCAAACAGAATTATTTGCTGACGATGCAATAAGCATTGAACCTTATGCCACGCCTGCCTTTGAGAAAGAAACAAAAGGGTTGCAGGCTATAAAAGAAAAAGGGAAGAAATGGAATTCAATGGTAGAAGAAATGCATGGGCTTGAGATTTCTGATCCCCTGGTTGCAGCAAATTCATTTGCCTGTACTATGAAAATGGATGTAACCATGAAAGATGGTAAACAAATGGATATGATAGAGCTTTGTATTTATCGTGTAAAAGATGGTAAAATTATTTCCGAAGAATTTTCTATGTAGCGTGATTACTTCGAAGCTTCTTAGCATCATCAAATTTCCCATTATTGTTCAAAGTGATCTGCAGCCGTGATTTTGTTTAGCTGAGGTCACTTCGAACTTCTGTTTTATAAACTTCCCGATGTTTACATTGTAAAACAAAATACTTAACCATAAAATGTTGAACAAAATGGAAACGCAAAATAAAACAATCATTACGGTAGAGAGCACCATTAATGCACCTGTAGAAAAAGTGTGGGAATATTGGACAAAGCCTGAACACATCATCAAATGGAATAACGCTTCTGATGATTGGTATACACCACATGCAGAAAATGATTTACGTATCGGGGATAATTTTGTTTACAGGATGGAAGCTAATAATTTTGTTTACAGGATGGAAGCTAAAGATGGAAGCTTTGGATTTGATTTCGGCGGTGTGTATGATGCCATCACCAATAATGAATACATCGAATACACAATTGGTGATGGCAGGAAAGTGAAGATAACTTTCTTTGCTGACGAAAATAAAACTAAAGTAGCGGAAAGCTTTGAAGCAGAAAAGGTAAATTCTATCGAAATGCAAAAAGGAGGCTGGCAGGCTATATTGGACAACTTTAAAAAATATACGGAAGAAAAATTATAAGATGTAAATCCGTACAATCGTCCCAACCAGCAATCATTTCAAAAGACCTTTTACAGGAATTTTAAAATCGACAATAATAAACTGCATTAACTTTTATAAAGCACTCCACAATAAAGTTCTCACTATGAAAAAAGTTATTGCAGTTTTCGTGTTGCACATTTTTGTTATAGATATATCCTTTGCCCAGGATACAAAAAGTAAATTAGCCGAATTGGATTTTTTAACAGGCTATTCGCTGGTAACTACAGAAACCCGTTTATCGGTCCATGGGAATCAGATAATGGGACTGCTGTTATAACCAAAACAACCGGTGCATCAGCGATTGAAGAAGACTATACAGGAATATTGCAGAACAAAACTTTTATGACAAAATCAATCATTGCATACAATCGCTTCTCTCAGAAATTTCAAAGAATGTTTATTGATTCCGAACATGGCGTGCTGATAGATTATCAGGTGAGAAAAAGGCTGATACTATTTATTTTGATAACACCTGGATGTATCCTGATAAATCAACTGTACAGCTACGCGTAGTTTATAAAATTATTTCCCCGGATGAGTTCATTGTTGAAAATATGCGTATGCCGCAAAATACTTCAAGCTGGGATGTTACAGGCAGAATGAGGTATGTTAGGAAAAAATAAAAACTTATTCTTTTTGATATTGCAGGAATAATTCGCGATTAATATCGTGTGTTTAATATTTTCCAATACATAAATATTCTGCGTAGTTTATTCTCATGAAATAAATTCATCATAATTATCCGAAAGAAAAAATGAAACATACACATTATAACACCTTCTACACTAGCGATGTTGCTGAATGAATTTCTTTTTTGCGAAAATAGAGTAAAAGGCGCTGAAGTAATTTTCTTAAATTCATATATCCATTAACCAGATCAAAAATTACTTGTCATGAAAAATTATTTCTACATTCTTTTGTTCTCAGCCTTTTTATTTGTTTCTTGTAAAAAAGATTTTCACAATGAAAATGCAATTGCAACAGCAACACGTTCAGATAATAATACTTCCGTAAATGCAAATGCTGTTTGTGATTACGATCTTGATGAAACAACATTAACTTCTGCAGGCTGGACAAAAGTTTTTGAAGATAATTTCTCCACAGATTTAAGCAAATGGAATATATGGACAGGCGGCGCTTTCAATAATGAATTGCAATATTACCAGGCAGCAAATATGCAAATACAAAATGGAGTGTTGTTAATTACCGCAAAGAAAGAGACTGTTACCGGTGCCACTACTCCATTCGACGCAACACCAAAAACTTTTAATTACACATCAGGAAGAATAGAGAGCAAAACGAATTTCTCCGCGTCTGCTGCAGCGCCAAAAGTAAGAATGATTGCAAGGTTAAAATTACCTGCCGGTTATGGGATGTGGCCTGCATTCTGGAGTTATGGTGATCCATGGCCCACGCAAGGTGAAATTGATTGCATGGAAGCAAGGGGACAGGAGCCTTTCAAGTATCAGACAAATTATTTTTATGGAAAGGCAGCTAACAGAAATCTTGTAAAAAACCAGGTTGGTTTTATCACATCTAATGTAAGTCTTACGGATTGCTGGCATGTGTATGAAATTATCTGGTCTAAAAGTAGTTTGACTTTTATGCTTGACGGGCAGATAGTTATTACAAACACCGGTGGTTTTGTCTCAAACCTTTTTGGCAAAACAGAACGCATTACATTAAATCTTGCAGTGGGCGGAAATTTCTTTTCCAATTTTGATCCTTCACTTATTCAAACAGGAACTTATTCTGTTGATTGGGTGAAAGTATTTACTTCAAATTAATAAAGGCTTTATCAATTTTACATTTTACATTTTTTACTCCATTTATATTTCAAACCATGCCGCAATTTCTAATCCTTGCAGACGATTATCGGGATCCTGATACATTAAGCAGAAGGTTATCTGTTCGTGAAGAACATTTAAAAAGAGTATGCAAAGAAAAAGCCGAAGGCAGGTTTATTATTGGTGGCGCCAAATTAAATGAACAGGGTAACATGCATGGCTCTATGTTGGTTGTGCAATTAGAAAATGAAGAAGCAGTGAAGCAATGGATAAATGAAGACCCTTATGTTATTGGAAGAGTTTGGGAGAATATTGAAATATTACCCTTCAGAGTTGCTGATGTTTAAACCACTTTCATACTGCAAATAAAAATTCTTTCTGATATTTTTTATTAACATACCTTCACTATATGATATTAAGTTGTGCAAGCAGGCAGTATAGAACAGATGCAAATTTTTACTTTTTTATCAGTAATATTTTTATTCTTTTTTACTCGTGTTTTCTACTTAACATTATTGGTATTTTTATTATTTATCCTAATTTTTTGATTTTATGAACATCTATGTTTCAAATTTAAGTTTTCAAACAACTGAAGAAGACCTGAAAAGCATGTTTGGAAAATTTGGTACTGTAACTTCTGCTAAAATTATTATGGACAGGGAAACCAACCGTTCACGTGGCTTCGCATTTATAGAAATGCCCTCCGAATCAGAAGCAAATGAAGCGATACAGAAACTTAATAACAAAGAGATAGGAGGGAGAGCCTTATCTGTATCTGTAGCAAGAGAAAAAGAAAAAAAGTCTGGCAACAATACTTTTTTCAGAGGTGGTAATAAGAGATGGTAACAGGATAACCTGTTTTAGTACGTATAAAATATAGGTTTACTTATATTGATACAGTGAGAGCAAATTATTAATTGGCGGAGCTTGGCATACTCTTGTAAAAAGATTAGAACGATATTTACCAGTTTATAAAGAACGGTAATGTAATAGCGTGTATAATTTGTTTTCGGAGTTTGCTTGCTCAGCAAGTATTAATTGTACAAGAGTCGGTACGTACGGGAATAAAAGAATCATTAGAATTACTGCAGCTTGTCCCAAAAAATAAATCCAAAATATCTATTCCTCAATTTCTTTTGATCACGTAAATCATATGGATCATGTAAATCATGGTTCTAAAAAGGAATTCCCAAATTTATGTAAGGCAATAATTTTTTGGATTGATCGCAATACATAGCGCTTACTTCTAAGGGGCCTAATACAAAATTGTAACCGAGCGTAACTGCATACCCAGTTAGAAAATTGGGCTGATCAGCGCTCCTGTTGCTCGTGATAAAATTGTTGTATAATCCATTTGCTATAGCAGTTAGATACAGGTTTGCGTACATGTGGTAACGCAAAGCCAGGCTCAACGTTACGGCACTGCTCGTGAAAAAACTACCTTCGTTTAAACCCGCAAAAGTTAGTTGGTTACGGAAAGTATGTGTTAGTCCGCCTACCACAAAATCATTTACAATACCTGCTTTCTCATGAAAGTTAAGACCAGCCTGCCCTTCTGCAATGAATGTTATTTTTTTGCTTAAAGGCTGATAATGTGCTACAGATAAAGTGGTTCTCCAAAAATTGTTATACTCGAAATTCAATGAATCAACATTTGTGATGAGCTCTTTATTGCGATAATATTCCAGATGCGGATGTTGATTGTATACATAACCTATTTCAGCATTCACTTTAGTACCTTGTTGAGGATAAATGCTGTTACTTAAAGTATTAACTTTCAAAAATCCGTAGGATGTAAATAGATTAATATGACCTCTCAGATAAAACTGGGAAGGAATATCTGGTTTATAATGATACGCCTCAAAATTAGTGCCCAAACCCATTTGAAAATTTCGCCTGAAGGTCCAATGCGTATTAACATCAGCAAGAAAGGAACTTCGTTTAAATGTGCCCTCTTTATTAAAATCTTTATAGGTTGTAAAGCCAAGTGATTCAGCTTCCGTTCTGCCGGCAACAGCAAATGTTTTAAATTTTCCAAAGTTTTGTAAATGCTCACCGCGAATACGAAGATTCTCTCCAATATTTATGCTAACAAGACTGCGTGAATGAGGTGTAAAAAAATCTCTTGAAGTAAGATTACCAATCAGGCTGATACCGGTAAAGCTATTATATTGTATGCCTAGTTTTGCAAACGTAAAAGGGTTCTCTTCAATATCAAAAATGATCTTGCAACTGCCATCGGGTAATGGTTGTAATGAGTACACAATTTTGTTATAATATCTTGTGCCAAAAGCTTTTCTTATTTTTGAGGATAATAGTTTTGCCGTATACCATTTATCATTCTCAAACTGCAGGCGATGCAGAAAAAATAATTCATTTGTTTGATGCAGTCCATGAATTTCGTATGCAGTAATTTTTACTGAATCAACAAGAGGCAAAAGATTTTTCCTGGGTGTTTGTTTGCCGTAAATCGTGTTTAAAGAATCGGCAAGTTTTTTGAAACGAGGATATAATGAATCACCCATCTTAACACCTTCATCAATGATAGCTTCCGCCGATGCAAAGCTGCCCATGTTATATTCATCAAGATGGTGTGGTACATAAATATTACAAAGCTTTTTTTCATTAATAGCATCTACATCTTCTCTGAAAAAAGCTATCTGTAATAACACCTGGAAAATATTATTGATTTTTTCTTTGGGCAATAAACCGCCTGCAACATTGCTGCCAATTATAATATCGGTGCCCATTTCCTTTACATCACTTACAGGAAAATTGCGTACAATACCGCCATCTACAAATTTTCTTCCATTATAATTTACCGCCGTAAATAAAGATGGTATTGCCATACTGCTGCGCACTGCGGGCACAATTTCCCCTGAGTCAAATACAACACCTTCGCCTGTAGAAACGTCAGTGGCAATGCATTTAAAACCCACAGGCAGTTTTGAAAAATCTTTTATATTGTAAACAGGGAAAAAATATTCACTCAGGCGCAGCCATATTTCTTCACTTTCCAGTAGTCCGCTTGGTATGCGAAAGCCGTTATTTACCCAGGGTAATTCCACAGCATATTTATCGTATTCATTTTTTTCATCCATGCTCATGGCTTGAAGTGACGCACTATTTGTAAGCAGCAGTTCCCAATTTGTACTGCGTGCAATTTTTTCAATTGTATCTGTAGAATAACCACATGCATATAAAGCTCCAATAATGCTGCCCATGCTCGTGCCCGTTATGTAATTAACCTGTAATCCTGCAGAGTCAATAGCTTTCAAAATACCAATATGTGCAAGCCCTTTAGCACCGCCACCACTTAGTGCAACACCAATTTTTGGTTTTTGCGCATACAACAGAACAGATGAAAAAATAAGTATCAATATCAGCAAAAATTTTTTCATTGGTGTAAATAAAACAAATATTGGTTAAGAGAAAATTATTTTTATAGGACTGGCTTTTCGTACGTGCAGCATCTTCGCTTGTGTCACTCCCGTCCGAACGGCATTCAGTCGGGCGTGCACTTGTGCGTTCTCAACTTTATTAAACTTAAGCTCAAGCCTATAGTTTCTGCAATACACTTATCGCTCAAAACTCATAGCTCATGGCTTATTTGTAATATTGCTGATGCAAAGACAAGTTATAATAAACATTAGCTGCCTTGCAAATGTTAGCGCTGAAAGCCATATTCTTCATGGAAAAGAGTTGGCTGAATTACCATGCATCAATGATGCCTATTTAATTATTGAAGATGGAGTAATTGCAGGTTACGGACAAATGAAAGATTTAAAATCCGAAATCTTAAATCCGAAATCCGAAACTGCAAAGTCACTTTCACAACCTGAAACTTTAAACTCAGAACCCGGAACTCAAAACTCAGAACTGCCAACTGAAAACTGGCAACTGGCAACTGGCAACTGGCAATCGGAAACCATTGATGCAAATCGCTCAACAATTTTACCTTGCTGGTGCGATAGTCATACACATCTTGTTTTTGCAGCTACCCGTGAAGAAGAATTTATAGATAAAATAAAAGGAAAAACTTATGCAGAAATAGCAGCCAAGGGAGGAGGCATATTAAACTCAGCACGTAAGCTAAATGAAACATCCGAAGATATTTTATACGAAGCGGCGTGGAATCGTTTGCAGGAGTTAATCAAGTTAGGGACCGGGGCAATTGAAATAAAAAGTGGTTATGGTCTAACGGTTGAAGGTGAATTGAAAATGTTGCGTGTAATAAAAAAATTGAAAAAACAATCATCTGTTCCTGTCAAAGCAACTTTTCTTGGAGCGCATGCTTATCCTGAACATTACAAGAATAATCATGAAGGATATATTCAACTAATCATTGATGAAATGCTGCCCAATATTGCAAAAGAAAATCTTGCCGACTATATTGATGTTTTTTGTGAGGTGGGTTTTTTTAGTGCTGATGAAATGATGCGAATATGTGAAGCAGGATATAAATATGGATTAAAACCAAAGCTACATGTAAACCAATTAAACAGTATTGGTGGTATTGAAGCAGGAATTAAATCGAATGCTCTTTCTCTCGATCATCTTGAAACATTGAATATTGATGAAGTTGAACTATTAGCGAGTGCTTCAGAGGTTTGGAGCGGCATTGTTACTTTATTGCCCACTGCTGCATTTTTCTTGCGCATGCCTTATCAACCTGCAAGAACATTGATTGATGCTGATTGCGCCGTTGCTTTGGCTTCGGACTTTAATCCTGGTTCATCACCAGGTGGCAATATGAATTTTGTTGTATCACTAAGTTGTATTCAAATGAAAATGTTGCCTGAAGAAGCAATTAATGCTGCTACAATTAATGGTGCTTATGCAATGGAACTTGGAGATGAAGTAGGCAGTATTGCCATTGGCAAAAAAGCAAACCTCATTTTTACAAAACAAATTCCTTCACTTGCTTATTTGCCTTATTCATTTGGAATGAATTTAATTGATAAGGTGATGATTAATGGGGAATTTATTTAGAACGCAGATTGTAAGGATTTTCAGGATATATGTAGATCCATTTCTGATAGATCGTACCAAAATTTTTCTTCGTAGTATTTTTCTCCGCAAATAATATCTTAGCCATTTAAACAGGACATACCAACATGCAGAAAATTATAGAATGTGTTCCAAACTTTAGCGAAGGACGTGATATGAATGTGATCAGGCAAATTACTGATCAGATTGAAACTGTTGAAGGTGTAAAATTGTTAAATGTTGATCCCGGCAAAGCGACGAACAGAACTGTTGTAACTTTTGTTGGCAGCCCGGAAGCTGTTGTGGAAGCAGCTTTCAGAGCAATTAAGAAAGCGGGCGAATTAATTGATATGAGCAAACATAAAGGTGAACATCCACGCATGGGCGCAACGGATGTTTGCCCGTTAATACCTATTGCCAACATCACTATGGAAGAAACCGCATTGTGGGCTCAGGAATTAGCAAAGCATGTCGGATATTCATTGCAATTGCCTGTTTATTTGTATGAAGCAGCACAGGAAAACAAGAGCCGCAGCAATTTATCGGTGATACGTTCTGGCGAATATGAAGGTTTTTTCAAAAAAATAAAATTGCCCAATTGGAAACCCGATTTTGGTCCTGATGAGTTTGATGCAAAACGCGGCGCAACTGTAATTGGTGCGAGAGATTTTTTAGTTGCCTATAATGTAAACTTAAACACAACTTCAACACGAAGAGCTAATGCAATTGCGTTTGATGTGCGTGAAGCGGGTCGTGTAAAACGTAACGGCAACAAAGTTGTTACTGATAAAAATGGAAAACCTGTTACCGTTCCGGGCAGTTTAAAATATGTAAAAGCAATTGGATGGTATATTGAAGAATATGGCATTGCACAAATTTCCATGAACCTTACCAACATCAATGTAACACCTGTGCACATTGCGTTTGACGAAGTTTGCAAAAAAGCAAATGATCGCGGCATACATGTTACAGGAAGTGAACTTGTTGGATTAATTCCTTTAAAAGCAATGCTCGATGCTGGGAAATATTTTCTGCGAAAACAAAAACGTTCAACAGGTGTGTCAGAAAAAGAGTTAATAAAGATCGCAATCAAATCAATGGGTCTTGATGAACTTGTTCCTTTTAAACCAGAAGAAAGAATTATTGAATACATGCTTCGAGACAAAGCGGAGAGCAAATTAGTAAGCATGACCTTATCTGATTTTGTAGATGAAACGGCAAGTGAAAGTCCGGCGCCAGGTGGCGGTTCTATTGCTGCTTATGTTGGGGCACTGGGTGCTGCTCTTGCAACGATGGTTGCTAATCTTTCTTCGCATAAAAAAGGTTGGGACGAAAGATGGGAAGAATTTAGTAACTGGGCTGAAGAGGGCGAACAATATAAAACCGAATTGGTAAAACTTGTTGATGCAGATACAAAAGCTTTTAATCAAATAATGTCTGCATTTTCTTTGCCAAAAACTACAGAAGAGGAAAAAGCAGCACGTACAAAAGCCATACAGGATGCCACAAAGCATGCAATTGAAATTCCATTCAAAGTAATGCAGACCGCTTATGCGAGCATGAAGGTGATTAAAGCGATGGCAGAAATTGGCAATCCCAATTCCGTTTCCGATGCAGGTGTTGGCGCATTGTGTGCATGCAGTGCAGTGATAGGTGCGTTTATGAATGTGCGCATTAATGCCGTGGGTTGTAATGATAAAACTTTTGTAGAAAATATTGTTGCAACCGGAAAGGAAATAGAAAACAAAACGATTACTTTGGAGGCAGAGATATTGGAAATAGTGAATAAGAAGATCGGAGTGTAATTTTTTTAGCCGGTGCAATAACACAGACCATCTATGATTGCACTGCACTTTTATTCTATAACAATTCTATTCATTATTTATATTCAATCAAAAAGGTTTCCTACCAATCTACAAAATAACGATCTTGCAAAACAACTTTATTATTCAAAACTGTTTTCTATGCAACACCTTAAAGTCTACAATAAGCAGGACGTACTTTCTATAACGAAGCTTCGCCGGTTTGAAACAAAGTTGGGAGAGAGAATACAAGTTATAAATGGTACAACCAATATTGAAAAATCACTGGCACAATCTCCGGTAAAATTTGTGCTGGTGGGCGTTCCCGAAGATATAGGTGCAATAGCCAATGATAGTTTAGGCGGAACCGATACTGCATGGATTCCCTTCCTCCAATCATTTCTTAATATTCAGAGCAATGATTTTTTGGAAGGCAGTAATATTTTATTACTTGGCCATTTTGATTTTAGGGACATTGAAACTTTGATTGACAGCAATGCACACAGTTACGATGAAAAGATTGAAGCATATCGCCATGCTGTAAATACTATTGATGAAGAAGTGGAGCATCTCATAAAACTTATTACGCAATACAAAAAAATTCCGGTTGTCATTGGAGGTGGTCATAATAATTCTTATGGTTGTATAAAAGGCGCTGCCAAAGGATTACATAAAGCCGGTATTATTCCTTTGGCACAAATCAATGCGATCAATCTTGATGCACATGCAGATTTTCGTCCGGCAGAGGGAAGGCATAGTGGCAATGGTTTTCGTTATGCCGATGAAGACGGATACCTCGATAAATATTGCGTTATTGGTCTTCACGAAAACTATATTCCGCAAAATTGCTGGATAGATATTGTCAATGATCCGTTCATTGATGTAATCACTTTTGAAGATATTTTTATTCATGAAAAGAGAACTTTTATACAGGCCGTTGCGCATGCGACTGCATTTACTGAAGATACTTATTGCGGCATTGAATTAGACCTTGATGTAATTGAAGATACACTCAGCAGCGCATCAACACCAGTTGGTATTTCACCAATGCATGCAAGGCAGTATATCAATTTTGCAACAAGCGATTTAAAAGTTGCTTACCTGCATATTTGCGAAGGTGCAACCAAATTAAGCGATGGGAGAACAGATGAAAGCACAGGAAAACTTATTAGTTATCTTGTAAGTGATTTTATAAAGATGGCCGATGCGGAGTAATTTTTTTGCGAGGAGCTTTTGAATATCTATAAACTTCGTTGTGTCACTTGTTTCGTCCCAACACTTCGGGACTCTTATGCGCTTTGTTCTTTATTCATCTTCGCGATGACTAATTTTAATGGTGCAGAATAATAATAAAAGCCGAACGCAAGAGAAAATTTTATTTTTGTGTTTATGAAAAATGGCGAATTAAATAAGGCTATCATATTTGAAGAACTGCGACGTAATAAGGAAGTGTTGATAAATTATGGCGTTAAACAAATAGGCTTATTTGGTTCTTTTGTAAGAGATGAGGGAAAAGAAGATAGTGATGTTGACTTTTTAGTGGATTTTGAAAAACTTCGCAGGGACTTAGTCCTTATATTGGTCCGCATATTCTAAAAACAGTTGAATATGTTCCCTTCGCAGATTGAATTTGGGAAACTACCAAAACAGATATTCCTGTCATAAAAGAATGGATGGAAATTATTATTGCTAACGAAAAATCTTCTGGTGAACTTTAGCTCTATCTCAATTTAATACATTATGGCTCTGCGAATTGGTCTTACAGGCGGCATAGGAAGTGGAAAAAGTACAGTGGCTAAAATATTTGAAACACTTGGTATTCCTGTATTCTATGCAGATGCTGCCGCACGCCGGGTAATGAATGAAGATGAAGAACTAAAACAAAAAATAAAAGAAACATTTGGTGATGTAGCTTATTCAAATGGAATATTGAACAGGAAATATATCGCAGATATTGTCTTCAATGATCCATTCAAACTTGAACAGCTTAATGCCCTCGTACATCCTGCAACGATTGCAATGGCAGAGAAATGGATGCAGCAGCAAACTACATCTTATACAATAAAAGAAGCGGCATTATTTTTCGAGGCAGGTACCACTGAAGGTCTTGATTATATTATAGGCGTATATGCGCCACAACATTTGCGCATTCAACGCGTAATGCAGCGTGATAACGTAACGCGTGAAGAAGTGCTTGCACGAATAAGTAAACAGATAAATGAAGAAATGAAGATGCGTCTCTGTGATTTTGTAATTGTAAATGATGAACAGAATATGGTGATACCACAGGTTATTCAGTTACATGAAAAATTTATTAACTTAAAAAAATAGCTTTATGGAAAAAATAAACCTGCTTCAGAAGTTTCATTTATTCAATGAACAATGGTCTCCCAAAATTGTAGGAGAATTAAATGGTCAACAGGTGAAGCTTGGAAAATTTAAAGGACCATTTATATGGCATCATCATGATAATGAAGATGAAATGTTCTATGTTGTAAAAGGAAGCTTTACAATGGAATTAAGAGACGAAAATATTGAATTGAACGAAGGCGATTTTTTAATAGTGCCGAAAGGAGTGGAGCATCGTCCCAACGCTAAGGAAGAAGCATGGGTAATGATGTTTGAACCTGCAACAACTTTAAACACAGGCAATATAGAAAATGAGCTGACAAAAAAAGAATTGGAAACTATTTGAGATTAATGATGGAGCAAATAGGATTGTCTTTCATAAATATTTTTGGACTGGCAACAAGAATGGCTTCCAGCCTGTTGATCTTTTGTTTGTTGCAGATGATTTAAGTTATGATCGCTTTAATACAGATGCAGACAGAATTTACCGCGTTGCAAAAGATTTTGTAAACGCCGATGGCAGCCGCTTAGCCGATGCCACAACGCCACCTGCTGCTGCGCCAGCCATGCAAAAAGAAATACCAGGTATTGAACGCGTGACAAGAGTATTTCCAAATTGGTCATCATTGTGAATTGCAAGTATAATAATTCTATTAATTATATTCAAAACATAGAACTTAGAACTCGGAAACATAGAACATGAAACCAAAAACCTAAAACCTCTCTTATGTTTAAAAACTATTTCATTGTTGCCTTGAGAAATTTCTGGCGCAGCAAAATTTTTTCGCTGATTAATATTATTGGCTTAGCAATTGGCATTAGTGCATCGCTGGTAATTTACCTGATTGTTTCTTATGATTTTAGTTTTGACAAGTTTGAGAAAGACAGAGACAGGATTTACCGTGTAGTAAGCAACATGAAATTCCCAGACAATGATTTTAAAAATTCCGGCGTACCGCTTCCATTGATTCCTGCGGCTCAAAAAGAAATTACAGGTGTGGAAATATTTGCACCATTTAGTATGCCGAATGATTATATGAATGTGAGCATTGCCACGCAAGTGGGTAACACTTCTGACAGGTATAAAAGACAAACAGGAATTTTATTTGCAGACAATAATTATTTTAAACTCATCGGTTACAAATGGCTTGCCGGCTCATCGCAAAATTCTTTGAAAGAACCTTTTACAACAGTGCTTACAGAAAGCCGTGCAAAAACCTATTTCCCTTACGATGATGTATCAAAAGATGTTGGAAAAATTATTACTTATAACGACTCAATTAAGACCACTGTAACAGGCATTGTAAAAGACGTTGATGAAACAACAGATTTTACATTTAAAGAATTCATTTCCTACAGCACCCGTCCGTACATGAGTATGAGAGAAAAAACGCGTTTGAAAGAATGGGGCAGTATAAATTCGAGTGACCAGTTTTTTGTAAAACTAAATGAAGGAGTTTCTCTCTCAATTGTACAAAAACAAATTCAGCAGTTGTTTGACAAAAACCAGAAAGATGCATATTTAAAAAATATTTTTTCTCTCCAGCCATTGCCTGATATTCATTTTAACAGCGATTACGACAATTTTGATCAACGACAGGCTCACCTGCCTACATTATATGGTTTGCTTGCAGTAGCAGCCATATTGTTACTGCTCGGGTGTATAAATTTTATCAACCTTACCACAGCACATGCGGTGCAAAGAGCAAAGGAAATCGGCATACGTAAAACAATGGGAGGATCTAAATTGCAACTCATTGTTCAATTCCTGAGCGAAACATTTTTGCTTGCACTTATTGCTATGCTTATTTCAATTGCGATGATACAATGGATCATCAAACTCTTTGCTGATTTTATCCCAACGGGAATAAACGCAGGCATGCTGGCGAATACAAATGTTATTCTGTTTATAATTGCATTGCTTGTAGTGGTGAGTTTGTTATCAGGATTTTACCCGGCAATGGTGCTTTCAAAATTCAACCCGGTAACTGTTTTAAAAAATCAGGTTGCATCTGGCTCATCTTCCAGAAGATCATGGATAAGAAAAACTTTAACTGTTACACAGTTTGTTTTTGCACAAGCTTTTATTATTGCCACGTTGATAGTTGGACAGCAGATACATTATGCATTGAATAAAGACCTTGGATTTAAAAAAGAGGATATCATTACTGTGCGAACTCCTTTCAGGATTGATGATGCAGCAAAAGCAAGTGAAACGAGACAGGTTCTGCTGAACAAACTTCAATCACTGCCGGGTATAGATAAAGTTTGTTTGGGTAGCGAACCACCGGCAAGTTCCAACACTTCCATGCAAACCATAAAATTCAACAATGGTAAAAAAGAGATAGAAACAACTGTAGATGTTAAATATGCCGATGCTGATTATCTTAATCTCTACAACTTGAAATTAATTGCAGGAAGATTCAACAAAAGAACCGATAGCCTTACCGAATATGTGATCAATGAAAGCTGCGCAAGATTTCTTGGATTTAAAAATCCGGCAGATGCAGTAGGCAAATTTATTGAGAGAGATAAAGGTGGCATACCCATCGTGGGCGTCGTACATGATTTTTATTCAAGGTCAATGCATGAACCTTTGAAACCTCTTATATTGTACAGCATTTTTCCTTATGAGTTTGTGCTGCATATTGCATTAAAGCCTGAAACAGGGGCCGGCAGTTGGAAAATAACCATTGCACAAATTGAAAAAGCATATAAAGAAATTTATCCCGGGGAAGATTTTAAATATAATTTTTTCGATGAGAGCATTGCAAAGTTTTATGAAAGCGAACAACATATCTCCACACTGCTTTCGTGGGCTACAGGTCTTGCAATTATTATAAGTTGTCTTGGATTGTTAGGATTAGTCATTTATACTACAAATCAACGCACGAAAGAAATTGGCATTCGTAAAGTGTTGGGGGCAAAGTTGGTGCAAATTGTACACCTTATATCAAAAGATTTTTTAAAATTGGTAATGCTTGCCTTCATCATTGCGTCACCCCTTGCATGGTGGGGTATGAAAAAATGGCTGGAAAATTTTGCTTATCATGTACAAATAAGTGTATGGCTCTTTGTGTCAGCAGCAGCTTTAATGATCTTAATTGCAATTCTCACACTGGCTTTTCAAACAATAAGGGCTGCATCGGCAAATCCTGTAAAGAGTTTGAGAACAGAATGACGGCCAATTTGAAAATTTGAAAATGAGGCAATTTGAAAATGCATGAATCATAAAATCAGGACAAGACACGCAGAACCTTGGAACGCAGAACTCAGAACATAGAACTCAGAACCCTAAACTTTCTTTGTAACAAAACAGAACAACAAGTGTATCGAAACCGAACACCTTAATTAAAGATTCAATTACAACTTGTTGCTTTTCAATTGAAAATTATATTGGCATGTATTTGTCAACAAGAGTGCGGGTTATAACTTTGAAGCAATAAATAAAACACAACATGATTGAATTAAAACACTTATCCAAATGGGTAACTATTGGCGGAATAAGAACCTTTATTTTAAAGGATGTTAATCTGAAGATTAAAGAGCGTGAATTTATTTCGGTGATGGGCCCTTCGGGTTCAGGTAAATCAACCCTGCTAAATGTAATAGGAATGCTCGATGAATTTGATGAAGGCGAATATAATTTTCTGGATGAAGCAGTGCATAAATTGAAAGAGAAACATCGTTCACAATTGTACAAACAGTATATCGGCTTTGTGTTTCAGGCCTATCATCTTATTGATGAATTAACGGTGTATGAGAATATTGAAACTCCGCTGATTTATCAAAACATGAAAACTTCTGAACGCAAAGCAATTGTTGCTGATATATTGGACAGATTTCAAATCGTAGGCAAAAAGGATCTGTTTCCTACACAGCTTTCAGGTGGTCAGCAGCAATTGGTTGGTATTGCAAGAGCATTGGTGGCAAAACCAAAATTAATTCTTGCCGATGAACCAACAGGAAACCTTAACTCTAAACAGGGTGAAGAAATTATGGATTTGTTCAGGCAATTAAATGCAGAAGACGGTGTAACGATTGTGCAGGTAACACACTCAGAAAAAAATGCATCATATGGTTCGCGCATTATTCATTTGCTTGATGGAAGAATTGAAAAAGAAGAAGTAGCTGCTTCTTACGTTTAGTTTAATTGTTTGAATGTTTGAGAGTTTCAATGTTTGATTGTTGGATGTTGAGGTTGGGAGGTTAATGCTAAAAGTTGGTAGCTTGATAAGCTGATAGGTTGATAAGCTGAAAGGATAACACTATCGATTTACGATTAACGATTCACCATTCACAATTGATGATTCCCGATCCTTCAGTACAAGTGTGCGACGCAACAATGTTTAATAGTAATTCAAAAGCCTGGCTCAAAAAAATAAAAAAGCAATTGTTAGAAATAAAGAGATTATGAAAATGAAAAATTTGTTTTTGGTATTGATATGTTTTGTGATGCTGCAAAAAAATTTTGCTCAGGATACGAGTTTCACTGGAGAGAAACTTACTTTAAAACAGTGCATTGATATCGCATGGAAAAACAATGCAGATGTGAATCGCAGTGAATTGCTGATGGAAGACAATAAAGTAAATCTTACACTTGCAAAGGGCAATCTGCTGCCTTTTATATCGGGTAATGTTAATCATGGCATAAGCCAGGGAAAGACGATTGATCCCTTTACCAATAGTTATGTGGATCAAAATTTATCTTACGCTAATTACGGAGTGGATGCAAGTCTTTATTTATGGAATGCAGGAAGTATACGAAACAATATTCGGGCAAATTCATTAAACTACCAGGCAAGTAAAATGGATTTGCAACAGCAAAAAGACAATATAACTATTAATGTAATACTCGCCTATTTACAGGTGCTGAATAATGGGGAACAATTAACTGCAGCACAGCAACAGTTGGAAGTGAGCCGTAAACAGGTTGAGCGATTAGAGATATTAAATAAGGATGGAGCAATTGCGCCTTCCGATTTATATAATTTAAAGGGTCAGTTTGGCGACAATCAATTGAATGTTGTGACGATAAAAAATACATTGGAAACTTCAAAAGTAAACCTGGCGCAGTTAATGAATATTCCTTATTCGTCTGACCTTCAACTGGAGAAGATAAATACAGAGGCTGAACTATCCTTATATAATGGAACATCGCTGGATATTTATCAGCAGGCGATGCAAAATTTGGCAATGATAAAAGCAGTTGACCTGCGAAAAGAAGCGTCATTAAAAGCAGTAAAATCAGCAAGAGGTCAACTCTTTCCATCACTCGTGCTTAATGGCAATCTCGGCACGAATTATTCAAATGCTGCAACTGTTCAAAATTTTGTCAGCACAACAGACGTTCCTACGGATAGCTATGTGCTATTGAATAATGATAAGCTTCCTGTATATGCTCCGCAAAGCAGTTACACTTCACAAAAGATCTCTTATGGCAGTCAATGGAAAAATAATTTCAATTCATCTTTTGGCATAGGATTGCGAATACCGATATTAAATGGTTTAAGCACAAGGAGCAGCCTGAACCGTGCAAAGATTGGTGTAAAAAGAACTGACCTTGAAGCAAAAACGACTAAAACTGTGTTACAGCAGGCAGTTGAGCAGGCATACGTAAATATGAATTCAGCTTTTGAGCGTTATCAAACTTTAGAACAGCAGGTGAAAGATTATACTGAATCATTTCGTGCAGCAGAAGTAAAATTTAATGCAGGTGCAATGACCTCTGTTGATTATCTTATTGCAAAAAATAATGTAGACCGGGCAAACATAAATCTCATTGCTGCAAAATACGACTACATTCTGCGCACAAAAATTCTTGACTTTTACCAGGGGAAACTTAATTTTTAATAAAAGGATTTGTCTTAGCCCTGAAAGGACATAAATAAGAAACCTCTCTGCATTTAAACAGAGAGGTTTGGTGGGGCTTCTATATAAACCTGTTGATCAGGTTTTCCAAATATTCCTGTCTGCCACTTCTTGTTTCGGGCTCACCATTATCAATTGCATATTGCTGCAGATCTTCAAGTGATAATTTTCCTGCTTCAAATTCTTTTCCTTTATCACTGTCAAAAGAAGCATAACGTTCTTTTCTGAATTTGGTGTATTCACCATCCTGCAAAATCTTATCTGCGATAATTAATGCTCTCGCAAATGTATCCATGCCGCCAATATGTGCATAGAACAGGTCTTCCGTGTCAGTTGAGTTTCTCCTAATCTTCGCGTCAAAGTTAATGCCGCCACCTGCAAAGCCACCTGCTTCAAGAATGATGAGCATTGCTTCTGTTAATTCATTAATGTTATTGGGAAATTGATCTGTATCCCAACCATTCTGATAATCACCGCGATTGGCATCAATGCTGCCGAGCAAACCCGCATCAGTAGCCACCTGCAGCTCATGTGTGAACGTATGGCCGGCGAGTGTTGCATGATTTACTTCAACATTTAATTTAAAATCATTCAGCAAATCAAATTGTCTTAAGAAATTGATTACTGTTGCTGCATCATAATCATACTGATGTTTTGTTGGCTCCATTGGTTTTGGCTCAATAAAAAATGTTCCTTTAAAACCCTGCTTGCGTGCATAATCTTTTGCCTCATGCAAGAACAGGGCAAAATGCTCCTGTTCACGTTTCATATTGGTATTCAATAAACTCATGTAACCTTCACGTCCTCCCCAAAAAACATAATTCTCACCGTTCAGTGCAATTGTAGCATCAAGTGCTGCTTTCACCTGGGCAGCAGCATGTGTAAGCACATGAAAATCAGGATTGGTAGCAGCGCCATTCATGTATCTCCTGTTTGAAAATAAATTGGCCGTGCCCCACAATAATTTTACACCACTTGCCTGCTGTTTTTGTTTGGCGTGATCAACGAGTGTTTGCAAACGTTTTTCGTTATCCAAAACATCGTTGCTATAATCCACTACATCTGTGTCATGAAAACAGTAATAAGGCAAACTCATTTTTGTAATGAATTCAAATGCTGCATCCATCTTATCCTTTGCTCTTCTTATCGGGTCGTTATCAACATTCCAGGGAAACAAATGTGTTCCTTCGCCAAAAGGATCAGTGCCTGCATTGCAGAACGAATGCCAGTAAGCACAGGCAAAACGTAAATACTCTTTCATGGTTTTACCTGCCACTTTTTTGTTTTCATCATACCAGCGAAATGCAAGTGGGTTATCGCTTTCAGAGCCTTCGTATTTTATCTGGCCAATGCCTTTGAAAAATTCTTTGTCACCGGTTAATACTGACATAGTTTGTAGTTTATAGTTTTTTATTTTGTACTTGGCTGCATTGCTACTATTGAGCTTCGTTGTGTCACTCACTTCAAGGTTCTGAACTTTATTGAACTTTTTTCACCACATAGGAACACAGGCACATCGGAACACATAGTTTATATTTTGGTAAAGCTGCATAATATTCATTTACTAATGTTTTTTGTGCCTCTTTTATAATATTGGTACAAGATATTTTTGAGTAATCACTCTGATTTCGATTTAAATTTTGAACAAAATTCTATGTCAGCCTATGTTTCTATATGCCTATGTGGTAAATCTTTTATTCCAATTCTTTCCTCAAATACTCTTTCCACTTCTTATATAACTCATCATACTCACCTGCTTTTGTTGGTTTAACCAATTGCAAAGGTTTCATTTTTGTAAATGCTTCTTTTGGATTGCTGAAAATTTTTGCCCCAATCCCTGCACCTAATGCTGCACCAACGCTGCCATCACTTTCATACAATTCAACAGGAACATTCGTTGCATTTACAAATGCTTCAGTAAAAACATTGCTCAAAAACATATTTGACTTGCCGGCACGAATCACAGATGGATTCATACCATTCTCACGCATAATATCCAAACCATAACGAAACGCAAATGCAATGCCTTCCTGTCCTGCGCGGTACACGTGCGCCGCTTTATGTTTGTTGAGATCAATGTTGTGAATATGCGAACCAACAATTTTGTTGTTCAACATTCTTTCTGCGCCATTACCAAAGGGAAGGATGACCAAACCATCACTGCCTACATTGATATAAGAAGCAGATTCATTCAGTGCGGCATAACTCAAAATGTTGCCCATCAAATTTTTTATCCACTTATTGAAAATGCCCGTTCCATTAATACATAATAACACGCCAATTCTTTTTTGTTGGCTTGTATAATTTACGTGAGCAAAGCTATTTACACGAGATTGCCTATCATAAACAAGCTGATCACTAACTCCATAAATTACCCCCGACGTTCCTGCAGTAGCAGCTACTTCGCCAGGCTCCAATACATTTAATGATAAGGCATTATTTGGCTGATCACCTGCTTTGTATGTTACAGGAATTCCTTTTTTCAATGATAATGAGTCGGCAATATTTTCTTTCAATTCTCCATGAACTGAAAAAACATTTTGAACGGGAGGAATAATTTGTTCATCATATCCAAAAAATTGCATTACCTCTTTTGAAAGACCATCTTTTTTAAAGTCCCAAAAAATTCCTTCTGATAACGCGGAGGTACTCGTAGTAATATTGCCCGTTAACTTCATGGCAATAAAATCACCGGGCAACATGATCTTATCAATTTTATTAAAAAGCTCCGGCTCATTTTCTTTTACCCATGCAAGTTTAGCTGCAGTAAAATTGCCCGGAGAATTCAACAAACAAGACAAACAATTATCCGCACCAATTGCATTGAATGCTTTCTCTCCGTAAGGTACAGCACGACTATCGCACCAGATGATAGCATCTCTTAAAGCAATTTGATTTTTATCTACTACTACCAATCCGTGCATTTGATAAGCAATACCTATTGCCGCAATGTCTTTTGAATTATAAGTACCGGTTGCATGTACGCGGCGAATTGCTTCCTGTGTATAATCCCACCACGTTTCAGATGTTTGTTCGGCCCAGCCAATCTGATGAGAAATAATCTCAGCCTCTGTTTCAGGATATTGTGCTGATGCAACACACCGTTGTGTTTGCGCATCTGCAACAGAAACTTTTATAGAGGAGGTTCCAACATCTATTCCTAAAAGCAGCATCGTTAATTATTGATTTTCCCGAATGAATAATTCTATGTTAGCTCGTTTGAATTAAGGTGCTTTCAAACAGAATCAATGATACGGGGGTAAATATAGCAGCTTTTTTTAAGCGTAAAAAACATTCAAATGAAAAGGTTGGCATACTAAATTATTAGCGGGCGGCAACAAAAATTATTTGAAGGTTTGATTAACAGTTATTAGTTTTAATCAACCTGCTGCACAAGTTCCTTCTCTATTTGTTAACCTAAAAAATTATCCCATGAAACATCTCACTTCTCTGCGGTTTATGCTTACCTGCATTACTTGTCATGATGGTTATCTCTTGCAGACAAGAAAAAATTGTACCTCAAAACAAAAGTTTATCCAATGAAAATTCACAAAATTCTGTCGCGAATAAATTAAGCAGTGATATTCACGCAACAGGTGATTATATTGTAATATCTGTTTCTGAAAAAGGCTTGCCTAAAAATCTGGAAACAGAGATTGCTAAATCGGGCGGTATTATCAAGAGAAAATTAAACGCGATAGGTCTTGCATTTGCGCATTCTGATAAGACGGACTTTATTTCAAAGGCCTCAAAAATCAGTGGCATAAGATCTGTTATTCATGATTTGAGTACGAACTGGTTGCCACCTGATAAAAACAAATCAAAAACTGCTGCTTTAGTTTCACATACACCCACTGATTTTTTTCTATCCACTTCAATGGAACATGCTTGCCATACATGCCAATGATGCCTGGGGTAAAGGCTATAGAGGTAAGGGAGCAACGGTAGTGGTATTAGACGAAGGTTTCCCGGTGGAGATTTATATCCTGAAGTTTCCGGCAATTGCGATGTTCCACCTATAAGCGGTATTCCATGTGATGTGTATGATTTGGTTATCAGCCCCGGCGCAGTAGATAAAAAATGGAGTTGAATATTGGTACTGGGCAGGCGGCACAAGCATGGCATCCCCGCATGTGGCCGGAGTAGCGGCTTTAATAGCGGGCAAACATCCGGGTTATTCTCCTTCTCAGATAGAAGCTGCTTTAAGAGTATCATCCGATGATTTAGGAAAACCGGGTCGTGATGATTTTTTTGGTCATGGAAGAGTTAATGCATCGAAAGCAGTAGACGAATAAAAATCATCAAAAATAAAAAGCACCAGTAACAAACTGGTGCTTTTTAAATGTTAGAAAAGAGTTTCTAAAGACTAATCTTCTCCGTTGCACGAATAAGCCTTGAAGAGCTTCCAATTATTATATCAAACATACCGGGCTCTAATACCCATTTGTTTTGTTTATCATCATTATATTTAAAAGCATCTTCATTTAAACTAATCGTTATCTCTTTTTTCTCACCGGGTTTTAAAAATATTTTTTGAAATGCTTTCAGTTCTTTTTCCGGTCTTGGCAAAGTACTTTTTTCCTGGCGAACATAAACTTGTGCAACTTCTGCACCAGCCATTTGACCGGTATTTTTTATAGTAAATGTTACTGTTGCATTTTGATTATTTGCTTTTGCTTTAATGTTGCTATATTCAAAATCTGTGTAAGACAATCCATATCCAAATGCAAACTGCGGCTCTACTTTGTAAGTATCATAATAACGATATCCAACATAAATATCATCATTGTATTTTTCTGTAACATTATTACCGGGGTATTCACCTAATTTATGTGCAGGGCAATCTTCAAGTTTTTTCGGCCATGACATGGGCAACTTTCCTGAAGGATTTACTTCTCCAAAAATAATTTTTGCCAATGCATTACCACCTTCCATTCCGGGATACCATGCTTGTATCAAGCCTTTTGTTTGATCAATCCACTGCGTCATATCAATCGGGCCGCCGCCAATCAGCACGACAATTGTTTTTGGATTTGCTTTCAATACTGCCTGTATCAATTCATTTTGTCCAAACGGCATTTGCATGTCAGGCTTGTCCACATCTTCTGCGTCATACGTATTATCGCTCCATACACTGTAATTGAAGCCATGAGTCCAGCCGCCTACAACTATTGCCACATCTGCTTTTGCGGCTGCATCGGCTGCTTCCTTTATCATAGCATTATCGGCTGTTGCATTTCTCTCAATTTTATAACCCTGTGCATAAGTGATATTTATTTTATCGCCAACCAATTTTTTCAAACCATCAAGAGGTGTTATTTCATAAAAAGCTTTTACCTGTGAACTGCCTCCGCCCATTGATTGTTTTCTTGAAGCATTATAACCAATCACTGCAATGGATTTGATTGAAGATGCATTTAACGGAAGAATATGATCATCATTCTTCAGCAATACAATTCCCTCTTCAGCCACCTTCAACGCAGTTTGCTGATGTTCCGGTGTATTGTATTCGCCTTTTTTTCTTTGGCCATCCATCATATGTGTTTTAAACATCACACGCAATATTCTTCTTACTTTTTCATCTATAACACTCTCCTGTACTGCACCACTTTTTATAACGGCAATCACTGTATCACCCATATAAAACTTATGATAATCAGGATTGGGCAACATGCGCAAATCACTTCCCATTTCAAGGTCTGTTCCATTCTTTAATGCTTCCATTGTATTATGCACGGAGCCCCAGTCGCTCATTACAATGCCATCAAAATGCCATTCACCTTTTACAATTTTGTTTATCAGGTAATCATTGTGCGTACACCATTGTCCGCGAAATTTATTGTATGAGCCCATTAGTGTATTTACACGTGCTTCTGTAACTGCTGCTTTAAAACCAGGCAAATAAATTTCACGCAAAGCACGTTCACTCATTTGCACATCAATCCAGTTGCGCGCCGTCTCCTGGTTGTTGGCCGCATAATGTTTTACGCATGCGGATATACCCTGATCCTGTACACCTTTTATATAGTCAACCACCATTTTTGAAACGAGATAAGGATCTTCACTTTCGTATTCAAAATTTCTTCCATTCAATGGTGTTCTGATAATATTGATACCGGGCCCAAGTATTACATCTTTCCCGCGAAAATTTGCTTCACTGCCAAGCACAGAACCAAAGGCGTAACCAAGTTCAGGGTTCCATGTTGCGGCGAGACAAGTGCCTACAGGAAGATAAGTTCCTGAGTCAAGTGTTTTTGGAGGATTTGTCCAAAAGCGGCCCTGTTCAGGTCTCACACCATGCGGGCCATCACTCATTGTCATTTCAGGAATACAAAGACGTTGCACGTCTGCAGAAGTAAAACCAGAATTGGCATGTATCATCGAAACTTTTTCTTCAAGCGTCATCTTTTTTATCAGGTCATTGATCTTTACTTCAGTAGATTGGTCTAGTTGTGCGGAAACGTTCAAATGCAGCAGCAGTGCAGTCGCTACAAGGTTAAACAGCAATCGTAAATTTTTCATGGGTGATTATTTTGTGTGAATTCTATTTAAAAATAAGTCATTGAGGGAAATTATTTTTATTGTTTTGGTACAAGCAATACATCTTTGGGCATTGTCTGTTGCGTCGCATTTCGTTTATCGTTCCTCTTTTAATTTTGCTTGCGACGTCTCCGTTTTCTACTTGTATTTGAAATAATGAGCAACCAAAAGCAAAGTAGTACAATAATTTAAATTAATGAAAATTCTTTGTGTCTTACTGACACGCAAAGTTTTTGTTAGAGATTATTAATTATGGATTATTAATTCACTATTGACATTCATAAAAAAAGCTGCAGAGCGGATAAGAATGTACAAGTGAGTGACACAACGAAAGTTTAATAGTAGCAGAGAAGTTAAGTACATAAAAAATATTTGAAATCAAAACCGTAAAAAATATCTTTTCACAATATTTCCTGAGTTTTACATCATGAAAGATAATTTTTCCACGCAGGCAAAACTTTATGCGAATTTCAGGCCGCGCTATCCTGATTCTTTGTATGATTTTTTATTCAGGCAGGCAAAAAATTTGGATAGCGCATTGGATTGTGCAACTGGAAACGGACAGGTTGCCATTGCACTGGCTGCAAAATTTAAAGAAGTATACGCAACTGATATCAGTGAAAAGCAACTGGCGCATGCAACCCAATTGCCCAACACCATTTACAAACAGGAAGCAGCTGAACAAACTTCATTTGCAGATAATCATTTTGATCTTATCACTGTAGCGCAAGCTATTCACTGGTTTGATTTTGATAAGTTTTACACAGAAGTAAAACGCATACTTAAGCCCGATGGAATTATTGCGGTAATTGGTTATGGATTGATAAGAGTGAATAAAACAGTAGACGCATGGATAGATCATTATTATTGGAATATCGTCGGGCCTTACTGGGATAAAGAAAGAAAATATATTGATGAAGAATACAGAACCATTCCATTTCCATTTAAACAAATAACTGCACCCGCATTTTATATGGAATATGAATGGAACAAAGATCAGTTTATTGGTTATTTGAATACATGGTCTGCACTGCAGCATTTTATAAAGCAACAGGGTTATAACCCATTAACAGAAGAATTGCTGCAGCAACTCAATAATGTTTGGCCCGATGATGCAATACAAACAGTTTGTTTTCCTCTGTTTCTTAAGACCGGACACCAATAAATTTTATCTTTCCAAAAAAATAAATATGGATATTTACAGCAGAAGAGTGGAAGTGAGATGGAGCGATCTTGATCCTAACTATCATCTTCGCCATTCCGTTTATTATGATTGGGGCGCTTACCTGCGCATAACTTTTTTAAATGAACACGGGCTTACACCTTCTGTAATGAATCAATATCATTTTGGTCCTATCCTTTTTCGGGAAGAATGCGTATTTAAGAGAGAAATATTGTTTGGTGATGTTGTTGAAATAAACATGCAAATTGTAAAAAGCAGAAAAGATATGAGTCGCTGGAGTATGATGCATGAAATATGGAAAAATAATGACACCTTGGGTGCTGTCATTACTATTGATGGTGCATGGATTGATACAAAAATCAGAAAACTTGCTGTGCCTCCGGTCCTTATTCAGCAAGTGTTTGAAGCAATACCAAAGGCGGGAATTTTTGAATGGGTTGAAGGGTGAAAATGTAAAATGTAAAATATAAAATGTGAGAAAGGAGGAATTTGGAATTAGGATGAGAATATAAAATGTAAAATACAGAATGTAAAATGAAAGAACGAGGAACAAGAGCCAAGATTCAAAACAAGAAACAACAACATTTAATCGTCAATTGTGAATATAATTTTCTCAGCTAAATAGATATTCCACATCTTCTGCAGTAAGTTTTTTAACAAAGCCTGCATCTTCACTGATAAGGTCATCTGCCAAAGATTTTTTGCGTTGCTGCAATGAAAGAATTTTTTCTTCTACGCTATCACGACAGATCATTTTATATGCAAACACTTTATTTTGCTGACCTATGCGATGTGTGCGGTCAATGGCTTGCTGTTCCGCTGCGGGATTCCACCAGGGATCAACAAGATAAACATAATCCGCTGCTGTTAAGTTGAGACCTAAACCTCCTGCTTTTAAACTGATGAGAAAAATTTTTTCATCATACGTTGATTGAAATTGCTCAACAAGTCTTGATCGCTCTTCTGCTTTGGTGCTTCCATCAAGATACAAGTAAGAAATATTGCGTTGTTGCATCTCTTCTGCAATCAATCCTAACATCCCGGTGAATTGAGAAAATACCAATACTTTATGGCCACCTGTGTTGTCTTCAATCTCATTGAGCAACTCTTCAATCTTTACAGATTCTGTTGTGGAAAAATTTCTGTTTTTGATTAACTGCGGCGCATTGCATGCCTGTCGTAGTCTTGTTAAACCTTCAAGAATATAAATTGCATTTGAGCCGATACCCTCTTTTTCTACACGCTGCAAAAGATTTTCACGGTAATAAGTTTTGAGATCATTGTAGACTTTGCGTTGCTCTTCGCCCATTTCGCACCAAAGTGTGATTTCTGTTTTCGACGGAAGGTCTTTTGCCACCTGCTCTTTTTTTCTTCGCATCAGGAAAGGATAAATGAGCTTACGCAGTTGTGCAGATTTTTCTTTATTACCAAACTTATCAATCGGTATAGCAAATTCTGTTTTGAAAAATTCTTTGTGGCCGAGTAAACCGGGATTGATAAACTGCATTTGTGAATAAAGATCAGTGGTGTTGTTTTGAATAGGTGTGCCGCTTAATATGAAACGATTTCTTGTTTGAAGTTGCATTACTGCTCTTGCAGTTTGTGAAGATGGATTTTTTATTACATGACTTTCATCACATATAACATAACCAAATTTTATTTGCTGCAGTTCTTCAATATCGCTGCGCACACTGCCATAGCTGGTGATAATGATATTTTTCTTTTTCCATTCTTTTCCATTAACTGCTCTTGACATTCCGTGATGAATATGATAGCTAAGTTTTGGCGCAAATTTTTTTAATTCATTTTCCCAATTGTACAACAATGATGTGGGACATAGAACAAGATGTGTTTCTTTTTTATTTTTCCCTGTAACATACTGCAAAAATGTTATTGCCTGTAAAGTTTTGCCAAGACCCATATCATCTGCCAAACAGCCGCCCCATTGCATTTCATCGAGCAGGCACATCCATTCAAAGCCTGCTTTCTGGTAATCTCTTAATTGAGCGTTTATTGTTTTTGGGATTTTATATAATGAATCACTCTGCTCCTGTAACCGTTTCCATTTTGTTTTATAATCTTTAGTGATGATGCGATTTGTGATGTCTTCGCCTTCACTTAATTCCTGTGTTAACGTCCAGTGCAGTTTTGATAAACGCAGTTTGTCGCTATCAATATCTCCTAATTTCAGCAGCAAAGAATATTTATTTATCCATTCATCAGGAATAGCGCCTATGGTTCCATCTTTCAGCAATAAAAATGGTTGCCGGTTGAACAATGCTTTTTGCAAATCAGCAATTGAAACCTGTTGATCACCCCATGATATTTTTATACGCAGATCAAACCAGTCAATACCGTTGCCATCATGTTCAATTTTAAACTCCGGAATATTTATGTTGTAACGAAAATGTTTTAAATGTTCCATTCCGTAAACAGGAACATTGTTATCAGCCAGTTTGCGGTAAAATTTTACAAACCATTGACTCTTCTCTGCTTCTGCAAAAGGCAAATAAAAATAGCCATTGTTTTGTTGAACAAAACGATTATGCATTGAGCGGAGAAAAGACTTTATTTCTTTTTCCGCATCAACATCGCGTTGTATTTCGTAAACAGTATCTTCTGTTGTAATGCTAATTATTTCACCTTTCACATCATCTTCTAATTCAATATCTGCATACTGCCATTTGGCTGTGATCATTAAAAAGCTATTGTTCAATTCATTCAGATAAACCCTGCATTTTGGAGGTGTTGTAATTGTTTCTTTTTTTAAGATGGCATCTTTCCTTACTTCATAATTTTCTGCTAATGGAATAACCGTTTGCTGCATGAACAACTGCATGTTGTTATCGGGTGCGTCACTAAAACCATCAGGAAAATTTTCGAGTGTTTCAGCATCTTTCGGATCAAGCAAAAAGAATTCATTTTTGCTTTGAAGTAAAAAACCATGTCTTTTAAATTCTGTAAGCTTAAATGATTGATTGTTGATGTTTATCCATGCAATCAATCGTAATATGCCGCTGTTTGTTTTTACTAATTCAAAGGAAAGCTTTGGTAAATAATCGCTGATGGCAGCAGGCTTTATTACAGCAGTAGTAAGCAATTGTTCATCCACAAATTGATAATACCATTTTACCAATGATGCAAGCGGTTTTAATTTTTGAAAAGCTTCATGCTGATTTTTCAGTAAACCTTTCTTAACAAAATTTTCTTTATCAACGCCACGAATATTTTTTATGTCAGCATCAAGTTGTAAATTATTTTTTTCATTGTCCAGTTTTTCCTGTGTAAATGAATGCAAGATCCAACCAAGCGTATGAGGTATATGGCTAAGTTGGTATAATGAATGTGTGCTGTTTAAAAGCACAGGTTTTAAACTTCTTTCACCATTGCTCCCATGAACAATCAATCCTTTTATTTTGAATGGAGCGTCATCTGTTTTGCGAACATCAATCAGTAAAGCAAAGGAGGTTTTTTGTTTTGTTTTTCCCTTCTGCTTTTCCAGCACCGGCATTATGATTGTTTTCTTTGGCTTGCTCATATTATACCACTTCAAAATCAAACAAAGAACAATGATATAAAAATTGAAGAACGCAGCGAAAACGAGCGATGAAAAGATATAAACAGACTGGGGAAAGTTTTCCAGTTCGCAGTTTCCGATTGAACCAAAAAAATCTGAAATCCGAAATCCGAAAATCTTTATTTTCACGTTTCTCATATTTTCCACATTCATCACATTTTCACATTTCTCACATTGCCTCTTCATTTCCCCCGCCTGAACGGCTTCAGTCGGGCAGGAAATTTTCAAATTCACAAATTTTCAAATTACTTTGTTTCATGAACATCACATTTAACCGCAACGAAGACTGGATGAAACTGCAATTGAGCGAAATGAAACAACGCTTTGAGAAAATAAAATTGGGCGGTGGTAAAAAAGCGATTGATAAACAAAGAGAGAAAAATAAACTTACTGCACGTGAAAGAATTGAATGGCTCTGCGACAAGGATAAACCGTTTGTTGAGATCGGTGCATTTGTGGGTTTCGATATGTACGAGGCGCAGGGCGGATGTCCTGCTGGCGGCACTGTTGCTGGCATTGGCTATGTGAGCGGAAGACAATGCGTTGTTATTGCGAATGATCAAACAGTGAAGGCGGGTGCATG
>WNGA01003138.1_pt1 | contig 31098 bp, 31 predicted proteins | sample 5400061 | NCBI WGS metagenome assembly WNGA01 (sample SAMN13153366, study PRJNA577476) | soil metagenome | isolation source: 100 cm soil or saprolite under grassland replicate 2 | place: USA:California | collected 2016-06-15 | reverse complement strand
AAGCGGCGCGGCGAGTTCGTGCTCATGGAGGAATTGCTCGAGGAGGTCGGCCGGGACGCCGCCCGCTTCACGTTCCTGACACGCCGGCACGACAGCCCACTCGAGTTCGACTTGGCGGTCGCGACGCGGCAGTCGAACGAGAACCCCGTCTATTACGTCCAGTATGCGCACGCGCGAATTCGCTCGATCTTCCGCCAGGCGGCGGAGCAGGGGATCGCGGTGCCGAACCTGACCGATGTGGATACGGGCCCGCTCGTCGCGCCCGCGGAGCTGGCGCTGATCAAGCTGCTCTTGCAATTCCCGGAGCTCGTCAACGGGGCGGCCCGGGCGCTGGAGCCGCACCGGGTCGCCTACTGGCTGCAACAGCTCGCGGCCGAATTCCATCCCTGGTACAAGACCCACCGGGTCATCCAGGACGACGCTCGCCTCATGCGTGCGCGCATGGCCCTCTGCGCGGCGGTGGACACCGTCATCCGGAACGGCCTGGAGCTCCTGGGCGTGAGCGCGCCGGAGAGTATGTGACGGTCGTGCGAGCCGCAGCACGTCGTGGGGCTGGGGCCCCACCGTGCGAGGCGAGCCTATGAACATGGTCGTGCGAGCCGGGCGGGCGCGGCGGAACAGAAATCGCACCGCCTCCGCCCTCTTCCTGGTCGGCTGTCTCGCGGTCCTCGGCGGCACGTTCATGCTCGGGGTCATGGCGGGGCGCTTCTGGCCGCGCCCCCTGTCTTCCCAGGGCCCCACCGCAGCGAGGGGCGCGAAGGAGGCGTCGCCGGCGCGAGGGGGGGACAGAGCTGCGCGCCAGGCCGAGCCGGCTCCGACGCTGACCTTCTATCAGGATTTGACCGCACCGCTCACGTCGCCGCCGCCGGTGAAACCCTCGAAGCCCCCGCGCGTCGAGAAGAGCGACAAACCCGATGCGCCGCCGCCGACCGAGGGGACCGCGGCGCCCGAGATCCCCAGACCGGCGCCGAACCAGGCGGCGTTCACCGTCCAGGTCGGCGCGTACAAGGCAAGAGAGCCCGCCGAGGCGTTGCGCGCGCGGCTCGCCGCCGGGGGCCACCCCGCGTACGTCGTCCAGATCGACGCCCCCGGCAGCGTCCGGTTCCGCGTGCGCGTCGGCTCCTTCGCCACGCGGGAAGCGGCCCAGCAGGTCGCCGACCGGATCGGCAGCGAGCGTTCCCTCTCGGCCTTCGTGACGTCCCGGTGAGATGGGGGCGCCCAGGCCGGGGCGAGTGCTCGTCGCCGAAGGCGAGCTCACCGCGCGCGTGGCCGAGCTGGGCCGGGCGATCGCGCGCGACTACGCGCGGGAGAATCCGGTGCTGGTCGGTGTTCTCCAGGGGGCGGTGCCTTTCGTCGCCGATCTCATGCGGGCGCTCCCGATCGACCTCACTGTCGATTTCATTCGCGCCTCGAGCTACGGCGCGGGAACGAGCTCCTCGGGCACGGTGCGGCTCGTCGCGGACCTGGCGGTCGACGTCGCGGACCGACACGTGCTCATCGTCGACGACATCGTCGACACGGGCCTCACGCTCGGCGCGCTGAAACGAATGCTCGAGGCGCGCCGGCCGCGGAGCGTGCGCACGTGTGTGCTCCTCGACAAGGCTGGTCGTCGGGAGACGGATGTCACCATCGACTACCTTGGGTTCACGATCCCGAACGTCTTCGTGGTAGGCTACGGGCTCGACTACGACGGGCTCTACCGCAATCTGCCCTACGTCGCCGCGCTCGACGCGATCTGACGCTCTCCGCCGTCGTTGCGCCCGGTGCTATAATGACCGGGCGTATATGAACCAGGTCTACAAGAACCTCGCGCTCTGGATGGTGATCGGCCTCATCGTCATCCTCCTGTTCACCATCTTCCAGGGTGCGCAGCAAGGCGGCCAGGAGCAGCCGAACTTCTCCGAGTTCCTCAAGGCGCTCGATCAGGGTCGGGTCGAGTCCGTCGTCATCCGCGGCAACCTCGTCACGTACTCGCTCAAGGATTCGGCGCAGACGCAGCGCACGTACATCGTCGAATATCCCGACCTCGTCAAGACTCTGAAGGACCGCGGTGTCCGCATCGCGGTGAAGCCGCCCGACTCCAACCCCTGGTATGCGATCTTCCTGCAGTGGGTGCCGATGCTGCTCTTCATCGGCGTCTGGGTCTTCTTCATGCGCCAGATGCAGGGGGGCGGCGCCAAGGCGCTGAGCTTCGGGAAGGCGAGGGCCCGGCTGATCTCGGAGAAGCAGAACAAAGTCACCTTTCAAGATGTCGCCGGGGTGGACGAGGCCAAGGAAGAGCTGCGCGAGATCATCGATTTCCTGAAAGACCCGCAGAAATTCCAGAAGCTCGGTGGAAAGATCCCGAAGGGCGTGCTGCTCGTCGGGCCGCCGGGCACGGGCAAGACGCTGCTCGCGAAGGCGATCGCCGGCGAGGCGAACGTCCCGTTCTTCTCGATCTCGGGCTCCGACTTCGTGGAGATGTTCGTGGGCGTCGGTGCTTCCCGTGTGCGCGATCTGTTCGAGCAGGGTAAGAAGCACGCGCCCTGCATCATCTTCATGGACGAGATCGACGCCGTCGGGCGCCACCGCGGGGCCGGCCTCGGGGGGGGCCACGACGAGCGGGAGCAGACGCTCAACCAGCTCCTCGTCGAGATGGACGGATTCGAGACGAACGAGGGCGTCATCCTGATCGCTGCCACCAACCGGCCCGACGTCCTCGACCCGGCACTGCTGAGGCCCGGGCGGTTCGATCGTCAGGTCGTCGTGCCCCGACCCGACGTGAAGGGGCGCGAGGAAATACTACGCGTGCACGCTCGGCGGATCCCGCTGGCTCCGAACGTCGAACTCAAGGTGCTGGCGCGGGGGACGCCCGGGTTCTCGGGCGCGGATCTGGCGAACCTCGTGAACGAGGCGGCGCTGTTGGCGGCGCGCCAGAACAAGAAGCTCGTCGAGATGTCCGACTTCGAGAGCGCCAAGGACAAGGTCCTGATGGGCGTGGAGCGGCGCTCCATGATCATCAGCGACACCGAGAAGCGGACAATCGCGTATCACGAGGCGGGCCACACGCTCGTGGCCGACGTTCTGCCGGGCACCGACCCGGTCCACAAGGTGACGATCATCCCGCGCGGCCGCGCCCTCGGCCTGACGCAGCAGCTCCCGGTTGACGACAAGTACAACTACTCGAAGGAGTACCTGGTGAACCGCATTACGATCCTGCTCGGCGGGCGGGCCGCCGAAGAGATCGTGCTGAACCAGCAGACCACCGGCGCGGGCGACGATCTGGAGAAGGCGACCGAGATGGCGCGCAAGATGGTCTGCGAGTGGGGCATGTCGGACCGGCTCGGACCACTCACGTTCGGGAAGAACGAGGAGCACATCTTTCTCGGCCGCGAGGTCGCCCGGGCGAAAGATTACAGCGAGGACACCGCCCTCCTCATCGACTCCGAGATCAAGCGGATCGTGATGGAGGCGGCGAGCCGCGCCAAGCAGATCCTCCAGGAGAACATCGAGAAGCTCCACGCGCTGGCGCGAGCGCTGCTCGAGCGGGAGACCCTCGACGGCGAGGAGATCGCCCGCATCCTGCGCACCCGCCCCTTCCAGGAGGCCGGCGCGCCCGCGTAGCGGCTCGCGGCTCGATTTGGCCCATCGAGCCATCCTCGCAGGCGTCTCCCTCGGGAGCGACCGTCCGGTCGCCGTCATGGGCGTCCTGAACGTCAGCCCGGAGTCATTTCACGCCGGCTCCGTACACACCGCGAGCGATGATCTGCTCACCGTCGCGCTCGCAATGGTGGAGGCGGGGGCGGCGCTCATCGACGTCGGCGCCCGATCGACGGCGCCCTACCTCGATACCGCCATCAGCGACGAGGACGAGCGCGCGCGGCTGGCGCGGGCGATCGACGTGCTGGCGCCCAAGGTGCCGGTGCCGATCTCGGCCGACACCGCCCGTCCGGGACCGGCCCGTGGCGCGCTCGATGCCGGCGCGCGGGTGATCAACGACGTCACGGGCCTGCGTGACCCCGCCGTCGCTGCGCTCATCCGCGAGCGTGACGCCGGGATCATCCTCATGGCGTCTCCGGAGGGACCCGGACCCCTCGCGAACCCCATCGTGTCGAGTGTCGAGAAGCCCCTCCCACCGGGCGTGGACCCGGTGGCGTCCGTGAAAGCGCTGCTGGCGCGGGGGCTCGCGCGCGCCCGCGCCGCGGGGATTTCCGAGGAGCGTGTCGTCCTCGATCCCGGGATCGGGTTCTTCCGGAACGAAGGGGTGCCCTGGGACGAGTGGGATGCACGAGTGCTGGCGGGGCTCGGCGCGCTCAAGACCCTCGGGCGCCCGCTCTGCGTCGGCGTGTCACGGAAGTCCTTCATCGGCGCGATTACCGGCCGGCCGAGAACCGAGGAGAGGCTCGCGGGCTCGCTCGCCGCGACCACGGTGGCCGTGTGGAACGGCGCAGCACTGATCCGGGCCCACGACGTCGCCGACACGCTCGATGCGGCACGTATCGCCGAACGCATCCGCGAGGCACCCCGCACCCTATAATGGACTTGCGAGCCGCAGGACGTCGCGGGGCTGGGGCCCCGCGCGCGAGGCGAGTGAAAATACAACAGGAGCGGGAGCCGCAGTGGCGAATCCAATGAACGTCCAATGACGCGCCTGTTCGGCACCGACGGAATCCGCGGCGTGGCAAACGAAGAGCCGCTCACGCCCGAGCTTGCGTTCCGTGTGGGCCGCCAGCTCGTCGCAACGCTTCAGTTCGACCACGGCGCTGACCGGGTGCGACTCGTCATCGGACGCGACACGCGTCGCTCGGGCCCGCTCCTCGAGGCGGCACTGATCGCGGGCGGCCTGTCCGCCGGCGCCGACTGCTACTCCGTCGGCGTGCTGCCCACCCCCGCCATCGCGGTGCTCACGCGCCGCCTCGAGGCTCACGGTGGCATCGTGCTCAGCGCCTCGCACAATCCGTTCGCGGACAACGGCATCAAGATCTTCTCGTCCGAGGGGACCAAGTTTCCGGACGCGTGGGAGGCCGAGATCGAGCAGCGGCTCGAGGGCCCCGATCGCGCGCCCCGCGCCCGCGGCGCGCAGATCGGCGCGCTGGTGAACTACGACCGGGCCGAGGCGGTGTACGTCGACTTCCTGTGCGACTGCTTTCCGATCGACCTGAGCCGCTTCACCATCGCCCTTGACTGCGCCCACGGCGCGACTTACCGGGTCGCGCCGCGCGTGCTCCGGCGTCTCGGCGCCAAGGTGATCACGATCGGTGTGCGGCCCGACGGCACCAACATCAACGCCCGATGCGGCGCGCTCCACCCGGACAACCTCCAGCGGAAGGTCCGTGCCAGCGGCGCGACGATCGGCTTTGCGTTCGACGGCGACGGCGACCGGCTCATCTCGGTCGACCACACGGGCGAGATCCGCGACGGGGACTACGCGCTCGCGATCGCGGGGCGCCATCTGGCGTCGCGCCAGCGGTTGAAGCAGAACCTCGTCGTCACCACGGTCATGGCCAACCTGGGCCTCGACCAGGCCCTCGAGGCCGCGGGGATCCGCGTCGTCAAGACGCAGGTCGGGGACCGCTACGTCCTCGAGGAAATGCAGCGCCTCGGCGCCAATCTCGGCGGCGAGCAATCCGGCCACCTGCTGTTGCTCGACCACTCCCCCGCGGGGGACGGGATCCTCTCGGCGCTCGCGCTGCTCAGCGTGGCCACCGAGACGGGCGAGTCGCTGGCATCGCTGGCGGCCTGCCTGCGCAAGTTTCCCCAGGTGCTCATCAACGTACCCGTCCGGTCCAAGCCGCCGATCGACTCGATCACCGGGGTCGGTGAGCGCATGGCCGCCTTCGAGCATGAGATGAACGGCCGCGGACGCGTCCTGATCCGGTACTCGGGCACCGAGGCGCTGGCCCGCGTCATGATCGAAGGCGCGGACGGGGCCCGCATCCGCGCAATGGCCGACGACCTCGCCGGACTCATCCGCGTTCAGATCGGCGACCGATGACGATCTCCGGCATCGGCGTGGACTTGGTCAGCATTCCACGCATGCGCTCGATGATCGACCGCTGGCAGGATCGATTCCTGCGCCGCGTGTTCACCGAGCAAGAGATCGCGTACTGTTGCGCGCGGAGGGATCCGGCATCGCACTTCGCGGCGCGCTTTGCCGCCAAGGAGGCGGGGCTCAAGGCACTGGGCACCGGGCTGCAGCTCGGTGTGCACTGGCGCGAGCTCGAGGTGCGTCGTGAACGCACCCAGGCGCCGACGCTCGTGTTGTCGGGCAAGTCGAAGGAGATCGGGTTGTTCAAGGGCGGGAGCCGGATGCTGCTCTCGCTGACTCACGAAGGGGAATATGCGCTCGCGCACGCGATTCTGGTGGGCGATTAGCTTGGCGGTCGGACCCATCGTTCTCTCCGGCTGCGCCACCCGGGCGAGCCTCCCCGAAATCGAGGGCCTGCCCGGCGCGCTCACCGGCAAAATCGGTCGGCCCGGCGTCGTGATCGCGGCGCCGCACGGCATCTCCGACGCGCGCACCGGCGATATCGTCGCCGAGCTCGGCCGCCGCACCGGGTTCGGCGTCGTCATCGCGACCGGCTTCAACCTCGAGCCGGACACGCGCGAGCTCGCCGGCCGGCGTTACCAGGTCAACCGGCCGCTCGAGGGCACGCCGGGGCGTCCGGCGTCCGAAGAGGTCGCCACCGAGAGCGCTCGGCAGGTCTACGAGGCGTACGAGCGACGCGTGCGCGAGGTCGCGCAGGGGCCGCTCACCCTTTACGCCGAGATCCATGGCAACAACCATCACGACGCGATGAACCGAATCGAGATCGCCACCGTGGGTGTCGACCGTGCCGAAGCCGTCAGGCTTCGAACGCTCTTCGAGCTGGTCCGAGACGCGCACCTGCGGGTGAACCGGGGAGCGCCACATCTCGAGATCCTCATTGAGCCCGCCGACACCGTGCGCTACGCCGCGTCCGGTGCGAAGCGCGATGGTATCCTCAGGCTCCCGCAGCTGGCGCTGCACATCGAGCTTCCCAAGGCCGCGCGCACCGAGTGGCGGGAAACCTACACCGCGATCCTCGCCGACTTCCTCGTCCAGGCGTTCCCGCCCCCTCCCGGGAAGTAGCCGCCGTGCTGGGCGTCTTCACCGCCGATGAGATGCGGCGGCTCGACCGGCACGCGATCGCCGAGCTGCGCATTCCTGGCACCACCCTCATGGAGAACGCCGGTCACGGCGCGGCGGAATCGATCATCGCCGCGCTCCCCGCGCTCGGCGCGCCCCGCCGCGGTGCCCGTGTCGTCGTCGTCTGCGGCAAGGGCGGCAACGGCGGCGACGGCTTTGTCGTCGCGCGGTGGCTCAAGCGCCACGGCGCGCTACCGTCCGTGCTCCTCGCGTTCTCGCCCGCCGAGATCGGCGGCGACGCCCGGCTCAAGCTCGAGGAGTTGCGGCGCAGCCGCGTTCGTCTCCTTCGCCTCGAGGACGACCGAGCGATGGCCGCCGCGCTGGCGCGGGCCCACCTCGTCGTCGACGCGCTCCTCGGGACCGGCTCGCGGGGCTCTCCCGAAGGGAGCGTCGCGCGCGCGATCGATCTGATCAACGCCTGCGGTCGGCCCGTCGTCGCCCTGGACATTCCCTCGGGGATGTCTGCGGACGGTGGCGCGCAAACGGGAGCCGCGGTCCGGGCAACGATGACCCTGACCTTCGCCGGACTCAAGCGTGGCCTGGTCACGTCCCCCGGCGATGAGCTCGGCGGACGTGTGAGCGTGGTCCCGATCGGTGTCCCGGCCGCCGAGGTGGCGCGCGGGGTCACGACGTTTCTCCTCGAGCCGAGCGACGTAGCCCGTCACTTTCCGCGACGCCCCCGCGCGGCTCACAAGGGAACCTACGGCCATCTGCTCCTGGTGGCCGGCTCGCTCGGCAAGACGGGCGCGGCCGCCCTCACGGCGGCCGCGGCGATGCGCAGCGGAAGCGGGCTCGTCACGGTCGCGACGCCCGTGAGCCAGCAACCGATCGTCGCAAGCCTCGTGCTCGAGGCGATGACCGAGCCGTTGCCAGAGACCCCCACCCACACGCTCGCGCTGAAGGCGCGGGAGGTGATCGCCGAGCTCGCGGCGTCCCGCGACGCCGTCGCGATCGGCCCCGGCATCGGCCTTGACGAAGAGACACAGCAGGCCGTGCGGAGTCTGATCCAGGAGCTTCGCAAGCCGCTGGCCGTTGACGCGGACGCGCTGACGGCCCTCTCCGGCCATCTCGAAGTGCTGGGTGCCGCGCCATCGGTGCGTTGCCTCACGCCTCATCCCGGCGAGATGGCGCGGATGCTCGGAGCCCGAGTGGACGACGTGCAGCGTGATCGGATCGAGACCGCCCGGGAGTTCGCGGCCCGCTACCGGGCCTACGTCGTTCTCAAGGGCGCCCGGAGCGTGATCGGCACGCCCGACGGGCGCGTCTTCGTGAATCCGACGGGTAATCCCGGGATGGCAAGTGGGGGCACCGGCGACGTGCTCACGGGCATGCTCGGCGCCTTCCTGGCGCGCGGCATGGATCCGGAGGCCGCCTTGCAGTCGAGCGTGTACCTGCACGGGAGCGCCGGAGACATCGCCGCCGAGCGCGTCGGGGAGGAGGCGCTGATCGCGCGCGATGTCGTCGCGGCGATCCCCGAGGCGTTCCGGAGGCTGGGTGGCGCCGCGGGCTGAGATCACCAGTGCGCGACCCGAGGAGACGGAAGACGTCGGCGAGCGTCTGGGCCGTACCCTCGAGCCCGGCGCCGTCGTCGCCCTGACCGGGGAGCTCGGCGCCGGGAAGACCTGCTTCATCCAGGGGCTCGTTCGCGGCCTCGGCGTGACTGGTCGCGCGACGAGCCCGACCTTCGTGCTCATCAACCAATACCCCGGCCGCGTGCCCGTCTATCACGTCGACGCCTACCGGACCGAGAGCCTGACCGAGCTGATGGATCTGGGCCTTCTCGAGCTGTTGGGCGGCGGGGGAGTGACGATCATCGAGTGGGCGGACAAGCTGGAGTCGCTGCTACCGCCCGAGGCGATCCACGTGCACATCGATGGCGTCGGCGACCAGCCCCGGGCGATCACGATCCGCACGTGAGCGCAGGTACCGTATCGGACTCGTCGCATTGACCGGCGGGCGTGACTCGCGTACGACAGACGTATGGTGATCGAACGCTGGCCCGAGGCCGAGCGGCCGCGCGAGCGGCTCTACTGGAACGGTCCCGAAGCCCTCGCCGACGCCGAGCTCTTGGCCATCCAGCTCGGCTCCGGCACCCGCGGAAAGAGCGCGATCGACGTAGCGCACGAGATGCTGGCCGCCTATGGCTCGTTGGCCGAAGTTGCGGGTCGCGAGGTCGTGGAGCTCGCGAAACTCTCAGGCATCGGGCCGGCCAAGGCCGCGCGACTGGTCGCCGCGTTCGAGCTGACGCGGCGCCTGAGGGCTCGGACCCCGGGCGCCCGCGTCGTCCTGTCCGGCCCCGCCGAAGCGTACGCGGCATTTGGACCGCTCATGGAAGATCTCAAGCGCGAAGTATTTCGCATCGCGCTCCTCGATGCGCAGAACGGCCTCTTGCGCGACCGAGTGATCTCCCAGGGGACGCTGTCGGCGAGCCTCGTACACCCGCGGGAGGTGTTCAAGCCGGCGATTCTCGAGTCGGCCGCGTCGGTGATCCTGCTCCACAATCATCCGAGCGGTGACCCCACGCCAAGCCGTGAGGACATCCGACTGACTCGGCAGCTCGTCGAATGCGCACACCTGCTGGATCTCCGCATCCACGACCACCTCGTGATCGGACACGGCAGTTTCGTGAGCCTGGCCGAACGAGGCGTCATCTAGGGCGCCCCGGCCCGGTCTGACCGCTCAACTCTTCGCGAGCTTCTCGATGTCTCTCCGCGGCAGCGTCTGCAGGCGTGAAAGGAGCGTTTTCACTTTTCGCTCGGACGAGTGATCGGCCAGGATCAACTTCTTGGAGCGGGTCCCATTCACGATGTAGGCCACCCAGTCGTCGAGATTGGGAGTACCGCGCCACGCAACGGTAACGCCGCTGAAGCGCAGGCGTCGCCGGCCTTCCACCTTCGCAAGTGGTTTCCTGCTACTGCCGTCCATCGTGCTTGGTACCTCCAGACAGGGCCGGTCCTGACGGCTGCGGTGCGGCGTTGGAATGAACCGAGAACATCGCCCGCCAACCTTACGAGCGCCGTGATTTCAGTGTCAAGTTCTCGTTTGTCCGCGAAAAATGCGAGCCGGATGCGCCGCTGCAGGGGGGACCCGCGTAGAATCCGGGATTCTTTGTGGGTGTGCTCTCCGTGGACGAATGGACCGTCATATTTCGGCGACGCACCTGCGAGACCGCGTCAGACCGTGTGTTTTCGCCATCTGTGGACACCCGTGGACAAGTGGATAAGGTGTGGGCATTCTTGGCGCCGACCGAGCGCGCTCAACGGCCGTCGAGGAGACGCTCGAGGATCTGTCGCGCCAGGATCGGCCCCCGGGTGATGAATCCGGTGAAGTATCCAATCGCGTTCGCGCCTTCGTGGAGGAGTTGCCGCGCTTTTTCGGGCGAATCCACGCCGCCGGTCGCGATGATCTCGATGTCGGCCCCGAAGGCTCGGCGTGTCCGGCGCAAGTTTTCGAGCGTCGCGGGAAACAGATCGGGACCGGAGAGCCCCCCCGTGCTCTGCGAGAGGCGCCGATCCGCCACCTTCTGGGTGTTCCCGTAATTGACGATGCGGACGCCGGCGGCCAGTGCCGCCGGGATGATTTCACGCTCGTTGACCTCCGCGAAATCGGGCGAGAGCTTGACGATGAGGGGCTTGGTCGTCGCCCTGCGCAGCTCGCGGAGCAGCGTGGCGAGCTCGGACGGCTTCTCGCTCCACTCGTAGACCAGCTTCGTGTTGGGTGAGGAGATGTTGAACTCGACCAGGTCGCCGAGCGTCCCGAGTTCGCGCACGAGCTTCACGTAGTCGTCGATCGACTCGCCGGCCACACTCACGATCAGCGGCACCCGGTGGGGGAGTGACGCCACTGCGGCGCGGAAGCCCTCGAGGCCGGGGTTCTGAAAGCCGTTGCAGTTCACGAGCCCCGGCCCGGCGCCAGTGCGCGTCCGGACGAGATTGGGCTGGGGGTGGCCGGGCCGCGGCTGAACGGTAATGGACTTGGTCGTGATGGCGCCGAAGCCCAGGCCCATCGCGCGCGCGAGGATCGCCGGGTCGTAGTACATCGCGGCCAGGATGAGCGGGTTGGGCAATCGTACGCCGCCGAGCTTGATCGCCAGCCTCGGATCCTGAAGCTGGAAGCAAGCGAGCCGGTCGAGGGGCAACCGACGGAGCAGGCTCTGTCCCAGCGAGATGGCGGCTGACTCGGGGAGGCGGGAGAGAAGACCGGCGTAGAGGAACCGGTAGAGCACCGCGATCGTTCGACTCATGCGGGACGACCGGTCGCAGAATAACACGCGCTCTTGACGATTGCGACGGTGCCATTTAGGGTAAGGTATTGAATTTCATCGTGAACTCGCGCCTTGCAGGACTCCTCAGCGTCGTGGCCGTGATTGCGGCGTGCGCGAGCACGCCGCCGTCGAGCGGCGGGTCGCCGCTCGGCCTCGATCGACGGCTCGTCGCGCCTGCGTTCTCGTTCACGGCTGACACGTTCGAGTTCCCGAACATGATCCGCTCGCGCCATCCCGACGAACCCGGTCTCTACGCGAACTACTGCTTCGTGCTGGCACGGGGCATGCGCCAGTTCGTGCAGTTCGCCCGGTTCGATCCCGTGCTGCCGAAACTTGATCGAGCCGGGTATGCTGAGCGCGTCAAGCAGGTCGCTGCGTTGACGCCCTGGCAGCCGGCCCGGCCCCCCGACGATCGGATCGTGATTCCCGGCTACGCGAATCTCCGCGAGTTTTCCCGCGAGGAGGAGGCCGCTGTCAAGGAAGGGCTGGGAGGCCGGTTCTTGACGCTCGTACACTGGACGAACTGGCGCGTGGTATTCCCGGTCACCGGCGACCACCAGGAGGCGGTCGCCCACGAGATTCTCGAAGAGCTTCGGGCGGGACGCTTGGTTCAGCTCCTCGTGACCAACTGGCCAAAGCCCGAGTTGAACCACACAGTTGTTGCCTTCGAATCGCGCCCGTCCGGGAGCGGCGTCGAGTTCGTCGTGTGGGACCCGAACAATCCGGCCGAGCCCGGTATCATGACGTTCGACCAGAGTGCTCGGAGCTTCTGGGCGACGCGTCTCTACGACACGGAGCCGGGACCCATCCGGGCGTTTCGGATGTATTACTCGCGACTGTTATGATGACGCTCTTGCTGAGCGTGCTCGAGAACGCCGTGCGGCGATGCCCGGAACCCTGGCTCCATCCTGGCCGGGTCGGGAGGAACGCGCCTGCGCGCTGAGCCCGTCGCCCTCATCGCTGCCGGAGCCGTGACCCCGCTCGGCGCCGACCTCGACGCGTTCTGGTCAGGGCTCGTCACGGGAAGCGATGGTATCTCGATGATCGAGCGCTTTCCGGTGGACGACCTGCGGGTCGGGCGCGGTGGCGAGATCAAGAAGCTCCGGCCGCTGCCCCACACGCGCCACACTGGATGTCGCGCCACGCAGCTTCTGCTGGCCGCGGCCCAAGACCTCCTGGCCCGTGCCGTCATCTCGGCCGTGCCCGAACGGGTGGCGGTCGTTCTCGGCACCGCGCTCGGCGGGGTTGAACAGCTCGAGCGCGCCCTGGCGCGGGGGGGCCGTCCACGCCACGCCGCCGGGGCGCTCTACGACAGCCCTGCGCATGCTCTGGCGCACCGGCTCGGCGCACGAGGCCCTGTGCTCACGGTGGGCACGGCGTGCGCGGCGGGGGCGACAGCCCTCGGCATCGGGGCGGACCTGCTGCGCGCGGACGCGGCCGATGTCGTGATCGCCGGTGGCTACGATGGGCTTTGTAGATTTGTGATGCGGGGCTTCGACGCCCTGCGCTCGCTCACCCGCGAGCGCGTGCGGCCATTCGACCGCCGGCGCAGCGGCCTCCTGCTGGGAGAGGCGGCGGCCCTGGTGCTGATGACCCGCGACGACGGGAAGGGAGGACCAAAGCTCGGAAGGCTGCTCGGTCATGCGAGCGCCAGCGACGGTTCGCATATCGCCGCCCCGGATCCGAACGGTCGTGGCCTGGAGTTCGCGGTCCGGGCGGCGCTCGACGAAGCCGCGGTGACGCCAGCCGACGTGGACTTCGTGAGCGCCCATGGGACTGGTACGCCGCTCAACGATCGGATCGAGGCCGAAGTGCTCAGGCGGACGCTGGGCCGCCGCGCCTCCGCGATTCCCGTCAACTCAATCAAGGGCGCGCTCGGCCACTCGATGGGGGCGGCCGCAGCCCTCGAGGCCATCATGTGCCTTCTCGCCTCGCGCGAGGGGGTCGTGCCTCACACACTCGGTCTGGAGGAGCCCGATCCGGCGTGCGATCTGGACCACGTCGTCGGGTCCCCTCGTGCCACGCGTCCCCGGGTGAGCCTCAGCACCTCGCTGGGCTTTGGCGGCTGTAACGCCGCGCTCGTCCTGGAAGGTGCGGAGACATGACCGTCTCGCTCGAGTCCCGGTCGGCTGCAGCGCGTCCGACGAACCCCACGCCGCCGACGGGAACCACGGTCGAGGCCGTCGCGGTACTCACCGGGTGGGGGCTCGGCATCGGCGCCTTGCCGGCGGACGCTGCGCGGGCGGCGGCGGGCCGGGCGGTGATCCCGCTCTTACGTCCGGTACTCGAGGGCGAGCGGTTCAGGCGGGCCACTCGCGAGTGTCTGCTGGGCGTAGCGGCGGTCGACGCCCTCTTGCGCGAGAGCAACATCGGCCGTGACACGATACGGGGAAGCGCGACCGCGCTGATCTACGTCACCGGTGCCGCCTATGGCGCCTCGAACCAGGCGTTTGTTGTAGCGGAGTCCTTGAGACAGACTCGTACCGAGGGTGGCCTGAGCGAGAAGCGACCCGGTTCTGTTGTAGCGGAGTCCATGAGGCAGGCTTCATCCGAGGGTGGCCTGAGCGAGAAGCGACCCGGTTCCGTGGCATCGAGTGGCACGTTGCATTTCCCGTACACGGCGCCGAGCGCGATGGCTGGCGAGGTCGCCATCGAGTTCGGATTGACCGGCCCGTATGGCATCCTGATCGGCGGAGCCGCAGCGACGATCGATGCCCTCTGGCAGGCGACGCGACTCCTGGCCGGGGGACGGTGCGAGCGTGCGCTCGTGCTCGCCGTCGAGACCTTCGAGGAGTGCGCCGCCCTCTACGCGCGGGGACGCTGGCTCGTGAGGCGTCCGCTGGTCGAAGCGGCGGCATGCGCGCTGCTCGTACCGGGCGCCCTCCGCGCGCGGTACGACGCGCCGCGGGCGCCGTCGATGCTCGAGACGTTGGCGCGCGTCCGCGCCGGCGAGACGCTCGCGTGCGCGCCGCTCATCGCGCTGGCGCTCGCGCGCGACGGCGGAGCAGCGGGATCGGTCAGTGTCACGGGCGAATGGCGCGGCCGCCGCGCTGGACTCCACTGGCAGTAATGGCAGTAGGAGCCGAACGGCGCCGCGCCGTGAGGCGACCCTTCAATGGGTCGGGACAGTAGGAGCCGAACGGCGCCGCGCCGTGAGGCGACCCTTCAACGGGTCGGGACAGTAGGAGCCGAACGGCACCGCGCGGGGAGGCGACGCTTCAGAGCCTAGGAGGGATATGGAACCCAAAGAAGTGTTCGACGAGCTCAAAACGATTCTCGTGACGCGGCTCAAGTTCGACCCGCGCCGCGCGGTCGACTTGACCCTCGAGACGACCTTGCCGAAGGACCTCGAGGGCTCGATCGGTCTGGACTCGCTTGACTTCATCGAGTTGTCGATCGCGCTCGAAGAGCGTTTCGGCATCGTGATGGATGATTCTGCAGACCTGGCCCCCCATTTCATGTCTTTCGACACGCTTTCACGCTACGTCGCATCGAGGACGGCCGGCGCGTGAAGCACGTTGCCGTCACGGGGCTCGGGGTCGTCAGCCCGTTCGGGGCCGGCGTGAAGGCCTACTGGGAGGGGATCAGTGGCGGCGTCTGCGCCATCCGACCGATCACCCTGATCGACACCGAGGGCTTCCGTTGCCGGATCGCGGCCGAGGTGCCAGCCGGCATCGGCGGCTCGGCACGGCGCACACGGGCCGACCGATTGGCCCTCACCGCCGCGCGCGAAGCGCTGGACGACGCCGGGGTCGTTCGCGGAGAGCGTGCGGAGGCCGCGCTGATCGTGGGTGCGGTCGGCGGGGGGATGCTGGAAGCCGAAGCATGGTACTGGCAACGTGCGCGCGGTGTCCTGGAGCCCATGCCGCGGACTCTCGCGTCGAGCTTTCCGTCCGCGCACGCCGATGTCATCGGGAGCGCCCTGGGCCTCGGTGGGCCGCGCGAGACGGTCGTGACGGCCTGCAGCTCCGGGGCCGTGTCGCTCGCGCTCGCGGCCGATCTCGTGGCGGACGGTGTCGCTCCGCTGGCGGTCGCCGGCGGAGTCGATGCACTGACTCGGATCTGCTTCATGGGGTTCAATGCGCTGAAGCTCCTCGACTCGGCGCCGTGCCGTCCCTTCGATCGTGATCGTCGCGGCATGTCCATCGGTGAGGGCGCCGCGTTCATGGTGCTCGAGGACGCTGGCCGCGCGAGAGCGCGCGAGGCGCGGGTTTACGCGGAGCTGGCAGGCTACGGCATGACGAGCGATGCCTTTCACGTCACGTCGCCGCACCCGGACGGTGAGGGGATGGCGCGGGCGATGCGCGCGGCCTTACAGCAGGCGGGCGTCACGCCTGCATCCGTCGGATACGCGAACGCGCACGGCACGGCTACGCCGCAGAACGACCGGATCGAGGCGCGGGCGATCCGTGACGTTTTCGGCGAGGGTCGTCTCCTCGTCAGCTCGACGAAGTCCATGATCGGGCACACGATGGCGGCGGCCGGGACGCTCGAGGCGGTGGCGACCGTGCTGGCGCTCGTGAACGAGGTCATTCCGCCGACCGCGCAGCTCGAGACCCCCGACCCCGAGATTCTCTTCGACTGCGTGCCGCGCGTGGCGCGCGAAGCGGCCGTCGAGTTCGCGATCTCGAACTCGTTCGGTTTCGGTGGCCAGAACGTGACTCTGCTCTTCAGGTGCGCCGCATGATGGCACCCCGGGTCGTCATCACCGGGGTCGGCGTCATCGACGGACACACATCCGGCGTGGTGAGCCAGTTCCTGGATGAGGCGGAGGCGCGGCGCCTTTCGCGCGTGTGTCAGTTCACGGTGGCGGCGGCCCGCCTGGCCCTGGCCGAAGCCAGTCTCGATCCCCGAGGTGGGATGGCGCTACTGATCGGTACGGAGTTCGGCGACATGGTCTCCACGATCGCGTTCGTGGACGGCTACCTGCGCCGCGGGCCGGTAGGCCTCTCGGCGCTCCTCTTCCCGCACACGGTCATGAACACGATGGCGGCAGCGACCGCGATCGCCGTGTCGGCGAAGGATCTCTCGCTGACGCTCAATGCTCCGACGGTGGCCGGCGAGCTCGCGATCGCGCGCGCCTTTGCGGCCGTCCGCGCCGGCCGGATACGGGCGTGTCTGGCCGGCGGCGCCGACGAGCCCCCGCCATTCGTTGTGAACACACTGCGCGAGGCCGGCGCCGGAGCCGACGTGAGGGGCGAAGGAGCTGGCTTCGTCGTGCTCGAATCGCTCGACTCGGCGCGCGCTCGAGGCGCCGGAGTCCTTGGCGAGATCGTCGGGTCCGCCTGGCGTGCGCTGCCCGCCCGCCCCCACGGGATCGGCCGGAGCGCGACCTCGCGGGCGATCGCCGCCGCCCTCGCGGACGCCGGCGCCGACTCAGCGGAAATCGGCCACGTCTACACCTCGGCGAACGGGGACGGACCGCGCGAGGCGTGGGAGCGCGCTATCCTCGACAGGGCGCTGGCGCCGCACCGACCCCCGAAGAGATCGCTGAGCCTGCCCACCGGTCGCCACTCCGGCCTGGCGGCTCGGACGGTTGCGGCAGCCGCGTCGGAGGCGGGCGACCGGCTGGCGTTGGTTCACTCGGTAGCGCGAGGCGGCAACCAGGTCGCCATCGTCGTCGCCGGACCAGGCAGTGTGAGCCGGGCTCGGTCGACGGACGAGGCGAGCTCTTCGGCGGCTCAGGATCCCTCACGACGTCCCGAGGAGCGCGCGCTCGCGTGAACACGCTCATCGTAGTTCCCGTCTTCAACGAAGCGGACACCGTCGGTGAGGTCGTGGCCGCCGCGCGCGCGTACGCGCCGGTGCTGGTCGTTGACGATGGCTCCCGCGACGGGAGCGCGGAGATCGCTCGGCGCGCCGGCGCCGAGGTGAGCCGCCACCCGCGCCGCTTCGGCAAGGGCGAGGCGATCCGCACCGGCATCGCCGCGGCGCGCGCCCGCGGCGCCTCGGTCGTCGTGACGCTCGACGGCGATGGGCAGCATCGGCCGTCGGATCTCGGCCGGGTGCTGGACGCGGTACGGACGATGCCTCGGACGATCGTGATCGGAGGGCGCCTCGACGAGCCGGGCGCTCTTCCGCCCGACCGGCTGAACGCGATTCGCGTCGCGGGGTTTTTCGTGAACTGGGCGTGCGGGCTCAGAATCCGCGACACGCAATCAGGCTTCAGGGTGTATCCGATCGAGCTCTTCGACGAGATCCGAGTTCATCGGGGCGGCTTCGTGTTCGAGACCGAGGTCCTGGTCGGCGCCGTCGCGCGTGGGTGGCGCGTTCACGAAGTTCCCGTAGCCGCCCTTCCCCGGGAGCGCCAGCGGAGTCGGTTCCGCCCAATCAGCGACGGGGTCGCGATCGGTGGCTATATCGCCGGGCGGGTCTTCGTGCGCTGGGCGCTCGAAGGGGGAGCCCTCATCGGCGCCCTGGTGCATCCCCACCTCGGCGAGCGGCGGCGCGCGCGGCACGAGGCGACGCTCGAGCAGACGGCGGGGTATGCCGGGTCGTTCCCGCTCTGGGCCATGGCGGTGGGGAGCGCGGCGATCCAGCACGCGGTGAACCGGGTGATGCTCTGGCGGCGCGATCCGCGACCGCGCCGCGCTCTCGTCGCGGCCCAGGCGATGGTCGCCTCGCCCGTGTTGCTCGGGCTTCTCGCGCTGCAGGCGCTCGCGCCGCGGTCGATGCCCGACTTTGTCTCGCCTCTCGTGCGGTGGTTGTGCTCCCAGGACCGGCTCGACGCCGAGCCGGCAGGGCTCGCGCCCGTCGCGAACCCGGTCGGGCGGCCCCGATGAGCGCCGCCGCGGGGCACGCAGCCGCCGTGCCCGAGGGGCACGCCGCTCCCGTGCCCGCGGGGCACGTAGCTCCCGTGCCCGTGGGCCACGACGTCACCGCGCCCGATGTGCACGATGTCATCGTGGTCGGGGGCGGGCCTGCCGGCTCCACGACGGGCGCGTTTCTCGCCCGGGCGGGGCGCCGCGTGCTCCTGTTCGAGCGGGAGCCCTTTCCCCGTTTCCACGTCGGCGAGTCCCTGCTACCCGCGACCCTGCCGATCCTCGAACGCATGGGCGCGCTCGCCACGGTCGCCGAGCGGGGCTTCCAGGTGAAGTACGGCGCCACGTTCCACGACCAGGAGTCCGACTTCCAGCGCACGTTTTATTTCCTGACGAACAAGCCCTGGCCGAGCTACTCCTACCAGGTCCGACGCGCGGACTTCGACGCGCTGCTGCTCGAGCACGCAGCGAAGCACGGCGTGGACGTGCGCCAGCGCGCCACCGTCGAGGCAGTCACGTTCGACGCCGACGGCGTGTCGGTGGCCGCGCGTCTCGATGGTCTGTTGATCGCCGCTCGGGCTAGATTTCTGGTGGACGCCAGTGGGCGCGACGGTCTCATCGCCACGAAGCTCGGACACCGCGAGCGGATTCCCAACCTCGGGAAGGTCGCGCTCTTCGCGCACTTCCGCGGCGCCGGGCGCGCCCCCGGCCGTGACGAGGGCAATATCTCCATCTACGTTTTCGAGGATGGCTGGTTCTGGTGGATCCCGCTCGCGAACGACTTGACCAGCCTCGGTTGCGTCATGCACGCGCGGACCGTGCGGGGATGGCCCGGGCAGCTCGACGAGCTCTACGCCGAAATGATCCGCCGGTGTCCGCGCGTCGCCCACCGGTTGGTCAGCGGCGAACGCGTGACGGAAATCCACCGGGTCGCAAACTTCTCGTACATGAACGGCCCGCTCGTCGGGGACCGGTTCCTCGCCGTGGGGGACGCGATCGCCTTCGTGGACCCGATCTTCTCGAGCGGCGTCCACATCGCCGTGCAGACGGGAGAGCTGGCCGCCCGGGCGGTGGACCGGGCGCTCGAGGACGGACGGTTTACGGCCGCGCGGTTCGCACCCTATCAGCGGGCCGTCGAGCGCGGCCTCCGGCCTTTCTTCCGCTTCATCCACAAGTACTACGAGCCCGCGTTTTTCGAGGTATTCCTGCGGCCGAAGACGCGCTGGGTCCTGGAGGCCGTGCTCAGTGTGCTCTCGGGCGGTGCCTTCACGAAGATGGGGTGGGGGACGCGAGCCGCACTCGCGGTGCTCTTCGCCGCCGCGCGCATGAACCTCTGGGTGCGCCGGCGTGCCGGCCGCCCGGTGGAGTCTCGGCTCGAGTGGTGAAGCCCCTGCGGGTGCTTCGCGGGTATCTGTTCACCATCCTCGGCATCGCGATCGGCGTTGCGGGGCTGGTCGCGCTCGGCGCGATGAGTGAGCGCATCGTTCGCTTCATCGAGGGTGGCGATCGCTTCGTGCTCGGTCAGATCTCCGTCGCCGGGCGGGGGATGGGCATGGGGACCGGGTTCACCGCCGGAGGTCTGCTGCCGGCGGCGGCGATCCGCGCCATTACGGAGGTGCCGGGAGTATCGGGCGTGCAGGCGCAGGTCATGCTGCCGTTGGACCCGTCGGCCTCGCAGTTCATGACGCTCACGCAGGAGCTGATCCTCGGTGTGGACCTCTCGGTCCCGATGCCGAACCGCCATTACCGCACGCTGCCCGTGCGCGCCGGGCGGGCCCTCCGGGAGGGCGACCGGCGCGTCGCCGTGGTCGGGGCCTCATTCGCGGCTTCGCGCGGTCTCGGCGTGGGCGGCCACCTCACGCTCGAGGACGAGTCATTCGAAGTGGTCGGTGTCCTGGACCGGATGCTCACGGCGCCCGATCGCTTCGTCTTGGTGCCGATCGCCGACGCGCGCGCGCAGTGGGTCGCGAAGGATCGTCTCCTCCGGACGGTACTCGCGTCGGGCGGCGTGGCGCTCACCGCGTCCGACCTCAACACGGGCGCCGCGGTCGGATGGCAAGACGGCAACGACCCGGACGCGGTGGCGCTGCGGATCAGGGACCGCGTGCCCGGCGTCAACGTCCAGCTTCCGAGCGAGTTGAGCCGGCTCCTGCGCTCGTCCACGGCCTTCTTCTCCGCGCTGCTCGCCGGCATCGGCGTCCTCGCCTTCGTCATCGGCGGCCTCTCGCTGGCGAACACGATGGCCGCCGCGGTCTTCGAGCGGATCCGCGACTTCGGCGTCAAGCGTGCGCTCGGCGCCACCGATCTGCAGCTCGGGCGCGAGGTGCTCGCCGAGTCGCTCGCGGTGACGCTGGTGGGTGGCCTCGCCGGTGTCGGGTTCGCGCTCGTGCTCGGCTGGGCCATCGACGGTTCTGTCGCGCGGGCGCAGCAGTTGTTCCACTTCTCGCCGCGGCTCCTGGTGGGAGCCCTCGCGTTCTCGATCCTGCTCGGCGCGGCGGCGGCGGCGTACGCCACCGGCCGGGTCGTGTCGGTCTCGCCCGCCGAGGCGATCCGCCGGGGTACCTGATGCTGCGGGCGGCGGGCCTCGTGAAGTCGTATCGGGCCCCATCGGGGATGCCGATCCGCGTGCTGGCGGGCGTCGACCTCACGGTGAAGGGGGCCGAGCTCGTCGTCGTCACCGGCCCATCGGGCTCGGGAAAGAGCACGCTGCTGAACGTCCTCGGGCTTCTGGAGGACGGCGACGGCGGCGAGCTGTGGTTCGAAGACACGCGAGTCAGCGCGCTCGGGCGCGCCGCCAGAAGCCAGGCCCGCGGCCGGTATGTCGGCTTTCTGTTCCAGTCGTTCCTGTTGCTCCCGTCGCTCACGGCGCTCGAGAACGTGCTGCTGGCGGCGCGGTACGTCGGGCGCTCGGGCGCGGCGACGCGCCGGCGAGCGCGGGAGCTCTTGGAGGAAGTCGGCGTGGCGGACCGCATGGACCATTTCCCGGCGCAGCTCTCCGGGGGCGAGCAGCAGCGCGTCGCCTTCTGCCGCGCGGTCCTGAACGACCCCCCGCTCTTGCTCGCCGACGAGCCGACCGGCAACCTGGACGACGAAAACGGCGCCGTCATCCTCGGCGCGCTCCGCGGGCGGGCGCGCGCCGGCTCCGCGGTCGTCGTCGTGAGTCACCGGCCGGAGGCCGCGGCGGGCGCGAGTGCTTTGTATCGGCTGCGCGGCGGCGTGCTCGAATCGTCGTAGGGGCAGCGCGGGAGGAGCTCGAATGCTGAAGACCCTGGTCCTGGTCGTGATCGCGGTGCTGATCGGCGGTACCGGCCACGTCATGCTGTCGAAGGGGATGAGGACGGTCGGGGACCTGACCGAGGCGCCGGCGGCGCGCGTCGGCGCCATGATCATTGGCGCGGTCTCGAATCCATGGCTGCTGCTCGGCGTGGCGCTCCAGGCCGCGTTCTTCGTCATGTACCTCACACTGCTCTCGCGCGCTCAGGTGAGCCAGGTGCTGCCGATGACCGCGCTCGACTACGTCGTCGTCGCGCTTCTCGCCCGGCTCGTGCTCGCCGAAGCGGTGTCGCCTCCCCGCTGGGCGGGCATCGCGCTGATCGTTGCAGGCGTGTTTCTGGTCTCACGCACTTGAGGAGCCCGGGCTGACGGCGCTGCGTCCAGCCGCCCTGGCGGTGCTCGTGGCCGCGCCGCTGCTCTTTGCGGGCCTCGGCGGGGTACCGTTCGACGATCCGGGCGAGGGAATGCACGCGGAGATCGCGCGGGAGCTGGCGCTATCCCGAGACCCGTTCGCCCTCACGCTGAACGGTGTCCGCTATGTGGACAAGCCCCCGCTCCTCTACGTGCTGATCGTCCTCGCGTCTGCGGTCTCGGGCCCGAGCGAGGCGGCGGCGCGCGCCGTGTCCGCCGTCGCCGCCCTCGTCGCCGTCGGCGCCACCGCCTGGCTCGGTGCGAGCCTGCTCGGCTGGCGTGGCGGCTTGGTGGCGGGCCTCGCCCTCTTGACCGGCACTGGATTCTTCGCGTACGGCCGCTACGTGCGCCCCGAGACCCTGTTCCTCGCGGCGCTCGCCGGAGGGTTCGCGCTCTGTCTCGTCGGCATCCGCGAGCGCCGGCGCGGGCTCTGTGCCGCGGGCCTCGCGGTCTTCGGGTTCGCCGCGCTCGCGAAGGATCCGCTCGGTGCCCTCCTGCCGCCGCTGGCGATCGGCGTGGCCCTCGCTCTGGCCGGGCGCGCGCGGCCCGTCGCCGCGTGGCTGCCATGGCAGGGCGTCGTCGCGTGCCTGGTCATCGGATTCGGCTGGTGGATCGTCACCGAGCTGGATACTCCCGGCTTCGGCTGGTACACCGCGATCGACAACCACGTGTTGAATGTCGCGCGGGCCCGCCACTTCGCCGACGAAGACGTTCCGTTGACGGCGCTCCAGTTTCTCGCGGTCGCGCTCCTCGGCGCCGGTCCGTGGGTCATCGCCGCTGGCGTCGCGTTATGGTCCCTCCTGCGCCGGCGGGCGTGGCGCGATGCCGACGAGGTGGCGTGGACGGCGCTGGCGATCTGGGTCTTGGGCGTCCTCGGGATGACCATGCTGTCGCCCTTCCGGTTGTCGCACTACGGCTTGCCGGCCTCTTTCGGGATCGCGCTCCTCGCCGCGCGCGGCTGGGCGCTCGATACCGGTAGGCGTCTGGCGCTCGCCCACGCCGGCCTCTTCGCGGCGATCGCTCTGAGCCTGGCGCTGGCCTGGACGAGCGACGGCTCGCGGCTCTATGCGGCCATGATCGACGCGACCGACGCCACCGCGCAGAAGAGCGCTGCCGCCGGGCTGCCCGCGCCGATTCCACCTTTCGACGACTTCCGGCCGGTTTTCAGGATCAACGCCATCGTGTTCGCGGCGGCCGCCCTCGCGACGGGCGTCGCGATCGGTCTGACCCTGAAATCGCCCGAGCGCCGGCGGAGCCTGGTGGTCTCCATCGTCACCGTCACGATGCTCGCGTCGCTGCCGTCGGTCGCCGTCGGGCTCGCGCTCGTTGCGAGCCACCGCGCCGTGAGAGATCTCGCCCGGAGCGTGGCGCGGCTCGCTGGTCCCGAGGACATCGTGGCTCACGAGGGACCGATCGAGAATTCCGGCGCCCTGGAATGGTACGCGGGGCGAAGGCCCGTGATCATCGATGGCCGGCGAAGCGTCCTCGGCTTCGGCTCCGAGCGCCCGGAGGCGCGTGACCTTTTCTGGGACACGACCAGGCTCCGGGACGCCTGGGCAAGCGGCCGGCGCGTGTGGGTGGTGAGCGTGCGGAGCCCGGCGCGGAGCGTCGTCGCCGATCTCCCGGGCGCGCGACTGCTCGGGGTGAGCGGCGGGCGCTCCCTGTGGGTGAATGAGATAAGATAGGCGTCGAATGGCCGACTATTTGCGGACGCTATTTCTGCACCCGCCGTCGTTCCAGGGCTTCGACGGCGGCGCCGGCGCCCGCTACCAGGCGCGTCGAGAGATCCGCTCGTTCTGGTATCCGACGTGGCTGGCGCAGCCCGCGGCGCTCGTGCCCGGGAGCCGCCTCGTCGACGCGCCCCCAGCTGGGCTCACGCTCGACGACGTGGTGCCGCTCGCGCGAGAGTACGATCTGGCCGTGCTCCACACGAGCGCGGCGTCGTTCGCCCACGACGTTCGCGTCGCCGAAGCGCTCAAGCGGGAGAGCCCGCGGCTGCGGATCGGGTTCGTCGGCGCGCACGTGGCCGTCCAGCGCGAGCGCGCACTCGCCGCGTCGCCGGCGATCGAGTTCGTCGCGGGCAACGAGTTCGACTTCACCATCCAGGAAATCGCCCAGGGCCGGCCTCTCTCGGCGGTGGCCGGGCTCAGCTACCGCGTGAACGGGCACTGCGAGCGGTCACCGGAGCGTTCGCCGCTCGAGAACATGGACGCGCTGCCGTTCGTCGTGGACGTCTACCATCGCGATCTGATAATCGAGCAGTACTTCATCGGCTACCTGCTGCATCCGTACGTGTCGCTCTACACCGGACGCGGTTGTCGCTCCCGGTGCACCTTCTGTCTCTGGCCCCAGACCGTGGGCGGCCATCGGTACCGCACACGGTCCGTCGAGCACGTCGTCGCCGAGATCGCGCAGGCCAGGCGCCACTTCCCGACCGTGAAGGAGTACTTCTTCGACGACGATACGTTCACCGACGACCTGCCGCGCGCCGAGGCGATCGCCCGGGGGCTCGGCCGGCTCGGTGTCACGTGGTCGTGCAACGCCAAGGCGAACGTGCCGCGTTCCACCCTCGAGGTTCTCCGGGACAACGGGCTCAGGCTGCTGCTGGTCGGCTACGAGTCCGGCAGCCAGGCGATCCTCAACCAGGTGAAGAAGGGGATCCGCCTCGACGTCGCCCGTGAATTCACCCGGAACGCCAAGGCGCTCGGGATCAAGATCCACGGCACGTGGACGCCGGGGGCGTGCAGGCCAGCGTGCTCGGCTACCCGCACCTGTCGCGGACGGAAATCTTCGAATCGGTCGAGAGCTTTTACCGGCGCTTTTACTTCCGTCCCCGGAAGATCTTCGGCTTCGTCAGGGAGATGGCGCAGGACGCCGCGCTGTGCCGGCGGCGCCTGGCCGAGGGACGCGAGTTCCTACGCTTCCTCGCGCGCCGTCACTCGTCGACGTAGCGCCCCACTGCGGTTCGTCCTCGAGGTCACGCGGGCGGCGGGGCGGCAGGCCGACGGGCGTGTGCGGTAGGGGTCGCGGGACCACGCGGCACGCGTGCGCTGCCCCGTGGCGGCTGGGCTCCATCTGGGCGCTTTGAGCCCGTCGCCGCGCGGCGGGAACGGGTCCCTTTGACCCCTACCGCACACGCCCGTCGGCCTGCCGCCCCGATCCCGCGAGTGCGTCGGTTTGTCGGGTGCGATTGCCACCACGGCCGCAATGCGCTTCAGTCTCCGTCGAGAAGCTCGCTCACCGTGGCGAAGTCGTAGCCCGCCTCTCGCAACCCGTCGATCATGAGCGGAAGCGCAGTGAGGAGCCGCCCGGGCGCGCCCCGGACGCCTTCCGCGTCGTGCAGGTCCACGATGGCGCCGGGATGGGCGCGGCGCAGGACGTCGCGCGCCTGCTGCGCGGGCGGGGCCGGACGCAGGTGCTCGGGCTGGATCGACCAGAACACGCACCGCTCCCCGTGGCGTCGGAGCGCGCCGAACATCGCCGCGTTGACCATGCCCCAGGGCGGGCGGAAGTGACGGAGGGACCGGCCCGAGGCATCGGAGAGAAGGCGATGGGCGCGGCCGATCTCGGCCTCGGTGCGTCGGGGTCCGCAGAGCCAGAGGCTCCGGTGGGACCAGCCGTGACTGCCAATCTCGTGATCAGCCGCCGCGATCCGGCGCACGGTCTCGGGCGCCTGCGCCGCACGCTCACCGACCAGGAAGAAGGAGGCACGAACCTCGCGCCGGGCCAGGAGCTCGAGGATCCGCTCGCTCCATATCGGATCCGGGCCGTCGTCGAAGGTGAGCGCGATGCGGCGGCGCGTCGCCGGGCCGCGCCAGACGCAGCCGGGTGTGACCAGGTGTGCGCCCCACGTGTACGCGGCCCAGGCTGCGGCCGCCCCGACCGCGAGCCGCCCGAGATTCATCGCGCCGGGACGCGGCGCTCGAGCACGGCGCTGATGATCCGTCGGGTCGCGTCCGGACGCCGGAGCCGACGCATCCTCGTGCGCAGGTGCTCGAGCAGGTCCGGCTCGCCGAGCGCGTGTTCGAGGAGGGGCGTCAGCTCCGAGCGCATGCGCGCCACGAGCGCGATCCCCGCTCGCGCGGCGAATCGTTCGTTCCGTCGCTCCTGCCCGGGGAGCGAGCCGTACAGGAGGAGCGGGGTCTCGGCCGCCATCGCCTCCGCGAGCGTCATCCCTCCGGCCTTGGTCACGAGCAGGTCCGCCGCGGCCATGAGACGCCGGACGTCCTCGACATAGCCGAGTGTGCGGATCGCCGTGCCGTCCGTCAGGTGCGCGAGCGATGTCCGGAGGCCCGCGTCGTGGCCGGTGAGGACGAGCCCCTGGAGCGGCCGGCGCATCGCGCGAAGGACGTGGGCGACGTCGGGAAGACGGCCGACCCCGCCCTGCGAGCCGGCCATCGCGAGGACGACCGGCTTCGCAGGCGAGAGTCCCAGGGCCTCGCGCGCCGCGGCGGGGTCGGCGGGCTCGGCAAACTCGGAGCGCACGGGTACGCCGGTCACGACGATGCGCTCTTCGGGAATGCCGCGTGCGATGTACTCGTGACGCACCTCGTCGGCGGCGACGCAGTAGCGGTCGACGTGGGACGCGATCCACTGGCTGTGCGCGACGAAATCCGTGACGACTGTCGTGTGGGGCGGCACGCGGTTCCCCAGCCGGGCGAGCGACGACATCGCCGCCGCGGGGGTCGCGTGGACGGTGACGACGACGTCGGGCGCCAGCCGATCGAGCAGGGCGGCGAGCCGCTTGGTGCCGAGACGCGTCACCCCGAGCGTCAGGAAGGAGTCGCTCGCCATCCAGTCGCCGAGCGAGTAGCCCACACCCCACAGGAAGGGCGCCCACCTCAAGAGCCCGTGATAGAGCGTCCGGCTCGCGCGATCGAAGAGGGGATGGACCAGCTCGCGAAAATGGTCCACGACGGTAACGGCGGCCCGCTCGCGCTCGAAGGCGGCGGCGAGACTGCGGGCGGCGGCGTTGTGGCCCGAACCGTAGCTGGCCGTGAGGATCAGGACGCGCGTCATCGACCTGCCTCATCGTACCTTGTCTCGCGCGCCGGGGCTGGTTAGACTGCACTCGGTCTCCTGGACTATGGACAACCCGCTCAAACCATCGCCGCAACGCGAAGATCGGGTGAGTCAGGGACCGCCGCGATGGTACGCCCATCCGTACAACCGCGTGGAGCTCTACCGCCTGACGGCGGCGTTGGGCTGGCTGCCGCGTCGGGTGCGCCTCCGGCTCGCCCGCCGTGTCGGCCATCTCGCGCTCTCATTCTTGCCGGGCGAGCGCGCCGTGGTCCAGAAGACCCTGGGTGTCATGACCGGAGCGACCGGTCGGCAGCTCGATGAGCTCACCGTCGAGGTCTTCGGCGAGTTCGCCATGTGCTTCAGCGACCTGATCTCGGCGAGCCGCCGGCCGGCTCGACTCGGCGCGTACGTGGGAGCCATGAGGGGTGTCGAGCGCCTGCACGGGCTGGACGGAGCGGTGGTCTCGCTCACAGCCCACATCGGCAACTGGGAGCTGGCCGGTCGCATCCTGGCTCAGCGTTCCGCGGGCACGACTCACGTGGTGGTGGCGGTCGAGGAGGCGCGCGTTCTGGAGCGCTGGTTACGGCGCAACGGCGGCGGCGTTCGCTTCGTGCCCCGTTCGCACCCGACGGTCTCGCTGGCCCTGATGGCGGCGCTGCGACGGGGCGAGTCGGTCGCCCTGCAGGGAGACCGCGCGCTCGGCAACCGGGGCGACGTCTCGGTACCGTTCTTCGGGCATCAGGCCCCGTTCCCGATCGGCCCCTTCCAGCTCGCGCGCGCCGCGGCCGTTCCCCTCGTGCCCGCGTTCTGCACGCTCGACGGCGACGGTCGCTATGCCCTGAGGGTGCTGGAGCCCCTGACGATCGTGCGCGGAGGCGAAGAGGACGCCCTTCGGGTCTGGGTGGCCATGCTCGAGCGACTCGTCGCGCAGAAGCCGACACAGTGGTTCAACTTTTTCGACATCTGGAACCCGTTCGGAGCGTGAGCGCGTCGAGAGGGCCCGCGCGCCGTCATGGCGGTTAGGGAAATCATCGACGTCGGGGATACCCACGAGATGGCCGGGGCGCTGGCCGAGGTCCTGCCCGCTCGGGTCAGGGCGCCGTTCACCGCCTCGTTCGTTCGCTCCGCTCGCCTGTACGACGAGTTCGTCCATCGGCTCGTGTTCTCGGTATTCCGCGCGAGCGGGCTCGCGGCGGCGGTCGCCGGAGCGCCGGGCACGTCCGACGAAATCATGGCCCGCGCCGGCCTCGAGCCCGGGCGCGCGCGCGCGCCGGTCGACTGGATCCTTCGACGACTCAGCCACCGCGGGATCCTCGAACGGACCGACGGCGCAGGCCGGCCGCGCTTTCGACTTCACACGGGGGTTCCGGAGCTGGATCCCGGGGCGGTACGTGAGGAGCAGCAACGTGAGGATGCCGCCTGGCTGCCGTCCTATGTCCTGGCCGAGACGGTCGCCCAGGACTATCCGGCGTTCCTGCGCGGCGAGCGCACCGGCGAAGAGATCCTCTTCTCACCGAGCCGCCTGCGGTTGTGGGTGGACTTTTTCTCGAACGCCAACCCCCTCTACGCCGTGAACAATCTCGTCGGCGCCGGCGCAGCGGAGGAATGGATGCCACCGACTCGGCTCGTCATCGTCGAGCTCGGAGGCGGGCTCGGCAGCGGTGCCGCCGCTCTCCTCGAAGGACTGCGGCGCGAGGGACGGTGGCCCGAGATCGACGAGTACCGCTTCACCGAGCTCGTTCCCGCCTTCCTGCGGCGGGGCCAGCACGCATTACAGGCACGGTTCCCGGACGCGTCATTCCTGAAGTTCGGGGCGCTGGACATGAACCTGCCATTCGAAAAGCAGGGGGTCGCGCCCCGGAGCGCGTCACTGGTCTACGCCGTGAACACGCTGCACGTGGCGCACGACCTCCACTTCACGCTTCGCGAGATCTTCGAAGTGCTGGCGCCGGGCGGCCGTCTCGTCGTCTCCGAGTGCATTCGCACGACACCCGCCCAGGCGATCTACGTCGAGTTCATCTTCAACCTGATGGAGACATTCCGGTCCCCGGTGCTGCACCCGACCTACCGCCCCAACGGTGGCTTTCTCACCCCCGAGCAGTGGCGGGGAGCCATGGACGCGGCGGGCTTCGTCGAGATCGCGGTCTTGCCCGACATCGCCGCGATGCGCGCTCGGTTCCCCGACTTCAACGTCGGCGCCGTCGGCGCGACCCGTCCCGCTACTCGAACTTGATGATCCACTTCATCTTGGGGAACTCGGGCGGCTTTCCGTCCAGGTCGACGATGCGCAGCGAGCGATCGGGACCCTCGAGGAGCAGGTTGCCGCTGTTATAGGTCATGAACTTCCCCCACGCCTTGGGGATGGTGGCTTCCCTGACTTGCATGGACTGAGCCTGCGCCGGCGCCATCCGGAGCGCGTCGGGCCAGCCGGACTCGGGGAGCCATGGGCGCGCGGCGATCACGACGAGCGCCACGGCGATGACGGTCAGCACGGTCTTGACGTAACGATCGATGGTCATGAGTGTCCTCCCTGTCCAGGGATGTTACTCGACTCCTACTGGTTCTTGACGCGCATGTCCTCGTAGGACGGCCAGACCGTCATTGGAACGAGGTTGATCGTGTGGTCGACCATGCGCGGCCCGACACCCATCAGCGCTCGCAGGTCCATGATCGGCGCGAACATCGCCCGGTCGATGGTCAGCTGCTGGATCCGGTGGAGCAGCGCCTCGCGCTTCTTCACGTCGCGCTCACCGGACTGCTGCTGAGCCAGATCGTCGATGTCGGGATACCCGCCGTAGGCGTAGGCTCCCTTGGAGCTGATGAACTCCGCCACGCGGCTGGCCGCGTTGCCGGAGTTCCCCACCGCGGTCATGAACAGCCCGCGGAGCTTCTTCTCGCGCCACGTGGCGTAGAACGCCGCCCGCTCCATCGGCCGCATCTTCATCCGGATCCCCACCGCGTTGAGGTAGTTCAACGAGGCCTCCGCCACCGTGGGGAATCCGGGAATCGCCACGAAGTCCCCGGCGTCGAGCCCGTTGGGATAGCCGGCCTCGGTGAGTAGCTGCTTCGCCTTCTGCGGGTCGTAGGGCGGTGGCTCGACCTGCAGCGCAAAGTCCATGACGCGAGGCACGATGACCCCGGCCGGCGGGCAGAAGCCCAGACAGGCGGCCTCGTTCGTGGTCTTGCGATCGAGCGCGAAGTTGACCGCCTGCCGCAGGCGTTTGTCATGCCACGGTGACTTTGGATCCCATTGCTCGGCGAACTCGATCCAGAAGATCGACGCGTGGCGGGTCGACACGAGCTGAAGGCGTGGGTCACGCTTCACTTCCAGTCCCTCGGGGCCGTCCAGAGCGACCGCGATGTCCGCCTCGCCGGTCTTCAGCATGGCCAGGCGCGTGCCGACTTCGGGCACGGATTTCAAGACCAGCCGCTTCACGTTGGGCACGCGCCGCCAGTAGCCCGTGTACGCTTCCAGCACCACGTCCACGCCCGGCGTGTGGCTCACGAACTTGTAGGGCCCGGCGCCGATCGGATGCTTCCTGAATCCGTCGTCGCCGACCTGCGTCATGTACTTCTTGGGGACGACGATCCCGGCGCCCGTGGCCGTCGTTCCGTAGAACGTCATAAAGTCCGGCCAGGCCGCGTTCAGGCGAAAGCGCACGGTGAGCGGATCGACGATCTCCACCTGTTTGACGCGGGACTGGAACTCCTTGGCGCCCGCCCCCTTGTAGCGCTCGAAGCTGAACTTCACGTCCTCAGTGGTGACGGGGTCGCCGTTGTGGAACTTGAGCCCGCGGCGGAGCTTGAATTCGTACACGAGCCCGTCGGGGCTCTCCGTCCACGACTCCGCCAGGCTCGCGCCCATCTTCTGGTTCGGCATCGGGCGCGCGAGGGCGTCGTGGATCGCGTAGAGCGTGCCGAAGGGCGTGATCTGGGGCGGAGCCGTGGACGGATCGAACCAGGTGGGAGCGATCGTGACGTGCCAGGCGATGATCACTTCTCCCGCCGGAGCCGCCTGACCGGCGGCTTCCTGGATCGAGCCGAGCGTGAGGATGACCGCCGTGAGCAACAGGGCGATACGTGCGTGCGCAAACCGCATATTCGATCTACCTCCCGCGAAGGGATTGTTTTCGGCTGCTCGCGATGCGCCGAGGATAACATCATCCCCTTGACTTCACTCGGGGCGTGTGGGAGGTTCACCGCGCTCGAGGCCGGTGTTT
>WNGA01006179.1_pt1 | contig 31100 bp, 31 predicted proteins | sample 5400061 | NCBI WGS metagenome assembly WNGA01 (sample SAMN13153366, study PRJNA577476) | soil metagenome | isolation source: 100 cm soil or saprolite under grassland replicate 2 | place: USA:California | collected 2016-06-15 | reverse complement strand
CGTGGTTGACGCGCTCCAGCTCGGAGTCCGGGCGGAAGCGGCTGCAGGCGCGGTCGATCGCGTCCACCTCGGCGGCCACCGCCTGGCGCACCACCTCCAGCGAGTCGGCGCCGGTGACCAGCACCACGGCGCCGGTGCCGAGTGCACGAAGCCGCCAGCACACCAGCGGGTCGGGGTCACAGCCGCCGTCGTTCTGCCTGCGGGGCATCCGGGGGAAGCTGGCGCGTCCGGGCCGGGTCATCACGAGCCTCCCGAGGTGACGCTGCCCGACCCGCCGGACGCCGACGGCGTGGCGGCCGGGGCCTGCAGCTGGCTGCTGCTGTCGTCCTGCGACGAGGAGTCGTCGGACTGGCTGCTGGTCACGGTGGTGGTGGTCGTGGTGGTCGCGGCGCTGGCCTGCTGGCTGTGCCCGGGGAAGACGCGGGCGGCGAGCCCGGCGAACAACCCGGTGAGGGCCAGCGAGCCGGCCAGCAGCCAGCGGGTCAGCCGTGACACCCGGCGCAGCCCGGCGTCCCGCCGGGCCACGGCCCTGGGGTCCGGTGGCATGGAATGCTCCTCTCTCGGTCGACGCACTCGACTTCCGGGCAGTGTCCACGCGCCGGGCAAGAGGCCGTCGAGCGGAGTTCGAGAAGACGGTAAGAAAGCGCCGCGGGGAGGCCGGGCCACGCTCTCGACGTGCTCTTGAGCGGCTCTTACCCTGCTCTCACCCACGCGCCGCACGATGCTGCCCTGCCGCGCGGCAGGCCCGCGCACTGTGATCGACCAGGAGGAGGACCCGTGAGCGCATCCGTACGAGCGCGCCGCTGGCGCTGGGCGGCGATCGGCGTCGGCGTCGCCGTGCTGGTGGCCGTCGGCGGCCCGTACGCGTACACGCACCTGATCGAGGACGACGCCCCGGCACCGCTGAGCGCGGCGGCCAGCACGCCGACCACGCAGACGGCCGCCGCCGCCTCGTCAGCGGCCGCCCAGTCGGTCGACGGCGCCTGGAAGGTGAGCGACGGCTCGCAGGCCGGCTACCGGGTCAAGGAGGTCCTCTTCGGGCAGCAGAACGAGGCCGTCGGCCGGACCTCGGCGGTGAGCGGCCAGATGGCGGTCAAGGGGTCCCAGGTCACCAGCGGCAGCTTCTCGGTCGACCTCACCAGCGTGCAGAGCGACCAGAACCGCAGGGACGGGCAGTTCCAGGGGCGGATCATGGACACCGCCACCTACCCGACCGCGACCTTCGCCCTCGCCCAGCCGATCGAGCTGCCGTCGCTCCCCGCCGACGGCGCGACCGTCAGCGCCAAGGCGCAGGGCAAGCTCACCCTGCACGGCACCACCCGCGACGTGACCGTCACCGTGACGGCCAAGCGCAGCGGCGAGAAGTTCCAGGTCAGCGGCCAGATCCCGGTCACCTTCGCCGACTGGAACATCCCCAACCCCAGCTTCGGCGGCCTGGTCACCACCGAGGACCACGGGCAGATCGAGTTCCTGCTGGTGCTCACCCATGCCTGAGCCGTCGGCGGTCGCCACCCCCGAGCTGGCGCACGGCGCGGCGCCGGGCGCTACCGTTGCGTCGATGCCGAACCGGGTGCTGCTCGCGGAGGACGACCGCGCCACGCGCGAGTCGCTGGTGCGCGCGCTGGAGCTGGAGGGCTACCAGGTCCGCGCGGTCGCCGACGGCTCGGGCGTGTTCGAGGCGGTCGCCGAGGAGCCGGCCGACGTGCTCGTGCTCGACCTGATGATGCCGCACGTCGGCGGGCTGACGGTGTGCCAGCGGCTGCGCTCGCGCAACGACCGCACCCCGATCCTGATCGTGACCGCGCGCACCGAGGTGTCCGACCGGGTCGCCGGCCTCGACGCCGGCGCCGACGACTACCTGCCCAAGCCGTTCGCCCTCGACGAGCTGCTCGCGCGGGTGCGGGCGCTGCTGCGGCGGGCCAGCTACGACGAGCCGGACCGCGAGCTGCGCGTCGCCGACCTGCGCATGGACGAGGCGGCGCGGCGGGCATGGCGCGACGGCCGCGAGCTGGAGCTGACCAAGACCGAGTTCGACCTGCTCCAGTTCCTGCTGCACAACGCCGGCATCGTGCTCAGCCACTCGACCATCTACGAGCGCATCTGGAACTACGACTTCGGCCCCGACTCCAAGGCGCTGTCCGTCTACGTCGGCTACCTGCGCCGCAAGACCGAAGCGGCCGGTGAGCCCCGGCTGCTCCACACCGTCCGCGGCGTCGGCTACACCCTGCGACCGCCATGACCCTGCGCGCCCGCCTGGCCGTCGCGCTGGCCGTGCTGGCGGCGCTGGCGGTCGCGGCGGTCGCGGCGATCAGCTACGCGGCGACCGACCAGCGCCTGCGCGACGAGGTCGACAGCAGCCTGGTGGCGGCCACGCGCCAGCCCCTCCCCGACGGCCGCCTCCCCGGCGAGTACTGCGAGCGCGGCGGCGGGGACGACACCGGCTCCGGCTACCACGTCGCCCTGCCTGGCGGCCTGCTCCAGTGCCTCGACACGGCCGGGCGGGTCGTCCGCAGTGACGGGCCGCCCGGGGTGCCGGTGGACCGGCCGGGCACGGACCTGAGCGCCAGGACCGCGCCACCCGACCGCCGCGGCGACGGCAACGGCGACCACGACGGCGACGATCCCCACCCGGCCGGCCCGTACGGTCCGTCCGCGCTGTGGACGCAGAGCTTCGGTGGCCAGCGCTACCGGGTGGTGGCCGTGCCGCTCCCTGGTGGCGGGGAGCTGCGCATCGGCCGCAGCCTGGCCGAGACTGAGCGCGTGCTCGGCTCGGTCCGCAACAACTCGATCCTGGTCGGGCTGGTGATCATCGTCCTGGCGGCCGCCGCCGGGCTGGTGGTGGCGCGCCGCGCCACCCGGCCGGTGACGCGCCTGACCGACGCGGCCGAGGCGATCGCGGCCAGCGGCCGGCTGGACATCGCCGTCCCCGAGGGCGGCCGTGGCCGCGACGAGATCGGCCGGCTCGCGCGCGCCTTCGCCGCCATGCTCGCCGCCCTGTCGCGCTCCCGCGAGCAGCAGCAGCGCCTCGTCCAGGACGCCGGCCACGAGCTGCGCACGCCGCTGACCAGCCTGCGGGCCAACATCGACACGCTGCGCCGCTACCAGAACCTGGAGGCCGGCTCCCGCGAGCGCCTCCTCGGCGACCTCGACGGCGAGCTGCGGGAGCTGTCCGGGCTGGTCGACGAGCTGGTCGCGCTCGCCGTCGACCGCTACGACGACGAGCCGGAGCAGACGGTCGCGCTCGAGTCGCTCAGCGAGCGCGCCGCCGACCGGACGCGGCGCCGCAGCGGGCGCAAGATCCTGGTCGACGCCGAGCCCGCCCCGGTGGTGGCGAAGCCGCAGCAGCTCCTGCGCGCGGTCGGCAACCTGCTCGACAACGCGGTCAAGTTCAGCCCCGACGGCACCCCGATCGAGCTCACCGTCCGTCCCGGCTGCCTGCAGGTGCGCGACCACGGCCCGGGGATCGCCCCGGAGGACGTCGGTCACGTCTTCGACCGCTTCTTCCGCGCCGTCGACGCCCGCAGCCTGCCGGGCTCCGGGCTCGGCCTGGCGATCGTGCGCAAGGTGGTCGAGGACGACCCCGACGGCGGCGCGGTCTTCACCGTCGAGCTCCCGGTCGTCCAGTCCGCCTCGCCCGACGGGCAGCCCGGCTAACCGGCGCGGAAGCTCTTGACGGGTTCTCGACCTGCCCACGAGAGGGCCTTACCCGGCGTTGCGAGGGCGCGGACCGCCGAGCTGGTCGGGATCGACTCGGCCGCGGACCTGGCGCTGCTGCGCATCAAGGGGGCGAGCGGCCTGCCGGCCGCCACCCTGGGAGCCTCGGCCTGATCCAGACGGACGCGGCGATCAGCTCCGGTAATTCCGGTGGGCCGCTGGTGAACGCCGCCGGCGAGGTGGTCGGGATCAACACCGCGGTAGCGGTGTCGAGCGAGAGCACCACCGCCGAGAACATCGGCTTCGCCATCCCGGTCGACCGCGTGCAACCAGCCTTGCAGCGGCTCCGCACCGGCGCATCCAGCACCTAGGGCACGGGAAAAAGCCGGCGGGCGCGTCCCCGAGCGCCATTCGGGGCGCGCCCTCCGGCCTGTTCCCGGCACGCTCCGGCGCCGAATCCGGCGCCGAATTCTTGACGGTTTCTCGAACGGCTCGTGAGGCGGCCTTGCCCGGGGCTGCGATCGTCGATACCGAAGGACGATCCTCAACGAGAAGGGAACCAGGATGCTGGTCGACCAGCGCGGCGGCGGAGGAGGTGGGCGGCCGACCGTCGAGGTCGTGATCCCGGTCCACGACGAGGAGCTGGACCTCGGTCCCAGCGTGTGCCGGCTGCACGAGTACCTGTCCGGCTCGTTCCCGTTCAGCTTCCGCGTCACCATCGCCGACAACGCCAGCAGCGACGGGACCTGGCCGCTGGCCCAGCTGCTCGCCCGCGAGCTCGACCACGTCAGGGCCGTGCGGCTGGAGGAGAAGGGCCGCGGCAGGGCGCTGCGGGCCGTCTGGGGCGCGAGCGACGCCGCCGTGCTCGCCTACATGGACGTTGACCTCTCGACCGGGCTGGAGGCGCTGCTGCCGCTGGTCGCGCCGCTGGTCAGCGCGGGCGCTGCTGCCGCTGGTCGCCGACGGCGGCTGGTTCTTCGACACCGAGCTGCTGGTGCTCGCCGAACGGGCCGGCCTGCGCATCCACGAGGTGCCGGTCGACTGGGTCGACGACCCCGACTCCCGGGTCGACCTGGTCGCCACCGCGGTGGCCGACCTCAAGGGCGTCGCCCGGCTCGCCGCCGACCTCATGGGACACCGCATCCCCGTGGCCACGGTGCGCGCCCGGCTGGCCCGCGCCGGCGGCGGCGGGCGGGCAGGGGCCCGACCGGGACCGCTCGGGCAGGTGGCCCGGTTCGCGCTGGTCGGCGTCGCCAGCACGCTCGCCTACCTGGTGCTGTACGGCGTGCTTCGTGGCGTGCTGGCGGCGCAGCCCGCCAACGCGGCGGCGCTGTTGGCGACCGCGGTCGCCAACACCAGCGCGAACCGGCGCTTCACCTTCGCGGTCCGTGGCGCCGCCCGGGCGGCGCGCCACCAGCTCCAGGGGCTGGGCGTGTTCGCCCTCGCCCTGGCGCTCACCGCCGGGTCGCTGGCCGGGCTGCACGCGGCCGTGCCGCGGCCGCGCCGGGCGCTCGAGCTGGCCGTGCTGGTGGCGGCGAACCTGGCGGCCACCGTCCTGCGCTTCCTGCTGCTGCGCGACTGGGTGTTCCGCCCGTCGCGGCGCGCCACCACCCCGGCCGCCGCTCCCGCAGCGGCCCAGACCGTCTCCGAACCCCGTCCACCGATCGCACTCACCAGGAGCACACCATGACCGTCACCCTTCCCGACCGGCTCGAGCCGGAGTGGCCGCGGCGCCACGGAGCTGGCTCGCCGCGGCGTGCCAGCCAGTCCGCACCACCCGAGCGCTGGTCGCGCCTGCGGCGCCTGCTGCGCGGCGGGGACGCCGATCCCCGCTGGGCGCGTCCGGCGCTGCTGGCGCTGCTCGGCCTGACCGCGCTGCTGTACCTGTGGGCGCTCGGCGCCTCCGGCTACGCCAACAGCTTCTACGCCGCGGCCGTGCAGGCCGGGACCAAGAGCTGGAAGGCCTTCTTCTTCGGATCCTCCGACGCCTCCAACTTCATCACCGTCGACAAGCCGCCCGCCTCGCTGTGGGTCACCGGGCTGGTCGCCCGCGTCTTCGGGGTCAGCTCCTGGAGCCTGCTGGTGCCGCAGGCGCTGGAAGGCGTCGCCGCGGTCGGCGTCCTGTACGCCACCGTGCGGCGCTGGTTCTCGCCGGCCGCGGGGCTGCTCGCCGGCGCGGTGCTCGCCCTGACCCCGGTCGCCACCCTGATGTTCCGCTTCAACAACCCGGACGCGCTGCTCACCCTGCTGCTGGTGCTCGGCGCCTACGCCACCGTGCGGGCGCTGGAACGCGGCCACACCGGCTGGCTGGTGGCCGCGGCCACCTTCGTCGGCTTCGGCTTCCTCACCAAGATGCTGCAGGCGCTGCTGGTGGTGCCGGCGTTCGCGGTGGTCTACCTCGCCGCGGCACCGGTCGCCCTGCGGCGCCGGCTGTGGCAGCTCGCCGTCGCCGGGCTGGCGCTGGTCGCCTCCGCCGGCTGGTGGGTCGCCATCGTGGAGCTGATCCCCGCCTCGGCGCGTCCCTATATCGGCGGCTCCCAGGGCAACAGCATCCTGGAGCTGACCCTCGGCTACAACGGCCTCGGGCGCATCACCGGCAACGAGACCGGCAGCGTGGGCGGCGGCATGGGCTGGGGCCAGACCGGCTGGGCGCGGCTGCTCGGCGCCGACTCCGGCGGCCAGGTCTCCTGGCTGCTGCCGGCCGCGCTGGTCGTGCTCGCCGGCGGGCTGTGGCTCACCTGGCGCGCGCACCGCAGCGACCGGACCCGCGCCGCGTTCGCCCTGTGGGGTGGCTGGCTGCTGGTCACCGGCCTGGTGTTCAGCTTCATGAAGGGCATCTACCACCCCTACTACGAGGTCGCGCTGGCACCGGCGATCGCCGCGCTGGTCGGCATGGGCGCCGTCACCCTGTGGCGCCACCGTGGGCGGCTGGAGGCACGCATGCTGCTCGCGGGCGCGCTCGCGCTGACCGCGGTGTGGTCCTTCGCGCTGCTGCGCCGCACGCCCGACTGGCTGCCGTGGCTGCCGTTGCCGCTGCTGCTCGGCGGCCTCGCCGTCGGCGCCGCGCTGCTGCTCGCGCCCGGGCGCCGCAGGCGGGGCCTGGCGACGGCGGTGGTCGTGGCCGGCCTGCTGGTCGCGCTCGCCGGCCCGGCGGCGTACGCCCTCGACACCGCCGCGACCCCGCACGCCGGCGCGATCCCGTCGGCCGGCCCGGCGGTGGCCGGCGGCTTCGGCCCGGGCCGGCTCGGCGGGCCAGGCGGCCAGGGCGGACCAGGGCCGGGCGGCCAGTTCGGCGGCCAGCCGCCCCAGGGCGGCCAGGTCGTGCCGTTCGGCGGCCAGGGCACCACCGGCGGCCAGGGCACCACCGGCCGGACGGCTACCGGCCAGGGTGGCGTCGGCGGCCTGCTCGACGCGGGCACGCCGAGCGACGCGCTGGTCACCCTGCTGCGGCAGGGCGCCACGGGCTACACCTGGGCGGCCGCCGCGGTCGGGTCCAACTCCGCCGCCGGGATCCAGCTCGCCAGCGACCAGCCGGTGATGGCCATCGGCGGGTTCAACGGCAGCGACCCCACGCCCACGCTGGCACAGTTCCAGCAGTACGTGAGCCAGGGCAGGATCCACTACTTCATCGGCGCTGGCGGCAGCGGCGGCGGCCCAGGCGGCGGCTCTGGCACCTCGAGCCAGATCACCAGCTGGGTGCAGCAGCACTTCACCGCCAAGACCATCGGCGGCACCACCGTCTACGACCTGACCGCAGCGACCAGCGGCACGACCACCACCACCAGCGCCTGACAGCCCACGACACGACGCCCACCGTGACGCGTCACGGTGGGCGTCGTCCTGCTCGGCGGCCGGCGGCCCCGGCGCCGCCTGCCGCCACGGCCAGCGGTCCCGCCCGGCGTGCGGTTCGGCGCCGGCTACCCGTACACCGCCGGGTTGACGCAGTTGGGCAGGCGCTCGCCGCGCAGGCCGGCGATGACGTTGTCGGCGGCCATGGCGGCCATGCGGGCGCGGGTGGCCACCGTCGCCGAGCCGATGTGGGGCACGACCACGCAGTTGTCCAGCGACAGCAGCGGGTCGTCCGGCGCGATCGGCTCGCGCTCGACCACGTCGAGCGCGGCGGCGAAGATGCGCCGCTCGCGCAGCGCCCCGGCGAGGGCGGCCTGGTCGACGATCGCGCCGCGGGCGGTGTTGACCAGCACCGCCGACGGCTTCATCAGCGCCAGGGCGCGCGCCCCGATCAGGCCCTTGGTCTCGGGCGTGAGCGCGCAATGGACGCTGACCACGTCGGAGCGGGCGAGCAGCTCGTCCAGCGCCACCCACTCCACCCCCTCGACCGGCTTCGGCCGCGGCGTCCAGGCCAGCACGCGCAGGTCGAAGCAGCGGGCGCGGCGGGCGACCGCCGCGCCGATCTTGCCGAACCCGACCACGCCGAGGGTGCCGCCGGCGAGGTCGCGGCCGAGCAGGAAGCTCGGCTCCCAGGTGACCCAGTCGCCGCGGCGGATCGCCCGCTCGGCCTCCACCACCCGGCGCGTCGCCGCCAGGATCAGCGCCCAGGTCAGCTCCGCGGTGCTCTCGGTCAGTACGCCCGGGGTGTTGCCCGCCGGGATGCCCCGGGCGGTGAGCGCGTCCACGTCGAGGTTGTCGTAGCCGACGGCCATGTTGGCCACCACCCGGAGCCGCGGGCAGCGCTCCAGCAGGGCCGCGTCGACCCGGTCGGTGAGCAGCAGCAGCAGCCCGTCCGCGCCGGCGGCGTGGCGTGCCAGCGCGGCGGGCGGCGGCGGCAGCCGCTCGGGCCAGACCTCGACCTCGGCGGCGGCAGCCAGCCGTTCGACCGCGTCGCCCGGCAGGCGGCGGCTGACGAACACGCGCGGGCGCTGCGGGGCCACCTGACGCTCCTCCTGCCGGGACTGCTGCCGGGAGGTGCCGCTCGATCGACCCCTCCGGCGATGCTCGGGCGAACACGGTACCGCGAGGGGTCGCAGGGAGCAGCACCGGGCGACGCGGTCGAGCGGCAGCCGCAGAAACCCCGGCAGCCACGGAGACCGACCCAGGAGCCCGCCACAGCCACCGGACCCCAACAGGAACCCGCCACAGCAACCCGACCCCCAACAGGATCCCGCCACAGCCACCTGGGGCCCAAGCAGGGATCCGGCCAAGGGACCCGATGGGGGGGCCTCCGGGGGGGAGCTGTCCTCGGGCTCCCCCCCGGATGAATCAGGCATACTGCCGCAGGATGTGACGTCCACGACGGATCCCTGGCAAGCGAAGCGGTGACCCGGTGCCCCAGCGACTGTCCCGAGCGATCTCCCAGCCCGACCCCGGCGCGGACCGAGGCGACGGCATCCGGTCGTGGCCCGGCGAGCCCGTGCCCGCCGCCAGCAGCGAACCGGAACGCGGCAGCCGGCTGCGCTCGTTCATCATCGCCGAGGCGGTCGCCGTGCTGCTCGGCTACGTCGTCTCCACCCTGCGCGAAGGCACCCCGACCACGCCGTTCCAGTGGACCCTCGTGCTGGTCGGCGGCGTCGCCGTGGCCATCCCGTTCGCCATCAAGTCGCGGCGCGAGCTGCGCCAGGAGGCCGCCACCATGTCGGCCGAGGCGATCGCCATCGACATGGACGCCCGCCTGCGGCTGATCGTCGGCGACGTCACCGCCCCCATCGCCGAGGTGGTCGGCCGGGTGCACCAGGCCCGCACGGCGCCCGAGCGCAGCTCGCTCGGCGGGCAGCTGCAGCAGCTGGTGGTGGAGGCGGCCGCCCACCTTTGCGACGGCGACCGCACCAGGGCCTGCTTCTTCCAGCTCGACGACGGCGAGATGGCGCCGGCGGCCTGGACGGGACGCTCCGACCGGCCGATCACGGTGTTCACCGACGCCGTCGGCGACCGCCGCGGCCAGGAGGCCCTGCTGCTGGTCCGCTTCCACGACTTCCTGATGGTGGACGACACCCTCTCCGAGCCGCTGCCGCCCGGCGTCGACCCGCGCCCCGGCGCGCAGTACCGCTCGTTCATCAGCGTGGCCGTGTTCTGCGGTGAGCAGAACTTCGGCATGCTCACGGTCGACGCGCCGGAGCCGAGCGCCTTCGACGAGACCGACCTCAACGTCATGCGGGCGCTCGCCCAGCTCCTGGGGGCGGGGCTTGTCGGCGCCCGGCCGAGCTGGCAAGGTTGAGGCCGGCGACGCGGGATCGAGACCAAGGAGGCCCCAATGCTGCGAGGCCCGGTGGTCCCCAACGAGGCACAGGCTTGGAGCACGGGGAAGGTCCGGTCCAGCGAGTACTTCGCCTGGGCGCGCCGGCGGGCGTGGAGCATGGCCAGCCACGCCGTGCGCACCCGCATGCGCAGGGCGGCGGGTGGCGGCCGGCAGGTGCCCGAGCCCCCGCCCAACGGCGGCTGAGCATCGGCGGCCCCTCCAGGCTGGCGATGAAGCACCGCGGCGGGTCGTCGTAGACGAACTCCTCCTCCAGGTCCACCAGGAGCAGCGTGCGCGTGCGCAGGCGCTCGTCAGAGGATGCCCGGCGGCGTGGACGCGCGATCCGGGGAGGCGGATGATGAAGCCGCTGGTGGCATCGGGCCTTCCGGAGGAGCGGTCCGGCGATCATGGGAGACGGCCCGCGGTGCCCGGCGGTGCGACATCCCGACCCCATCGCCCGGAGGCTGACATGGCTGACCACGACATCGTGGTCGTCGGCGCGTCGGCAGGCGGGCTGGAGGCGCTGGCACGGCTGGTCAGGTCCCTGCCCGACGACCTGCCGGCCGCGGTGTTCGTGGTCCTGCACGTCCCGCCTCCGCCACCAGCGCGCTGCCCGACATCCTCGCCAGGCAGGGGGCGGCTACCGGCAAGCGATGCCAAAGACCTGGAGCCGATCGAGAGCGGCCACGTCTACGTCGCCCGCCAGACCGCCACCTGCTGCTCCAGGCCGACCACGTCCACCTCATCCGGGTCCGCGGAGGGATGAGCGGGCGACCGTGCGGGAACGGTAGGCTGCGTCGAGCGACGCCGCGGCGGCGGGTGCGGGCCGCCCGGCCTGGTCCGAGGAGGTGACCGGAGGGGAGCAACGCGTTGCCGGCGGCGCGGCCCGGAGGTGACCGCCGCGCCTTGACAGTGGCAAGCCCGCGACGACGAAGGAAGAGGTGGGGAGGTTGTTCGGAGCGCGCACCGCGGCAATCATGCGGCTGGTCGCGATCGCGGCACTGGTCACGCTGGTGGCGGCGGGATGTGCCACCACCAACAAGAGCAGCGGCGGCGGCGGGGGTGGCGCCAAGAAGATCGCGCTGCTGCTGCCGGAGACCAAGACGACCCGCTACGAGGCCCAGGACCGGCCGCTGTTCGAGGCCAAGGTCAAGGCACTGTGCGGCGACTGCGAGATCATCTACTCCAACGCCGACCAGGACGCCGCCAAGCAGCAGTCCCAGGCCGAGGCGGCGCTGACCAACGGCGCCAAGGTGATGGTCCTCGACCCGGTCGACTCGGCCTCGGCCGGCGCGATGGTGACCAAGGCCAAGGCCGCCGGGGTCCCGGTGGTCTCCTACGACCGGCTGATCCTCAACGCCGACGTGGACTACTACATCTCGTTCGACAACGAGAAGGTCGGCCAGCTCCAAGGCACCGCGCTGGTCGACAAGCTCAAGCAGGACGGCAAGAAGGGCTCGATCGTGATGATCAACGGCGCGCCCACCGACAACAACGCCAAGCTGTTCAAGAAGGGCGCGCACAGCGTGATCGACTCCTCGGGCTTCAAGGTCGCCAAGGAGTACGACACCCCCGACTGGTCGCCTGACAAGGCCCAGACGGAGATGGAGCAGGCGATCACCGCGGTCGGCAAGGACGGCTTCGTGGGCGTGTACGCCGCCAACGACGGCACCGGCGGCGGCGCCATCGCGGCCATGAAGGGCCAGGGCATCAAGCCGTCGACCCGGCCGACCACCGGGCAGGACGCCGAGCTGGCCGCGATCCAGCGGCTGCTCACCGGCGACCAGTACATGACCGTCTACAAGGCGATCAAGCCGGAGGCGGAGGGCGCCGCGCAGCTCGCGGTCGACCTGGTCAACGGGCAGAAGAACTCCTCGGCGGCGACCGCGAAGGTCAACAACGGCACCAAGGACGTCGCCTCGGTGCTGCTGGAGCCGGTCGCGGTGACCAAGGACAACATCAAGGACACGATCGTCAAGGACAGCTTCCTCAAGACCAGCGACATCTGCAGCGGCCCGGCGGCATCGGCCTGCACCGCAGCCGGCATCTCCTGACGCCGACGAGGCCAGCCAGCCAAGTGCCGACCGGTGGCCCCGGCGCCCCTGCGGGCGCCGGGGCCACCTCGAAGGAGGAGCCGGTGGCTTCCAGCACCCCACTTCTCGAGCTGCGCGGGGTGAGCAAGCGCTTCGGCGCGGTGCAAGCGCTCACCACGGTGGACTTCGCGGCCGAGCCCGGCCGGGTCACCGCGCTCGTCGGTGACAACGGGGCCGGCAAGTCGACCCTGATCAAGATCATCTCCGGCATCAACCCCATGGACGAGGGCGAGTACCACTTCGACGGCCAGACGGTGCGGGTACACGGCCCGCAGGCCGCCGCAGCCCTCGGGATCGCCACCGTCTACCAGGACCTCGCCCTGTGCGACAACCTCGACGTGGTGGCCAACCTGTACCTCGGGCACGAGGAGCTCGGCGGCGGCCGGCTGCTGGACGAGACCGCCATGGAGCAGGAGGCCAGCAGGGTGCTGAAGCGGCTTGCGGTGCGCCTCCCGAGCGTCCGCACCCAGGTCGCCTCGCTGTCCGGTGGCCAGCGCCAGTCGGTCGCGATCGCCCGCTCGATGCTCGGCGAGCCCAAGATGGTGCTGCTGGACGAGCCCACCGCGGCGCTGGGCGTCGCCCAGACCGCGCAGGTCCTCAACCTCATCCGCACGCTCCGCGACCAGGGCCTGGCGGTGGTGGTGATCAGCCACAACCTGGCCGACGTGTTCCAGGTCGCCGACCGCATCGAGGTGCTGCGGCTCGGCCGCAACGTGGCCGCGTTCGAGGCCGCCGAGACCGACTCCGACGAGGTCGTCTCCGCCATCACCGGCGCCAAGGCCGGCGAGGAGGCAAGGGCCGCCGAGGAGCAGGCCAACAGCGCGGAGGTGACCGAGGAATGACCGTCTCCGACCTCGACCCCCGGCTCGTCTCCGAAGAGCCGGGCTTCGCCGGCGCCGTGGCCGGCTTCCGCCGCCGCCTGGCCCAGGGCGAGCTGGGCAACCTGCCGGTGATCGTCGGCATCGCCGTCATCTGGGCGGTCTTCTGGATCGCCAACAAGAACTTCCTCACCCCGGGCAACCTCACCAACCTGGTGCTGCAGATCGCCGCCGTCGGCACCATCTCCATCGGGCTGGTCCTGGTCCTGCTGCTCGGCGAGATCGACCTGTCGGTCGGCTCGGTCAGCGGCTTCGCCGCGGCGATCATGGCCGTGCTCAACGTCAAGCACGGCGTGCCCGGCTGGCTCGCGGTCCTGTCCGCACTGGTCGCCGGCGCCATCGTCGGCCTGATCCAGGGCTTCTGGGTCACCCGCTTCCGCATCCCGGCGTTCGTGGTCACCCTGGCCGGCCTGCTCGCCTGGCAGGGGGCGCTGCTGTTCGTGCTCGGCTCGACCGGCACGGTCACCGTCTCCGACGGCTTCATCCAGGGGCTGGCCAACACCTTCTTCATCCCGCTCGACGCCTGGCTGCTCGCGGTGATCCTGATCGTCGCCTACGCCGGGACGAAGTTGTGGGAGCGGCGCTCCCGGGTGGCCGCCGGGCTGCCGGTCCCGCCGACGCGCGCCCTGGTGACCCGCGTCGTGGTCTTGGCTATCGCCCTGCTCGCGACCGCCGCGGTGCTGGCCGCCGACCGCGGCCTGCCCCTTGCCGCGTTGATCTTCATCGGCCTCGTGGTGGCGTTCGACGTGCTCATCCGGCGGACCCGCTTCGGCCGCCACGTGCTCGCCGTCGGCGGCAGCGACGAGGCCGCCCGCCGGGCGGGCATCCGGGTCGACAGCGTCCGCCTGGTGGTGTTCGTGACCGCCTCCACCATGGCGGCGGCTGGTGGCGTCCTGGCCGCGTCGCGGCTGTTCGCCGTCAACCAGAGCTCCGGCGGCAGCGACACCCTGCTGAACGCGATCGCGGCCGTGGTGATCGGCGGCACCAGCCTGTTCGGAGGCCGCGGCTCGGCCTGGTCGGCGCTGCTCGGCGCGCTGGTGATCGGGTCGATCTCCAACGGCATGGACCTGCTCGGGCTCGAGTCCGACGTCAAGTTCCTGATCACCGGCGGCGTGCTGCTCGCCGCCGCGACCGTGGACGCGCTCGCCCGCCGCGGCCGCCAGGCCGCGGGAAGGGCCTGATCCATCCGGGGGGGAGGGCCTGATCCATCCCCGGGGGGGAGCCCGAGACAGCTCCCCCCCGGACCCCGGTTTTCGGGCGGGGGGTGTGCGGGGGGCGGAGCCCCCTGCAGTCGTCGGGTACTGCGGCCGGATCCCTGTTCGTGCCCCAGGCAGCCTTGGCGGGATCCGGTTGGACGTCGGGTAGGTTCGGCGGGATCCATGGGGCGGCCCAGGTGGGCTGTACCGGGATCTTCGGGTGGGGGCTCCGGGCCGTCCCGTATCAGCGCGCTGCCGGGGAGCGCTGCGTTGCGGGGAGCGCGGCCGGGTGGGAGGAGCGCTCCGGCAGGCGGGGGACGCTGGGGGTGCCTGGCAGCACCACGCCAGGCAGCAGCACGTGGAACGAGGCGCCGCCGCCGGTCCGCTCGCTCACCCAGGCCTGGCCGCCGTGGAGCTGGGCGAAGCGGCTCACCAGCGAGAGGCCGATGCCGACGCCGCGCGAGTCGTCCCCGCCGCCCTGGTTGAACGGCTCGAAGACCGAGCCGGCGAGCTCGGGCGGGACGCCGGGGCCGGCGTCGGCCACCACCAGCTCCAGGTCACGGCCGCGGACCACGCCGCCGACCCACACCGGCGTCCCCGGCGGGGTGTGCCTGGTCGCGTTGACGAGCAGGTTCTCCACGATGCGCTCGACCTTGGAGGCGTCGATCGCCGCCATCACGGTGCTCGCCTCGACCTGGACGTGCCAGCCTTCGAGGTTGTCGACCTCCCTGACCACGCGCAGCAGCAGCCCGCGGACGTCGGTCGGCGAGCGGTCCGGCTCCAGCACGCCCTGCTCCAGCCGGTTCAGGTCCAGCAGGTCGTTGAGCAGCCGGTCGAGCTTGCGGGCCTTCTCGACCAGCATGTCGAGCAGCTCCATCGCCTTGTCTCTCGGCAGGTAGAACTTGGTCCGCTCCAGGGTGAGGGCGACGCCGAGGATCGCCGCCAGCGGGTTGCGCAGGTCGTGGGAGACGGCCCGCAGGAAGGTGTCCTTCATGGCGTCCGCCGCCTGCAGTCCCTCCGCCGCCGCCTTGCCGCGGGACAGCGCCTGGGCGAGCTGGCTCTCGCGCTCGGTCAGCTCCGCCACCATGCGCCCGAGGCGCTGGTTGAGGCGGCGGTTCTCGACGATGCTGGCGATCCCGCGCAGCAGCACCAGCCCGCCGAGGACGACGCTGGTCCAGAACAGGAACCAGTCGAACTGGTCGGTGAGGAAGTAGGCGGTGAGCGCCACCGCCAGCACGCCGTAGGGCGGTACGAGCTGGGTGAGCGAGACCTGGTCCTGGGTGGACCCGCCCATGCGCGCCCGCGCCGGCCGCAGCGGGGCGAGCAACAGCAGCAGGTAGGCGATTGGCCAGCCGACGTCGATCAGGTTCCCGTTGCCGTAGCGGCCGGTCTGGTCCAGGTACAGGTAGAGGGTGTCGCTCACCGCGAACACCACCATCGACAGGGCCACCAGCCACAGCGGCGCTGGCCCGCGCCCTCGCGTGCGGGCCAGAAGGATCAGCGCGATGGTGCCGATGGTGACGTCCCCGAGCGGGTAGGCGAGGTGGACGGCCCGCTCCACCAGGGGGGCGTCGAACCGCTGGTAGACCGGCCGCAGGACGATGACCCAGGAGATGACCAGCAGGCACCCGGCGATCAGCACGCCGTCCATCAGGGTGCGCAGCCGTGCCGCGCGCTGCGCGGGCGCCACCGGGAACGACAGCACGCCGGCGGCCATCAGCGGCATCGAGCCGAGGTAGGCGACGTCCGCCAGGGACGGGCAGGGTACGTCGATGCCCCTGACCTGGTACCACATCCAGATGGCGTCGCCGGTGCCCATCGCCAGCGCCGCGAGCCCGACCAGCCGCCAGGCGCGGCGCATCGCCATGGTCCAGGCCCGGCCGACGCCGCCGCGGCGGCGGCTGGCCGCGAAGCAGACGAGCGCCGCCGCCAGCGCGGCCAGCACGGAGATTGTGTCGATCGCGGCGACGGTGACCCGCTCCCCGCCGAACAAGGTCAGCCGCCAGATCGCGCAGACGACGGCGGTCACGACCGTGAGGGCCACGGCGGCGTGGAACCGGCGTGCGCCGCTCGGCGGTGCCTGCGTCACTGCCCGCGCTGCGTCCATCAGGGCCTCTTCACCGACAGGGCCTCGTCACCGAGGCGCGCCCGAGCGACGCGGGCGCGACCGACCGTCGCCACATTGACGACCTCGGTCCTGTGGTTGTCAACGCTCACGCCGGGCCTCGAAGACGTCCCTCCAAGGTTCGGGGTTCGGGCGAACGGTACGAACCCGGTCATGGTGGCAGGCGTGCCTACCATACCAACCTGAGCGCCGCCGTCCAGCCTGTCCAGGCACTTCTGCTCGGACACAGCATATGGACGGCGGCACTCGACCGGATGATACCGTTTGTCAGCTACCCTCCGACTCCTTACGCGGCTGCCGGCACGTAGGTGAGCGCCAGCACGCCGGTGCTGAACCGCTTCGAGTCCACCAGCTTCAGCGGCACCTGGGCGTCCCCGTCCTCGAAGAGGTGCTGCCACCGCCGACGACGATCGGGCAGACCAGGAGCTGGAGCTGGTCGAGCAGGCCCTACAGGAAGACTCGTCGGTGGAACCTAGGTGGGTCGCGAGGCCGACGGCGTGCCGGAGCGGACCGCGCCGTCGGCGAACCGGGCCAGCCCGGCCGACCATGCGGCCAGGCCGAGGTCGGTCAGGACGGTGTCGAAGGCGACCTCGGCGGCGCCGATCAGGGTGCCGTCGGCGCCGAGCGCCGAGGGCAGCAGCGGCGGCGGCTGCGGGCGGCGGAAGCGCATCAGCCCGCCCCGGTAGGCGCGACGGAGCGTGCGCGGCGCGGCGCCGGCCAGGCCGAGCGCCAGCCCCGAGAGCGTCACCACGTCCGGGTCGAGCGCGTTGACCAGGGCCGCGACCCCACGCCCGAAGGCTGCGGTGACGGCTTCGACGGCGCGCACGGCGGCGGGGTCGCCGGCGGTCGCCTCGGCGAGCACCCGGTTGGCGGCGGTGCGAGGGTCCCTCGGTGCCGGGCGTCCAAGGATGCGGGCCATCGCGCGCCCGTCGACCTCGAGGTCCCAGCAGCCGTCGGCACCGCACAGGCAGCGCCTGGACGGGTCGCCGAAGGGCATGTGGCCGAACTCCCCGCCGGCGCCGCTGGCACCGGTCATGGCGCGGCCGTCGACCACCAGCACGCCGCCGACGCCGACCTCGATGGTCAGGTGCAGCGCCACGGGCGTGCCGACGGCGGCGCCACGCCGCGACTCGCCGACCCCGGCGAGGGAGGCGTCGTTGCCGACCAGCAGCGGCGTCGGCGGGGTCGGCCGCAGGGGCTCGAGCGACACGTCGCGCCACCCGAGGTTGCTCGCCTGGACGACCGCCTCGCCCCGGACGGTCGCCGGGACCGCCACCGAGACGGCGCGCAGGCGCTCGCCGTGGCGGCGGTGGAGCGAGGCGATCTCCTGCCCCACGGTGGCGAGCACGGCGTCGGGGGCGCGGCGCCGGTGCCTGCCGGCGCGCTGCTCGACCACCACGCCGCCGAGCTGCACGGTGGCGACCCGCCAGCGCTCGTGGCTGATCTCGACGGCGCAGACCAGCGGCCCGTCGGCATGGGCGAGGAGCACGGGAGACGGCCGCCCCCGGCTCCCGGTCGGCGCCACCCCGGTCTCGGCGACCAGGCGCAACGCCTTGAGCCGGGCGCTGATCTCCGCGGCGGAGCTGCTGCGCAGGCCCAGCGCCCTTGACAGCTCCGCCCTGGTGATCCCCGGGTGGGCGTGGACGTGGCGGAGCACGGCCAGCAGGCCCTGCACGCGAAGGGCGCTGGCCTGGTGGGCGCGTTCAGCTTTCACGGTGACATCGTCTCCGATCGGTATTATGCTCGTTTGGCGAGCATAAGGAGCCGATGGTGACGAGAACCCTCCCGCACGGCCGGCAGGATGCGGTCCCGCTGCTGCGGGACGCACGATGAGGCGTAGCCGCGCGACCCTGACGCTGTACGCCGCGTTCGGCTGCCTCGGCTACCTGCTCAACGGCCTCGGCGTGGTCCTGCCCGAGCTGCGCCGCGAGCTCGGGCTCAGCCGCGTCGAGGTCGCCTTGTACCCGTCGAGCTTTGCCGTCGGGCTGGTCGGCGCCGGCGTCGCCGGCGACCGCATCGCCCGGGCGCTGGGCCGGCGCGCGCTGCCCGCCGCGCTGGCGGCCGCCGGCGGCGGCGCGCTGCTGCTCGCCTCCGGCGTGGACCGGGTGCTGAGCGGGGCCGGCGCGCTGCTGCTCGGCGCCGGCTGCGCCGGGCTGGTGCAGCTCGCACCCGCGAGCCTACGGGTCGAGCACGGGCAGCGGGCCGCGGTGGCGATCGGCGAGGCCAACGCCACCGCCAGCGCCACCTCGGTGCTCGCCCCGCTGCTGGTCGGCGCGACCCTGCGTGCCGGCATCGGCTGGCGCCCCGGCTACCTCGCCCTGCCGCTGGTGGCCATCGCGGCGCTGCTCGCCGTGCTGCGCCGGGCGCGGCCGGCCCCGGACGCCGGCGCTGGGGCGCGGGTGGCCCACCCCTCCGAGCCGGCCTCCCCGGCGTTCCTCGGACGCTGGCTGGACGTGCTGCTGGTGGTCTCGGTCGAGTTCTGCCTCGTCTTCTGGGCGGCGGACTACCTGCACAGCGAGCGCGGCTTCAGCACCGACGGCGCCGCCACCGGCGCGGCCCTGTTCCTGCTCGGCATGGCCGCCGGCCGCGCGGCCACCATGCCCGTGACGCGGCTGCTGCCCCTGCCGGCGCGGCTGCTCGCCGCGGCGGCCAGCCTCGCCGCCCTCGGCTTCGGCCTGCTCTGGACGGTCGACCAGGCGCTGGTCGCCGCCGCCGGGCTGCTGGTCGCCGGCCTCGGCGTCGCCCTGCTCTACCCGGTCGCCCTCGCCGAGGCGATGGCGGCCTGGCCCGGCGAGCCCGGCCGCGCGGCGGCCCGTTGCGCCCTCGCCTCCGGCCTGGCGATCGGTGCCGCGCCACTGCTGCTCGGCGCCCTCGCCGACGCCGTCGGCCTGCGCGCCGCCTTCCTGCTCACGCCCCTGCTGCTGCTCGCCGTCCTCGCCCGCAACGCGGGCAGGCTCGCCACCGCCGGCAGCGCGGCGACCTGACCTGGCGGACCCATGTCGAGGCCGGTGCTGGTCAGACCAGCCGGTGGCCGCCGTCGACGTGCAGCACGGTCCCGGTGATGAAGCCGTTGCGCATCAGCGCGAGGAAGGCCTGGGCGACGTCCTCCGGCCTGCCGGTGCGGCCGACCGGGAGCCGCCCCGCCATGGCGTCGAGGGTGGCCGCCTTGTCGGCACCGGCGATCACGTCCCACACCGGCGTGTCCACCCACCCGGGAGAGACCACGTTGACGCGGACCGGTGCCAGCTCGAGGGCCAGCGCGTAGGCGAGCGACTCCAGCGCCCCGTTGACGGCGGACACCATGGCGCCGCTGATGCTGGGACGGTACGCAGCGATCCCGGAGGTGAAGGTGATCGACCCGCCCGGGCCGATATGGGCCGCGCCGTGCTTGGCCAGCAGCCACGGACCGAGCAGCTTGGCGTCGACCACCCTGCGGGCCGCCTCCAGCCCGGTCGAGGCGATCGGCCGGGGGCCTCCGGCGAGGTCGGCGGCCGTGGTCACCACGTGGTCGACCGTGCCGACCGTGCCGAACAGCGCGGCGACGTCGCGCTCACGGGCGACGTCGGCGACGGCGGTGCGCAGCCGGCCCGGTGCGCCGAGGCGCCGTGCCGCCGCGCCGAGGCGCTCCGCCGAGCGACCGGCGATCGTCACCTCGGCGCCGGCGGCGAGCGCGGCCTCAGCCAGGCCGAGGCCGAGGCCGGAGCCGCCGCCGACGATCAGCACCCGTCCGGGCCAGGAGCGAGGAGCCGCTGTCGTGGTCATGCGCACAGGGTGCGCCAGGGCCGGCGTCGCCGGCAGGCCACGCCGCAGCGGGCAGCGGCGTTCCTGGGTGTGACGGGGCTACCCACGGCCCGACCGGGCCCAGGTCCGGGCGAGCAACGCCTGATCGTCTACCAGGCGCCCCCAGGCAGCAGGGACCACGACGCCCTCGCCCTGCTGACCATGATCGCCGCCGACGACGCGCCGACGCGCATGGCGACCTAGCACAAGTCGGCCGGTATCTCCGGCTGTGGCTCGCGGCCGGAATCCGCATGGAGCGCGGAGGCCGCCTGTGGGCGTCCGAGGTAGTAGCCCTGGAACGCGTCGCAGCCGAGCTCCTCGAGGCGGCGCTTGGCCTGCTCGTCCTCGACGCCCTCGGCGACGACCTCCAGGCCGAGGGAGTGGCCGACGTCGATGGCGGACCGGACGATGGCCGCGTCGCCGGGGTCCTCGCCCATCTGCTTGACGAACGACTGGTCGATCTTGAGGACGTCGATCGGCAGCCGCTTCAGGTAGCCGAGCGACGAGTGGCCGCTGCCGAAGTCGTCGATCGCGAGCCTGACGCCGAGCTTCCGGAGCCTGGCGAGGATGCTGCGCGTCCGCGGCAGGTCGGTCATGATCGTCGTCTCGGTGATCTCCAGCTCGAGCAGCGCCGGTTCGACGTCCCACTTGGCCAGCAGCTCCGCGACCTCGTCGGGGAAGTGGAGGTCGATCAGCTCTCGGCTGGTGATGTTGACGGCGACGGCGAGCTGCCGCCCTTCGTCCCGCCAGGCGCGGCACTGGGCGAGCGAGGCGTCGAGGACGTGGCGCGTGAGCGACCGGATCAGGCCGGTCTGCTCGGCGAGCGGGATGAACTGGTCGGGTCCGAGCAGTCCGCGCTGCGGATGCTGCCAGCGAACCAGCGCCTCGACCTTGCCCACCTCGCCGGTGGCGACCCTTGCCTGGGGCTGGTAGTGGACGACCAACTCGTTGCCGTCGAGCGCCCGCCGGAGCTCCCCGATGAGGACCAGGCGCGTGAGCGAGTGGTGGTCGTACTCCGACGCGTAGACGATCGGGGTGTGGGTGTCCTTGCTGACGTACATCGAGACGTCGGCGTGGCGGATGAGCGTCTCGACGTCCTCCCCGTGCGCGGGGAAGATCGCGATGCCGACGCTGGCCTCGACCTCCATCGCGAGCCCGCCGACGACGACGGGCCGCACCAGCACCTCGCGGAGCTTGTCGGCGATGGTGCGCGCGGCGGCGGCGTCGCACAGGTCCGACCCGATGACGCCGAACTCGTCGCCGCCGAGGCGGGCGACCGTGTCGTTCTTGCGCAGCGCCCCGCGCAGCCGCTCGGCGACCTCCTGCAGCAACAGGTCGCCGCTGTGGTGACCGAGGGTGTCGTTGACCTCCTTGAAACGGTCGAGGTCGATCAGCATGACCGCGAAGCCGGAACCGTCACGGTTGCCCCGCAGCACCGCCTGTTCGGCCCTGTCCCGGAACAGCGTGCGGTTCGGCAGGCCGGTGAGGTCGTCGTGGAGCGCCTGGTACTCCGCCTGGCCCATCTGCTCGAGGAGGCGCTCCTGGCTCTTCTGCAGGGCCTCCTCTGAACCCCGCGAGCACGCGCTCGCGGTCGTCGGGGTGCAGCACCGTGGCGAAGAAGTTGCTGTCGGCGATCCACTCCTCGGCCGTGTAGCCGACCAGGTCGGCGATCTGCGGGCTGATGTAGGTGGCGCTCTCCTCGTCGAGGTGCTCCACGTAGCTGGCCAGCGGGAGCTGCTCGACCAGGGTGCGGTAGCGCCGCTCGGCGCGGAGCAGCCGCTCGCTCGCCTCCCTGTGCTCGGTGACGTCACGGACGGCGGCGACCACCCTGGTCGGCCGTCGCGCCCAGTCGCGCAGGACGTCGCCGTGGCAGGCGTGCCAGCGGACCCGCTGGTCCGCACGGACGGTCCGGAACTCAGCCTCGAAGCTCATGCCGTCGCGAGCGGCCCGCTCGAGGGTGCGCCGCAGGCCGTCCCGGTCGTCTGGATGGACCTCGTCGAGGAACGACGCGAGCGTCGCGCCGCTCCTCCCCGGCAATAGCCCGTCGGCCGCCCCCGGCACATGCGACCAGCGGAGCTGGCCGCTGCGGATGTCCCACTCCCAGATGCTCACCTGCGCCAAGCGCAGCGTGCGTCCGGGACGGCGCTCGCCGCTGCCTGCCAGCCGCAGCGCGCCCCGGCGGAGCCCGACGAGCACGGCGCGCAGCCCTCGCGGACGGCGCGGGCCGCCCGCGTCGAGGCAGCTCATGGCGCGGCCCGCGGCGCGCTCCAGCCCGCCGTGATCGCCTGACATGCAGCTACTATCGGCGCGCAGGTCGCGATTCTTACCGGCCGCCACCCGTGGTGGCGGCATCGACGGCCACTCCCGCGGCCGCCTGGTCAGGACCGATGAACCTGGCGAACCCGAGCGCCGCGTGGACGTCCGCCGCGAGCTTGCGGGCGACCGCGACGCCGGCGAGGTAGAGCACGCCGGACAGCGCCCACGCCTCGACCGGTACCGGACCCCAGCCGTTCGGGGGGCTCGAGTAGATCCAGCCCCCCGGAAGGTCGGCGAGGCCGATCACGCCGAACGCCACCGAGGCCAGCAGGGCGACGACCGCCGGGAGGTTGACGGACCCCGCCTCCGACCAGGCCGGGACCCTCGCCAGCGGTCGTGAGATCCCGAAGACCCGCGGCAGCAGGAAGTGGTCGACCACCATGATCACCGTGGCGCACGGGACCGTGATGGCGAGGAACCCGGCCACCTTGAACCAGCCGTCCAGGAAGTGGAAGTTCACCAGCCAGGCTGCGACCACGCCGCCGACGGCGAGGATCAGGCAGGTGTACAGCCGCCTCCAGCGGTGCCATGCGCCGATCAGGTTCTGGCCGGCATTGATCGACTCGTAGAAGTTGCCGTCGTTGATCGCGAACTGGCTGACGGTCGCGAGCACCCACGCCAGCCAGAACGCACCGAACAGGGAGTAGCTGGTGATGAACTTCACCTGCGCGCCGAAGTCGGAGCTGTCGGCGAGCTGCGCCATCATCCAACCGCCGACCACGAACAGCACGAACCAGAAGCCGGCGAACAGGAACGACGGCAGCGGCCACCAGAACCGCGGCTTGCCGTAGCGCCAGACGTCGGGCTCGTTTCCCCACATGCTGAAGCCGATGACCGAGGTGACCGCGACCCAGAACGGGAGGCCCGACCCGGGCGGCGTCCCGGCGAGCGCGCTCGCGTCGGTCACCACGCCCTTGATCACCAGGTAGGCGATCCAAAGGATGATCAGGGGCGCGACGACGTAGCGCGCGAAGGCGCTGATCCCGGTGAACCCGAACAGGTTGTTCGTGATCATGATCCCGCCGAACGCGAGCGTCAGGGCGAACAGGTGCTTCCAGCCGTACAGGCCACCCCAGATCTGCACCATCAGGCCGGCTTGGAAGCCGACCCAGCCAAGCGGCGCGACCAGCACGAACGCCGAGACGATCCAGGAGCCGCCCCGGCCGAAGACGGAGCGGGTCAGCAGGCCATGGGTCTGGCCGGTGCGCGAGCCCAGGTAGGCCGCGAACATCGCATAGACGACATAAGAGCCGAAGCCGATGGCGGTGATGCCGAGCACCTCGGGCAGGCTGTGCCCGTCGTGGAGCTCGAAGCCCAGGAACAGGAACGAGAACCCGGCCGCGAACGTGGTCCACAGGCCGGCGAAGTGCCACAGCGGTCGGCGCCTGCCCAGCGGCACGATCCCGTTGTCGCTGGTGGAGTAGTCGTGCTTGATCGACTCGTCCAGGACCGCGTGCTCGGCGCTAGGGTCCTCCTGGAGCTTCGGCCTGGTATCCAACGTGCGTCCCTTCGCCAGGGGTTCTCCCTTCAGGAGCATCGGACCCGGCCCGGCGCCGCTGAAGGGCTGGCAGGGGCCGCGGCTGGAACAAGGGCGGCAGGGGCCGCGTTGGTGATGGTCGTCCGACCGGCACCCCCCCACGTGTGGGAGAGACGCACATGACCAAGCTCGACCTCGGCCCCGTCGGCGTCCAGGTCACTCCCGGCGACGGCCAGGACTTCCTCGCCGCCACCGGCGAGCTGGAAGCGCTGGGCTACGCGACCATCTGGCTGTCAGGCGGCCCGATGAAGAGCCTCGACCAGATCCGCGAGGTCGTCGCCGCCACCCGCAACGTCCGGGTCGCCAGCGGCATCATCTCGGTCGACCGCTTCGACCGTGCCGCCGTGGCCGCCACCTACGCCGAGCTCGAGGCGGCCCACCCCGGCCGCTTCGTCCTCGGCCTCGGCGGCGCCCACGGCCCCAGGCCGCTGCGGACGCTCGGCCGCTACCTGGACGAGCTCGACAGCGAGCCCCCAACGGTGCCGGCGAGCGCGCGCGTCATGGCGGCACTCGGCCCGCGCATGCTCCAGCTCGCCCACGACCGCGCGGCCGGCGCGTTCTCCTTCCTGGTCACGCCCGACTACACCGCCAGGGCACGCTCCCAGCTCGGCGACGGCACCACCCTGGTCGTCGGGCAGTTCGTCGCCGTCGAGCCCGACCCGCGGCGGGCCAGGGAGCTCGCCAGGCGAGGACCGCTCGGCTTCCTGACCACCGCCCCCGCCTACGCGGCCAACCTCGGCCGCATGGGCTTCTCCGAGGACGAGATCACCCAGCTCCCCGACCGGCTGGTCGACGCCCTGGTCGCCTGGGGCGACCTGGACGCGATCGCCGCCCGGGTCCAGGCGCACCTGCGCGCCGGCGCCGACCAGGTCACGCTCAGCCTCCTGAGCGCCGAGGAGCCCGGCACCCTCCCCCTCGAACCGTACCGGCAGCTCGCCAAGGCCCTCATCGCCTGACCGCCACACACCTCACGCCAGAACGGCACGATCGCGAGCCCACCGTCGACCGGGACGGGCCAGGTCAGCTCGTGGGCCGCGGCGGCGCGGCCCGGGCCAGCAGGGTGTCGAGCTGAGCAGCGATCTGGTCGAGGCGCTCGCGGAGCTGGGCGACGTCCCCATGGGTGGCGTCCTCGTCCTCGGGACGGAGCCGGACCACGATCGTGCCGCCCGGCGCGAGGGTCGCCTCGGCCACCTCGTCCAGGCTGCTGGCGCTCTGCCGGCGGACCGCCGCCACAAGGTCACTCCGGCGCAGCCCCTCGCGACGCAGCGCGGCCTCGTCGATCCGCCCGTCGCGGACCAGCACCGTCGGAGACCCCTCGAACCACCGGCTCAGCCGCGGTCCACGCGCCACGCCCCTGACCACCGAGGCGTTCACCGCCACCAGAACGACCGCCCCGAGCAGCCCTCCGGTCAGCGAGTTGTCGTCACCGATGATCGCGTTCTGCACCACGTTGCTCAGCAGCAGCACCACCAGCAGGTCGAAGCTGTTGAGCTCGGCCAGGTCACGCTTCCCGCCAAGGCGCAGCAGCACCGCAAGGCCCACATAGACGCCGACGGTCCGCACCACCTTCTCGGCCACCGGGATGCCAAGGTGCAACAGGTCCGCAAGCACCGTCGAGCCCTCCTGTCGAGATCGGCGGTCCCAGCCGCCAGGGTCGGGGTCAGCCGGCCGGCTTGACGCCGGCGAGCAGCGCCAGCCGAGGTCGAGCACCCGCTCCACCCGCTCCGGCAGGTGGTCGAGCAGCACCCCCTCGCCCTCAGTGCGGTGCGGGATCGCGTCGGCCCTGGTGAGGTAGTCGAGGACCTTCTCGACCGAGGTCCATTCCGCGTGGCGGTCGACGGCGGCCATGCCACGACGCTACCGGCGCCGACGGGCCGGCGTCCACCGGACAGGCCGACACGAGCGGCCGGCCAGGCACGCCGGCCGCCAAGGGTCGCGCACGGGGCCTGCTCGACGTGACGGCGATGTCTTTGGCACCGTGGACCGAGCCTCAGAAAGGAGCGGTCCAATGACCCGACCGCTGTTCACCGGTGTCGGCGTGGCGTTGGTGACGCTGTTCGACGACGGCGAGGTCGACGCCAAGGCCACCGCCGAGCACGCCGCAACCCTGGTCGACCTCGGCATGCGGGCGGTGGTGGTGGCCGGCTCCACCGGGGAGGCGGCCAGCCTCACCGACGCCGAACGGACCGGGCTGATCACCGAGGTCCGCCGCGCCGTGCCCTCGGACACCCCGGTGCTCGCCGGCACGGGCGCACCCTCGCGCCGGCAGGCCGCCGCGCTGACCCGTGCGGCGGCGGACCACGGCGCCGACGGGGTCCTGGTGCTCTCGCCAACCGGTTCACGCGACCTGCCCCGCTACTACGAGGCGGTCGCCGCCGCGGCGGGCGACCTGCCCGTCCTCGCCTACAACTACCCCAAGGTCTCCCCACCCGGCGTCCCGGTCGAACTGCTCGCCGACCTCCCCGTCCACGGACTCAAGGACTCCTCCGGCGACCCGGCACGGCTGCTCCACGAGCTGACCGGCTACCACGGCTGGCTCTACGTGGGCTCGACCTCCCTGGTCGCCACGGCCAACCACCTCGGCGCCACCGGCGCGATCCTCGCCCTCGCCAGCATTCGTTTCTCGGCGGAGCTGACCAGCAGAAAGGCCTGCAGGCCTACGCGATCTCAGCCAAGACGGGCGGAACGGGAAGTCCCGAACCGGTCAGCCACGAGTCCCTTGAGGCCGTGGGGGAAGTCTCGCCGCGCGGTCCTGTGCGCCTCGACTAGCTCGAGCTGAGCATCCGGGTCCCCGGCGAACGCCGCTTCACACCTCTCTGGTTCTGCGTTCGCCAGAGCGAGAACCGCGCCAGCGCAGCCAAGGGGGCCCGCCATCGCAATCAGCGTGGCCGAGCCGACGTAGAGCCAGCCACCGAAGCCGGTCAGCTCGTCGAGCAGCCGCCCCGGGTCGCCGGAGGAGTCCTTGAGGCCCTGGATGGGCAGCTCGTTCAGCAGCTCCACCGGGACGCCCGGCGGGGAGACCTTGGGGTAGTTGTAGGCGAGGACGGGCACGTCGCCCGCAGCAGCCGCCACCGCGTCGTAGTAGCCGCGTAGGTTGACCGCACCGGCCGGGGAGAGCACCAGGACCCCGTCGGCGCCGTGGTCGGCCGCCGCACGGGTCAATGCAACCGCCTGCCAGCGTGACGGCGCGCCGGTGCCGGCGAGCACCGGGGTCTCGGCCGGCACCGCTTGGCGGACCTCGGTCAGCAACGAGATCCGTTCCTCGTCGGTCAAGCTGACAGCCTCGCCGGTGGAGCCGGCCACCACCACCGCGCGGATGCCCAGGTCGACGAGGCGGGCAGCATGCTCGGCAGTCGCCTTGGCGTCGACCGCGCCGTCGTCGTCGAACAGGGTCACGAGCGCCACGCCGACACCGGCGAACAACGGTCGGGTCATACGCTGCTCCTCTCCGCAGGATTGCTCCACCGTGCCAAAGGTCCCGCCTCCACGTCGAGGCCAGCGCTCAGGGTCGGGGAGGAGCCGATCAATGCAAGGTGTACCTGATCAGGCTCCTTCGCCGTCATCGATGCGCGTACGGATCTCGATATTGGCGAGTCCGCGCCTGGCCTCCTCGAGCCGGCGGGCGCGGCGGTTCGGATCCTCAGCTCCCAGCAGAGCCGAGACCTGGCGGACCACGCTCGGGTCGGTCACCGTTCGGCTTAGGCCTTGGGCGACCAGTTCGGCTTCGACCCTCGCGGCTAGATCCTTCGCCTTCACGAGTTGCGCCCCTCGACCGTTGCGGAAGTGAGCCCTATCGCGGGCCACCGACCGGTGACTGCGGCCGGGGAGCGGTCACGCTGCTTGCGCTTGGCGGCGGCCAGCTCGGTCCGGTAGTGGGCGTGGAAGTCGTCAGGGTGCAGGCGGCCGAGGCGGTCGAGCGTTCTGGCCCAGGCGAGCGCCTGGCGTCGCTGCGGGGTGCGATCAGCAGGGTTGAGCGGCAGGCGGGCGGCCTGGGCCTGGTAGATGGCGGCTGCGGTGTCGGGGTATCGGTCGGCCAGCCACAGCAGCGCGCGGAGTCGGGTGGTGGTGTGGGCGCGCCGCTCGACCACGGCGTCGTGCTGTTGCCAGTACGGCACCGGGTCCTCGGTGGACAGGGGGACTTGCTGCGCTTCGCGGTCGGCGTGGGCCAGTTCGGCGGCGTAGCGCTCCCGGTAGTCGGCCGGGAAGCGGCGTTGCAGCTCGCCGAGGGTGCGTCGCGGGTGGCCGCGGCCGAGGCGGCGGGGTCGCGGGCGCGTGCCTGGGCGAGCTGCTGGCGGTACAGCTCCCGGTACAGCGCATTGTGTTGGGCGGCGAGCCAGGACCGAGCGCGGCCGGTGGCCAGGTGGCGGGCGTCGGTGCGGCGCTTGCGGCAGGCAGGGCACAGCAGCGAGTCGCGCTTGCTGTGCCGATCAAACCGCGTGCCGCACTGCTCGCAGGCATGCTCGGAGGCGGCCGCTGCGGCGAAGGCGGCGGTCATGGGCATCCTGGGCTCCTCCGACAACCGGGAGAGAGCGGCCCGGCCAGCGTCGGGCCGCTCCCTGGGGCGGGTCGGCCGTGCGACTTCCCCGGACGCACGGACGGCCACGAGCACGACAGGTCAGCTCGGTTTGGATGGGTCAGGCGATGTGGCGGTCCAGCGCGTCGAGGTCGGCGCGCAGCTCGGCGGCGGCCTGGTCGGCGAGGCGGGCGCGGCCGGCGTCGGTGAGCGTGATCGGCAGCGGCACCGAGCAGCAGCGTCGCCACTGCCACGGCGTATGCCAGATCAGCCGGCGCTCGCACACTAGGCAGCGCTGCCCGGTCAGCCGGTTGGCGATCCAGTAGCAGACGCCTTCCAGCCTTGCCAGCAGCCAGTGCTTGCCGGCGCGCAGCCTTCCGGGTCGGTCCAGGAGGTTCACCTCCCTTCGGGGTTGGTGGGGAGCCGGACCGCCCGCGCCTGGTGGGAACGTGCGGGCGGAACGGCTCCCCGGGCCTACAGCTCGTCGCTGGGGGGCGGACGGAGTGAGGAGCGGTCAAGCGCGCGGACGACCAGCCAGCCGACCCACCACAGCAGCGCGCCGCCGACCACGGCGCCGGTCGAGCCGAGCAGCCACAGCAGTCGCATGGGTCGCGTCCTCAAGGGGTGGTGGGGCCGCGGGCCGGCGCCACGGCGAGGGTCGCGGCGTTCCCCTGCCCGGCCCGGTGGCCCCACGACTGGCCTACAGGGGTTGGGTGTCGATCTGGGTGTGGTCAGGCTCCCGAGAGGGCCTGACGTAGACGGCCTTGTCGGGTGGGCGGTTGGCGAAGAAGCGGTCCACGTCGCTCTTGCCGGCGTGGGCGATCAGGTGCAGGCCCGCCAGCGTCAGCAGCATCCCGACGACCATGCCGACCGCCCCGACCGCGAACAGCAGTTGCATCACGCCCGGTGCCATCTGGTGTCCTCCCTTACCTTCCCGGTCCGGTCACATCTCGTCCGAGCCGAGCGAGAAAAGACGCTAAGATAATCGCGGCAATGAGGACAGAGCGCATGAATGCGAAGTTCGTGGCAATGTTGTGCAAGCGTGCGGGGAATTGCGCAACGCGACGCAATGGCGGGAGGCAGGTGAATTGCGAGCGACCATCCTCGGCCAGCAGCTTCGGCAATGGCTGACGGCCGCAGACCTGACCCAGGCCGAACTGGCCCGTCTGCTACACGTTGATCCTGGTCAGGTCAGCCGGTGGTGCACCGACAAGGCGGCGCCGCGCGACGATCATGTCATCAGTATCGTCGAGCTGCTGCGCGGGCGAGGCGTCCAGGTCGAGCTGTCGCAGGCGAGTACCCGCGTGTTCTTCTCGACGCCCATGGCCGCGCTGGATGCCGACAGCTACGAGGCCGACCGGATAGCCGCACAGACTGTCTATGAGGAACTCAATCGGATCGCTTCGCCTGTCTACTGGGGTGCGGCGCAGATCACATCGGCCGACCAGTTCGAGGCGCCCGACCTTGCGGCCGAACGAAACCTCACTTCCCTGAGCGCCGCGGAGGCATTCGTCTACCTGCAACTGCGCGAGCTGACCCGCCCATCGAGCAGCTACGTGGAGATGGGCATGGCGATCGCCAGCGGGAAGGCCGTCACCCTCTTCGCACCGTCTGAGGACTGCCTGCCGTACATCCTCAGGCGCTTCGAGCCGATCTCCGGGCGCGCGGCGGGGTTGGGAGGGCGCTTCCGGTTCTATAGCATCCGATCGGCCGCCGACGTGGTGCGCCTTCTTGCCATCCACGGGCCGAGGCTGATCGGAATGGCTGAGGTGGAGTCAGCCAGGCCTGCGGGGACGTAGCCGGACCTCTTGGAGAGAAGCCATTGACTGACAGGGACATTCAGGTGTTCGTGGGCGGTACGTGGCGGACCGACAAGGCCGCCGAGTACGCACAGGCTGCCGAATGCGTCGGTGCGCTCGTCGCAGAGGCGGGCTACTCGCTTGCGTGCGGCCCCGGGACTGGGATCGCCCGCCATGTGATCGATGGGTTCCGATCGGTGCCGTCGCGAGCGGGCATGGTGCGCTACTACCTGCCCGCACAGGCCTACATGGTCGCAGTGGGTGAGGAGATCCAAGACGGCTACGACGAGATCGTGCAGACCGATCTCGACTACCCGATGCGGAACGTCTACCAGATCAGCAAGTCGCACGGGCTCATCGTCATCAGTGGCGGGGATGGCACCCTCGAGGAGATCCTGCCTGCCCTCATCGACTACGAGCTACCGGTGGCCGTGCTGAAGGGCTCGGGTCAGGCCGCCACCGCGCTTGAGGCCCTGCTAGAAGTCTTCCCCATGTGGCGTAGCAGCGTGCTCGTTGGTGACGACCCAGCCGAGCTGGCTCGGTTCGTGTTCGAGCGGTTACCCGCTCAAGCCGGAACAGCACTTAATTTAGGAGCGGGATTGCTCGGGAGAGCGAACGCGCGGGGTGAAGCCGGGGAATGGTGCTGTTGAAGCATCGGTCGTCCCGCCCTTCGTCCACCGCGAGCGAGTTGACCCGGCAACGACCTCAGGACTCATCGGTGACACCGGATCGGCCCACGAGCTGTCACACGGCCGCCCACACAAAGCCGACACCCGCTCCTGTGCCCGCCCGCGTCTGACCCCTCGCCTGGCACCGCAGCGACCACGAGCCGCCCTGCTGTCCTTCTCCGTGTTCCCGCGTTGAGGCCGCCGACGATCGCTCACAGAATTGCACTTGGAAGTGCTTGGGCTGCTGATGGGTCCTCGCGCTTGCCTTCCTGCGGCAGCTCGATGAGAGCGTTTGCCACATCGACATGCCGGAGATCACACGTCGGCGGTGCCCTTGGCCTCCTCGAACAC